>Ga0265332_10000984_pt1 | contig 16813 bp, 24 predicted proteins | sample 41926metaG_FD_202084 | JGI IMG/M metagenome (GOLD analysis project Ga0265332, IMG submission 202084) | Rhizosphere microbial communities from Carex aquatilis grown in University of Washington, Seatle, WA, United States - 4-19-26 metaG | ecosystem: Host-associated > Plants > Roots > Rhizosphere...
CAACCGGAATCCGGGTGTGGTGGATATAGCCCGTTTCGGCTCGGCCGAGATCACTGAACTCGATCTCGTTGGCGCCGATGGACAAACCCAGTTCGTTGAGCAGCTGGGCGACTTCGTGGGAAGGGGTGCAGCAGACAGCATTGGTCATCATGACAACTCCTCAGAAAGAGGTGAGGTGCCCGGTGGGCATTCCCACCGGGATAAATAAATTGGTCCTGGAACCTCTTGCGAGGTGCGCCCGTTGCATCCAGGCCGGAAGCGCTTACAGGGCAGCCGGTTACGCCGGCAGGGCGACCTGAAAACCTCAGGTGGGGGTGAGAACCTGCATCTTCCGGAACGTCCTGCAGGGCAGGGCGGTCTGGAAGCCGCAGGAAGCGGCTTTGTTGTGAGAGGAGGGCTAGTAGCCTTGCTTGGTCAGTTCAGCGACCAGAACGCGGCTTGCGATGCCTTGCTGGTCATCCGAAGGGTGGGCATGAGTTGCTTCAGCGCCTCTGCCATAGCAAATGCCCTGGCGAAGTCCGGCCGAAGGTGTGCAAGTGCTTTTTCCTCATTGGAGACAGCGAGGCGGTAAGCCAAGAGTCCAATGTCACCCCAGGTAGGAGTAAGGTTGATCGTGGTTGCCATTGCTCAGATCCTTTTGCAGAAGTTGAGAGCCAGGTTGCCTGAGCTCGAGTTCAAACCAGAAGCCGCCAAACTTCAGCAGCGACAAATCCAGTCCGGATGCGACGGCCGGTATCAGCGAAGTGCCCGGAAGCCAGTGCTGGCCCTCTGAACTGTTCGTTTTCACTCCAGGTTTTGACCAGGACCTCATTCGAGGCCAAGTCAGTACCAGGGATATTCACCGTCAGGCATCCCCAGGGAGAGGGGCACCCATCTTCATCGTTGCCAATAAGGCGGATGGAGGTTGCACCGCCATGGGGGTAAGTGCCGCGAATAAGATCCAGATCCTGGTCATCGACGCGGATGGTTCCGATAGTTGCCATGTGAATCTCCATTCAATGAAAAAGGGGTGCAGGAACTCGCGTTACCTGCTCGAAGTAAAAGGAATAGGTCGCCTGGTATGCCGTGGCATGACCAGATTTCCAGTGCAGTAGATCGGTTGGGGACATAGGTAGCCCCTCACCGTTTTCGAGGACCTGGGCATCGATACGCCCCGGTTCTTCGCAGGCGTTGATTTCCAGGTCAGATTCGTTGCAGCCAACAAACTCCGTGATCTGCCGCTTTACTTCCTCGAGGGAAGCGCCGGCGATCGTGTGGCTGATAACCCAGGACCTGGCCGTCTCGAAAAGACAGCCGGTTTCCCAGCGGTCCTCCTCGATCAACTTCAGGCAATGATTTGCTTCAAATAGAGTGGCCATGACACTTCCTGATGAAAGAGCCAGAGCGAGATTTCCCCTGCAGGGGAAGATCCCTGGCAGGAGCAGATGAATTTGAGGGAGTCCTGGAACCTCTTGCGAGGCGCGCCCGTTTCGTCCAGGCCAGAAGCGCTTACAGGGCAGCCGGTTACGCCGGCAAAGCGACCTGAAAACCTCAGGTGGGGGTTACAAACCGGGCTTTCCATTGGCCACACTCGTTCGTAGCCAATGGAAAGCCCGCTTGCGCGGGCTTGTGGTTGAAGGATCAGGCCTTGGCCGGTACCGGCAAGACCTGGGGCTTCCTGAGAACGTGACCGCATTCGTCACAGCGTTGCTGCAGCATGCCAACAGGGCTTCCGCAACCGCCACAGCGAGACCAGGAAGGCTTCTCCTGGGGCTCATAGGAGCGGGTGTTGAAACTAACTGTCGCAAAGCGCCATGGGCGTTTTGCTTGTTGGCTCTGGCCGGAGGCCATTGCAGCAAGGAGGAGCCGCCAACCCAGCCTGAGACAGCGAAACCCGATGACCAGGATCTGCATGCCCAGGGGAATGGCGTGTTCACCGAAAGTGCTCAGGATTCGAGCCAGGCGGCGGGAACTGCGGTTCTCCATCGCCTCCTTGAGGCGCTTCACCTTGTCGCGGTGAAGAACCTCCGTCGCAAGCAGGAACAGGCCACCATGCTTTGCGCGAAGCTGGGGATGGCCGTTTAGAAAACTGACGATGAGTGCTGCAGCTTCCGGGTCATGGACCCGTTTGCCGAGCTCTGCCCAGTGTTCGTCGTCGTGAGGATCTACGGATTGTTGATGATGGTTCGCCATGACGGTTTCCTCAAAGAGAATCCCGCAGGCAACCATGCCCATCGGGCAAGGGAAGCCCGAAGGACGATAGAAAAAGGGAAGGAGACGCGGCTGTTCGGCCGCGTCTCGGTATGAGCCCAGCGAGGTCTCTTTTGCGCAGTGACCCGGGCAAGAGAACCCCACCCAAAGGCGCCTACTTACAGGGGCAGGTAGGCATTAAGGCGCACGTTTAAGCCGTAAACGTGCAAACGGGAACGATCTTACTGTTCGTCGGCGCCACCAGTGTTGCCACCGGTTGCATCGGCCTGGGCTTCCGCAGCCTTCGCTTCGTCATGCTTGGTCTTGGGCAGGTCGATGACCTGGCCATTCACCTTCGCAGAAGTCAGCTTCAGGAGCCGTCCCTTGAGGGAGACGCGGGGTTCCATCTCATCCGTGCCGCGCTTCTTGGCATGGTAGATCTCGGGGATGGCATCACCGATACGGAAACCGACCAGCACCTTGTTGTCCAGGGATTGGCCATTCTCGTCGACCAGGAAGGGCTTGAGCACTTCCAGGGCTTCGAGGGCCTGTTCCCCCTTGATGTTGACGTCGTAGTTGACGTACTTGACATCATCGGTCTCGCCAACGATGGCGCTGATGGACACGGCAACAAAGGGCTTGAACTTCTGGCCCTTGGTCTTATCGGGAGTAACCGTCCGGAGACGGTTCATGTAACCGATGCCGCTGGTGTGCAGATCGAAGAAAGCGGATTGAGATTGTTGAGCTTGAGCAGCCATGATGATTCCTTCCAAGAAAATGAAACAGAGAAAGGGAGATCACCATGCCATCGCTAGACGCGATAGTCCCCAAGGGGAAATGATGATTCCCCGAGGGATTGATGCGAGCATATTGAATGAGGGAGTCCTGGAACCTCTTGCGAGGCGCGCCCGTTTCGTCCAGGCCAGAAGCGCTTACAGGGCAGCCGGTTACGCCGGCAAAGCGACCTGAAAACCTCAGGCGGCGGTGTAACAACCTTGATGCTGCCACATGGCATCTTCGACTGTCAATTTCTATTGTCAGCCGCCCATCTTCGAGACCTGGCGGCCGACGTTGTATTCGTAATCGCTCACCACCCCGCGCTTATCCAGGATCACCTTGAGGGTAGTGGTCTCATAGGTAGAACTGCCAATAAAGGCGCCCAGAACCGGGATCAGGGTCTTGGCATCTGCCTCGGCCCGGGCGTGGATCCAGGTCATGGTTTCCTTGCCGTTGGTATCGATACCGCCACCGTTGGGCTGCCCCAGCTTTTGGACGAGCTCAGACTTGGTGGTTTTCCCCTTCTGGATGAAAGTGACGTCAGTGGCCGCCACTTTGGTTCCGGTGGCAGTGGCACATCCAGCTAAGCCGATCACTGCGACAACAGCGGCGACGATGAGGTGACGCTTCATGGATTGCTCCTTATGCAAGTTAGAAAAACGAACGGGCACTATTTTATGAGGCTATCCGTATTTAGTGGCTGATTTACGTTGCAGCAATGCAATTGGTCTTAGGCGTTGAAATCAATAGGGGCGCCATTAAGCCTTGAAATGTTTGTAGCCGCGTACTCGCCTTGACCAGAGGCGGAAATGATTTCGTCACCCATCCAGTGGTCAAAGACAATCCAGCGCTTCGTTCCGGGGCATTTGGTGACGGTGATTCGGTCTCCTCGTTTCAGTACCCTTTTGGCTGCTTCAGTTGCCTTCGCCAATCTCTCGCGCATCTCGCGCCGTTGTTTCTCGGTGAGCATGTTGGTTCTTTCCCAGGGGGTTACCTTCTCTGTTGTGCGGGATCGACAGCGCAGCAATAGGTGCCCCAGAGTCCAATTTCGATATCGTCCGTATCCCGTTCGGCAAAATCCAAGACCAACAAATCGCGGAGTCCAGCAGCTTCTTCGAGGGGCACGTTATCGCGCCCCATTAAGCCGGCCAAAGTCAACAAATCCATGGATGCCTCGATCTTCATTTTCAAACTCTTTTTCCTTTGCGTCAGGTTATGACGAAGCCCGGGCGGTGAGGTGCATCACCTCAATATCCTGGTCGTGCCGATCGGTCACTCCGGTTTCCCTCAGGAAGGGCAACACATCAGCAACCGGAAGGGGGCGCGAAAACAGGTAGCCTTGACCAACCGTGCAACCGGCTTTATAGAGGTAGTGGGCCTGCTCCAGGGTTTCCACGCCTTCCGCCACGATCTCTACCCCAAGCTCCTGTCCCAGGTTCACCAGGAAGCGCACGATTGCCATGCAGACCTGGTTCTGGTCGCTCACGAAAGAGCGATCGATTTTCAGCACGTCGATGGGCAAAGACACCAGGTAGCGCAGACTGGAATAGCCGGTACCGAAGTCGTCCAGGGCGACCCGGAAACCGGTATCTCGGGCTGCCTGCAGCGTCTTAATGGCATTCTCCATGTCGTTGATGAAGACCCCCTCGGTAATTTCGAGCTCAATCATTCCAGGAGGAACGCCATGGCTGCCGGTGATCTCCAGCAGTTCCTCCACGAAGTTTGCCTGGCGGAACTGGGCAGGAGAGATGTTGATGGCCACCGGGAGGGCATCATCGCCCCAGCGGGTAATTTGGGCCGCCACTTCCCCGACCAGCCAGCGAGACAAGGGGGTGATCAGGTGCACATCTTCAGCCAGGGTGATGAACTCCGCCGGCGGTACCATCCCCAGCTGGGGGTGATGCCACCGAATGAGGGCTTCCAGGCTGACCACACGGCCGGTGGCCAGGTTGATTTTCGGCTGGTAGTGCAGGACAAACTGCTGGCCGCCGGCGGCAATGGCCGCCCGTAAATCGCTCTCCAATGCCACGTTCTGACGAACCTGGGCATCGAGCTCAGCATTGAAGAACTGAAAATTGCCACGGCCGGAGGCCTTGGCGTGGTACATGGCCAAGTCGGCGTGCTTCACGAGCTCGGCCTGGGTATGTCCGTTTTCGGGATAAAGGGCGATACCGATGCTGGCCGAGGCTGAAAGGGCGCACCCCATGATCTCGAAGTCCTTGGCTAGACTATCGATGATGCGTTGAGCCGTGTGGGCAATGCTCCCCTTGTTGTCCTCCAGGTCCTCCAGGAGAAGGATGAATTCATCCCCGCCTTGGCGGGCGATGGTGTCTTCCTCCCGGACGCACTCCCTCAGGCGTTGGGCTACCGTCTTGAGCAGTTCGTCGCCCACGTCGTGCCCCAGGATGTCGTTGATCTGCTTGAAGCGATCCAGATCCAGGAACATCAGTGCCAGGCGTGCCTGCCGGCGCTTGGCGTGGAGGATGGCCCGCTCGAGCCTGGTATCCAGGGCGTGCCGATTGAGCAGGCCAGTCAGAACATCATGGCTGGCCAGATATTTGATCCGGTCCTCCTGCAGCTTCTGGTCGGTAATATCGCGCATGACGCCGATATAGCCTTCCACAGTCCCGTCCCGGGCGTAAACGGCGCTGATGGAGAACTGCTCCAGGTACTCGTCCCCAGTACGGCGCCGATTCCATATCAGGCCGGACCACAGCCCCTGTTCCATCACCAGGTCCCACATATCCCGGTAGAACGCCTCGTCATGCCGGCCGGAGGCCAGGATCCGAGGGGTTTGCCCCAGGACATCGACGGAGGAATAGCCGGTGATCTCCTCGAATTTCTTGTTGACGGCGAGGATTACCCCCCTGGGATCCGTAATGAGGATGCCTTCACCACTTGCATCAAACGCCTTGCCTTTCAGCGCCTGCAACTGCTCTTTGTTATCCATATCGCTTTCCAAAAAAGCGACCCACGACTTAGCAAATCCCCTTCCCGGTTTTCCGGTATCGTTGGATTCGGTTATAGATTTTGTTCGCGTACTGAATTTGCTTGCTGTACGTCTTTGCGTTGTAACAACCCACTGCCCGCCAGGTGACGCCGAACTGCTTGTAGCAGTCGGCCATCAGGTAGGAGGCAATGTAGTTGGCAGTACATGGATCATAGAGATCGTGCAGATTGACCCCTTGCTGGCGGAACTTGTGATCCCGCAGCCAGCTGTCGTTGATCTGCATGGGACCATGATCCTCTGAGGTTGCATTCCGGTTGTAATTATTGGCACCACAGCTGGACTCTTGGGCGGCCAGGGCCCGCAGCAGGATAGGATCCACGCCTTGGGCGGCACCAGCCTCTTCAAAACAGAAGCCCCTTGCTTCTCCCCTCGTACTCAAGGTGAGAGCCAGCAGGGCAATCAGCAGAAGCCTTGCCCAGGAGGATCTATACAGCCGAGATTTCATGGATGGTTGGACGTTTCCGCGCCGCCGTCGCCGTCCGTCACGTTGACGAACATGGAGACGTAGGCCAGCAGGACCGCGATAATGCTTACTCCAATACCGGCTACAAGCATTACCTTGTCATGCGGATAAAAAAATGAGGCCACGTAGCAATCCAAAGTGAACAGCGCAAGCATCATCAGCAAGGTCATTAGGAATTCGTCTTGGAGTTTTTCAGTCATCTTTCGCTCCTTTTGTTCATGGTCACACTCGCTCGTAATGCCGGCAGGCCGGATACTTGGTGCATCCCAGGAAAGACGTGCCATTCGACTGCCGGCCGGTCAGCTTTCCTTTCTGGCACGTCGGGCAGGTTTCCCCGACTTTCCCGGCCTGTCGGGCGACCTTAGGCTGCTTGGGGACGGCCTTTCCGTCCTTGTCATCCATGGTGTGGTTGCAGTCCGGGTAGCCAGAGCAGCCCCAGAAGAAGCCTGTCCCACCTTTGCGGCGCCGCATCGGCTTTCCACACTGAGGACAAGCAACGGCCGCAGCCTCGCTGCTCTCGGTGTGCTGCTCGAATACAAAGTCCACCTTTCCGGAAAGATCCTCGGCCAGCTTCAGCCCTGCAGCGAAAGGTTTTTTCTTGGAACTGGTGAAGCCGGCCAGGGTGGGAAGACTTCCCTGGGCAATCAGCTTTTCGCCTTCCGTATCGCTCAAGACCCGGCCGGCGACCTCGCGCCAGATCCGAAATCCGCAGCTGCAGGAGAAGGTCTTGGCCGTTGCCCCCATGGTCGTGTTACCGCATTTCGGGCAGGCAGCTGCCATGGGCTTTGCCTGCATCGCCGCCGACGCCGGTAGATCCTTGGCCAGGGCCTGGACCCGGGTCACGAATTCCCGGGCGAGAGCGGCAATCTCTCCCATGAAGTCGGAGCGCTGACAGCGGCCCTTTTCCATCTCCCGCAGCTTGAATTCCCAGAGGCCAGTCGTTTCAGCGGAAGCCAGGGCCGTGAGACCGTTTTCCCGCAGGAACTTCACGAGCTTGAACGCCTTGTTGGTCGGAGCCAGGTTCTTCTTCTCCCGTACCACATAGGGCTGGATGGAGCGGCCCTTGCCATCCTTGTCCGCCAGCAAGGCCTCGATGGTAGAAGCCCGGGTTGCCGGTGTGCCCAGTCCCCGGTCTTTCATGGCTTCCCGGAGCTCGTCGTCCTCGATGTCGGCCCCGGCCGATTCCATGGCCCCCAGAAGGGTTGCTTCAGTAAAGCGTAGCGGCGGCTTCGTTTTCAGTGATACCGCTTCAATCCGCCGGTTTTCTGGCAGTTCGTCCTTGGCCACGGCGCACAGGGCCGGATCCTCGCTGTCATCGGCCTCCTTGCCGTACACGGCCAGCCAGCCTTCCTCAACCAGAACCCGGCCGGAGGCACGGAAAGTCTCCTGCTCCACTACGGTCAGCCGCACCGTCTGCAGGTACTTCGCCGGCGGGAAGAAAGCCGCGATGAAGCGTCGGGAAACCAGGTCAAAAATCTTTGCTTCCTCACCGCTCAATGTTGCAGAAACCAAGCCGGTAGGAATGATGGCGAAGTGATCTGAGATCTTCGCGTTGTTGAAGATGCGCTTGTCCGGCTTCACCATGGCCACGGCCTTGGCCGCAAAGGGCGAGACCGTCAGGCCGCCGTCTCCCAAGCGAGTCAGCGTAGCCCGGGCGGTGTCCAGGTAGTCCTCGGGCAGGGCGCTAGAGTCCGTCCGGGGATAGGTGAGGACCTTCTGCTTTTCATAGAGCGCTTGGGCGATGGCCAGGGTTTGGCTTGCCGAGAAGCCGAACTTCTTGTTGGCTTCACGCTGCAGCGTGGTGAGGTCGAAGAGTTTTGGGGGCGTAGAAATGCTGTCGGTTGTGGCATCGGCCACGGAAGAGGGGCGCTTGCCGGTGCACTTGGCCACGATGGCATCGGCCTTGGCCTTATCGAACAGCCGTTCCGCCCGGGCATCAGGGGTGCTAGGGTCTGCCTGGAACGCCGTATCGATCCACTTGGCCCCATAGACACCGGTCTTGGCGGCAAACTCTCCCTGGATCTCGTAGTAGGGCTTGGCGATGAAACTGCGGATGGCCTCTTCCCGGGCCACGATCAGTGCCAGGGTCGGCGTCTGCACCCGTCCCACGGTGCTAAGGGTGCGCTCTCCGGTAACTCGGGTCTCCAGGATGGAATAGGCCCTAGTGCCGTTGATACCCACCAGCCAATCCCCTTCGGAGCGGCTTTGGGCCGAATTGAACAGTCCGTCGAGCTCAGCGCCCGGGCGCCGCTTGGCAAAGGCCTCCTTGATGGCTGCAGGGGTCATGGACTGGATCCACATGCGCTGCATCGGCTTCCGGCACCCGCAGCACAGGTAGATGTAGCGAAAGATCAGCTCCCCTTCACGGCCGGCGTCGCAGGCATTGACCACCAGCTGGACATCCTGGCGATTCATGAGCTTCTTCAGGAGGGAAAGGCGGGCTGAAGTTTTGGCGATCGGAGCCAGGTTGAAACGGCTGGGGATGGCCGGCAGCCGTGCCAGGTCAAAGCCCGGATCTTCTGCTTCAGGGCACGCCAGTTCCACCAGGTGTCCCAATGCGGAACACACGATTGCATCGTCTCGCTCAAACCAGTCTTCCCGTTTGGAAAACCCACCCAGGGCTGCCGCAATGTCTTGGGCCACAGAGGGCTTTTCCGGAATGATCAGTATCTTGGACATGGGGGCCTTTCAGGAAAAAACGGTCTGATCCTGGCTGAAGAGGGGAGTACGGCCCCGGCGGACAACCTCTTGCCGAATCAAATCCGCATTGCTGCGCAGGGAGGCCAGCATCTGGGCCGCCACAGCTTCATTGCAGCCGTTGACCAGCAAAAAGCTGATCGCATGCACAGCGCCTTGCTGGCTAATTTCCTGGGCAGCGAGAACTTCGTCGCGCATGCTTTTCAATGCGGCCTGGCACAGGGGCGCTTGAGCGGTATCGAGTTCAATTTCCAAGTTTCACCTCAAATCACAAATGGCTCATTTTTTGCTTATAGCATGCCGGGCCACCTGGCGGCGGCCCGGGCAGCCGCCTTAAGCAGCCTCGCCGCGCCGTTGATCCAGAAGGGCACGCTTCTCCGCACCGGGGGCGCCGAAGTCGAAGTCATTGACGATGAAGCTGAAACCGTAATGCTCAACGTCGTCCTTGTCGGTCCAGTCGTTGTTTTCCACGGTGGCCGTGACGATCAGCTGGTCACCCTTGTGGGCATGCTTGACGATGGATTCGGCCAGGCCACGGAAAGCCGTGAACTGAATGGCCACGACCTTCTCACGCTTCTCGCCGCTCTCGGTCTTGCCCGCGTACTTGTTCTGGATGAGGGTAAATTTGGCAACAGCCCGGTCGCCGGTGCCGGTCAAAACCGGGGCATTGGCAACACGGCCATCAAAGTGAAAGGAATTCATGGTGGTATTACTCCTTCGTGGTGGTGGTGAAAAACGGTAGGCCGTGCAGGATGTCCTCCACGGCCGCGTGGTATTGCATGCGCACGGTGCGCAACAGGTCGTAGGCGCAATACACACAAACTAGAACAAGGCTGGCACCAGGGGTCATCGCCAAGCCGATCCAAGATCTAGCGAGATCGGCCAGTTGGAGCGCCAGCACCGCCGAGACCGGCGAAATCACTATCTGCACCAGGCCAGACGGATGCCGCCGCCAGAACCAGGCCAAAATTCGAGCTCGGGTAAAGAGCCAGACCAGCACGGCCAGGAACAGGGCAAGCGGGGCAGATAGCCGGTTCATCTAGCCTCCACACTGTGGAAAGTCGGCTGTCTCATATCGAACTCAGCCAGGGATAGCTCCCCCTTGATCCAGGAGGCGAAGTGCTGGATCTCGCCCTTTGGATCGGCGCGATCAGACATCCGGGCCAGCAGCCGGAGGGACATGCTGCGCAGCATGCCGGCCTGGCAGTTCAAATCCAGCATCCGCTGGTTCAGGTGCCAGTAGTAGCGCCGCACGGAAACCGACTGGCCCACCAGCAGCCCCTCCACGAGCACCCAGGATGCGTGACTGTCGCGGCCGTACTGGCGTACGCGCCACCGCAGTTCCTTGACGGCGCCGGTCTTGGCCAGGCCCGTGATGCGATGGACCTGGACATAGGCCGGCGCCTGCGTCGGCGCTTCTGCACTGGTGACGGTTTCATGGGCCAGGATTTCCATCTGGCGCCACACTGTGGCCAGATCGGCCTTGACGCCCTGGAGCATCTGCCAGGCCTCCCCCTTACCCTTAAAGGCCTTAACGTCAGTGAATGGCTGACAAACCTTAGATTTCATTCGATCAACCCGGCGGCAACCTCTGCCCCTGCTCCCTCTTCAGCAAAAGGCACGCTCTCCAACAAGCGCAACTCCGCATCGTTGAGGCGTACGCTCCGGCGGGTATGCCGTGGCGTCTTTTCTCCGATGAAAACATCCTTGGGACACATGCCGAACAGCCCTTGAACGGCAGCAACACGCTTCATTGCGGCCTCATCGCTGGACAGAAAATCGGCCCGTGTTAGGGGGCGCAGTTCCTCACGCATGAGCAGGCCAGCTGCCCGGACAATGGGCTCAAACACACTGCGGCACTTGCGCTTGGTCTCGAACAGCAGGTCATGAGCCTCGCTGGAAGACAGCACATCTCGGCGTTGAGCACTCTTCACCACCCGGGAAAGCCAGTCGAACTCCACCACGGCGGTGGCCACTGCGTAGCCGTAGGGAGAAACGAAACCCAGGTTGACGCTGACTGGCGCAGCCGATTTCAGGACTGAGTAGGAAAGCCCCTTCTGGCGCATGTCTTCAAGTCGTCGCATGGTCTGCTCTGCAGCCCCAGTCAGCGCCTGACGAACCCCTTGCATCTGCTCATCGAACTGCACCAGCATCCAATCTGCGTAAGGGTTGTCGTTGCTAGACAAGCCCCAGAGTTGGCGCAGAGACGCCGCCACTCGCCGGCCGCCGGCGATGGCACGCTGGCCATCACCCGCAGGGCGGCCAACAAACACCCTCATGGCGTCTCTCGTGTGGAGCGTCATCAGGTCCTCGCTCTCGGTCTCCAGGGAGCCGATCCCGGAAACCTGCTGATCCAGGGTGGGGGGCTGGGCCGTCTTGGCGGCATTAATGGCCTGCAGCTGCCGCAGGCGCTCCTCGTACTGCACAAAACGGGGAAACAACGGATCTGCGGGGTCCGGGTTATCCGACTGGATAAGGTGATCCAGGATCGCTGCCTCACCCAGGATGTCGTACTTGTCGGGGAAGGGCGATTCAGGTGACGTTAGAAATTCCGGTTTCTTCTGCCGGGTAGAAGCCATGGGTATGTCTCCGAGGTTGGATGTAAAAGGGTGTCCCCAGTGTGGAAATCAGGATTGCGCCAGGTCGATGGATTCCAACGTGGTGGCCGCGTCATCTGCTGTCGCTAGAATCAGACGAAGACCCGCCTCCCAAGGGGCTACAGGCGACTCATGTCCGACCCAGGCAACGGCTTGTTGCGCCAGGCGGGAATTGATCGCCGCCGAGTCGAGAGCCCAGTATCGGTATTCGGGTTGCTGAACCACGCCGCCGCCACGGATTGGTGACAAGCGCGAAAGAGCCCGGTAAATCTCCCGGGTGTCGGTGTAGAGACCGCCGCTGAGCTCAAGTAGCTTGCGGCCGGTCAAACGCTGGGGCTCCTTGTCACCGCCGGCCTGCAGCAGCAGGGACAGGACTAAAGCCTCCCGGAAGCAACCTTCGGTCAGTTCGTTGAACCACAGAAAGGCAGGATCGGTGGTTTCAGCCTGTTCCAGAGCAAGACGACGCACCAAGGACACGTTCACCTGCAAGGCGCTGTCGTCACCCTCGGAATCCATCCCGAAGTCGAGAACCTTGGGAGCCTTCCCACCGCACACCCGCCCGACAAGCTCTTCCCGGGCGTTTTTATTGACCGCGAACAATCCACCGCTCCGCTCGGCCAATTCTCGTTTCGATGCCACCTTGCGTCCGCCGATCTGGTCCTCTGCCATCAGACAAAGCAGGGTGGCATCACGCATGTTGCCGTCCAGGGCAAACACCAGGCTCATAAACTCCCGGGCATCGGGCCAGCGCCTGGGCACCGTCTCAGGAATACGGACGGGGGGTTGATTCAGCGAAACAGGAACGTACTTTCCACAGTGCGGACATTTCACGCGACATTCTCCTCGGAGGGGGTGGTGGTGGATTTAGTGGAAAGCTGCTGGCGCAGGGCGCGCAATTCCTGGCTGCGACGCAGACGGGTATCTGGGTCCTGCTCCTTCGGTGAAGGGGGTTGGCTCTCCATCTCCGCCTTCGCTGCCTGTATCGAAGCAGCCCGCTGTTGCTCTATCAGACGGGCCTGGACCCGGGCCTTCTCGGCCAGGTGGGCGTACTCCATGACAAGCTCACCCTTTGCATCGTTGTCCTTCTGGACGATGCCCCTCAGGTAGGAAATCGGGTTTCGAGGGATGCCCCGTTGAATCTGCCCCTCCAATTCGTCCAACAAGATTTGGCGACGATGGGGCAGGGCAGCGGCAATGGTTTTCCGGATATCGACACTTCTATCAGCGAGAGAAGGGGGATAGATCAGGTGACCCAACGCCTCCCACTCCGCACTATTCAAAGTTTCCCCTCCCATAACCACCACACCAGAAGGCCACGCTGAGATACCGGTTGAAGTAGTAGTAGTGGTGTAGTCCACAGAATCAAAACCGCACGCGCGCGTTGACTGCTCGAATCCGGCTTGTTCCTGTTGAATTTCGCCTTGTTCCTGGTTGAATTCAGGGCCAGGCTGTGCGTTTACAGCACTTTCAGCCGTGTCGGATTCAGCAATAGGCACACAGTTTTGAGCCGATTCGTGGAAGGGCGGGGTAGAAGTGGCCGGAAATGCGGTATCCGCAGTGGGGATACGGCATTTCCGGCCAGATGGCTCCTCTTTATTCTTGGGCACAGAGAAAACATTTATTGACGGCATGATTATTGCTTTGTGCAACTGATCGAAGTTAACCCAGATACCTGGGAATGGCCGGTCAGCGGTCGTCACATCAATGAGCTTCAATTCGGCAGCTTGTTTCAGCACATTCCGCAGTTGAGCTCGGGTGATCCCGATGTCGTTGGCCCAGTCATTGGAAGACCAACCCCAGGTGGGTTTGCGGGCATTGAGCCGGTTGCGCTGCTCCAGGAGTTCCTGCCAGTAGACGCAGCGGGACAGGAATAGGCCCAGCAGGGCATCACCGCCGGCAACCTTGGTGAGAAGGGTGAAATAGGGGAAGGGGCGCCCCAAAACGGCATCCCGATAGGCCTGATCCGCAATGAACTGGGCCAGAGGAATATCACCTTCCGATGGCCGGCCCTGGCTCAGGGCATAGAGTTCTCCGAGGTCGAGCTTGTACCAGGGAGCCGTCTTGGTCATGCGCTGCCACACCTTGACGATCCGCCGCTCTTGCAGAACTTTCATGCAGCTGGCCACGTAGGCCCGCGTCAAACCGGTTTCCTTGATCCAGTCCTGCGTCGGCTTGGAAAACCAGCCACCGGCATCCAGGACAGTCCTATCCCGTGTAGTCCAATAGACCATCTGGGACAGGAGAATGAGGCTCCGGGTATCACCCAGACGCCGGATCGGCGCCGATATGATCGAAATCACGCGCTCTGCCTTCAGCAGGGCGATGACTTCCCGGGTTTGTTCGCTTACTGGCATGCGGCCCTCGCTTTAAGGCGAAGTCGCTGGATAAGGCGAATAGTCATCCGGTCAGACTGGATGGACAGGCAAGCCCGGGCGTGATCACTCGGGGCCTCTCCGATATACATCCGGCCGATGAGAATCATGTTATCCAGCCAGTCAGCATCGGTCGGGGCTTCTATGACCGGACCAACGCTATGGGTGAAAAGATCTAGTTGGATGCTCATGCCAGGCCTCCTGGATCACTTTTTCCGGCTCCCGCTTCTTCTTCTCTTCCTTCTTTCTTAAGGTCCTTTTCGCCTGTGTTACATGCGTTGACCACTGCAATTAGCACTGCGATTAACATTGCGGTGACATATCCGATCGGCAATATGTAATTCAGGGGCGATGGAATAACCTCTGACAGAAGAGTGGAGTACGACCAGAAGAGGTATGCCACTGCGCAGATCACACAAACCCCTGGCAACTCATGGAAGAAATAGCGGATGCGCTTGGCCATTTTTTCTTTCATTGCACAGACCTCCCTTTTCCCACGCATTCCGCACAGTCAAAGCCTTTTCCTGGACCACGAGACTTCCGTCCCTTCATCCGTTTTGACTGCCCGCAGGCCTTGCACGTAAAGCGCCAAACCTGAAATCTGGGATCGCCAAGATTGGTCCTGGCCCGATAGGCCGCCAGGTTTCTCGGGTGCATGTGGAGTCGCATTAAGTCAGCGCCTCACCACCCAGGGCGTCCACGATGGCTGGCAACAGGCGGGATAATTCGCCGCTCATCAGGGCCAGGTCGGCCTCGAACTGCTCGGCGGCGTTCTCGGCCTGCTTTTCCGCCTCTTCCTTGACCACGTCGAGGAAGGCGACCCGCTTCACTTCCAGCTTCTCGGTGAGAATCAGGGAAATGCGGTCGTTCCAGGTCAGGGCCAGGCGGGTGGGCAGCTTGCCGGCGGCGATGTGCTGGTGCACGTCACCCCCTTCCAGGGTGTGGCGTACGTAGCGCACGGCGGCCTTTTCCTCCACCGGAGATTTCAGTTCGCAGTCCCGGTCGATGGTGAAGGCGCCGGGGGCGTCGCCGCCGGCCAGCCAGTCGGTCATGGCCGCCACCGGGGACATGGCGGTGTTAAGGCGGGTGAGGGGGAATTCGTCGAGGGACTTGCCCAGCATCTCCAGCACTTCCTCGGCCTTGGAGGCGTTGCTGGCGTCCACCACCAGCCAGCCGCCGGCGGTGTCGATCCAGACGCTGGTGCGGCGGCGGCGGGTGAAGGCCCGGGGCATCAGTTCGTCGCGCACCCGTTCGCGCAGTTCCTTGAGCTGCTTGCGGCCCACCGGATAGCCCTGCTGCACGGCCAGTTCCTCGGCCCGTTCCTGGGCGGTCTGGTTGACCACGGAGGAGGGCAGGAGCTTGTGTTCAACGGCCAGGGAGAGCAGCAGGTAGGGGCCCTGGGCGTGGGCCAGGGCGGGCTCGTCGGTGGGGGGTAGCCAGCCCTTGGTTTGCGGGTCCATGGGACCGCAGGGGTTGAAACGGTTGCGGCCCAGTTGGGTTTCCAGGGCTTCGGGGCTGGGTTTCCAGCCTGCGGGCAGACGGTAGATTTGCAGGTTCTTGAGAGAGAACATGGTTAATCGGTCTCCCTTCTAGGCCGAAGCCAGGGCCTTCAGCTGCACCTCAGTGAGGCCCAGCTGGAAACGAAGATGGAAGAGCTTGCGGGTAGGCGGGGGCATTTTGCGGCCTGACTCATAGCGGGACCCGCCGCTCTGCGTAACGCCGATTTCTGCCCAGAACTCGGCCTGATTCATGTTCAGGTCCTTCCGAATTTTCACGATAAGGGCAGGGGTAATCTTCTTGATGCTCATGGCTAATTCCTCTCAATCTCAGTATTTGGTGGTTGTCAGATCACATGCCGGCACGGCGATGGATCTCGGCAACTTGGCTGCGGGCGTCGTCGGATATATGAAGGGGAAAATCCGGGTGGTTTTCCACCAGTTCCAGAGTGGTCATTTCGTCCTCGAGGGACATGGCCGTGGTGTGGGGAGCAAGCAACTCCAGACCACTCTTAACATTGGCCTTTTCCAAGGGATCCTCCGGCATCCGAACTACGACCGTGACGAACTTGTTGTTGGTCATGGCATCACCCCAGATCATTGATGGCCGAATAGAGCGAGGCCATGGTGGTATCGGGAAAGACCTGGTGTAGTCGGATGTACCGGGTGCGCTCGGAAACGATCTGCAGGCAGAGGTCATCCCACACGTCGTATAGGCGCTGTGCCGTTTTCAGATCGATTTCAGCAATTCGCCCAGGGCGGAACCGGATCTCTGGCAGATCGGCTGCAGGGAAAATGCGCCGCACCATGTCCGGAGAGGCACCGTTCTCGATGTAGTAGGCCAGGTCTTCCTGCTCCTGCAGATGCCGGCGCTCCTGGTGACTTTGCTGGAGCTCCTGGAAGTCCAGGACCTTGCTGAGGTCCAGGAACTCATCCGGATGGTTAGCCAGGAGATCCCGGGTAAGCGCCAGCATCCGCATTGCCGGCATGGCCAGCGATACATGTTCCGGATCGATCAACCAGGACATGAGGAAGTCGAAGCCATCGTCCGGCTTCACCAATTCCCACTGCTCGGGACTTGCTGCAGCAAGGAACTTGGCAAAAGTGCTACCGGCCACACGATCAGCCTGCTCGAGGCCGATAGCGATCTGGAAGCTGGCCCGGGCCAGGAACCAGAAAATCTGCTTGGCCAAAGGAGGAAGAGGGGTGCCAGCCAGCACGTCCAGGGGAAG
>Ga0265332_10000986_pt1 | contig 16798 bp, 7 predicted proteins | sample 41926metaG_FD_202084 | JGI IMG/M metagenome (GOLD analysis project Ga0265332, IMG submission 202084) | Rhizosphere microbial communities from Carex aquatilis grown in University of Washington, Seatle, WA, United States - 4-19-26 metaG | ecosystem: Host-associated > Plants > Roots > Rhizosphere >...
CGGCCACCGCGGCCGGAGCACCGGTCGAGCGTCCGGATTCCGTCCGCGCAGCGGGACGCTTCGCGGTTCAGAAGCCGGAGGGAGCTGGGGCAGGCGAGGGGAGCGCGCCTGCCTCGACGGGGTCTCCCCCGCCCACCACCCCGAGGTGGCGGCGGCGCCTGGTCAGGCGGTCGAGGAACAGATAGACCACCGGGGTCGTGTAGAGGGTCAGCATCTGCGAGAAGATCAGGCCTCCGACGATGGTGATCCCGAGCGGGCCGCGCAGCTCCGCGCCTTCACCGCTGCCAAATGCCAGCGGGACGGCGCCGAGCAACGCCGCCATGGTCGTCATCGTGATCGGCCGAAACCGCAACAGGCACGCTTCATGAATGGCGTCGCGGGATGACAGGTTGCGCTCGCGCTCGGCTTCGATCGCGAAGTCGATCATCAAGATGGCGTTCTTCTTGACGATCCCGATGAGCAGGATGATGCCGATGAGCGCGATGATCGAGAGCTCGGTCCGGGTGAGGAGCAGGGCGATGAGCGCCCCCACCCCCGCCGATGGCAGGGTCGAGAGGATGGTGAGGGGATGAATCAGACTTTCGTAGAGGATGCCGAGCACGATGTAGACGGCGATCAAGGCCGCGAGCACCAGCACCGGCTGATTCTGCAGCGACGCCCGGAAGACCTGCGCCGTGCCCTGGAACCCGGCCCGCAGGCTGGCAGGCAGGTGCAGCTCGGTCTCGGCGCGGCGGACCAGGTTCACCGCATCGCCCAGCGAGACCCCCGGCGCGAGGTTGAACGAGATGGTCACCGCCGGAAACTGCCCCTGGTGGGTCACCGACAGGGAGGTGGCCCCAGTCTCGAAGTGCGCCACCGCGGAGAGCGGGATCTGATCCCCGGCGATCGAGCGTACGAAGAGCTTGTCGAGCGCCTCCGGGCCGGTCTGAAGTCCCGGGGTGGCCTCCAGGATCACCCGGGAGTAGTTGGTCGAGGTGTACACCGTGGCGACCTGCCGCTGGCCATAGGCATCGTACAGGGCGTCGTCCACCGCCTGCGGCGTGACCCCGAGCCGCGAGGCCGTGTCGCGGTCGAGGGCCAGGGACAGGAGCAGGCCGGCGCTCTGCAGATCGGTGTTGACGTCCTTGAGCTGGGGCAACGTGCGGAGCTTCTGCAACACCCGCGGGGACCAGGCGCGCAGCTCGTCGAGATCGGCGTCCTCGAGGGTGTATTGAAACTGCGTGCGCGAGCCGCGCCCTCCCACCCGCACGTCCTGGTTCGACTGCAAGAAGAGCTTGATCCCGGGGGTCGTGGCCAGCTTGACCCGCAGTCTTCCGATGATCTGGTCGGCGGTGGACTTGCGCTGGTCGCGCGGCTTGAGCGAGACGAACAGGGTCCCGGTGTTGGTGGTCCCGGCCTGTCCGCCCATGAACGCCACCACGTCGCTGACGTCGGGGTCGGTACGCACGTCCCGCAGCATCTTCTCCTGGGCGGTGGCCATGGCCGGGAAGGAGATGTCCTGAGGGCCCTCGGAGAACCCCATCAACATGCCAGTGTCCTGCTGCGGGAAGAGGCCCTTCGGCACGATGACGTAGAGGTAGACCGACAACCCGAGCGTTCCGAGCGTCACGGCCAGCATCACGAAGCGGTGGTCGAGCACCCAGGTCAGGCCGCGATCGTAGAAGCGCACCAGCCCATCGAAGGCACGCTCGAGGGCCCGCGACAGACGCCCCTGGTCCTCCTGGGATTCCCGCCGCAGCATGCGCGCGCACATCACCGGGGTGAGGGTCAAGGAGACCACCGCCGAGATGGTGATGGCGATGCTGAGGGTCACGGCGAACTCCCGAAAGAGACGGCCCACGATGCCGCCCATGAAGAGGATGGGGATGAAGACCGCCAGCAGCGACGCCGTGATGGACACGATGGTGAAGCCGACCTGCTTGGCGCCGATCAGCGCCGCCTCGAGCGGTGTCTTTCCCTGGTCGAGGTGGCGCGAGACGTTCTCCGTCACCACGATGGCGTCGTCCACCACGAAGCCGGTCGAGATGGTGAGGGCCATCAGGGTCAGGTTGTTCACGCTGAACCCGAGCAGGTACATCACCCCGAAGGTCCCGACCAGCGAGAGCGGCACCGCCACGCTGGGGATGGCGGTGGCCCGGAAGCTGCGCAGGAAGATCAAAACCACCAGCACCACCAGGGCGATGGCGATCACCAGGGTCTGCTCGACCTCGTGCACCGAGGCCCGAATGGTGCGCGCGCGATCGATCGCCACCTGGATGTCGATGGCCGGGGAGATGGAGGTGGCCAGGGTGGGGAGGACCGCCTTGACCCGGTCGATGGTCTGCAGGATGTTCGCACCCGGCTGACGCCGGATGATGAGCAGCACGGCGCGGGCGTCGTTGGTCCAGGCGGCGACCCGGTTGTTCTCGACGTCATCCGTGACCTTGGCGACGTCGCCGAGGCGGACCACCCCCCCGCCCCGGTAGGAGACCACCATGGGCCGGAAGGCCGCCGCGCCGTAGAGCTGGTCGTTGGCCGACAAGGCCCAGGACTGGGTCGGCCCGGTGAGCCCACCCTTGGGAGAGTTGACCGTGGCAGCGGCCAGCGCGGTCCGGACGTCGGTCATGCTGAGCCCCATCCCGGCCAGGGTGGCCGGGTCGACCTGCACCCGCACGGCGGGCTGCTGGCCGCCCCCCACGGTGACCTGACCCACCCCTTCGACCTGGGAGATCTTCTGGGCCACCACGTTGTTGGCGGCGTCGAAGACCTGCGCCAGCGGCAAGGTCTGGGACGTCATCGACACGATCAGCACCGGCGCATCGGCCGGGTTGACCTTGCGATAGTTGGGGCGGGTGGGGAGGTTGGTGGGCAGCTCCGCGCCGGCTGCGTTGATGGCGGCCTGTACGTCCCGCGCGGCGGCGGTCACGTCGCGGTCGAGGGAGAATTGCAGGGTCAGCTGGGTGGATCCGAGCGAGCTCGTCGAGGTCATCTCGGTGAGGCCGGCGATGCGGCCGAAGCGCCGCTCGAGCGGGGTGGCGACGGCCGAGGCCATGGTCTCGGGGCTCGCCCCGGGCAGGTTGGCGGAGACCGCCAGGGTCGGAAAATCCACCCGGGGCAAGGGCGCGACAGGCAGTTGCACGAAGGCGGCCGCGCCCGCCAACAAGACCGCCGCCGCGAGCAGGGAGGTGGCGATGGGGCGGCGCAGGAACGGGGCGGAGATGTTCATGGCGGCGTGAGCCCGGCTCGGCGTGGGGCGGCGCCATCGGAAGCTGCCACTTGCCGGGGCGAGCGCTCGGCTCCAGAGGTCGTGGGCGCGCTCCCTGTGGTCGTGACCCGCGCTCGGCCGCCGCCGAGCCCCGTGAACCAGGCGCGCAGCCGTTCCATGTAGAGGTAGATCACGGGCGTCGTGTAGAGCGTGAGCACCTGCGAGACCAAGAGCCCGCCGACGATCGAGATACCGAGCGGGCGTCTGAGCTCGGCCCCGGTGCCGCGTCCGAGGGCCAGCGGCACGCCCCCCAGGAGGGCCGCCAGGGTGGTCATGATGATCGGGCGGAAGCGCAGCAGGCAGGCCTTGTAGATGGCGTCCCGGGGGGCGAGCTTCTCCTCGCGCTCGGCCTCGAGGGCGAAGTCGATCATCATGATGGCGTTCTTCTGTACGATCCCGATCAGCAGGACCACCCCGATCAGGGCCACGATGCTGAAATCCGTGCCGGTGAGCATCAGGGCGGCGAGCGCCCCGAGGCCGGCCGACGGCAAGCTCGAGATGATGGTGATGGGATGGATGTAGCTCTCGTAGAGGACGCCGAGGACGATGTAGACCGTGAGCAGGGCGGCCACGATCAAGGCCGGCTCGCTCTGGAGCGACTCGCGGAAGGCCTTGGCGGCCCCCTGGAAATCCGGGTGCACCCCGGGCGGAAGGCCGAGCTCGCGCTCGGCGGCGTGAATGGCCGTGACCGCGTCGCCGAGCGAGTGGCCGGGCGCCAGGTTGAAAGAGAGGGTCACGGCCGGGAACTGCCCCTGGTGCGCCACCACCAGCGGCGCCACCGATGGAGCGTGGCGGGCGATGGTCGAGAGCGGCACCGGATCGCCGGTGGCCGAGCGCACGTAGAGGCCAGCCAGCGCGTCCGGGCTCTGCTGGAACTCGGGCTTCACCTCGAGGATCACCCGGTAAAGGTTCAGCTGGGTGAAGATGGTAGACACCTGGCGCTGTCCGAAGGCGTCGTAGAGCGTGTCGTCGATGGCCTGCAGGCTGACCCCGAGCCGCGCGGCGTTGTCGCGATCGATGGTGATGGAGAGCTCCAGCCCGGAGGCCTGCTGATCGCTGGCCACATCGCGCAGGACCTTCAGGCTCCGCAGCTTGTCGAGCATGCGCGGGGCGAAGGCCGCGAGCTCGTCCGGGTCGGCGTCCTCGAGGGTGTATTGAAACTGGGTGCGGCTCACCCGGTTGTCGATCTGCAGGTCCTGCACCGCCTGCAGGAAGAGCGAGATGCCCTCCACGTCGCGCAGCTTGTCCTGCAGACGGGCGATGATCTCCTCGACTCCGGCACGTTGCTTGCGCGGCTTCAGGGTGATGGACAGCCGCCCGCTGTTGGGGGTCTGGTTGGTGCCGTCGGCGCCGATGAACGACGCGACCGCCTCCACGTCCGGGTCGGAGAGGACCACGTCGGCGAGGGCCCGCTGCCGCTCCATCATTCGCGGAAACGAGATGTCGAGCGCAGCCTCGGAGACCCCGATGATGAGCCCGGTGTCCTGCTGCGGAAAGAATCCCTTCGGGATCAGCACCGCCAGCGAGACGGTCGCCGCCGCGGTCCCGAGGGTGAGGAAGAGCATGGTCCGGCTGTGGTCGAGGGCCCAGACGAGCCCCCGGTCGTAGAAGGCCAGCAGCCGGTCGAACCCGAGCTCGAGCGCGCGCGCGATCCGGCCGGCCTCGGGCTTGGCCTTGTCGGTGGGCTTGAGGATGTGGGCCGACATCATGGCGGTGAGGGTCAGCGACAGCACGGCCGAGATGGCGATGGCCACGCTCAAGGTGACCGCGAACTCCCGGAACAGCCGCCCGATGATCCCCCCCATGAACAGGAGAGGGATCATGACCGCCACCAACGACACCGTGAGGGACACGATGGTGAACCCGATCTGCTTGGCGCCGTCGAGCGCGGCCTGGAAGGGGGGTTGCCCGTCCTCCACGTGGCGCATGATGTTCTCGAGCATGACGATGGCGTCATCCACCACGAAACCGGTGGCGATGGTGAGCGCCATCAGGGTCAGATTGTTGAGGCTGTAGCCGAGCAGGTACATCACGCCGAAGGTGGCGATCAGGGCCAGCGGGACCGCCACGCCCGGGATGATGGTGGCGCGCAGGGTGCGGAGCGACAGGAAGATCACCGCCACCACCAGGAACACCGTCAGCACCAGGGTGAACAGCACGTCGTCCACCGAAGCCCGCACGGTCGCCGTACGGTCGCTGAGGATGGCAACCTTGATCCCGGCCGGTAGCGCGCTCTGCAGGCGCGGCAGCAGCTCCTTGACGTGGTCGGCGACGTCGATGACGTTGGCGCCGGGCTGCCGCTGCACGTTCAGGATCACCGCGCGATCGCGGTTGGCCCAGCCGGCGAGCTGCGCATTCTCCACCCCGTCGATCACGTCCGCCACCTCCGCCAGGCGAACCGGTGCGCCGTCCTTGTAGGCGATGACGATCGGGCGGTAGGCGGCCGACTTCATCAGCTGGTCGTCGACCGCCAGCGTGTAGTCCTGGCGGGGGCCGTCGAGGTTGCCCTTCGGCTGGTTCACGTTGGCGACCACCAGCGCGGCGCGAACGTCTTCGAGGGTCAGGCCGCGTCCAGCCAGGGCTCGCGGGTCCACCTGCACCCGCACCGCCGGCTTCTGACCGCCGTTCAGGGTGACGAGCCCCACCCCCGACACCTGGGAGATCTTCTGGGCCAGGATCGAGTCGGTGGTGTCGTGCACCTGGTAGAGCGGCAAGGTGTCGGAGCTGATGCTGAGGGTGAGGATGGGCGCGTCGGCCGGGTTGCTCTTGCTGTAGGTGGGCGGGGAGGGCAGCGTCCGCGGCAGCAGGTTCGAGGTGGCGTTGATGGCGGCCTGCACGTCCTGCTGGGCGGAGTCGATGTCCTCGTCGAGGTTGAACTGCAAGGTGATCTGGGAGCTCGAGAAGCTGCTCACCGAGGTCATCTGGGCCAGCCCGGGGATCTGACCGAACTGCCGCTCGAGGGGGGTGGTCACCGCGGACGACATGGTCTCGGCGCTGGCGCCCGGCAATCCGGTGGAGACCACGATGGTCGGGTAGTCCACCTGGGGCAGCGCGGACACGGGAAGCTCCTGGTAGGCGAGCAAACCCGACATCAACAGCCCCGTCATCAACAGGGAGGTGGCGACGGGTCGGCGGATGAAGGGCTCCGAGATGCTCATGGCGCGCTGGTCGGAGCCGATCTGGGGTGCGCGGGCGGTCCACTGGCGGCGCCACCGGCGCCGGCGCCGGAGGGGCCATCACCGGGTCTGCGCCCCGGAGCGCCCCCTCCTCGTGCCGGGTGGTCCGGCGCCAGCGCCGGCCCATGCTCGGACCCGAGGTCCTGCGACCTGGCCGCCACCCGCGCGCCCGGGCGCAGCTGGGTCTGGCCCTCGATGACCACGCTGTCCCCCGCCGCCAGTCCGCGCCCGATGACGGCGGTCTCGCCCTCGAGGCTATCCACCTTCACCGGGCGAACGCTGGCCCTCTGGGCCTGGTCCACCAGGTACACGAACGTCCCCTGCGGCCCACGTTGGATGGTCGCGGCCGGCACCACCAGGGCTTGCTTCCGCACCGACAGCAGGAGGCGCGCCTTCACGAACTGGTTCGGCCACAGGGTCCGGCCCGGGTTGGGCAGGATGGCCTTGAGCCGGATGCTGGCGGTGGTCTGGTTGATCTGGTTGTCGATGAGCTCGAGGCTCCCGCTGCCGAGCAGCGCCCCCCCGTCGCGGGTCGACACATCGACCCGCAAGGGACCCTTGGACATCTCGGCCGCGATGCGCGGCAGATCGTCCTGTGGCAGGGTGAAGAGCACGGCGACCGGATCGAGCTGGGCCACGACCACCAGCCCGCCCGGGTCGGCGGCGTGCACCACGTTGCCGGGGTCCACCAGCCGCACCCCGGTGACCCCATCAATGGGCGAGCGGATGTGGGCATAGTCGAGCTGCAGGTTGGCTTGCTCGAGCTGCGCCTGGTCGGCCTGGATGGCCGCCTCGAGCTGGGCGACGGCGGCCCGCTGATCGTCGACCTGCTGCTGGGCGATGAGGTTCTCCTTGCGGACCGCGACGTAACGCTCGAGGTTGAGACGGTTCGACTGCAAGGTCGCCCGATCGCGCGCCAGCGCCGCCTCCGCCTGGTGCCGCAGGATGGTGAACGGGCGCGGATCGATCTGGGCCAGCAGGGCACCCGCCCGCACGGCCTGGCCCTCCCGGAAGTCGACGCGATCCAGACGCCCGTCGACCTGGGTCTTCACCGTGACGGTCTTCAGCGCGGTCACCGAGCCGATCCCCTCGAGAAAGATCGGAACGTCCTCGCGCCGGACGGCGGTGACCAGGACCGACACCGGTCGCTCGTTCGGGTTGCCGGCCGCACCAGCCCCCGCAGCGGCGGACGTGCCGGCGGTCGCCGGGGATCTGGCGGCGGAGCCTGCCGCGGTCGCCCCGGGCGTCGTTCCGTCCGACGCGTCGCCATGCCCCCGCCGCACCAACCACCACGCGGCGACCACCGCCACCGCACCGAGCCCGATCCCGGCGGCGATCAGGCGCCCACGCCCGCGCCGCGGGACCGGGGGCGGCTCGTCCTCGCGCGCTGAACTGGCACGGACGGGTGGGGGCGGCGTGCGGCCGGGGGGGACGCGGGGCGGAGGTGGGCTCGTCGGAGACATCGTCATGGTTGCCCCATTTTTTCAGGTTGCCCCGCCGTGCCGACGGCGCCGAAGGCGCCGAGCGCGATCGACAGCTGCGCCCGCGCGGAGGCCAGATTGAACGCGGCCTGGACGGCCTGCGCTTCGGTCGTGAAGAAAGCTTGCTGGCTGTCGCTGAGCTCGACCGCATTCCCGAGGCCGGCCCGGTAGCGGCCCTCCGCCAGGCGGAGCTGATCCTTGGCATTGGTGACGGCCTCGCCTGCCGCCTGGATGCTGCTCTTGGCGGCGTGGACCAACAGCAGCGCCTGCTCGATGTCGAGGCGCACCTGCAAGCCGAGCCCATCGAGTTGCAGGTCGAGCCCAGCCAGCGTCGCCCTGGCCTCGCGCACCTGCCCGCGCGTGAGCCCACCTTGCAGGATCGACCAGGACAAGGTCCCGCCCACCAGCCAGTTCGGCACCAGGTGCTCGACCGAGATCCCGGTCTCGGTCGCGCTGGCGGTGGCGCTCAAGATGGGCCAGTAGGTGCCATCGAGGCTGCGCAGGGTCTCGGCCTCGGCCCGGCGCTGGAGACGCAGCGACACGACCTCGGGGCGACGGTCGAGGGCCGCAGCGACCATCCGATCCTCCGCGGGACTCTCGGTGGCGGTGTCCTCGCCTTCGACCGCCGGGAGATCGTCGTCGGCGATGTCGTAAGGGCCGGTGGCGAAGCTCCCCATGGCCTGGTTGAGCTGGGCCTTGGCCAGATCGTACCCGTTCTGCGCCGTGATCAGCTGGACCCGCGCGTTGGCGAGATCGGTGCGCACGCTGGCGAGATCGATCTCGGGGCGCATGCCCGCGCGCACGAACCCTTGAATCTGCTCCAGGTGCTTCTGCTGATTGGCCACCGCGGTCTCGGCCACCGCGATCAGCGCCTTCTGGGCGCGCGCCCGGAAGAAGGCTTGCTCGACCTGCAGCCGCACCGTGAGCGCGGCCGTCCGCTCGGCCGATCGGGTGGCGTCCCGCGCGGCTTCCGCCGATCGCCAGCGTCCACCCGTCTGACCGAAGTCGTAGATGAGCTGGCTCGCCGTCACGCCGAAGTTGAAGTAGTCGAACGTGGTGGAGGACCAGGGCGGTGCGGCCTGCACGGCCGCGGCGGTGGCGCCTGGCCGGGGCGAGAAGTTGCCGGTCGTGCGCTGGTAGCTGGCGCCGATGCTCACCTGCGGAAGGGCCCCCGAACGCGCCTGGTCGACCCGCCCGGCGGCGGCCTCGGTCGCCGTCCTTGCCTGGCGGACCGTCGGCTGGTTCGCGAGCGCGGTCTGGATCGCCCGCTCCAGCGTCAGGACGTGGTTGTTGGCCCGGGTGGCCGGGGGCTCGAGGGCCTGGGGAAGCGCAGCAGGCCGCAGCTCGCCCGTGTCGTCTCCTGGCGGGGTGGCGGGCACCCGTTCCGTCGCCGGAACATCGGGGATCGCTCCGGCGGCCGAGCCCGAGAGCGAAAGGACGCAGACGAAGACTGGGATCGCGACGGGACGCACCATGGACCACACGTATAAGCCGGCCGTGCGAGGCAACAAGCGGGCCATCCCGGACGGCCATTCGTGGAGGGGCCGCCAGGCGCGCACCCCGAATCGGGGTGTCCGAGATCCACACAGGTGTCAGCGGAGGCGCCAACACCCAGGGGGCCCTCTGGCGTGGCTCGACGGGCCGTCGGTCCGTGGGCCGCCTCGGCGTGGCGGGTCGGGCATGGTTCGGGGTCGCCACCGCCCGGCGCCCGGCTTGCTTGAGCCTGGGGCGGTGTCTATAAGCAGGCGCATCAGACACAGGTTGGTCACCGTCATCTTGCTCGGGGTCATCACCTCGGCCCTGTCTCTCGTGGCGCTGGTCCGGGTGATCTCCTCGACCACCGGTCAGCGCGTCGAGCGCGGTCGCGCCGGGGTCGAGGCCGAGCTGAGCGCGCTCCTGGCGTCGCCGCCCAGCCCGCCCGGTCCGCCCCGGCGCGATTCTTTCCCACGGCCCGCGCTCGTCGGCCTGCGCGCGGGATGGGCTCCGCGGGGCGGGCCAGACGGGCCAGAGCGGACGGACGCGGAGGGATCCGGCGAGACGCCCGACGAATGGCAGGCGGCGATTCGAGCCGCGGTGGAGGAGGCCTCCCGGCCATCCCCATCCCGAGCTTCGCCGCGGGTGATACGGGAAGCTCAGCTTCCAGGCGGGGTCCTGGTCGTCGCGGCCGCGGCCGCGGCTGGGCCCGCAGCTCGGGGGATCGCCTGGGCGGCCTATCTGGTTCCTCCCCCCACCTGGCTCCGCACCTGGCAGATCATCGTGGTGGCGCTCACCCTCGCCACGGCCCTCCTGGTCACCAGCGCCGTGGCCGCGGTCATCACCGTGAAGCGCGGGGCCGCGGCCCTCAACCAGGCTCTGGATGGGCTCGCCACCGATCTCACCACCCCGGTCCCACGTCCGCGCTTGCGCGAGCTCAGCGACGTGGCCGATGGCATCGCCCGGTTGGCGCACCGCCTGACCCGGTCGCGCGAGCTGCAGGACGACATGGGGCGCGAGCTGGCGATGAAGGATCGGCTGGCGGCGCTGGGTCGGGTGGCGGCCGGGGTGGCCCACGAGGTTCGCAATCCGCTCGCGTCCATCAAGCTGCGCCTCGATCTGGCGGTGAGCGGGGCGGGCCCCCGCCTTCCCCCGGTGGTGGTGGAGGCCATCGCCCACGCCTCGGGTGAGATCGCCCGCCTCGATCGTCTGGTGGCCGACCTGCTGGTGGTGGCGAGTCCGGGGATAGGCCCGCCCGTGTCGACCGAGATCGGCGCCCTGGTGCGGACGCGGGTGGAAGCGCTCGCGCCCTGGACCGCCGTGCGCGGGGTCGCGGTCCAGGTCGAGGGCCAGGCCCTGGCCTCGGTGGATGTGGATGCTCTGGCGCGCGCGATCGACAACCTGGTGCGCAACGCCGTCGAGGCCTCGCCCCCGGATGGACGCGTGCACATCGCGGTGGGGCTCCGCGGCGACGCGGCCACCATCCGCGTGGAGGACCACGGCGCTGGCGTCCCGGCGGCACGGGTCCCCGAGCTCTTCGAGCCGTTCTTCACCACCAAGCCGAACGGCACCGGCCTCGGTCTCGCCATCTGCCGCTCGATCGCCCGCGCACACGGCGGCGACGTCACCTTCACCCGCCGGCAGAACGACGCCACCACCTGCGTCGAGCTGACGGTGGCTCGCTGGTCGTCGGCGCGTGCTGGCGCCGCAGCCGCGGCCGCGGCCGCGGCCGGCCGCGAGGCGGCGGTGGTGGTCGACGGGTCGGGTGACGCGGCGTCGGGCTTCGGGACGCCCGCGGCATGACCGCCCCCGAGCCGGGCAGCGTCCTCATCGTCGAGGACGACGACGGGCTGCGCGAGGGCCTCGCCAGCGTGGTCCGCGCGCTCGGGCTCGAGGCCCTGCCCGCCGGCGGCCTGACCGAGGCCAGGGCCCTGATGCGCGCGCACGCCGTGGACTGCATGCTGCTCGACATCCGCCTGCGCGACGGTGACGGGCTCGACTACCTGCGAGAGGTCGGCGCGGGGCCGCATGCCGACCTGCCGGTCATCGTGGCCACGGCCTACGGCGACAGCGCGCGCACCATCCGGGCAATGCGGGATGGGGCCTTCGACTACGTGACCAAGCCCTTCGACCTGCCGAAGCTGCAGGCGGTGGTCGAGCGCGCGGTCAGGCACCACCGCCTCACCCGGACCTTGCCCGTCTCCCCGCCGCCGGCCTTGCCCGAGCGTGGTGGTCTGGTGGGGGCCAGCATGGCGATGCTCGGGATCTGGAAGCTCATCGGGCGTGCGGCCGCCTCGACCGCCCCCGTGCTCATCACCGGCGAGACCGGGACGGGAAAGGAGCTGGTCGCGCGCGCCATCCACGACTACTCCGAGCGCAGCGCCGAGCCGTTCGTCGCCGTGAACCTGGCGGCCTTGCCGCCCGCCCTCATCGAGAGCGAGCTCTTCGGTCACGAGAAGGGGGCCTTCACCGGCGCGGCCCAGCGCCACCACGGGCGGTTCGAGCTGGCCGGGGCCGGGACGTTGTTCCTCGACGAGATCGGGGATCTGGAGCTGTCGCTGCAGACCAAGCTCTTGCGGGTCCTGCAGGACGGCGGGTTCGAGCGGGTCGGGGGGGGTGAGGCCTTGCAGAACCACGCGCGGATCCTGACCGCCACCAACAAGCCGGTGCGTCCGGACCGCGAGGCGCCCGGCGGCGAGTCGCCGGGCCCCCAGGGCAGCCTGCGCGAGGATCTGTACTACCGTCTATCGGTCATCGAGATCGACGTGCCACCGCTCCGCGCGCGCCGCAGCGACATCCCCCTGCTCGCGGCGCACGCGCTCCAGGTGACACCCGCCCGGGCGATCTCCGAGGAGGCGATGGCCCGGCTGCTCGCCTACCGCTGGCCGGGCAACGTGCGCGAGCTGTTTCACAGCGTGCAGCGGGCGGCGGTCCTGTGTGGGGGCGACATCATCGACGTCGACGACCTGTCCGAGGCGATCCGCAGCGCGGGGCAGCCGGGGCGCCCGGACGATCCCCTCGACGAGCTGCCGCTGCGCGAAGCCGTCGCGGCGCTCGAGCGCCGGCTGGTGGTCCAGGCCCTGCAGCGCGCGGGCGGAAATCGATCGGAGGCCGCGCGCCGGCTCGGCATCAGCCGGGCGCAGCTGTACGCCAAGCTCGACGAGTTCGGAATGGGTGGCCGCGCAGACGGCGGCTCGAAGCCCTGACCGGCTCGGCCCCGGGCCCGGCGCGGACCCCGAATTTTCGAGCGACGAGGCGCGCGCCCGGCACCTCGCAGCACCGCCGCCTGGTGTAGGGTGGCACGCCAGCATGTGCCGATTCCTCGCCAGAGCTTCCTCGATTCCCCGCGTGCGTGGGTCGCGCGCGATCCGGTGCGCGCTCCTCGTCGGGAGCTGCCTCGGCTCGGCCGCGGTGGCCGCCCCCGCCCCCGCCGCCCCAGCCCCCGGCCCGCTGCCAGGCGCATCCCCCCCTCCAATCCGTGCTGCCGCTCCCGCTGCCGACGCGGCGCCGGTCTCCGCCCCCGTCACCCCCCAAGGCGGACCGCCCGCGGTGCCGCTCTTCCGCGATCCCCGGGCCGCCGTGGATCAGCGGGTGGGCGATCTCCTGATGCGCATGACCTTGCCCGAGAAGGTGGCCCAGCTTCAGTCGGTGAACTGGGAGCACACCCGCCTCTACGATGACAGGACCCGGCTCTTCTCGCCCGAGCGGGCCAGGGCCCTCATCGCCCTCGGCATCGGCCACGTGACCCGCCCCGGTGACGCCCACGACGCCCGTGGGGCCGCCGAGCTCGCCAACGCGATCCAGCGCTTCCTGGTCACCGAGACCCGCCTCGGGATTCCGGCCATCCTGCACGAAGAGGCGCTCCACGGCTTCGTCGGGCCGAGCGCCACCAGCTTCCCTCAGGCCATCGCGCTCGGCGCCACCTTCGATCCCGCGCTGGTCGAGCGGGTCTTCACCGCCACCGCCCGGCAGATGCGCGGTCGCGGGGCGACGCAGGCGCTCGCCCCGGTGGTCGACGTCGCCCGCGACGCCCGCTGGGGCCGGATCGAGGAGACCTACGGCGAAGATCCCTTCCTGGCGGCGCGCATGGGCGTGGCCGCGATCCAGGGCCTGCAGGGCCGCCGCTCCTCCGATGACACGCCCATCGGCGCCGAGCACGTCCTCGCCACCGCCAAGCACTTCGTCGGGCACGGCACCCCCGAGGCTGGGCGGAACACGGCCCCCGGGAACTTCTCGCCGCGGGTCCTGCGCGAGGTCTTCTTGCCGCCCTTCGAGGCCGTGGTGCGCGAGGCCCGGGTTGGCAGCGTCATGGCCAGCTACAACGAGGTCGACGCGATCCCCATGCACGTGAACCGCGACCTGCTGATGAACGTCTTGCGCTGGGAATGGGGCTGGAAGGGGCTGGTGGTGTCCGACTACTTCGGGATCGCGGAGCTCGAGCGCCGCCACCACGTCGCGGCGGATCTGCGCGAGGCCGGCCGGCGCGCCCTGCTGGCCGGAGTGGATCTCGAGCTGCCCGAGGCCGAAGGCTTCGCGCACCTCGCCGAGGACGTCGCGTCCGGGATGCTGTCGGCGTCGGCGATCGACGTGGCGGTCGGGCGGGTCCTGCGCGCCAAGTTCTTGCTCGGGCTGTTCGAGTCGCCCTACGTGACCGTCGCCTCCGGTCCCGACCAGCTCGGGGCCGAGACCGCCGCCGACCGGGCCCTCGCCCGGCGTGCCGCCGAGGAGGCCATCGTCCTCCTGAAGAACGAGGGTCGGGTGCTGCCGCTCGATCTCCGTCGCATCCGCACCCTGGCGGTCGTCGGCCCGAACGCGGCGGTCTGTCGCCTCGGGGGCTACAGCGGGACCCCGCTGCACAAGGTGAGCGTCGCCGACGGCATTCGCGCCCGCCTGGCGGGAGCTCCCATCAAGGTGCTGGTCGCCGAGGGGTGCGGGCTGACCCAGGGCGGTCGCGGCTGGCGCGACGATCTGGTCGTTCCGGCGGATGCGGCGGTCGACGCCCGCCTCATCGCCGAGGCCACGCAGGCGGCACGGGCCGCGGACGCCGTGGTGCTGGTGCTCGGGCTCAACGAGCAGCTGTCGCGCGAGGGCTGGGCAGACACCCACCGCGGCGATCGCTTCGATCTCGAGCTGCCGGGGCGACAGATGGATCTGGCGCGGGCGGTGCTCGGCCGTCACGACAAGCCGGTGGTGGTGCTGCTGCTCGGCGGCGGTCCGGTGACCATCTCCGAGCTCGCCGCGACGGCGCCCGCCATCCTCGAGGGCTTCTACCTCGGCCAGGAGACTGGCACCGCGGTGGCCGGGATCCTCTTCGGGGACGTGAGCCCGGGCGGGAAGCTCCCGATCACCTTGCCGCGGCACACCGGCACCGTTCCGATGTACGCCGCCTACAAGCCTTCGGCGCGCCGGGCTTACCTCTTCGAGGAGCCCGGGCCCGAGTGGCCCTTCGGGCACGGGCTCTCGTACACCACCTTCCAGTACAGCGACGTGAAGGCCTCCCCCGATCGCTTTCAGACCGACGGGCACACCACCATCTCGGCGACCGTCACCAACACGGGCCCCGTGGCCGGGGACGAGGTCGTGCAGCTCTACGTGCACGATCTCGTCTCGTCCGTGACGCGACCGGTGCAGGAGCTGAAGGGGTTCAAGCGGGTCCACCTGCAGCCGGGAGAGGCGGCCCACCTCGATTTTGCCCTCGGACCGGCGGAGCTGGCCTTCTACGACATCGAGATGCACCGGACGGTCGAGCCCGGCAGGTTCGAGGTCATGGTGGGGGGCAGCAGCGTCGGCGCGCCGCAGGCCAAGCTCGACGTGGTTCCGCGCTGATCGCGCCCGCCGAATGCGCCCGCCGCTCGCCGGCCCTTCGCGGCCGCGGCCGCTGCCGCGGCAGCCGGGCGCGATGCGCGCGCCCCACGAAAGGGTGGTGCCGGGACCGCCGGGGTAACTTTCGGGTCTTGGCCCACCCTTGGCCCTCTCTCGGCCCCGCAAGGCACCAGAAGGAGACAACCCGATGAGGAATTGCTGGCGACGTCAGGTCTCGACCCTGGTGTTCTCATTGACGTCGGCGCTCGGTGCGCTGTGGCCTGGCGTTTCGAAGGCCGACTACGTCGGCAACAAGTACACGGATCCGACGACCGGACAGGTCCTCGAATACAACGTGTACGTTCCCGCCGGTTACGACCAGACCAAGAAGTACCCGCTCATGGTCTTCCTGCATGCCGCCAACACCAACCAGATCCCCCCGCCGCGGACCCTCGCGAGCGACGGGGTCGGGTGGACGGGCACCTTCCTCAAGTCCCCTTACCTGGCCACCGACCCGTCGTTCTTCATGATCCCCATCTCGCAGACCAACATGAGCGGCTGGGGCGAGGCGACGCAGCCCATCTCGACGCCGGAGAAGTTCGAGGGGGAACTGACCATCAAGGTCCTGAAGTCCGACGTCATGACCAAGTACAACATCGATCCCAACCGCCTCTACATCACCGGGCCCTCGATGGGCGGCCGCGGGACCTGGGACATCTTGCGCCGGTACCCGACCCTCTTCGCGGCTGCAGCTCCCGCGGCGGCACCGGCCTCACCGGACGACGCCGCCCTCTTCCTGAACCAGAACATCTGGGCCATCTGTGGCGAGGTCGATCCCATCGTGCAGGGGGAGCGGGACGCCGTCGATGCCATCCGCAAGCTCGGCGGAAACCCGATCTACACCGAGCTCGCGGGCCACGGGCACGACAGCTGGCGGTGGGTCTACCCGGATCCGCAGTTCGTGCCGTGGATCTACGCGCAGCGGCTGGGGATCCCCTGGTGGACCGTCAGCAAGCCGCCGGTGGCACCCTTCACGGGCGGCACCCCGGTGGCGACCCTGACGGCAAACCAGCCGGTCACCATGCCGCCGGCCAACCTGCCGACCAGCTTCGGGGGCGCCCCCGGCACTGCTGGCGGAGGAGCCGGAGCGCCCGGGAGTGGCAGCGGCGGGGCGGCGGTGCCCTCGGGCACCGGCGGCAAGCCGGGTGGGGGAGCTGGTGGCGCCGTCGGTGCCGTCGGCACCGGGAGCTCCAGCAATGTCGGCACCGGCGGAGGCACCTCCGGGACGACACCGGCTGGCACCGGGGGCGAGGTGCTGGCCGGCACGGGCGGGGCGGCTCCGACTCCATCGTCGTCGTCCGGGGGCGCGCCGGGCGCACCGGGCGCACCCGGATCGACGGCTCCGGGTGCGGCGGCGACCGGTGGCTCGGGGGTCGCGACGGCGGGCACCGGTGGGGGTGCGGCCTCGGGCCCGAACCAGAGCGGCAGCGGCTCGAGCAGCGGCTGCAGCTACGGTGGACGAGCGACCCGTGCGGGCGGGCTCGGCCTGCTGGCCGGGCTGGCTTTGCTGGCCTCGCGGCGTCGCCGCGGACACGAGCGCCGTCGTCAAAGCGAGCCGTCAA
>Ga0265332_10000997_pt1 | contig 16698 bp, 10 predicted proteins | sample 41926metaG_FD_202084 | JGI IMG/M metagenome (GOLD analysis project Ga0265332, IMG submission 202084) | Rhizosphere microbial communities from Carex aquatilis grown in University of Washington, Seatle, WA, United States - 4-19-26 metaG | ecosystem: Host-associated > Plants > Roots > Rhizosphere...
GAGCTACGCCACATACCCGGGACTTTCGGTGAACCATTTCAGGCGATCGCGTCTCTTCCGGGGGTGGCGCCGATGGCCAGCGGCCTTCCTTACTTCTACGTTCGCGGCGCGCCTCCGGCGGACACGGGTTACTTCCTCGACGGCATCCCTCTGCCCTCGCTTTTTCACATCGGTCCGGGGCCCTCGGTCGTGCCCTCCGCGCTGATCGAGCGCGTCGAGCTCTTCCCCGGGACGGCGCCCGCCCGCTATGGGCGGTTCGCCGGGGGCGTCATCGCGGGGAGCACGACGGCTCCGAGCACAGTTGCGACGGGCGAGGCTTCGTTGCGGCTCTTCGACGCGAGCGCCATCGTCGAAGTTCCCATCGACGCCGCGTCGACAGCGCTCGTCGCGGGACGCTATGGCTACCCGAATCTGCTCCTGGGCGCCTTCGCCCCCAACTTGTCGCTTGCGTACGGCGACTACACGATCCGGCTGACGCGCAAGCTGACGGACGCCGACGCGGTTACGCTCTTCGCGATTGGCTCGTACGACCAGGAGAAGGAAAAGACGGGGCAGCTCTTGCCCGTGGACACCCTCTTTCACCGGCTGGACCTGCGCTACGATCACACGTGGAAGAACGGCTCGCTGCGCGTGGCCACGACCTTGGGCTACGACCGCACTACGTCGACGTTCGGCAACACGTCGTCGGCCTTCTCGACTGGACTGAACGAGACGCTCACGGAGACCAGCGTGCGCGTGCGTCTCGAAGGGCGGCAGAGACTGGGGGCGGCCGTCGGATTGTCGGCGGGCGCGGACGCCAGCGCGTCGCTCGACCGCGGAGGTAGCGCGAACGTCGGCTTCGACGCGCAGCAGGTGGCCGGCGCCTATGCCGAGGTGGACCTCCGGCCGAGCGAACGCGTCGCGATGGTCGCCGGGGTCCGCCTGGACGCGTATCGCTCCTCCGGCACGATCACCCCATCGGTCGATCCCCGGCTCGCGGTGCGGATTCGCGTCGCGCCGACGGTGACGTCCATCACGACGTTGGGCGTCGCCCACCAACCGCCCGCGTATCTCTTGCCTGCGCCCGGACTGCGGCTCGATCCGTCGGGTGGGCTCCAGGCGGCTTACCAGGTTGCCGAGGGCGCCGAAGTCCGCTTGCCGTGGGCGGTCACCGCGACACTCACCGGCTTTTACAACGCGGACCGGGGCCTCAACGACTTCGTCTCGGACTGCGGGAGCTTCGCCATCAACTGCAACGCCATCACGCGAGTCGACGGACGCACGTTCGGGGTGGAGCTCATCGCGCAGCGCGCGTTCTCGCGACGACTCGCGGGGTGGGTCTCGTATACCCTGTCGCGCGCGGAGCGACGGATCGCGAGCGTTTCTTTTCTGTCGCCGTTCGACAGAACGCACGTGCTCTCTCTGGTCGTGCGGTACGACTTCGGCAGCGGCATCCAGGCGGGCCTGCGCGCCGCGTACAACACCGGCCGCCCGGTCATTCCGAGCGTGCTCCTCGACGGGCAATCGATCGCGGTCGCTTTCGGAACCAGCGCGGTTCCGCAGCACCGATTGCCGAGCTTTTATCGCATCGATCTGCGTGCCGAGAAGCGCTGGGCCCTCGGGGCGGGCCGATGGGTGGCCGCGGTCGCCGAGTTCTTCGACGCCACGCTCAACCAAGAGGCCGTCGACTTCCGGTGCGACCTCGTCTCGTGGAGGTGCACGGCCCAACGGATAGGGCCGATCGCCCTTCCCAGCGTCGGAATCGAAGCGGGGTTTTGAATCACTTCGCGATCGCGTTCATGCAAGTCGGCGTGCAGTTCGCGGGGCCGTCGCACTGCTCCCCGAACTTCGTCTGGACGCGTCCGTCCCCGCAGTACGGCGCAAAGACGCAGGCCGCGGTGCAGATGCCCTGTCCGTAAGCCGTTGCGACAGGCGCGTTGTTGGCCCCGTTGTCGCAGCTCTCGGTGCCGTTGGTGATGCCGTCGCCGCAGTAGGGCGCGAGCGTGCAGTCCGGATTGCACGTGCCGTAGGCGCCGCTGTTGACGCCGTTGTCGCACTGCTCGCCGGGGTCTTTCACGCCGTTGCCGCACGCGAAGCGGCAGTGCACGTCGCACTTGTCGCCGGGCATCCCGTCGTTCGCGCCGTCGTCGCATTGCTCGGGCGGCTGGACCGTGCCGTCGCCGCAGCTGGGCAGCGGAACGAACGACTTGCAGTCGGGGGTGCACGAGCCGGGCATTCCGCTGTTGACGCCGTCGTCGCACGTCTCGCCGAACTGCCCCTCCACTTGCTTGTCGCCGCAATAGGGCGCCGGTGCGCAGTAGTTCGTGCACAAGCTCATTCCGTACGCCGTGGCGCTGTTGGCCGCGCCCTGATCGCATTTCTCCGGCGGACTTTGAAGCACCCCGTCGCCGCAATAGGGCCCCAGCGTGCACGTCGGGCTGCACGTGCCGTAGCTGCCATCGTTCTTGCCGTCGTCGCACTGCTCGGGCGGGCTCTCTACGATCGCGTCACCGCAGTAAGGACCCAAGGTGCAGTCGGGGTTGCACTTGCCGTAGCCGCCCGTGTTCTTCGCCGCGCCGTTGTCGCACTGCTCGCCGGGCTGGATCACGCCGTCGCCGCAGTCGAGCGTGCACGTCTTGCTGCATTTCGACCCCGTGGAGCCGTTGTTGATCCCGTCGTCGCACTGCTCGGGAGGGCTCTCCAGCACCCCGTCGCCGCAGCGAGGTCCGAGCGTGCAGGCGCTCGTGCAATGTCCATAGCCCGTGCCGTTGAGCGCGCCCTCGTCGCACTGCTCGCCATTGGACACGATGCCGTCGCCGCAATACGGCGCCCACGTGCATCCGGGGCCGCACGCCTTGGAGAGGCCGCCGTACGTGGTCCGATTGACGCCGTTGTCGCACTGCTCGGGCGGGTTCTGGACGATGCCGTCGCCGCAGCGCGGGCCGAGGGTGCAGGTCGCCGAGCAGTGTCCGTAGCCCGTGCCGTTGAGCGCACCTTCGTCGCACTGCTCGGTGCCCGCGACGATCCCGTCGCCGCATGTCGTGTGGCACGTGGTCACGATATGCGCGAAGTCCGTCAGGGTCAGGGCGTAGGTGGAGCGGCAGACGTGCTGTTCGGCCTGGAAGAGGTCAATCGAGTACCAGCCGCCGTCGGTCAGTCCGAGCGTCGCGGCGTTCGCCTGGTTGAGGGTGTAGCTCGCGGTCAGCGGGTTGTGGACGCCGCCCAGGTCGGCGATGAGAGTCCCGTTGATGAATGCCCATACGTCATCGTCACCCGTGAAATTGAAGACCGCGGGTGTCGTGGCGGCAAGGGCTGCCTGATACGTGAAGATGTAGTGAAGCTCGCTCGTGAACGAGAAGTTCCGGTTCGTCCCGTCGATCGCTCCCGGTGTGGAGGCGGCCTCGCAGTCCGTATCCACCTGTGGTGTGGCACCGGCGTTCCACCCGAGGTGATCGATGGGGAAGAACTGCTTGGCCGTGTAGCTGTAGGTGCCGGCGGCTCCCTGACCAAGGGTCAACGTGGTCGGCGCGCCCGCCGCATTCAAGTAGACGAGCTTCGAGTATGCGGGGCCCGCGCAGCCGTCGTGGTACCACGAGCAGAAAGTGCTCCCGCTCGCGTTGCTGATCACCGCGTACGGAGTTCCGACTCCGGCAAAGACCGGCTTTCCGTCCGTCCCGAGCGTCTTGCTGACTATCCCCGTTGCGGCCGTCATTCCGTTGGGCGAGTTGCAAAGTCCCGGCCCGCAGTTGAAGTCGGGATGGCCGGGTCCAATCGCCGCTGCGGTATTCCAATAAAGCATATCCCGATACAGAATCGGGATGACGAGCGTAGACGCCGGCGGCTGCGCAGCATTCGTGCACGTCCACCCGGGATTCGGCGTGCACGCCTTGCTGCACCCGTTCGTCGTCCCGTTCAACCCCCCGAGGTCGCATTGCTCGTTGGGGAACACCAGCCCGTCGCCGCACGATGCCGTGCAAATGCCGTTGCCGCACTTCGGGTCGATCGTGCACGTCGGTGAGCAGCCGTCGTACGGGATGAGGTTGCCGTCGTCGCACTGCTCGGACCCCTCTTTCAATCCGTCTCCGCACTTCGTCTTGTGGCACGCCGAAGCCGGTGGCGGCACGGCCGGCGCCACAGGAGGTCCGCACGCCCAGCCCGGTTCCACGATGCACGTCGCGTTGCACCCGTCCCCCGGCACGATGTTGCCGTCGTCGCACTGTTCGTTTCCGACGAGCAGCCCGTCGCCGCAAACCGAGACGCACCTCGCGCCCGGGGTCGGGCACGACCATCCCGACTCGACCTGACAGCTCGAAGAGCAGCCGTCGCTGGACACCGCGTTGCCGTCGTCGCACGTCTCGCTCCCCTGCACTTTGCCGTCGCCGCACTTCACGGTCGAAACGCACGGGGCCCCCGGGGTCGGACACACGTAGTTCGGCTCGAGCTGGCACAGTGCGCTGCAGCCGTCGCCCGAAGTCGTGTTTCCGTCGTCGCACTGCTCGCCGATATCGAGATTGACGATCGCGTCGCCGCAACGTTCGATCTTCTTGCAGGCCGCGCCGGGTGTCGGGCACGTGTACCCGGCTTCGACTTTGCACGTCGACGAACAGCCGTCGCCGGAATTCACGTTTCCGTCGTCGCACTGCTCGGTGCCCGCGAGAATCCCATCGCCGCACGCGTTCGCCGCAGCCTTCACGCACGGACCGCCGCTGCCGTTGACGTTCGGGCACGTGTACCCGGGCTCCACCGTGCAGGTCGACGAACAGCCGTCGCCGGACATCGTGTTTCCGTCGTCGCACGCCTCGCCTGGGTCGACTTTGCCGTTTCCGCAGACGCGCGTGTTGACGCACGGTTTGCCCGGCGTCGGACACACGTACCCGGGCTCGATCTGGCACACGCCGGAACAGCCGTCGCCCGGAATGGCGTTTCCGTCGTCGCACTGCTCGCCGCTGGCGGGTTGGAGGATGCCGTCCCCGCAATACTGGAGCACTTTGCAGGGCATCCCCGGCGTCGGGCACGTGAAGCCCGGCTCGAGCTGGCAGGTGGGGCTGCACCCGTCGCCGGCGACGCTGTTGCCGTCGTCGCACTGCTCGCCGCTGTTGACGGCGCCGTCCCCGCATCGGGGCATCGGGGTCATCGTGCAAGGCGTTCCCGGAACCGTGCACGAGTAACCGGGCTCGACCTGGCACGTCGACGAGCAGCCGTCACCGTCGACCGAGTTTCCGTCGTCGCACGCCTCGTTGCCTTCGATCATCCCGTCGCCGCACTTCAGCGGAACCGTGTAGATGCAGGGAAGGCTCGCCGTCGGACACGTGTAGCCAGGCTCCACCTGACAGACGCCCGAACAGCCGTCTCCGGGAACCGAGTTTCCGTCGTCGCACGTCTCGTTGCCCTGGATGATCCCGTCGCCGCAGAAGCCCCCCGTCTGCGCGTCGCCGCACGCGGCGCCGCATCCGCCGTCGGCGACGGAGGCTTCTTGCTGGGATGTGCTGTCTTGGGCGTCGTCGCCGAATTGAATCGGTGGCGCCGAGTCGTCGCCGAGCGCGTCGGGGCCGATGGTCGCGTCGGGTTGCTTTTCCCCCGCGTCCAGGTTGAAGACGGAGGCCGTTGGGCCGGTAGGGCTCGACCCGCACGCGAAAAGCGCGAGAAACAGGGCGCACAGGAGTCCGACGTGGAACGGCCTAGAAACCCGCCTGACCATGCAACCTGCCTCCGGAGACCAGCCGGCCGCCCTGGGGAGGGACGTCGCGGCTAAGATCGGTGCCGGTACCCTAGTCCGATTTCTGTTGCCGTGCTCGCGCCGCGCTCGCCGGCGGCGTTGAATTTCACACGGGGAACGGAAAGGATGGCGTGGAGCGCGTCATCGAGCAGCGCGTCATAACGTCATGACAGAGGAGGGCTTCGAGCCCAGTCGCGCCAGAGAACGCGCCAGAGAACGCGCCAGAGAACGCGCCAGTGAACGCGTTGGAGAGCGGTAGAGAAAGAGCGGTAGAGAAGAAGTGCGCTCGGGCCACACATTGCAATTGCCGAGCGTGCGCGCAATCCTTCGACTAATGCGTGCCCTCGCCTTGGTCGGGGTGCTGACAACGGCAGCCTGTGGACTCGACGTGGGGGGGTTGGGCGCGGATCCGGCGTCGGACGGGACGGGCGACGCCACATCGACGGATGACAGTGCGACCGCCTCGCCGGACGCAAGCGCGATCCCCGATGCGATCGTCACCCTCTCGGTCGGTGACAGCGCCGCCGCGATGTCGGAGACCGCGTCGCCGCCGAGCGGTGGCGACGATGGGATGGCGCCGCAGGCGGGCGATGCAGACGCCTTGGCGCCGAGCGCTGCCGACTCGAGCAGCGGCGGGGACGCCCCCGTCGTCTCGATGCCCACCCCAGCGGAGGGCGGAAGCGGTGACGGATCGACCGGCGAAGCCGCAAGCGACGCCGCGACCGATGCGCCCGCGGCGAGCGACGGTTCGACATCGTGCCCGCGCGCATCAGTCCCGGCCGGATGGAGGCTGTCTCTTTACACGGTCGGAACCGGCGCCTGCCCCGCGAGCTTGATCGCCCACGACGTGTACACCGAACCGACGATCGGCCCGACGGCGTGCTCGTGCGCGTGCAGCGTCACGCAAGCAGGCGATTGTATGCAGGGGTCGATGACCGTTTCCGGAAATCCGGACAACGGGCCGTCATGCGCGACGCCGCTCTTCTCGATGGATGTGAGCGGCAACGCGTGCCTGAGCGCTCCACCCAACTCCTCGCCCGCGTCCGTGACGACTCGAACCCAAGCTTCTCCCTTGCCGCCGCAAGGAGGCGCATGCGACGGAACGTCGCAAGTCGACGCGACCCAGGTCTCCACCCCGGCCGCGCTCTACTGCGATGAGCCCATGGGGAGTCCGGACTCGGTCTGCAACGTCGGTGTGCCGCCCGGTTTCTCGATGTGCATCGCGACCAGTGGAATGGCGTCCTGCCCCGCGGGCAGCCCGTTCGTCAACCGCTCGGTCGTCGAAGACGGCGCCATGCTTCACTGTTCCTCATGCACCGCATGCTCGGCCACGACGACGTGCTCGAATGCGATGATCAGCGTCTACGACAACCGCGGCTGCCGCAATTCGCCCGTTGCCGAGCTTCCCGTCGATGGCTCGTGCGATCTCACCACCGGGGGGACGGGAGACTTTCCGATCAGCGCGCCGGGCGTGAAGTATTCAGCGACCGCCACGACGACCTGTGCGGCGGGCTCCTCGACGGCCTCGGTGCAGCTCAGCAATCCGCGGACGATCTGCTGCCCGTGACCTTCGTGCGCGTTGTTCGCGCGAGCAGCGAGGCGAAAGACATGGCACGGTGAGCGGAAGGATGGGCGGCGCGAAGGCCATTGGGGACCGGAGCCGCACCGCGCCGAGAGGCCGAGTGGCGCCCGCGACGCTTGCCATGGCCGCCGTCGCCGTGGCGTGCGGCGCCCGCACGGGCCTGCTCGTTCCGGAGGCGCCGATGGACGATGCGAGCGCTCGACCGGCGGTCGACGCGAGCATCGAGGCGGGCCCGCTCCCGCCCGCCGACGCGACGACGGAACGGGGGATGGAGGCCAGCGTCGAAGCCGACGCGCCCGACGTGCGACCGGTGGATGCCCCGGACGAATGCCCGACGCAGACCGTGTGCGACCCGAACGATCTCCGGCACGTGTACCGGTGCGGCGCGCAGGTCGCGACGTGCGGCTCCCTAGAGCAATGCGAGCAGCGGGCGACCGGCGCAGAGTGCATCAACCCGTGTCTCGACACGCTGGGCAACGACACGTCGAACGGCTGTGAGTTCTACGCCGTCGAGATGGACACCGTGCCCGAGGCCATGGGCGTCTGTTACGCCGTCTTCATCGTCAATGAATGGAAAACCGGGGAGCCCGCGAAAATCGAAGTGAGCCGCGGCGGCCAGGCCCTCCCCATCGCGGGCTTCGCGCGCATCCCGGCGGGGAAGGGGGCGGGGATCACGTACGCTCCGTTCGACCCGAACCTCGGCCTCCCGGCCAACCAAGTCGCGATCTTGTTCCTGTCGCGGGACCCCACCGCCAAGAGCGACCCCGTGACGACCAATCCGCGAGTCTTGAGCGACTGCCCCGAGGGGGTCACGCCGGCGATCGTGGGCGACGCGGCGCTGCACGGCACCGGCGTGGCCGACGCGTTCCGGATCGAGACGAACGTGCCCGTCGTCGCCTACCAGATGCTGCCGTACGGCGGCGGGCGCGCGCGCGTGACGGGCTCCACGCTGCTTTTGCCGACCAGCGCGTGGGACGGAAACTACGTGGTCGCGGATGCCTATCGCGCGCCCCTGCCGAGCATGATCGACGAGGCCCGCGCGGGGCCGACCACCGTGATCATCGCGAGCCAGGACGCGACGACTGTGACCATCAAGCCGACCGTCGACTTGCTCGCGGGCGGCGGGCTCGCTGCCGCGTCCGCGGGCGCTTCGGCGTCGTATGGCCTGAACCGCGGGCAGTACCTGCAATTCACGCAGGCGAGCGAGCTCACGGGCGCGGCGGTGCAGTCGAACAAGCCCGTGGCAGTCATCGGCGGGTCGACGCTCATGGATTTGCCGCTCGACACGGTTCGCGCCGACAGCGCGGAGCAAATGCTCCCGCCGGTTCGCGCGCTGGCCAGCGAGTACGTCGCCGTGCGGTACCGCACCCGCGACGACACGGGAATCGAAGAGAGCGTTCCCTGGCGAATCGTCGGCGCGGTCGACGGGACGCAGCTCAGCTACGAGCCGGCGGCCCCGGCGGGCGCGCCCGCCACCATCGGCGCCCAACAGTTGACGGAGTTCGACAGTCCCGGGCCGTTCGTCGTCCACAGCCAGGACGCCGACCATCCCTTTTATGTCGCGAGCTACATGACCGGTGGCGATCCGTTCCATCACGGCAGAGGCGACCCCGAGTTCGTCAACGTGGTGCCTCCCGCGCAGTACTTGCCTCGGTACACCTTCTTCACCGACCCGACCTATCCCGAGACGAACCTCGTCGTCGTTCGGGTGCGCGACCCGGCGACCGGCCTGATGCCCGACGTTTCGCTCGACTGCGCGGGGCCCCTCGGCGGCTGGCAGGCCGTCGGCGCGGGCGGGGCGTACGAGTTCACGCGCGTCGATCTGTCCACCGGGGACTTTCATGGCGTGGGCGGCTGCGACAACGGCGTTCACGCGATCGCGGCGAGCTTCGCCACGACCATCGACGGGGCGACGCCGCAAGCGCCCCGGTTCGGTGTCACCATTTGGGGGTGGGGCAATGAGATCACCTGGCCGACCGACCTCAACGACCAGGACGAGGCGAACCCCAAGTTCACGCGCTGGGTCAGCTACGGGTATCCGGCGGGCGCCAACTTCGCTCCTCTCTCGAAGGCGGTGCTGTCGGCGCAGTAAGGCCAAGGCCGGCACCCTTGCCATTTCGGGCGGTGCTGCCCTACGACCAGTCCAACAAGCAAGGAGGACGACGTCATGGCTACGAGCACCCCGAGCACGGGACGCTTCGTTTGGCACGAGCTGGGGACCAACGACGTGAAGCAGGCCGTCCGCTTCTATTCCGAGCTCTTCGGCTGGAAAACGAGAGAGCAAGACATGGGGCCGGGCTTCACGTACACGATGCTCAAGGCGGGCGACACCGACGTGGGTGGAATCGCGCCGCTCGACCCCGCCGACAAGGCGCCCCCGCACTGGCGCGCGTACTGTACCGTTCCCGACGTGGACGCAGCCGCGCGTCGCGCCGCGCAGCTCGGCGGAGGGGTGCTCGTGCCTCCGACCGACATCCCGAACGTCGGGCGGTTCGCCGTCCTGGTCGATCCGCAAGGCGGGGTGCTCCTCCCGTTCCGTAGCGATCAGCCGGAGATGCCCGAGACGCAAGGTCCGCCTCCGGTCGGCACCTTCTGCTGGGACGAGCTCATGACGTCCGACCCGGTCGCCGCGGTGGCTTTTTACACCGAGATTTATCGATGGACCGTCACCGAGCAGGACATGGGCTCGGGCGGGACGTACCGGGTGCTCAAGCGCGGCGACGTCATGACTGGCGGCATTATGAAGCTGCCGATGCCCGAGGTGCCGACGTACTGGGGTGCCTATGTCGCCGTGGCGAACGTCGAAGCGACGATGAAACGCGCCGAGTCGCTCAAGGCGAAAGTCATCGTTCCGCCCGCGGACATTCCGAACATGGGCCGCTTCGCGATCTTCGCGGACCCGGCGGGCGCCGTGCTGGCCGTCTTTCAGGGACGGTAGAGCGAAGGACGGCGAGTGGCCGGCGGAAGGGGGGCGCGGCTGGCGCTTTTTGCCAGCGTACCTACGTTGGGGCACCATGACATCCCATCGGCGCCCCTCCTTCTTCGTCGTGGCAGCCGCCGTGCTTTTCGCGGCGCTGGCGCTCTCCCGCCAAGCGGACGCCGGCACGCTGCACGTTCGTGACGAAGCGCGCGTGCTCTCCGCGGACGACGTGTCCCGGCTTCGGTCGGTGGTCGCCGCCGCCCCGTTCGACGCCCGTGTCGCGTTCACGAGCGAGTACCCCGATGCGAACGAGCTCGGACGCTACGTCTCATCCATCACGGAAGCGGGCACGGTCGCCGTGGGCATCGACCCGCAGCATCACCACGTGCAAGTTCACTTTGGTGCGGGGAGCCGCGTCGCCCGGGCGGAGTGGCCGGCGATCGAGCGCGCCGGCAACGACGCCTTTCGTCGTGGAGACTGGGAAAGCGGGGCCGCGGCGATCGTCCGCGCGGCTTCCTCGGCCGCCGGGGAAGTGACGACCGAGGCGCCGCCCGCGCCCGAAGTCGCGCCGCGGTCGGCGTTCGGTCCGGGTCTGTTCCTTCTCCTCGTGGTGGGCGCGATCGGGGTTGCGATCTACTTCGCGCGCAGGCGCCCCGTGTACGGCCCTGGGCAACCCTACGGGACGATGCCGCCTCCGGGCTACGGCGGTCCGTTCTCGGGTCCCGGCTATGGCCCACCCGTGCAAGGCGGGTTGGGACCGATGGGCGGGGGACTTATTGGAGCGGGCCTCGGCGGGCTCGCCGGCTACGAGCTCGGCAAGCTCGAGGGCGAGCATGAAGGGCGCGGGCGCGATCGATTCGAAGACCTGGGAGGTTCGGGTGACAACCGCGGTGGCGGAAGCGCCGACGAGGGCGGCGGCGGCTCGAGCTGGGATGACGGCAACGCCGACTCCGACGACGGCGGGGGCTACGACGGCGGTGGTGGCGACGACGGCGGGGGAGGATCCGACTTCGGATCGTAGGACCGCGCCGAGCCGGTACGCGGGCCCGCAGTCCCTCGTCGACTGCCCACCGGCGAGCGCGGGGGGCACACGTCCTTCGCTGGTACGCGCACTTACCAACGAAGGAGGCGCACCTCCTCGGTCGACCGGTGCACCTACCCGCGCGGGAGGCACGCGTCCTTCGCTGGAACGCCCACCTACCAGCGAAGGACGCGCACGTCCCCGGTTGACCGGCGCACCGACGAGCGCGGGAGACGCCCGTTCCAGGTGGACTCGTGCGCGTCCCAGGGCGGAAGGCGCGCGTTTCAGGTGGACTCGTGCGCGTCCCAGGGCGGGAGGCGCGCGTTCCGGGTGGACTCGTGCGCGTCCCAGGGCGGGAGGCGCGCGTTCCGGGTGGACTCGTGCGCGTCCCAGCGAAGAGGGCACGCCCCTAGAACGTGCCCGAAAGCCCGAACCCCGCGCCGTCCTTCCCGAGGAGCATCGGGCGGGGCACGAGCCGCGGCTGGGCGTAGCCGTCACGCATCAGAACGTTCTGCGGCGATGTCACTCCCCAAACGAGGAAGATGGCGCCAGCGGTCTGTCCCGCACCGTCCAGGACGAGAAAGAGGTCCGCCGTCGCGCTGGACGACTGCGTCATCGTGAGGAACGGGCCGACCACCGGGACGAAGAGGCCGCTGACGGGATTGCTCCCATGGCTAGCGTTGGCGACATCGGTCCCCACTGCCGCGATGAACGCGCTGAGCATGTAGAGAACGCCGAGCGTGACCGCGCCGCCGACGATCGCGCCGGTGCGCGGTCGCTGGGCGGGGTGATACCCGGCCGGTACGGGCTCCCCCGGTTGCCACCGGGTGATGACGCGCGGACCGTCCTCGCGCGGGATGGCGATGGGCTGCGATCGGGGGGCCGCCGGTTGCGGTTGTGCTTCGACTTGGACCATGGGCGCAGTCCCCGCCGCGTCTTGCGCGCGGGCGTTTCCGGTCGTGAGGCTCGTGCCGGCGAGGACGGCCGTCGCGAGCCACACGGCGGTCCATGCGCGTGAACGGGTAGGGGTCAGTGGACGGTTCATCAGGCCCTCCTCGGAACCTGACAGCGTATCGCGCGCCTCGAGGCGGGGCACGCTTTCGTAGGATGACCGATTTCAGACGGTGGGACTCGATCGCACTTCGATCATGGATACACCCCAATGTCGGAGGACGGGGCTCGGGCGACCGCGCGGACGTCGCCGAAGTCACCTTCTTGAAGTGACCGCTCGACCTGTGCGGCGCGCCGGACACCTGTGCGCGCGGCCGTACACGGAAAGTTCTGCTGCACGAGCGGTGGCACCCAAGGAGCACCGTCTGGCTCGCCGTCAGCCGGGGCGCCGAGGGCCATCGCACACGGCCATCGACGCGGCACGGAAGGTGCGATGGGCTCCGAAAGGCGGTCAGGAGCCGCGTCACGGGGACGGGGGGCCGGACTGCAATGAAGTGGCAAGCGAGGACGAACATCATGTCGAACACACGCATCTCGTGGGCCCTGCCGATCGTCGGCGCATCGGCCCTGGCCTGCTCGGTGGCCTGTTCAAGCGCCAACGGGAACGTTTCCTCTGCTCCGGACGGCGGCGGAACCTCCGATGTCTCGACCGCGTCAATCACAGACGCGGGGGCCACAGACGCGGCGACCGAGGCGGGTATCCCGGGACTCAGCTACACGCGAATCGACGACATGGAGGGGCCGGGGCCTCAAGTCTCGTGGACACCTCCCGCGGGAGCTTTTGGTCCCGCCTGGGGGCAGCACGCAAACCAATGGATATTCGACCCGCACGCGCCCGTGCCCGCACCTTATGAAACGTTCCCTGGAATCACGAGCTCCCACGCCGCGCGCGTTCGGACCCCTCAACCTTTGCCCATCACCTGGGGCGGCGCGGCCGTTGAATTCGCGCCGCACCCGGATGGGGGACCCGACATGATTGGGTTCGGCTTGGATCCGGTTGATCTGAGCAAGTATAGGGGAATCACCTTCTGGGCCATGGCCGCTCAGAACCTCGATAGCGCGACCCTCCAGGTTCGCATTCAGGACAAAAACACGTATTCAGGTGCCGGGGTGTGCCTGGACAGCGACGGGGGCACGGCGAATTGTCTCGACGGCTTCGCCGCGACGCGGGACCTCACCGGTAGCTTCAAGCAATACACGATCGACTTCTCGGAGCTCGCCCAAGAGGATTGGGGCTTCCACCCCACGCCGGACACGATCGACCTTCATCAAGTTTATTCGCTGGTCTTCCAGGTGAATGCGCCAGACGGGGCCTCGAGTCTGAGCTTTGATGTCTGGGTCGACGATCTCTACTTCGTGAACTACTGACCGACGCGTAGGTCCAGATTGTTTGCCCCCGGAACGATCGCTGTCGGCCTCGGAACATCCGCGCTTCGTCGCTTCACTTCGGCACGAAGTAGATCTGGGCGACGCACACGTCGAAGGTCAACGGAGTGCCGCCGTCCGACGATGCCACGAACGTGATACCCAGCGCCGCGTTCCGATCGAATCCCTGGGTCGTGTAGAAGCCCTGGGCATTCGTGAATTGCTGCGTCAGTCGATCGAAGTCGACTTCGTAGGGGCTCCACGTGCTCTGGAGCGCCAGCGTGTATTGATAGAAATTGTAACACTGGAGCGGCGACGCCTGGACGCAACCCGCGCCCGGAGCGGCCATGTCGTTTTCGACATCCGAGAATTGAACGGATAGGGTCTGCGATCCGCTGGGCGAAGCCATCGCCCAGAATCGAATGCCCCGGAAGCCGCTCACGTCGAAGGCGATGGGCGTCGACGCGCCTCCATCCGGGTTGGTTCCGGAAGTCATGAAGTTGAAGCCCATCGTCGCCCAGCCGTCGGGAAACGCGCTCGTGTAAGGCGCTACGCTCTTCATGCAGGCCGCATTCGAGAACGGCATCACCAGCCGCCCTTCGCACGCGGCCGCCACGGGCATGTAATTGAATCCGTCTTGCGGCGTGGGGACCATCGAGCCGGCCCCTGTGCCGTCATCGGCGGTGAACCAGTATCCCGGGGTGCCGACGCCGCTGGGAATGCGCAGCTTGTTCTGGCCGCCGCAGAGCAAGGTCATGCTCATGTCGTCGATGAGGAGGCCCTCGGGCCCTGCATCTTGCCCCGCGTCGGGTGCGCATGCCCCGGAATCGGTCGCTGGGACGCAGCACCAGCCGAAGGTCGTGCAGTTGCGGTGGCGGACGGCGTTGCACTGAAGCCACGGATCCGGCGCGCCCTGGCAGGCGTATCCCGCCGCGCCACCCGGGCAAACGACCGTCGAATCGGGGTTGCAGCGGGGGCCTTGAGCGGTCGTGCTGGTGCCGCCGGACGGGACGCACAGGCCCGGGCCTCCCTCCGACTCACAGACATAGCCATCGGGACAACCGCCGTCGGGGTCGGCCAGGCAGCCGCCGCCCGCATTGGGCACGGTCGCGCCAGGACAGGTCACGGAGGTCGTTCGCTTCTTCAGGCACGCGGTCGAGACCTCCACGGCGCGCACGGCGCCGTTCGAACAGGCGGCGAGCGGCAGCTCGATTCGCGTGCCGTCCGCGCTCGCTTGCCACCCCTCGGGGCCTTCGGCATCGAGCGGGACGAGACAGCTGCCCGCGCCGCAAATGCCGTCCCCGCCGGCGATGACCAACGCGACGTTGAGGCGCGCTCCCCAGCGGGACCAGGGAACGGCGCAATCCGGGCCCAAGGGCATAGGCCAGAGGACCGCCGATTCGAAACAGGCCGTCGTGTCGAAGCACGCGTCCCCCGCGTCGGCGGTCCCACCCTCGGTTCCCGACACGGGCAGGTCGTCCGGAACGGCGGTCGCGGACGCGCAGGCGCCGGCCTGGCAAGTCTCGCCGGCCCGGCAGGACACGCCGATGCAAAGCCAGTCGAGCGGCATCGACAGGGTCGCCACTCGGTCGGTAGGAACGGTCACGACGGCCTGCCGCGTGAGGCGCGTGGCCCCGTTGCGAACCCCCGAAACTTGAATCGTGACCGGCGCCTTGGTGTCGGGTCCCGCGACCACGCCGAGCGTCGCGGGCAGACGGAGCCCGGCCGGGCCGAGGGGCGAATCCTGATTCAGCAGGGTCTGGCCGCTGGCCAGCGACACGTTCGCGTGCAGCGCGTCGATGTCCTTCGGAACCGAGAGGTCCGTCGTGACGACGACGACCAATTCGCCCGCCGGCTTGCCTTTGGTGCACGAAGCCAGGAGAACGCAGCACGAGGCCCGGCCGGCAAGCCACAGAAGGACGAGGCCCCAGCGTGGCATCGGGGCCCTCATGGCGTGCGCACCGTCGCGATGGAGCCCTGCATCGGGATCGCAGATGGCTCGGCCGGCTTGAACAGAAAGTACCCCGCAGTCGTCGCCCCCGCAGCGATCACGGTGCCCCCGACGATCCACGCCCAGGTGGGAATCCCCGCCCCGACGCGGTCTGCCTCGAGCTGCACATCGAGCGTTCGCGTCTGGCCGTCCATCACCAGGACGTCGGCCTGAAAGGCCCGGTGGCCCGGCGCCGTGACGCGGACCGAATGCGGTCCGCTCGCCAGGGTGCCCTGCCACGCTTCACCCGCGACGACCCGCCCATCGACCGCGATGGCGTCGCCGGGGCGGGCATTCACAACGACCCGACCGTCGTGAGCCGGTGGCGGGGAGGGCGCCGCCGCGGGAATCGCGGCGGACTCTTTCGACGCCGACTCCACACCGTCCGTCTCCGACTCGGCGGCGGCGAGGAACGCGCGGGCGTTCTGCGCCGCCTCCGGAGTCACAAGCGGAGAGCCCGAATCGAGGTACCGGCGCACGAGCGCTGCAGCGCGCGTGTAGTGGCCCATTGCCTTCTCACAGACCGCCGCGTTCCAGAGCAGGCGGGGATCGTGCGAGGCGTCGTAGGCCGCCTCGAAGCGGATCAGGGCACCGGCGTAGTCGCCCGTGCCGTAGAGCGCCCGTGCAGCCAGGAGGTGCTCCTTGGCTTCGCCGACCAGCGCGTCGGCGAGCGAAGGGGGAGCCGCCGGGCCAGGGGCAGGGGACGGGCTCGCCGCGGGTGCCTCCGGGGTGGCCGTTTGCGCCGAGGCCTGGCCAGCCAGGAGGAGCGAGAAAGCGAAGATCGCAGGGCGGAAAGCGCTCATGCGAAGCGCCCGTCAAGGAAGGAGTTGGATGTCGAGCGGACGGGAAGGCGCGGGGGCGGACTTCGCCGGCTCGACCGAGGGTGCCTCGGGGGCTGGCGACGGCGGTCCTGGAGCCGAGGGCGGCTTGGCAAGGGCGGCCCGCCGCGACGGTTCGAGCGGTTCGCGATGTCGCGAAGGGCCGGTGGTAGCGGTCGCGGACGGCGTTGGGTCCGCCGCCGGCGGCGCCCCGCTCGCGGCCCGAACCGTGGGTGCGGGTGCCGCGAGGGCCAGCGCCGGGTCCTCCATGACCGACGGCGGCCGGGCCAAAGTCGCGGCGGGCGGCGCTGGCCTCGCCGCGTGAAACCACCGCGCCGCGCCGAGCGCAACGCCGC
>Ga0265332_10001011_pt1 | contig 16591 bp, 9 predicted proteins | sample 41926metaG_FD_202084 | JGI IMG/M metagenome (GOLD analysis project Ga0265332, IMG submission 202084) | Rhizosphere microbial communities from Carex aquatilis grown in University of Washington, Seatle, WA, United States - 4-19-26 metaG | ecosystem: Host-associated > Plants > Roots > Rhizosphere >...
TCCAGGACATCACCAACACGCTCGTCAGCGACTACAACCTGAATGACGTGCTGCGCATCATCCTGGAAACGATGTACCGCGGCATGGGATTCTCGCAGGTGCTGCTATGCACGCGCGATGCGCGCAACAACCGGCTGCAAGCGCGCTTCGGTTTCGGCGCACGGATCGAGGAACTGCTCAAAAATTTCAGCGTGCCGCTCGGCCAGCCGCAAAACGTGTTCCAGATCGCGCTCGACAAAAACGTCGATCTCTTCATAGCCGACACGCGGGCCGACAATATTTCCAGCCGCGTCCCGGCCTGGTACCGCGAGAAAATAAACGCGCCGACTTTCCTGCTGCTGCCGCTCGTGATCAATCACAAGATCATCGGGCTTTTTTACGCCGATCGCGACAACGCGGGCGAAATGACGATAGAGCCGGACCAGCTGCGCCTGTTAAAAACCCTGCGCAATCAGGCGGTCCTCGCCATCCGCCAGAAATACTGAGTCAGCGCGCGTCTGCAAGGCTCGTCGAAAGCTTGAGTTGCAAGCCGTCATCGGCGACGTCGCACGCGCCGCAGAGTACAGCGGATTCGGTCGCACGCGCCTGCGGTACTGCTTGACCCGCCGCCGTGCCGCGCGACATTCCCGCCTGAGGGCCGGTAATTCCGATCGCAACGACGGTGGCCAGCATGGTGCAGACGACCGCGACGCCGCTGAAGGTGTAGGGGCGCAACACGCCGAGCCACCGGCGCAATCCGCCGGTTCGCGATTCAAGCGCGGCGCGCTGAGCGTCGGCGGCCGCGGCAAATTCGCGGTCGCGCTGCAGTTGCAATTCCCAGGCGCGCGTTGCCGCCGTTTCGGCGGTGCAGCGCACGATCGCCGCCTGCGCAGCCTCGGCCGCGACTTTTTGCGCCAATTGCGCTGCTTCGGTCGCCGCACGTTCCGCGCTTATCGCGGCTTCGGCCTGCAATTGTTGCTGGCGTTGCGCGGCTATACGTTCGTGCTCCGCGGCAATTGCCGCCTCGTGCGCACTGCGCGCCACGACCGCCGCCGCACTGGCGTCGGCTTGGGTGGTTATGCGGGCTTGTTCTGCTTGCAGCAGGCGTCCACATTCGAGTTCGTGCTCGCGTGCCGCCTGCTCACCGGCCTGCTGCGCTTCGGCGAGCCGGCGGGCGACGTCGGCGCGCCGGGATTCGACCGTCGCGCGTGCGCGATGCGCGTCGGTGGCGAGCCGCAATGCGTGGACGCGCCGCCATGCACTGTTTTCCTCGGCCTGCTGCGCCGCCGCCGCCGCGCGTTCGGCGGCGACGCGCTCTTCATAGGCGTGCCGCGCACGTTCTTCCGCGAGCAGACGATGCTGGGTTGCGAGCAGAATTTCGCGCTCGCCATCCGCGCATTTGTGCGCCGCGCTCGCAAACTCGAACTCGGTGCGCGCACGCGCTGCGCTTACTTCCGCCAGCGCGTGCTCGGCGCGTTCATGCGCGACCATCGCCGCGCGCAGCTTACGTTCGCTTTTCCGGCGCTCGGCAGCCGCGGCCAGCGCAGCCGCTTCCGCGTCGCGGCGCTCGTCCGCTTCGCGGGCAAGTTGAGCAATTGCTTCGGCGCGTTCTTCGGCGACAACACGCGCTGCGCGCTCGCTGTTACGCTGCCGTTCCGCGGCTTCGAGCACCGCGGCCTCCGCCTCGCGACGGCATGCCAGCTCGCGTTGCGCTGCGATTTCAGCCGCCCCGCGCGCGGCGGCAATCTCCGCCAGTTGCCGCGCGAGGGCGGCGCGTTCTTCCGCAGCCCGTTGTGCGGCGCGCTCGGCTTGTTCGCTGACATGCGCGCAGGCCGCGGCAGCTTCTTCCTGTTGCGCGCGGTCGGCGGCGGCTTGCGCGGCGGCGGCTTCGGCGCATTGGCGCTCCTGCGCGGCGGCCGCCAGTTTGCGTTCCGCTTCCACGCGCGCCTGCGCGGCCGCGAGCAACTCGCATTCCGCGGCTTTGCGGGCAGCGATTTCGGCGACGGCATTGCGATCGGCTTCGGTGCGTGCCCGGGACTGCGCGGCGTGCTCGGCCTCGATGCGCGAGCGCGTTTCCGCCGCCGCGATCGCATTGCGATCAGCCACCCGCGCGGCCTCCTGTTGTTCGAGTTCGCGCGCGATGGCCTGCACTTTCAATTTCGCAGCATCGTGCGCGAGTTGATCGGCGGCAATGCGCGCCTGGATCAGTCGATCGAGCTCGGCTTCGGCGGCCAGCCGCGCTTCGGCTTCGGTGCGCGCCTGCGCTTCGAGCGCGAGGCGGTCATCGGCCCGGCGCTTGGCCTCGGCCTCGGTCGCAATGCGCGAGCGCGTGACTTCGGCGGTCAATCGATCGAGTTCGGCGCGCGCCTTGGAGAGTGCGGCCGCTTCGCGTTCCGCTTCTTCCAGGGCCGCCGCCGCTTCCCGTCCCTGCGCTTCGGCCGCCTGGCGCACTCGCGCCTCGGCAAGCGCGCGCGATTCCGCGTGCACCCGCGCTTCGGCTTCTTCACGCGCGCGCTGTTCGACTTCCGCGCGCTCGTCCGCCGCATGCCGCAGTTCGTGCGCGGCCTGCGCGCGCGCCTCGGCGGCTTCCCGCGCGTGAATTTCTGCCTCCAGTTTGCCTTCGATCTCGGCGAGCTCACGCGCCTGTGCGCGGCCGCGCAGTTCCGCTTCCGCACAAACTCGCGCGGCCTGCTCGGCGGCGGTGGCCGCCGCACGCGCCAGTTCCTGTTCGACGCGGGCACGCTGTTGCGCGGACTCGCGCGCCTGGGCCTCCAATGCGCTGCGGCCCTGCGCCGACGCCGTCGCGGCCTGCTCGGCTTTGGCGCGTGCTTCGCTTTCGGCCGCGGCCTTGGTTTCCGCCGCCAGCCGGGCTTCGGCCAGCAATCGCAACTGTCCTTCGGTCTCGGCATGCGCCAGCGCCTGGTCGCGCATGCGCGCTTCCGCTGCCGCGCGCTCGTCGGCCGCAGCCGCCGCGGCGCTTTCCGCCGTCGCCCGCGCCTGCGCGGTGGCGAGTGCACGCTGTTCGGCGGCAACGCGCGCGCGATGGAATGCCTCGGCGCGCAATGCCTCTTCATGACTTGCTTTTTCGCCCGTACGCAACTGATCGGTCAGTTGGGCGAGCTCCTGCATGGCGGCCTGGGCGCGCTCGGCGGCGGCGCGCTCTGCCTGGGCCTTGCGTTCCGCGACTTGCTGCGCGGCATGCTCGGCCGCCGCTCGCTCTTCGGCGGCGCGCGTCGCCGTCCGCTCGGTTTCAAGCCGAGCCTGCGCCTCGCGCAACGCCTTCGTTTCGGCGTTGCGGCGGGCGAGCGCTTCGTCGCGCAATGCTTGTTCGGTGACTATGCGAGCACGCGCCGCGTCGGCAGCGTCTTCATCCGCGCGGGCGCGGCGCTCGAGTTCCTGCCGCGCGAGGTGTTCGGCCTGCGCGCGTTCCGCGGCACGAGTGCGGGCGTGGGATTCCCAGACGCCGCGCGTTTCCATGGCGAGGGTGGCGCTGGTTTCCGCCTCGGCGCGGGCGATGGCTTCCTTGATTGCGGTGAGATCGGGAATGCCGGCGGCGTCCCGGCGCACGTCGTGCGCCAGGCTCAATTTCGGTTGGATCGCGGGTTGCGCCATCGTAATTCCTCACACGGCGGGCGGCGGTGCCACCCTGATGTGAAGAATTATGGCGGCTCGTGAGGGCGCAAATCGGCGGAATAGACGCGTTTTAGCCGCGCAATTCGATGCATCGCGCCGGCTAGGGCGGACTTATCGCCGGCGCGGACTGCCCCGGCACCGCGGCGCGCAACGGAGCGCCGTTGCGGCAACGGTCCATCAATTCGCGAAATTCGTGCGCCGGCATCGGCGCACCGAACAGATAGCCCTGCGCCTCGTCGCATTCATGCTCGCGCAAAAACGCGAGGTGCTGTTCCGATTCGACGCCTTCGGCGATCACCTTCAGGCGCAGGCTGTGCGCCATGGCAATGACCGCCTGGGTGATCGCGACGTCGTCCTCGTCGTCGGGAATGTCCTTGATGAACGAGCGGTCGATCTTGACGTTGTCGATCGGAAAGCGTTTCAAATAACTCAGCGACGAATAACCGGTGCCGAAATCGTCGATCGCGAGCCGGATACCCAGCGCTTTAAGCTGTTTGAGCAGCGTCGCGGCGTGTTCCGGATTGTCCATCGTCACGCTTTCCGTGATCTCGAGTTCCAGCAGTTCCGGGGCCAGCCCGGTTTCCTGGAGCACAGCGAGGATCAGCGCATGCAGATCGTCCTGCGCGAACTGGCGCGCCGACAAATTGACCGCGACCCGCAGCGGCGGCAATCCTTCGTCCTGCCATGCGCGGTTCTGCGCGCACGCCGCGCGCAACACCCATGCGCCGATCGGCACGATCAGGCCGGTTTCTTCCGCGAGCGGAATGAATTTCGTCGGCGAGATCATGCCCATGCCCGGATGCATCCAGCGCAGCAACGCCTCCATGCCGGTCACGCAGCCCGTCACGAGATCGATTTTCGGCTGGTAGTAGACCTGGAACTCGTCCTGCTCGAGCGCATGCCGCAGAAAGCGCTCGAGCACGAGGCGCTCGAACGAGTGCAGATTCATCTGCGACGAATAAAACTGGTAATTATTCTTGCCGTGTTCCTTGGCGCGGTACATCGCGATGTCGGCGTGCTTCATGATGGTTTGCGCGTTCTCGCCGTCGCCGGGAAACGCGCTGATGCCGATGCTCGCGGTCAGGTGATATTCCTGGCCTTCGACCAGCAGCGGCTCCGCCACCGCGGTCAGCAGCTTTTGCGCGGTTTCCGCCGCATCCGCGGGAATCTTGCAATCGCGCATGAGCACGACGAATTCGTCGCCGCCGAAACGGGCGATCGTATCGCGCCGCGGCAGCGCCTCGGTCAGCCGCTTGGCCACCTGCTGCAGCACCGCGTCGCCCGATTCATGGCTCAACGAATCGTTGATCAGCTTGAAGCGGTCCAGATCGATGAACAGCACCGCGACCTGCTTCTGCGAAAACTTGGATTCCGACAGCGCCTGCTCTAGCAGCTGCGAGAACAGCGCGCGATTGGGCAGCCCCGTCAGCTCGTCGTAATGCGCGAGATGGCGGATGCGCTCCTCGGCGCACTTGCGCTCGGAAATGTCGCGCATGATGCCTGCATATTTGACGCGGCCGTCGATGTGCATTTCGCCGAACGTGAGTTCGAGCGGGAACGTAGTGCCGTTTTTGCGCTGCGCTTTGACTTCGCGACCGACGCCGCTGGTCATCGCGCGGCTGCGCCCGCCGACGTCGGCGATCACGCGCGGATGGCAGCTGCGATGGCGCGCCGGCATCAGGCAGTCGATATTGCGGCCGATCAGTTCCAGCGGCTTCCAGCCGAACATGCGCTCGACCGCGGCATTGACGAATTCGAGCATCCCCGCGTCGTCGATCACTATGATGCCGTCGGCGGCGGTGTTGACGATCGAATTCAGCAGGGTTTCGCTCGAGCGCAAATTGGCTTCCGCCAGGCGGCGCGCACGGCGCACGTCGGCTTCCGCGAGTTCGCGGCGGATCACCGGCACCAGCCTGCCGAGATCCTGTTTCATCATGTAATCGTGGGCGCCGGACTTCATCGCGAGCACGGCGGTCTCTTCGCCCACCGCGCCCGACACCAGGATGAACGGCAGGTCGAGCTTGCGGCCGGTAATGACCGCCAGCGCGGCCAACCCGTCGAACTGCGGCATCGAGTAGTCGCAAATCACCGCATCCCAGGTCCGGCGCTCGAGCGCGGCGATCAGCGCATCGTGCGTGCACACGCGTTCGTATACGGGCGCGTAGCCGCCCTGGCGCAACGACTCGACGATCAACTGCACGTCGAGTTCGCAATCGTCGATGCACAAGAGGTTCAGCGGCGTCGCCATTTCCACGGGGACGGATCGCAGCACGTGCACGGCTGAACTGGTCATGTATTCCGGGCTGTCCATGGGATTACGCCGCCTGCGCGAGCAACATTGCGCGCGTTTCTACGTGGGGAGCAGCAAGCAGTTCCTCGATATCGAGCACCAGGACGACCGAGCCGTCGCCCGCCAGCGTCGCGCCCGCGACGCCTTTCGGTTTGATGTCCTGCAACGGCTTGATCACGACGTCCTCACGCCCGACGAAGCCGTCGACGGCAAGCACGAACTTGGACGTTGCCGATTGCATGAGGACGCCATAGCGCGGGGCGGCATGCGATTGCCAGCCCAGCAGCCTGGCCAGCGAGCGCACGGGCAATACCTCGTCGCGGATCACCATCGTGGCGCGGCCCGATACCAGCTGCACCTGCGCCGGATCGAGCAACGCGATTTCGTGCACCATCGCGAGCGGCACGGCGAACGGCTGCGTGCCGTAACGCACGATCAGGACCGGGAGGATCGCCAGCGTCAGCGGCAGCGCGATGTTGATCGTGGTGCCGGCACCGGGTGTCGATTCGATCTCCACGCGGCCGTTCAATTTCTGGATATTGTTCTTGACGACGTCCATGCCGACACCGCGTCCGGACACGCTCGTCACGGCGTCCTTGGTCGAAAAGCCAGGCAGGAAAATAAGCTGCAGGCTCTGCCGCAGGTCGAGGCCATTGGCGGTCTCCGCGTCGATGAGGCCTTTTTGCACGGCTTTGTTGCGCAATACCTCGGGGCGCATGCCGCGCCCGTCGTCGGAAATCTGGATCAGGATATGGTCGCCCGCCTGTTGCGCGGACAGGCGCAACAGGCACTTTTCGGGCTTGCCGGCCGCGCGCCTTTCCTCACGCGTCTCGAGGCCGTGATCGACCGCGTTGCGCACGAGATGCACGAGCGGGTCGCCGAGGTCCTCGATGATGTTGCGGTCGAGTTCGGTCTCCTCGCCGACGATTTCAAGCTCGATTTCCTTGCCGAGCTGGCGCGCGAGATCGCGCGCCATCCGCGGATATTTCTGAAAGAGCCGCCCGATCGGCTGCATGCGCGTTTTCATCACGGCGCTTTGCAGATCGCACACGAGGTGATCGAGTTCGCCGACCGCCTCGTCGAGCTTGCGCAGCGTCGCGCCGTCGGTTTTGCCCTGCATGACTTCCCGCCGCAGGCAGTTGAGCCGGTTCTTCGTGAGCCCGATCTCGCCGGAGAGATTCAACACCTGGTCGAGCCGCGCGGTATCGATGCGGATCGTGGATTCCTTGGCGACCGCCACTTTGTCGGTGTCACGCCGCCCCAATGGCACCGCGTCGAGCGCGGGGTTATCCGCCGCGCGGCGCCCGTTGCGGATGTCCGGGACAGTCGCAGTCGCGGCTGGTGCGGTTAATCCGAGCAACGTTGCATATAGTTGCGCCCAGTCAGGTTCGCGCGCGGGTGTAGCGGGGGCGACTTCGGCCGGCTTCGGCGTGACCGCCACCGGCGGCTTTTCGCCGCGCAGGGCTGACGCGAGCCGGTCCAGCAACGCCGCATCGGCCGGGGCGGGCTGCTTGACGTGTGAAAGCGCTTCGAACATTTCACGCACGACGCCGGTCGCGGCGAGAATAACGTCGAGCACCTCGGCCGAAAGTGCCAGACGGTGGTTGCGCAATTCGTCGAACAGGTTTTCCGTCAGGTGGCACAGCGCGACCAGCGCCGTGGCATTGAGAAAGCCGGCGCCGCCCTTGATCGTATGAAAACCGCGAAAGATGTCGTTCAGAAGCTTGGCGTCATCGGGCCTGCGTTCGAGTTCGACCAGCTTGTTGTCGACGTCGGACAACAGCTCGCCGGCTTCCGTCAGGAAGTCCTGCAGCATTTCTTCCATGCCCTGAAAATCGCTCATTGCAGTGTCCGTCCGCGGCGCCGGCGCTTAAAAGCCGAGGCTTTCGAGCAGCTCGTCGACCTGCTGCTGGCTCGTTACGACGTCGGTGCGCGCATGCCCGTTGATGACCGGCCCGTTGAGCATTTCGCCGGCCATGTGGACTTTTTCCGGCGGCGCGTTATCGACGAGCAGGTTCAACAACTGGATTTCGAGCGTGTGGACGACGTCGGTGATCTTCTTGATCACCTGCCCGGTCAGGTCCTGAAAATCCTGCGCGAGCATGATTTCATTCAGTTGCGCGTTCGTGGCGCGCGTGCGCTCGGGAACCTCGCGCAGATAGTCGCGCGTCGCGCCGACCAGCGCTTTGAACTCGTCGACTCCCGGATCGGCAGCGAAAAGTTTGTCCCAGCGCACGGTCAATGCGTCGGCGTTCGCGGCCAGCGCCGCCTGGAGCGGTTTCGCGGCTTCGCTGGCATTCAGCGCGCGCTGCGCCGCCTGCTCGGTCATCGTGGCGACATACGAGAGGCGATCGCGCGCGTCCGGGATCGCAGCGGCGGACGATTCGAGCATCTTGTCGTAGCCGAGCGCGCGCAAACCTTCGTGCAGGGTGCGCGTGAGCTTGCCGACGCGCGTGATCACTTCATCGGCGCCGTTGTCGTTCGAGGCGACTTCCGCGTCACTGGGCGCAGGCGCGGCGTTGGCCGCAACTATGCTGTCGAACAACGATTCCAGATCGTCCGAATCGGCGGCCGCCGCCGCGACGGCGCTCATGCTGCGACTCCCGCGCCGGCCATGGCTTTGAATATCTTGTTGAGCTTCTCGTCGAGCGTGGCGGCGGTAAACGGCTTGACCACGTAACCGCTCGCGCCGGCCTTGGCCGCTTCGATGATGTTTTCCTTCTTCGCCTCGGCGGTGACCATCAAGACGGGCAGATGCTTCAGGCCCGCGTCCGCGCGGATCGCCTTCAAGAGGTCGATGCCCGTCATGTTCGGCATGTTCCAGTCGGACACGACGAAATCGAATGGCTCGCCCTTCAGCTTCTGCAGCGCAGCGACGCCGTCTTCGGCCTCGTCGACATTGGTGAAGCCCAGTTCCTTCAACAGATTACGCACGATCCGGCGCATGGTCGAAAAATCGTCCACGACGAGAAACTTCATGTTGGTATCAGCCATAATCACTCCACTTTCCAGAATTTCATTCAGTCCGCCGCTGCCGCGCGCGCCGCGAGCATGGGCCGCAGCGTCTCGGCGAGCACTGCCGGGTCGAATTTCGGCACATACGCATCGACGCCGACGCTTTTGCCCATCGCGCGGTTCGCATCCGACGACAGCGACGAGTGCATGACGACCGGTATGCCGGCGAAACGCATGTCGGCCTTGATCTTGCGCGTCAGCACATAGCCGTCCATCGACGGCATTTCCGCGTCCGTCAAGATCGCGGAGAGCCGCGTATTGAGTGCAACACCTTCCGCCTGCGCGCACGCGGCCATCGACTGCAGCCGTTCCCAGGCTTCCGCGCCGGTCGTGGTCTGCTGGTATTGCACGCCGAGCTTTTCCAGCACCTGCACGATTTCCTTGCGCGCGACCATTGAATCGTCGGCAAACAGCACCGTCGCGCCCGCCGGCGTTTCGAGCGGGACAAGCGCCGGCACCGCCGCTTCGCCGAATACGTTGGCGAGTATCTGCTCCACGTCGAGTATCGACACGAGTTTGCCGTCCGCGAGTTCGGTCAGCGCGGTCACGAGACCGGTGTCGCCGGTTAATGCGGGCTGCGGCGCGCGCACTTCTTCCCAGTCGACGCGCACGATGCGGTCAACCTCATGCACGAGGAAGCCCTGCGTGTGGCGGCTGAACTCGGTGACCATCATCGTGCCCTGCGCCGAGCCGTCGCTGTCGCCGCCGAGAAAGTTGGCAAGCGCGATGACCGGGATGATATTGCCGCGCAGACTGATGACGCCCCCCACGCCCGGCGGCAGGTTGGGCGCGCGCGTGATCGGCGGCGTCCACGTCACCTCGCGGACCTTGAATACGTTGATGCCGAAAGTCTCGGTGCCGCCCAGCGAGAACAGCAGGATTTCCATCCGGTTCGAGCCCGCGATGCGCGTGCGCTCGTTGACCGTCTGCAGCAGTTTCGAGGATTCGGATGAAGGGTTCATGGCGTCACGCGCGGCGGCTGGTCAGGCGAGGAAACGCGCGAGCGTCTGCGCGAGCTTGCCGGGTTCGAATTTCGGCACGTACTCGTCCACGCCGACCGACAGCCCGAGCTTGCGGTTGGAGGAGCCCGACAAAGACGAATGCATCACGACCGGAATGCCGGCGAAGCGCGGGTCCGCCTTGACCTGGCGCGCGAGCATGTAGCCGTCCATCTCGGGCATCTCGATGTCGGTCAAGACTAGTTGCACATAGTGGCTGACCGGATTGCCCGCGGTTTCGGCCGCCGCGGCGATCCGGGTGAGTTCCGTCCAGGCCTGACGGCCGTTGACGGCGCCGATATGCCTGACGTGCAACGCATCGAGCGCGCGCGTGATCTGCTTGCGCGCGACCAGCGAATCGTCGGCGAACAGGACGGTGCGGCCGGCCGGCACGCTGGCCTGAATGTCGTCGTATGCGCGCTCGTCGTCGGGTTTGCCGAGCGTCGCATCCAGTATCGCTTCCACGTCGAGCATCATGACGAGCCTGCCGTCGGCGAGTTCGGTCACTGCCGTGACCAGGCCGCCCAGACTGCCGACGATGATGTCGGGCGGCGCGCGCATCGCCGTCCAGTCGAGCCGCAATATCGTGTCGACCGCGCCGACCAGGAATCCCATGATCTGGCCGTTGTACTCAGCGACGATCATGACGCCGCCCGCACCGGTCTGCTCGAACCCCACGTACTTCGCAAGATCGATGACCGGCACCAGCGTGCCGCGCAGACTGACCATGCCTTGCACCGCCGGCGGCATGTCGGGCGCGCGCGTGATCGGCGGAATGCGGATGACCTCGCGCACCTTGAAAACGTTGATGCCGAACGTGCCGTGCGCGACTGTCGAACCGGGCGTTTCGAACCTGAACATCAGGATTTCGAGCTTGTTGGTGCCCGCGAGGCGCGCGCGCGCGTCGACTTCTTTGAGTTGGGCGGACATGATTGCTTGAATTCCCGCGGCGCGCGTCAGGCCGCGAAGCGGCCCGCTTCGGTATGCAGAACCGCCACCGCCTGCTCGACCCGTTGCGCGTCTTCGAGCGCGACTGCGACAGCGGCGGCGTTTTCCTTGACCATCGCCGCCATGCGCGCGATATTGCCGGCGACCTCGGCGCTCGCCGCGCCATGACCGCCGGTCGCGGTTGCGATGTCGCTGATGCGCGCCAGCGCGGATTGCACGCCCCCGTTGATGGTCACCAGCGCACCGGCCACGTCTTCGGCGAGCTTGACGCCGAGGCTCACGCGCTCGTTGCCTGCGTTCAGGTTCTTGACTGCGGCGTCGATTTCCGTCTGGATTGCATCAATCATGGCCGAAATTTCGGTGGTCGCCCCCGCGGTGCGTTCCGCGAGTTTCCTCACCTCGTCGGCCACCACGGCGAACCCCCGCCCCTGCTCCCCGGCGCGCGCCGCCTCGATGGCCGCGTTGAGCGCCAGCAGGTTGGTCTGCTCGGCGATGTCCTTGATGACCTGGACGATGCCGCTGATTTCGTTGGAGCGCTTGGACAGGGTTTCGATGAGCTGCGCGGAATGATTGACCGAGTCCGCGATCCGCGCCATTTCCGACGCGGCATTGCGCGCGGTCTTGCCGCTTTCTTCCGAGAGGCGCGACGAATCGAGCGACGCGTCGGTTGCGGCGCGTGCGCTGTCGGCAACCTGATTGATGCTCGCGGTCATTTCGCCCACCGCCGCGGCCGTGGCGGCGGCGAGCTGGTCCTGTTCGTGCAGCGCTGCGGTCATCTGTTGCGGCGAGCCTGCGACACGCACCGCCGCTGCGTTGAGCGCGTGCACTTCTTCCATCACGCGCTGCATCGAGCCTTGGATGCCGGTCATCAACTCATTGAACTCGCCGGTCAACTGTGCAACCGCGGGATGGCCATGCACGCTCGCGCGGCGCGAAAAGTTGTGGTCGTTGCGCATGACGTGCAACACGTGGCCAAGCAGCCGGACCGGCTCGACCAGCTGCCGCCGAACGCTGAGGAAGTAGCCGACGCCGCCGGCGATTCCCAGCGCACCGATCAGGAGCACCACCATATAGCCGGTGCGCGACGCGGCATGCGCTTCACGGGATTCCGCGCTCAGGCGCTGTTGATGCTGCGCGAAGGCGGCCGCCGCCAGTTCGAGGTTGCGGCGGCTCGCGTCATGGTCCGCTGCGGCAACCGCGGCATCCAGCCGCGCACTCACCTCGCGGGCCAGCCGGTCGGATTCGGCGAATTGCGCGGCTGTCGCGGGTTCGCCGCTAATCGTCGCAGCGGCGCGCGAGCCGGCGCGGACGGGCGCATCGGCTCCCCACATGGAAGCGAATCCGACCACCATTGCGATGACAACCGCGAGCACGGGCAAAGCCAGCATGGGACTCACCCGGCGCGGATCGACCAAATTCTGCAACATGCCTGACCTCCAATGGACGGCGCGCCGAATATGGCAATCCACATGTAGCGCCGTCAGTTATCATCTGAATTAACGGCCGGCGGCGACAACTCTTTAACGTTCGCACGGCGCTGCAGAGGGCAGGCCGGCAGGCGGATGTTTCCGTCGCGAATACGCTCAGGCGGCGCAGCTCGCGCACGTGGCCCGCTTGCCGCAATTCACGCACACGTCATCCGCGACGTCCATGGCGGGCGCATCCAGATGGTAGCAAACGCTGACTTCGCTGCCGCGGCCGCGGTACTCGACGCGGGCGCACAGCGCGCGTACCAAGGTGATGCCGCGGCCGTGGGGCTTGAGGTCATGCCCGGCCGGCCCCGCCGTCACCCCTGAAAAGTCGAAGCCGCGACCCGAATCGCAAAAGCTGATGGCCAGCGCCGGGCGGCCGTCCTGAACGAGTGAATGAATCCCGACCGCGATGCTGCCGTGCTTGAGGTCGCGCAGCGCGGCCGCGCGCTTTTCGGCGTACCGCGCGACGCCGTCGGGACCTTCTTTCAAATCCGAACTCAGGCCGAGCACGCCGTGGTCGAGCGCGTTCGCGTACAACTCGGACAACACGATGCACACCTGGCGGCAATGCGCGCGCGCGGCGGGTATCGTCACGACAAAATCGGCCAGCATACTCACGACGTCCAGCTCGCGGAAATCCGCGGCAGTCAGCGTGATTTCAAACTTCCGTTCCGACGCCGGCTGCAGCGGCTGCGCCGGCACGCCAGCGACCGGTCCGGCGTCGATCGCGACCTCGTCTTCGCAGCGCACCAGCAGCAGGGTCACGTCATCGTCCGCGCGCTGCTCGAAATGGCGCGCGAGCACCCGGCTACGCAGGAGCTTCATGCGCACTTTTAGAGGCACGCCGCACAAGAGTCCTTCGACCGCCTGTTGTCCAGACCCGACCGTGGCGGAATCGAATCCCTCGACCACGCCGTCCGAATACGCGAACAACTGGCACGGCTTCGTGTACTCGAAGATTTCCGCGGCGGCCGAAAACGTGTCGGACGGCAAAATGCCCAATGCCAGGTTGCGCGAGGGAAACCTGGCGAACACTTCGCCGTCCGCATTCAGCGCCAGCAATGGCGGATTGCCGCCGTTCCATATCTTGACGCGGCGCGCCGCACAATCCACCGCGATCAGCGTCGCCGCGACGAAGCGGTCGATCGGCAGGTGTTCCCTGATCGTGCGATTCAACGTCGCGGCGATCAGCTCGATGTCCAGCCCCTTGGCCGTCATCGTGTAGAAACAGGGCGTGATCGGCAGCACGTTCAGCGCCGCCGCCAGGCCGTGGCCCGCGCCGTCGGCGAGCATCACGTGCAGCACACCGCCGGGGGTCCGCGCCGCGGCAACCAGGTCGCCGCTGAAGGTCGTAGCGGGCAATATCCAGTGCTCGAGCATGGGGTCGGACAAATGATCGTGATGCACGAGGCGGGCCATCAGGTCCTTGACCACGCGCATCTCGCGCTCCGCCGCGTCGTGGTAATTCTGCAGTTCGCGGTTGTTCGTTTCGAGCTGGCGATGCAGGCCTATGTTGCGGCGGACGACTTCCAGCTTCGCGCGCAGCACGGCTTCGTGCACGGGCTTTACGAGATAGTCGTCGGCGCCCTGCCCGAGCGTATCGATGTGACTTGCGATTTCGCCGACCGTGGTTACAAACAATATCGGCACCCAGCGCTCGCCGGCGATGGCGCGAATTTCCGCCATCGCCTGATTGCCGTCCATGACCGGCATCAGGATATCCATCAGCACGATGTCGGGCTGTTCGGCGGAAAATATCTTCACCGCGTCCGCGCCATTTTCGGCAAGCACAATCCGATGACCGATCTGCCGCGCCAGCGTGGCCAACAAAAGCCGGGTCGCCGGGTCGTCTTCGACGATCAGGATTTTCAGCGCGATTTCCGGCGACAGGACGGTCGGACTCATGATGGCCTCACGCGGCGACCCGGCCCTGTACGCCGCGCAGTTGCGCGAACAGGCTGTCAAGAACAGCGCGCGATGCCGTGAATTCGACGCGCGCGCGCAGACCGTCGCCCGCCCGCGCCGCCGCTTCGAGTTCATCCAGGCGCGCGACGGCTTGCGGCGCGTGAAAAATTCCGACGGAACCCTTCAGCCGGTGCGCGGTACGATAGAGCAGGTCCATGTCCCCCGCGCGGAGCGCCCGTTCGAGGTCGGCGACCAATTGCGGCGCGTCCTGCATGAACAGGCTGCAGAGATTCGCCACGATTTCGCTGTCGCCGATCTCGGCGCGCAATGCCGCGAGATCGACCGTACATTCGCCGGCTGATGCATCGCCTCCCGGCCCGGCGGGCGGCGCATTCGCGGCCGTCGCGGCACCGGTGACGCGTTCGATGACGGCAAACAACTCCGCCGCCTTCAACGGCTTGGTCAGATAGTCGTCCATGCCGGCCGCGAGACATCGCGCGCGGTCCTCCGACATTGCGTGCGCGGTCAGCGCGAGCATCGGCGTATGGCCGCCACGCGTTTTCTCGTGGTCGCGGATCAGCTGCGCCGCTTCGAGCCCGCCCATCACCGGCATCTGCACATCCATCAGCACAACGTCGAACGGTTCCGCCGCAAACGCCGCAACGGCGGCCTGACCGTTGTCGACCGCATGCACGCGGTAGCCGCGGCGTCCGAGCAAATGACAGATCAGCCGCTGGTTCACGGGGTTGTCTTCGGCAACCAGCACGCGCAGGATTGCGTCGCGACACGTCGGAGCCGGCTGCGGGACCGCCGCCGGCGCACGGCCGGCGTCAACGTGCTTCGCCATTTTTGCAATCGCATCGAGCAGGTCGGGTCGCAGCACCGGTTTTACGAGATACGCTTCTACGCCCAGTTCGCGGCAGCGTGCCGGACTGTCCATGCGGCCGTCGGCCGACAACAGCATGATCACCCCGCCAACGCGTTGTGGTTCCGCGCGCAGCGCCGCGGCAACGGCAAAGCCGTCGCAATCCGGCATGCCGGCATCGATCACGAGCAGCGCGTATGGTGTGCCGTCGCGCGCCGCCTCGCGCAAGGCAGCGAGCGCAGCCTGCCCGCCCGCCACCGCATGCGGCCGCATGCCGGCCGCCTGCATGATGTCAGACAACGCGTCGCGGCTGGCGCGGTTGTCATCGGCGATAAGCACGCGCATGCCAAGCAGATGAGGCAGTGCCGGAGCAATCGCCGCCCCGTCGGCGCATTCGAACGGCACGTCGAAGTAAAACCGGCTGCCGTGGCCGGGTGCGCTTTCGACTTCGAGTTTGCCGCCGATCAGTTGCGCGAGGCGCGCCGAGATCGTGAGTCCGAGCCCGGTGCCGCCATACTGGCGCGTGGTCGAACCGTCGGCTTGCGAAAATGCTTCGAACACGAGTTGCTGCTTGTCGGTTGGTATGCCGATGCCGGTGTCGCGCACGGAAAACGCGAGCCGGACTTCGTCGCCTGTGCGCGCGACCGCGTCGACTTTGAGTTCGATTTCGCCGCGCTCGGTAAACTTGATCGCATTGCCGATCAGGTTGATCAACACCTGGCGCAGCTTGACCGCGTCCCCGCGCAGCCGCGCGGGAACCGCGGGCGCCACGGAGCAGACGATCTCGAGCCCTTTCTGGTGCGCGCGCAACGCGAGGACCTTGAGCATGTCGGCGAGCATGCGGCGCAGGCTGAACTCGCTCACGTCGACGGTCATGGCGCCCGCTTCTATTTTTGAAAAATCGAGTATCTCGTTGATGATGTCGAGTAATGAATCCGCGCACGATTTGACGGTCCCGATCAACTCGCGCTGCTCTTCGCTCAGGCTCGTCTCCAGCGCCAGGTCGGTCATCCCGATGATGCCGTTCATCGGCGTGCGGATTTCATGGCTCATGTTCGCGAGGAAATTGCTCTTCGCGCGATTCGCGGCCTCGGCGGCCTCTTGAGCCTGCTTGAGTTCTGTCACGTCACGAATGATGCCGACCAGCATCTTGCCGCCGGTGGCGCTCACGAATGCCCGCTTCCTGGTGGAATGCACGCGCGTATGCCCGTCGTTCCCGGCGGATTCGACGATCGAATGACTTTCCCCCAGCGAGGCCAGCACGGCTTTGTCATCCGTCAACATCCGCGCCGCCTTGTCGGGCGGAAAAATATCGGTCGCGGTAAGGCCGACCAGGTCTTCGCGGCGGCGGCCGATGAAAGCACAATAGGCATCGTTGACCATCGTCAGCCGGTGCTCTTCATCCTTGACGAACACCGGGTCCGCCACCGCATTGACGAGATCGGCGAGAAACTTCTGCGAGGAACGCAATGCCTCATCGGCCTCC
>Ga0265332_10001018_pt1 | contig 16552 bp, 11 predicted proteins | sample 41926metaG_FD_202084 | JGI IMG/M metagenome (GOLD analysis project Ga0265332, IMG submission 202084) | Rhizosphere microbial communities from Carex aquatilis grown in University of Washington, Seatle, WA, United States - 4-19-26 metaG | ecosystem: Host-associated > Plants > Roots > Rhizosphere...
GCGTTCCGGACGCATCAGCAGGTCCAGGTAGCCGGCGTTGCGGGCGGTGGCGGCAATGGTACCGTCCAGGTCCAGTTCGTCCGGCGCGCCGAGGCGGGCGAAGCGGCGCAGGCGGCGTAGCGCCACCTTGATGTTGCGGGTGCCCAGTTCGACGGTGTCGTCCAGATTCCGGTATTCCCGCTGGTCCCACACTTTTATTGCCGTGCGGTTGCCGGCCGATTCGCCGCCGACGCGGATGCCTTCCGGGTTGTAGCCGCTGTTACCGAAGGGCGAGGTGCCGCCGGTGCCGACCCATTTCGAGCCGCCCTGGTGGCGTCCTTTCTGCTCTTGCAGGCGCTTCTTGAATTCCTCCATCAGCTTGTCCCAGCCGAGCTTCTCGAGCTTGGCCTTCTCTTCGGGGCTGAGGTGTTTCGTCGCCATGGCCTTCAGCCATTCCTCGGGCAGATCCACTTCCAGGCCAGGGATGGCCTCGATGCCCTTGAAGTACTCGCCGAAGGCCTGATCGAAGCGGTCGTACTGGCTCTCGTCCTTGACCAGGCTGGCGCGGGCCAGAAAGTAGAAGTCTTCCATGCTGTGCCCGCCCAGGCCGGCTTCGAGGGCTTCGAGCAGGGTCAGGAATTCCTTCGTCGACACCGGCAGCTTGCGGCTCTTGAGGTGCAGGAAGAAGTCGATGAGCATGGCGGCGTCCGGCTCAGCGGTTGCGCTGGGCCATGTAGACCAGGCGCTCGAAGAGGTGCATGTCCTGCTCGTTCTTCAGTAGCGCGCCATGCAGCGGTGGGATGGTAGCCTTCTGGTCGGGCGAGCGCAGGGCTTCGACCGGGATCTCCTCCGCGACCAGCAGCTTGAGCCAGTCGATCAGCTCCGATGTGGACGGCTTCTTCTTCAGACCCGGCACGTCGCGCAGGCCGAAGAAGACTTCCAGGGCCTCCTTCAGCAGGGCCTGCTTGATACCGGGGAAGTGCACGTCGACGATCTTCTGCATCGTGTCCCGGTCGGGGAACTTGATGTAGTGGAAGAAGCAGCGGCGCAGGAAGGCGTCCGGCAGCTCTTTCTCGTTGTTGGAGGTGATGAAGACGATGGGGCGGTGGCGCGCCTTGACGGTCTCGCGGGTCTCGTAGACATGGAACTCCATGCGGTCGAGTTCGCGCAGCAGGTCGTTGGGGAATTCGATGTCGGCCTTGTCGATCTCGTCGATCAGCACCACGGTCGGCTCGTCGGCATCGAAGGCCTGCCAAAGTGTGCCCTTGACGATGTAGTTGCCGATGTCCTTCACCTTGTCGTCGCCGAGCTGGGAGTCGCGCAGGCGGGACACCGCGTCGTATTCGTACAGGCCTTGCTGGGCCTTGGTGGTGGACTTGATGTGCCACTGCAGCAGCGGCATGCCGAGGGCGGCGGCGACTTCCTCGGCGAGCATGGTCTTGCCGGTGCCGGGCTCGCCCTTGATGAGCAGCGGTCGCTGCAGGCGGATCGCCGCATTGACGGCCAGCATCAGGTCGGGGGTGGCGACGTAGTTGTCGGAGCCTTCGAAACGCATGGGGAATCCTCGCTGGGGTTTTCTCGATTATAGCGATGCTGCTTTACGTGCACGGAAGATGTGTGCGGCGGTGCTTACCGTGGCGACGTGGATGTCCACCGTGTCGTCGATCTGGCGGGCGTAGCCGCCGGCCATCGCGATGGCTACCGGCAGGCCGCGGTGCCGGCACTCGCCGAGCACCAGCTCGTCGCGGGCGGCGAGTCCGGCCTTGGTGAGCTTGAGGCGGCCGAGACGGTCGTCTTCAAACGGATCGGCGCCGGCCAGATAGATGACCAGCTGTGGATCGGCGCGCCGGAACACCTCGGCCAGCGCCGGCTGCAGCGCGTCGAGGTAGGCTCCGTCGCCGCTGCCGTCGGGCATGTCGACATCCAGGTCGCTGCGTTCCTTGTCGAAGGGGTAGTTGTAGGCGCCGTGGATGCTGAAGGTGAAACAGTCCGGCCGGTTGGACAGGATCGCCGCGGTGCCGTTGCCCTGGTGCACGTCACAATCGATGATGGCCACGCGTTCGACGCGGCCCTCGGCACGCATGGTCAGCGCGGCAATTGCCGAGTCGTTGAAGACGCAGAAGCCTTCGCCCCGGTCGCGGAATGCATGGTGGGTGCCGCCGGCCAGGTTGGCGGCGCAGCCGTCTTCGAGGGCAGCGCGACACGCGGCTAGCGTGGCGCCGGCGGAACGGCGCGAGCGTTCGACCATCGCCTCGGACCACGGAAAGCCGATGCGCCGCTGGGCTTCCTTGTCGAGCGTGCCGCGGGCTACGCTTTGCAGGTAGCGGGCATCGTGGGCGCGCAGGATCTCGGTATCGCTGGCCGCCGTCGGGACGTGGAAGTCGTCGGCATCGAACAGGCCGCCGGCGAGCAGTCGCGTGCGCAGGCGGGCGTACTTTTCCATCGGAAAGCGGTGCCCTTCGGGCAAGGGCAGCACGAAATGGTCGGCATAGAACAGTTTCATCGCTGGGGGCGGGCTCGGGTGGTGGAGCGGGGACAAAGCCCGCTGCTATCATTAATTGATCCACGGCCTCTGGGCCGGACATCGGGACGCATCATGCACCTTCTAGAGAATTTGGGGGCCCTCCATCCGGAGATCACGGCGCTCCGCCGCGACATCCACGCCCATCCTGAGCTGGCCTTCGAGGAGCATCGCACCGCGGCCCTGATTGCCGAGCGCCTGGAGGCGCTCGGCATCGAGACGCACAGGGGTATCGGCAAGACCGGCGTGGTCGGTGTGCTGCGGGCCGGCAACAGCCAGCGGGCCATCGGCCTGCGTGCCGACATGGACGCGCTGCCGATCCAGGAGAAGAACGACTTCACACACCACTCGCGCCATCCGGGCCGCATGCACGCCTGCGGGCACGACGGGCATACCGCCGTGCTGCTCGGCGCTGCGGCCTACCTGACCCGCAATCCCGACTTCGACGGGACGGTCTATTTCCTGTTCCAGCCGGCCGAGGAAGGCGAGGGCGGCGCACCGGCGATGATTGCCGACGGGCTCTTCGAACGTTTTCCGATGGAGGCAATTTTCGGGCTGCACAACTGGCCTGGCCTGCCGGTCGGGCAGATCGCCGTGCATCGCGGGCCGGTGATGGCCTGCGCCGACCGCTTCGACATCGAGATCCGCGGGCAGGGCGCCCATGCGGCGATGCCACACCAGGGCATCGACCCGGTGCTCACCGGCGCTGCGCTGGTGCAGGCGCTGCAGTCGGTGGTGTCGCGCAATGTCGATCCGCAGGATTCGGCGGTGCTGTCGCTGACCCAGTTCCATGCCGGCGATGCCTACAACGTGATTCCCGAAGTGGCGCAGCTGTGCGGCACCGTGCGGGCCTTCCGGCCCGAAGTGGAAGCCAGCGTCCAGGAGGCGATGCAGCGGGTGTGCACCGGCGTCGCCGCAGCCTTTGGCGCCGACATCCGCTTCGAATACCGGCGTGGCTACCCGGCGACGATCAATTCGGTGCCGGAGGCGGAGTTCTGCGCGGCGGTGGCGAAGGAGATCTGCGGCGATGCCAACGTGACGGTGGATCCCAAGCCCAGCATGGGCGCCGAGGATTTCGCCTATTTCCTGCAGGAAAAGCCCGGCTGTTACGTGTGGCTCGGCAACGGGCCCGGTGAAGGCGGTTGTACGCTGCATAATCCCCATTACGATTTCAATGACGAGGCGATTCCCTACGGTGTTGCCTACTGGGTCCGCCTGGTGCAGCGCTGGCTGTCCGACGCCTAAGCAGGCTGAGCGCAGGGCTGTCATCGATCCGCGCGGATAATACGAAAAATTCCGGCCCCGGTTTTTCGCCCGGCCGGAATTTTTTTGCCGCTTCCCTGCCTCAAGCCACATGAATACCTTCTTCCTGTCATTCCGCATGCTCCGGCGCGACCTGCGCGCTGGCGAACTGGGGCTGCTGCTGGCGGCGCTGATCATCGCCGTGGCCAGCCTCACCAGCGTCGGCTTCTTCACCGATCGCGTCGCCCAAGCCCTGGCCCGGGAGGCCAACCAGCTGCTCGGTGGGGATCTGGTGCTGGTGTCCGACCATGTCCTCGATCCGGCCTACCGCGCCGAGGCGAGCCGGCGCGGCCTCCGAACGGTGGTTTCCAGCACCTTCACCAGCATGGCCAGCCTGGGCGAGGGCGCCCAGCTGGCGGGCGTCAAGGCCGTCGAGGACGGGCATCCGCTGCGCGGCGCAATGCGCATCGCGCCCGGGCTCAACCAGCCGGACCGGGTGGCGCCGGGCATTCCCGCCGCTGGCGAGGTGTGGCTGGATGAGCGGCTGGCCAGCGCCCTGTCCGCCAAGCCCGGCGACATGGTCGGTCTGGGGGCGCTCCGCCTGAAGATGACGGCCGTGCTGTCCTTCGAGTCGGACAGGGGCGCCAATTTCTTCAGCCTGCTGCCGCGCCTGGTGATGAATGCCGCCGACCTGCCGGCGAGCGGTCTGATCCAGCCGGGCAGCCGGGTTTTCTACCGGCTGCATGTGGCGGGGGACGTGGCGCCGGTGAAGTCTTTCGAAGACTGGGCCCGCGCCCGCCTGAAACGTGGCGAGACCCTGGAGAATGTCGAGAATGCACGGCCCGAGGTGCGTACTACGCTGGACCGCGCCGAACGATTCCTGCGCTTCGCGGCGATGCTGGCGGTGGTGTTGGCGGCGGTGGCGGTCGGCTTGTCTACGCGGCGTTTCGTCGAGCGGCACTTGGATGGTTGCGCGGTGATGCGCTGCGTCGGCGCGACGCAGGCGCGCCTGTTGTCCCTGTTCCTTGGCGAGTTCGCGCTGCTCGGTCTGGCGGCGGGCGTGGCCGGCTGCGGGCTGGGTTTCGTGGTGCAGTTCGCGCTCAACGAACTGCTCGGCAGCCTTGTCGGCTTCCCGTTGCCGGCGCCGGGCTGGCTGCCGGTACTGCATGGCTTTGCAGTGTCCTTGCTGTTGTTGTTGGGCTTCGCACTGCCGCCACTGATCCGGCTGGGGCGGGTGCCGACCTTGCGTGTGCTGCGGCGTGAGTGGGATGGCATCGCCGCGCGGGAAGGCCTCGCCTGGGCGCTGGGCGCGCTGGTGCTGGCCGGTCTGCTGATCGGCATCGCGCGGGACTGGCTGCTCGGCGCCTGGGTGGTCGGCGGCTTCGCGCTGGCCTTCGCGGTGTATGGCGGCGTGGCGTGGGCCGTGATCGGTGGCTTGGGGCATGTGCGCAGTGTGGCCAGCAGCGGCTGGCGCTACGGGCTGGCTTCCCTGCGGCGGCGGCCGGTGGCCAGCCTCGTGCAGGCCCTGGCCCTCGGCATGGGGCTGACGGCGCTGTTGCTGCTGACGCTGGTGCGTGGTGACCTGTTGTCGAGCTGGAAGCAGACCACGCCAGCCGATGCGCCCAATCGGTTCGTGATCAACATCCAGCCCGAACAATTGCCGGCCCTGCGCCAGTTCTTCAAGGACAACGGCCGGCCTGAGCCTTTGCTGCAGCCGATGATCCGCGGACGCCTGGTGGCGGTGAACGGCCGTCCGGTCGGGCCCGACGACTACACGGACGACCGCGCCAAGCGTTTGGTGGACCGGGACTTCAATCTGTCCTTCGACTCGCGCCTGCCGGGCGGCAACCGCGTCATCGAAGGGCGCTGGCATGGGGACGAGCACATGCCGCAGTTTTCCGTCGAGCAGGGGCTGGCCCAGACCCTCGGTCTGGCGATGGGCGACCTGCTGACTTTCGAGATCGCCGGTGTGCGCAGCGAGGCGCGCATCACCAGCCTGCGCAAGCTGGACTGGGATTCGATGCGGGTGAACTTCTTCGTGATCGCCGCGCCGGGCATGCTGGAGCAGCAGCCGGCCAGTTACATCACCAGCTTCTACCTGCCGCCGGGGCAGCTGGACTTTTCCAACCGCCTGGTGGCGGCCTTCCCGAACCTGACGGTGATCGACGTGGCGGCGGTGATCGGCCAGATCCAGGCGATGGTCGATCAGCTGATCGCGGCGGTGCAGTTCGTCTTCGGCTTCGCGGTGGTGGCGGGCGTGGTCGTGCTGTTCGGCGCGCTGCAGTCCACCCACGATGAGCGGGAGAAGGAGCTGGCCATCCTGCGCACGCTGGGGGCCCGCAACGGGCAGCTGCGCGCGGCGCTGCTTGCCGAGTTCGCCGTGCTCGGGCTGGTGGCCGGTGTGCTGGCGGGCGCCGGGGCGACCGGCATCGGCTGGGCGCTGGGGCATTTCGTCTTCAAGCTGCCCTATGCGCCGAGCCTGCTGCCGCTGCTGGCCGGCGGTATTGCCGGCTGCGCGGTGGTGACGCTGGCGGGCTGGGTCGGCACCCGGCATCTGCTGTCCCAGCCGCCGCTGGCGAGCCTGCGGGCGCTGAGCTGAGGAAGGACGGAGTCATGGCCGGGTATACTCCGGCCATGACTCCCGAATCCTCTTCAGTCTTGCTGCCGCTACTGTTCATACTGCTTCTCGCCGTCCTGTCCGTCGTCGCCTGGCTGGCCTTGCGGATCACCCGTCTCAACCGGGCCCAGGACGAAATCGCCGGGCAGCTGATTGCTCACCTCGATACCCGGCTGGAAGGTCTGTTCGGCCACCAGCAACTGCAGTTCGTCCGGGAGCTGCAGGCTAGCTCGACGGCCGCTGGCGATCGCGTGATCGACATGCTGGCGGGAGAGGTCGACCGCCTGCGCGACCGGCTCGACGCGGAGCAGGCCGCGTCCCGCCATGCGCTCCAGCAACTCCATCTGGCCCTGGTGGCCCAGCTCGGCACGCAGAAGGAGGAGATGGCGCTACGCCTGTCCGAACTGGCGTCCGCGGTGGCCAGCGGGCAGGAGAAGCTGCGCACGGAGATGATGGCCGAGACGCTCAAGACCTTGTCCGAGCATGCCCGCGCGGACCGTGAGCTGCTGCAGAAGGGCTTGAGCAGTGCGTCCCAGCAGCTGACCCATAGCATCGAGGCCATGCACCGCACCGTCGGCGAGCGCCTGGAGGCGATCAGCGGCCACGTGAACCAGCGCCTCGACGAGGGCTTCCGCAAGACCAACGAGACCTTCACCAATGTGATGGCGCGGCTGGCGACCATCGACGAGGCACAGAAGAAAATCGGTGACCTGACCACCAACGTGGTCAGCCTGCAGGAGTTGCTCGGCGACAAGCGCTCCCGCGGCGCCTTCGGCGAAGTCCAGCTCGAAGCCCTGGTGCGCAACGCCTTGCCGCCGGAGTCCTTCGATTTTCAGTACGTTCTGCCGAATGGCACACGGGCCGACTGTGTGCTCCGCCTGCCCGAGCCGACCGGGATGGTGGTCGTGGATTCGAAGTTCCCGCTGGAAAACTACCACCGCATGTTTGCCGGTGAGGTGGGCGACCTGGAGCGGCGCACGGCCCAGACGGCGTTCCGCAACGACGTGAAGAAGCACGTGGATGCGATTGCCGACAAGTACATCCAGCCGGAGGTCACCTCGGACGGGGCGGTGATGTTTGTGCCGGCGGAGGCAGTGTTCGCCGAGATCCACGCCTACCACCCCGAAGTGGTGGCCTACGCGATGCAGCGCCGGGTGTGTATCGTCTCGCCGACGACCTTGATGGCGGTGCTGAACACCGCGCGGGCGGTGCTGAAGGACGTGGAGACGCGCAAGCAGATCCACGTCATCAAGGATGCCCTCGGCAAGCTGGCCAAGGATTTCAACCGCTTCGACGAGCGCATGCAGAAGCTCGCCACGCACATCCGCCAGGCCAACGAGGACGTGGTGGATGTGCAGACTTCATCGCGCAAGATCAGCGCCCACTTCCAGAAGATCGAGGCGGCTCAACTCGACGAGCCGTTGGCCGCGCTGCCGGGCGTGGAGCAGTAGCGACTTCCAAGGAAACGTTGGGGCGCCCCACGTTTTCTTGCTCCCAGCGAGGCTGGGCGTAGCCCGGCCCCGCAGGTGCTCAATAGCCCTTGAAGTCCTTCAGCAGGAAGACGTAGACCTCGCGCCTGAAATCCTTGTGGACCGGCACGACGACCTTGCCGAGGAGTTCGCTGCTGCCGAAACGGGCGGCGATGTCGGGGATTTCCGGTTTGCGGCCCACGTACAGGACGTCGCGCCCTTCCTTGCCCTTCAGCGTGGTGGTGAGTTCGTAGTGGTCGATGGGCAGGTGGTCGGGATTCCAGGCCGCGTACTCGGCCGGGTGCAGGCGGTACACCAGGTGGGCGATCAGCTCCCGGTCTTCACCGACGAGGATGCTGCCGGGGTGGGTTTCCAGCAGTGGTGCGACGCCGTCGGCCAGGTGGATCCAGCCGCGGGCCCGCTTGTAGGGGTCGTTCTTGGCGGTCAGCGCGGTGCCGGTGGCGCGGGCGATGTCCGGCCAGTGATAGGCCAGCATCGCGGCGACGAGGTTCACCACCACGCCGGCGATCAGCCAGCGCCGGCCGCTCTGCAGGAATACCGCCGGCACCAGCAGGCAGGCGCCGACGAAGATTGGTGCTGCCCAGTTGCCGTTGGCGCGGCCGGTGAGGGCCTGCAGGCTGACGAGCAGCAGCAGCGGCACGATGAAGATCAGCAGCGTGCGATGGGACGCATGGCGCCACAGGCGGCGTCCGCGGACCAGCGCGATGCCAAGCAGCACGCCGAGCAGCGGACCGAAGGACAGCCACTGGGCGCCGATGAATTCGCCGAGCTGGCCCGGATGCCAGCCGCGCTCCCCGTGGCCGCCGACGCGGGTGATCTCCGCGGTATGGCGGAAGGTGGGGAAGTCGTGGGTCCAGTTCCAGTACAGGTTGGGCGACAGGATCGCCACCGCGAGCAGCACGGCCAGCCAGGGCTGCGGGCGAAACAGCCAGTGGCGCTGTTTCGGGTCCAGCGCGATCAGCAGCAAGGCCGACGGCAGGAAGGCCGCCATCGTGTACTTGGACATCAGGCCAATGCCGATCACCGCGCCGCAGGCCAGCCAAGTACCCCAGCGGCCCTTGTCCAGCGCGCGCAACAGGAACAGTAGCGCGAGGGTCCAGCACAGCAGCAGCGGGGCGTCGGTGGACACGAACAACCCCAGCGCCGCCACCAGCGGCATGGACATGAAGGACAGGCCAGCCCAGAAACCCACCTTCGGCGAGTACATCCGGCTGCCCAGCGCGTACAGCGCGAAGGCCGTCGCCGGATAGAGCAGCAGGGACGGCAGCTTGATGGCGATCAGGCCGTTGCCGAACAGGGCCGTGCTGCCGGCGATCAGCGCGGCGATGACCGGCGGCTTGGAGAAATAGCCCCAGTCGAGGTTCTGCGACCAGCCCCAGTAGTAGGCCTCGTCCACATACAAGTCGATGCCCAGATGGCCGATCACCCAGATACGGTAGACCGTGAGGATGGCGGCGATCAGCGCCAACGGGCCGACGTAGCTGCGTTCGCTCATTGTTTCACCTTGACGAGGGCCACGCCGCCCTGGCGGAACAGGATGTCTACCGGCGCGTCGGCCGGCAGGCGATCGACGCGCGTCAGCGCGATCTGGCCGGGCTGGGGATCGCCCTTGAGGGTGACGGCCTGGCGATAGACGCTGAAGCTCGGGGCCGTGCTGAAGTTCCAGAACATCACGTCGCCGCCCAGCTCATGGGCTTTCAGTCCAGCGGCTTTCACCGGTCCCTGCGCCAGTTCACCGGCAAAGGGCACGACCAACCCGGCCAGCAGCACGACCTGGAGCGCGGCCGTCACCGCCAGGCGCTGCACCAGCGAGGCCTTCGAGAACAGCACGTAGACCAGCCACAGCAGGAGCGCAGTGGCGGTGAGACCGAGGTAGACGGTGTCGCCGACTTCCAGCGCCCGGCTGAGCTGGGCGCGGTAATAGCCGTCACCCAGCTTGCCGCTGGACAGCTTGTCGAAAACGGCTGGCAGGGCGGGCAGCAGGGCGAGCAGCAGGCCGGGTGCCAGCAGATGCGGCCAGGCCCGCCGCGCCGTGCCGGCATGCAGGCCGATCAGGATGAACAGCGGCGTGCAGCCGTACAGCACGTAATGGGGCAGCTTGGTGCCGGACAGCGAGAAGAAGGCCACCACGAAGCCAAACCACAGCCACAGGAAGCGCTGCAGCGGGTCGCCCAGCCCGGCCTTCAGCTTGCCGAGGGCCACGATGAACAATCCGCTCCATGGCAACAGCAGCAGCGGAACCGCGATCACGTAGTAGAACGCGCTGCCGCCATGGCCCTCCAGCGATCCGGAGAAACGCTGGACGTTGTGCTTCATGATGAAGCCGTCGATGAAGTCCTTGCCGTGACGGTGCAGTGCGTAGGCGTACCACGGGGCGACGAGGGCGATCAGGATCAGCCAGCCGACGGGGTTGAAGACCATCCGCACCCAGCGCAGCCATTCGCCGCGGCTGGCGCAGTACAGGAAGCTCACGGTGCCGGGGACGATCAGCGCGACCGGTCCCTTGGTCAGGGCACCCAGGCCCATCCACAGGAAGGCTCGCAGCAGCGGCGCGTGCCGGCCACCTTCGAGGTGGCGCCACACGTCGAACAGGGTCAGCGCGAGCAGGCAGTTGAGCAGGCCGTCGGCGGTGGCGGCGCGGCCGATGGCGAAGGGGCCGAGGGCCGTGCAGGCGACGGCCAGTGCAATCAGTGCAGCGTCTTCGCCGACGCGGCGGCGGGCGAAGAAATAGGTCGCGTAACTCCACACGATGGCGGCCAGCGCCGACGGCAGCCGGAAGGCCCATTCGCTGGCGCCGAAGATCAGGTAGCCGACGGACTGAAGCCAGTAGATGAAGATCGGCTTGTCGAAGCGCGGACTGCCGTTCAGGTAAGTGAACAGGAAGTCGTGGCGCTCGAACATCTCCCGTGTCGCTTCAGAGAAGGCGCCTTCGTCCACGTCGAACAGCGGCGCACCGCCGAGGCGCAGCAGGAAGGCGATCAATGGAAGCACGAGGATCAGGCGGCCGACAGGCGTGCCGGCAAGCCGCCCGCCGGCGGTGTGGATGGCCGACGACATCGGCGCTTATTGGGCGCCGGCCGAACGCCAGCCCTGGTCGTCCTGCAGGGCGGCGCTTTCCCGTGCCACGTAGGCCTGGCTCTGGCCGGACTCGAAGTACACGCGGGTGAGCAGTTCGGCGAGCACGCCGGAAGTCACCATCTGCACGCCGGCGATGACCAGGAAGAAGCCGCCGAACAGCAGCGGGCGGGTGCCGATGGAGGCGCCGGTGAACAGCTTGAGCAGACCCAGGTAGCCTAGGATCACCATGCCCAGCGCGCCCAGGCCCAGACCGATGCCGCCGAAGAAGTGGCCCGGACGGGTGCGGAAGCGCATGAAGAAGTACACGAAGATCAGGTCGAGAATGACCCGGAAGGTCCGCGAGATGCCGTACTTGGACTGGCCGAACATGCGCGCGTGGTGGGTGACCTCTTCCTGGGCGATCTTGCGCGGCGTGGTCACGGTGGCCAGCCAGGCCGGGATGAAGCGATGCATTTCGCCGTACAGGCGGACGTTCTTGATCGCGCTGGCGCGGAAGGCCTTCAGCGAGCAACCGTAGTCCTGCAGGTGCACGCCGGTGATCTTGGCGATCAGGCGGTTGGCGATCTTCGAGGGGATCTTGCGCAGGACCATGCCGTCTTTGCGGTTCTTGCGCCAGCCGGCGACGAGGTCGAGATCCTCGTTGAGCAGGCGGCCGACCATGCGCGGGATGTCGATGGGGTCGTTCTGCAGGTCGCCGTCCATCGTGACGATCACGTCGCCGCGGGCGGCGTCGAGGCCGGCCTGCATCGCCGCGGTCTGCTTGAAGTTGCGCATCAGCGCGACGATGCGCACGTGCGGGCCGTAATGCTTGGCGGCAGCTTCCAGGTTGTCCACGGTGCGGTCCGAGCTGCCGTCATCGACGATCACCACTTCCCACGGATAGGGGTAGGGGCCGAGGGCCAGGTGGATGCGCTCGAGCAGCGGCGCCACGTTGTCTTCCTCGTTGTAGAGGGGAACGACGACCGACAGCCGGTGCGGCGGCAGGTTGGCCGGAATCTGCGGCTGGGCGGGCGGGAGCGGAGAGAGCTGGGAGGCTGCAGTCATAGTATTTATTCGTTTACAGATCGGGTATTCACCCCGTCGTTGGCGGACGAGGCGGATTGTAAGTCGGAGCGGGGCGCTGCGGCGGCTTCCGGTGTCTTGGCGGCTGGGAAGAGCCAGGCGATGGCGCCGGATGTGACGGAGCAGGCGATGACGAAGAGGTGCAGCGCCAGCGCCACCTGCAGTCCGGCCGTGAGGGGAATGCCGTTCGGCAACAGCGCTGCGGCGGCGCCGGCCTCGTAGGTGCCGAAGCCGGCCACGCCCTGCACCGGCAGGATCGCCGCGAGCTCGGCGCCGAGGGCGCCGGCCGCGCCCACGTCGATGCGGGCCGGCAGTAGCGCGGCCAGCAGGGTCGCCTGGGCGGCGAGCTTGACCGTCCAGTTGGCGATGGTCCACACCCAGCCGTAGCGGGCATGGCGGGTGCTCTCGGCGAAGGCGTCGCGCACCTTGGCCAGCTTGGCCGTGAAGGCCTGGCCGTCGGCCCAGTCGTGGGGCGCCCGCGCCCAGCGCGGCAGCCACCAGGCCAGCGCGATCACGCCAAGTATGCAGGCGGCCTTGAGCGCCACCGGCAGACCCGGCCACACAAAGGCGGCGAGGGCCATCACGACGAAGGCGTCCTGCAGGCGGAACCAGAACAGAGATGCGATGGCACGGGGCAGGGCGACGCCGAAGTTCTGCCGCAGCAGCAGCGGGAAGGCCGCCTCGCCGCCGCGGAACGGCACCACGTTGATCATCGCGTTGTGGATCAGCACGATGCGCAGGCAGGTGCCGAAGCGCCCGGCGGCCTGGGCGCGGAACTCGTCGAAAACGCGCAGCGCGCGAAGGACATAGGACAGTCCGAAGCCGCCCGCACACAGCATCAGCGTGGGCATGTCGAGGCGCGCGAACACGTCGCCGAGGCCGCGCCAGCGGCCATCGGCCAGCAGCCAGGCGAGCAGGCCGATGGAGACGGCGATGGCGAGAAGGCGCTTGGCGCTCATGAATGGGTCTCCGTGTCTTTGCCGAGGGCTGAGGCTGCGCCGCCGATACCCCAGGCGGCAAGACCGATCTGATACAGGTGCACGGACGGATAGCCCAGGTCGATGAACAGCAGCGCCAGGCTGCTGCCGAGGGCGATGGCGGCCATCGCGCGTATGCCACCGCGGCGTTCCCAGAAGCGCCAGCGTGTGGAGAGCAGGCTGCCCAGGGCGCCGATCAGCCAGCCGCCGCAGGCGCCGACCAGTACGTCCAGCGGCCAATGCGCACCCACCGCGATGCGGGAAAAGGCGATCAGTACGGCGGTGGCAAGAATGGCTAGGCGTATGCGGGCACTGGCTTCAGGCCACGCAAAGATCAGCGCCGCCGCCACGACGAAGGCGGTGGTCGCATGGCCGGACGGGAAGGAGTGCACATACAGTTTCTGACCGATGAGGTTGAAACTGTCGGATTCAAGCACGCCGGCCGGACGCATGATGTCGAAAATGCGTTTGCCGCCCTCACTGAAAACCAAAGCCAGCGGGCTGGCCAGCAGCGCGGAGGCCAGCCAGCGGGGGCGTGTCTTCAGGGTTGGGGCCAGCAGGGCCAGCATGCCGAGCACGGAGCCCGTTAGCGATAGCGCAGACCACAGGGAAGATGAAACGCCGCTGGCGGCAGCGTTGAGCGTGATGAAGATCGACTGGTTGCCGGTCGCGACGCAGACCAGCGCCAGCACCGCGAGCGCGGCCGCAGGTGCGATCAGCCAGCTGCGTGGCAGGGGGGCGCCTGGTGCGGGGATTTCGTCGGGGGCGGACTCGTCGTAATGCAAGGGGCCGGGGGCTCAGCAAAACCCGGTAGTTTACCCGATCGCCCTGCTTCTTGGGCCGGCGGGCAGGGTAGCCCCGGCGCCCTTCACTGCGGTGAGGCGGACTCGCCGCTTGCCGGCGTGCTTGGCCTGGTACATGGCCGCGTCGGCGGCGCGCAGCAGGCTGTCCTGGTCGGTGCCGTCGTCCGGCGCGATGGACAGTCCGATGCTGCAGCCCATCGGGATGCGATGACCAGCAACCAGGAAGGGGTCGTTGAACACGCCCAGCAGGCGTTCTCCAAGCTGCGTGAGGCTTTCCCGGCCGCCCACATCCGGGAACAGCACGACAAACTCGTCGCCGCCGGTGCGTGCAAGCATGTCGCTGATCCGCAGCGCGGAACTCAAGCGTTGGGCGATCTGGACCAGCAGGCTGTCCCCGATGGCGTGGCCGTAGGTGTCGTTCACCGGCTTGAAGCCGTCCAGGTCGAGCACGGCGACGCCCAGCAGCATGTCACTCTGGATGTCCGTGAGTTCGTCCTTGAAGCGCTTTTCAAGATAGGCCCGGTTGGGAAGGCCGGTCAGCGGGTCGTGGTGCGCCAGGCGCAGGAGGCATTCCGTCGTCAGGTGGCGGGCGGTGACGTCCAGTAGTGTGACAATGTTGAGCGGCCCCTTGTGGCTGTCGATCTGCCCCGGAATACGCTCGACGGCGATCGGCAGGCCGTCCGGCCGATCGCCGGTCCACACGCCGTCGTTGAGGGCGAGGATTTCCTCCAGGCGCTTGCCGCGCAACATCTTGCGCGGGCGGCCGAGCATGCGGCACGCGGCACGGTTGGCGTCGGCGATGCGGCCGCCGCTGCTCAGGATGCAGACCCCCGCGCCGATCTGGTTCATCATCGAGCGTAGCATCTGCCCCGAGCGGGCGAAGCGCAGGATCTGGTGCAACATCAGTGAACCGGCGGTAATGAAGGTCAGGATGCCTGCGGCGACCGCGATCAGGCCCATCACCGCGGCTGTCCGGGAGGCTTCGTTGCGCTCCAGGCTCAGGATGTTCGAGAGTTCATGGAGGGGGGCGGACATGGCCGCGAGTTCGCCACGCGCCGGAGTGCTGTCGGGTGCCTGCCGGTTGAGTCGGACGAATTCGTCCCAGTGGGTCTGGATCCTCGTGGCGGCCAGTCGGGCGTTGGGGCTGTCCAGCGGGGGTAGTTGCGCCAGGGTGTTCTCCAAGCTGACAACGCTGCCACCGCTGTCCAGCGCGTGCAGCATGGAACCCAGCCAGACCTGTCGCGATTTCGAAGTCGCGTCGTTAGAAGGCGAAGAAACCATCTGCCAGGCGACGGCGCTGCCCTGATGAACGAGGGCCAGTTGCTCGGTCAGCCGATGCTGGTTGCGGGTGTATTGATAAGCGAGCCCCAGAAGCGTGCTTTCGAACAGCACGAATCCCGCTGCTATGACCCAGAACAGGCGTGGAGACAGGGGTTGGTGGGAGGTGCGGCGAGAAGGCATGGTCACTGCCCCTAGGCTTCAAAGTGTGAATTTTTGCACGCTAATGTCCTACTTGCTATGAATTTTCACATTTGTAATTTGCAACTAATTTTATCAACTCAGGTATTCGTGCCGACGGGGGCCTGGGAGTGGCTGGCGGTGCGGGTAGGGGAATCCTGTGCGAAGGATGGTCGGAGCCTCGGGAGGGCTCGGGTATAATCTCTGACCTTTTCGTGTTCGGCGCGGCGTTTTTGACCGTAGCCGGGCCGGTTTCAACTTCGCGCCCATCCTTGCCATGTCCGAAATTCTCAAGCTGCGCGGTGCGCCCGCCGTCTCCCGTTCCCGTCTTGCCCGCCTGACCGATTCGGTCAAGAGCGTGCTGCCCCGCCTGAAGGGGCTGGCCGTCGAACACTGGTACTTCGTGGAAGTCAGTGCGCCGCTTTCCGCTGACGAACTGGCACGGCTGGTCGACCTGCTCGGCGCCCATCCGGAAGGGGACGCCCCTGCGGGTAGCCTGGTGCTGGTGACGCCGCGTCTCGGCACCATTTCGCCGTGGTCGTCGAAGGCGACCGACATTGCGCGCCAGTGCGGTTTCGACAAGATCGTCCGCATCGAGCGCGGCGCCGCCTACAGCTTCGATCTGCGTGGCGGGTTGTCGTCCGCCGATCGCGACGCGGTGCTGCCGGCCATCCACGACCGCATGACCGAGTCCGTGCTCGACAACGTGGATGCGGCCCATGCGCTGTTCCACCATTACGAGCCGCAGCCGCTGACCACCGTGGCGATCATCGAGAACGGCTGCGATGCGCTGGTTGTCGCCAACAGTGAACTTGGCCTGGCCCTGTCGGAAGACGAGATCGATTACCTGGTCGAGAACTTCAAGCGGATGGGCCGCAACCCGACCGACGTTGAGTTGATGATGTTCGCCCAGGCGAACTCCGAGCACTGCCGCCACAAGATCTTCAACGCCGACTGGGTCATCGACGGCCGTCCGATGGACAAGACGCTGTTCGGCATGATCCGCGAAACCCACAAGGCCCACCCGGAAGGCACCGTCGTTGCCTATTCCGACAACGCGTCGGTGATCGAGGGTGCCACGGTCGCCAAGCTCTACCCGGACGAGACCGGTGCCTGGAAATACAACGACGAACTGACCCACATCCTGGCCAAGGTCGAGACCCACAACCACCCGACGGCGATTTCTCCGTTCCCTGGTGCTTCCACCGGCTCCGGCGGCGAGATCCGCGATGAGGGTGCGACTGGCCGCGGCTCCAAGCCCAAGGCCGGCCTGACTGGCTTCTCGGTGTCGAACCTGGAGATCCCCGGCTTCGAGCAGCCCTGGG
>Ga0265332_10001019_pt1 | contig 16538 bp, 16 predicted proteins | sample 41926metaG_FD_202084 | JGI IMG/M metagenome (GOLD analysis project Ga0265332, IMG submission 202084) | Rhizosphere microbial communities from Carex aquatilis grown in University of Washington, Seatle, WA, United States - 4-19-26 metaG | ecosystem: Host-associated > Plants > Roots > Rhizosphere...
CATCTCGGTGGTGCACGCCCCGTCGCCGCCCAGGTACTTGGCGCCGATGCCGAGCTGCTTCATCTGCTTGAGGAGCGGTGCGCCCTGGGCATCCATGCCACCGTAGAAGATCGCATCCGGCTGGGCGGCCTTCAGCTTTGTCAGGATGGACGCAAAATCTGTGGCCTTGTCGGACGTGAACTCCCGCCCGACCGGCGCCAGGCCGCGGCGCTTGAGGCTGTCCACCACGGCATCGGCCAGCCCCTGGCCGTAGGCCGTGCGGTCGTCGATGACGGCGATGCGCTTCGCTTTCAGCACGTCGGCGGCGAAGCCGACCATCGCCGCGCCCTGCTGGGTGTCGTTGGCAATGACGCGGTAGGTCGTGCGGTAGCGCTGCTGGGTCAGCTTGGGGCTGGTGGACGATGGGGTGATCGCCGGGATCCCGGCCTGCTCGTAGATGCGCGAGGCGGGAATCGATGCACCGGAAGTGACGTGCCCGACCACCCCCTTCACGCCCGCGTCGGCGAGGCGCTGGGCCACCGTGGTGGCGGTGCGCGGGTCGCTCTGGTCGTCCTCGGAAAGCAGCTCGAAACGCACCTTCTGCCCGCCGAGCAGCACGCCCTTCGCGTTGGCGTCGTCGAGGGCCAGCTGGGCGCCGTACTGCTCGTCCTTGCCCACGTGGGCGATCGGGCCGGTCAGCGGCCCGGCGAAGCCGATCTTCACGACCGTGTCGGCCCGTGCCGCAGCACTACCGAACATCACCAGGCCCGCCAGGGCCAGCCCTCTCATGCCGTGTTTCACTGTCCGTCCTCCGCCAACTGGGTTCGTGCCAGAATCGACCGTGAAAGCCCCGGTCCTGCCGGGGTTGGATTGTAACCAAGCCCGGCCGCTTTGACCGGAAACGGGTAGCTATGGAGCCCCTGATGCGCCAACTGATCGCCCTTTTTCTCGGCGCCCTCGCCGCCCTCGGCCTGGCCGGCTGCGACGCAGCCAACATGAAAGACCTCAAGCCCGGCGTGTCCACCGGCTACGACGTGCGCGCCAGGCTCGGCCAGCCCGGCATCGAATGGCGCAACGAGGACGGCAGCGTGACCTGGGAATACACCCGCCAACCCGAAGGCACCGAGTGCTTCATGGCCACCATCGGCCCCGACAACATCCTGCGCAGCCTGGAAAACGTGCTGACCCCGGAGAACTTCGCCCGCGTCCAGCCCGGCTGGACCCGCGACCAAGTCCGCCGCCTGCTCGGCAAACCGCGCAGCATCCAGCAATTCGCGCTGAAAAAGGAAGAAGTCTGGGACTGGCGCCTGCCCCCCGAATTCAACGCGGCCCTGTTCTTCAATATTCATTTCGACCAACACGGCGTCGTCACGGGTACCAGTCGCAGCACCGAAATACGCGGATAACGACAAATACATACAAAAACAATGGCGTTGTGGAAAAAATCCGTCCGCATGTTGCGAATAGCCCTTCAGCATTGAGGGTTTAATCCGTTATAAACGCGCACCGACCCTGCCCCGGAGCCCCCCCGTGCGCAACAACCAGCCTGTCAGCCAGAACGAATACGTCATTCCCGATGGCGCGGCCATCATCAGCCGCACCGACCGGGACGGGAAGATCACCGACTGCAACAGCGAATTCATCGCAGCCAGCGGCTTCACCCACGATGAACTCATCGGTCAGCCCCACAATATCGTCCGCCACCCCGACATGCCGTCGGAAGCCTACCGGGACATGTGGGACACCCTGTCTCGTGGCCGTCCGTGGAGCGGAACCGTCAAGAACCGCCGCAAGAACGGCGACTTCTACTGGGTAAGAGCCACTGCCACCCCTCTCCCCGACGGTTCCGGCTACATGTCCGTACGCATCAAGGCCTCGCGCAGCGAGATAAGCGGCGCCGAAGCCCTCTATGCACAGATGCAGCGTGATCCGAGCATCCTGTTGCAGGAAGGGCGCCTCGCCCCCCGGGGCATCGCGGCGCTGGCGCAACGGATCGTTCCGGCCCTCAGCATCGGCACCCGCATCTACCTGCTCACGGCCTTCACGACAGTCATCGGAGTCGGCTTCGGCATCGTTGGGCTCAAGGATGCCGCACAAGCCCGCGATGCCCTGAAGCAACACCAGGGCGCACAGGTGGAGATCACGCAACAGCTCACGTCCCTGAGCGCCCAATTGCGGGCCAGCGGTAGTCCCGACGCGAGCGGACTGGACCAGCTTGGCGAGACGCTGCGCCGTCAGGGCGATGCGGCCCAGGCCGAATACACCCGCGCCGAAGCCCGCTACCAGGACCTCCTGCAGCTCTTCATTGGGCTCGGCGCTGTCGGCCTGCTGGCGGCCGCACTGGGTGCGGTCGCACTGACCCACCGCCTGCGTCAGTCCGTCGACGCCGGCAAGGGGGTTGCCGAGGCCATCGCCAGCGGCAACCTGCTGCAACCACTGCCCCAGGCCGGAAACGATGAACTGGGTGCGCTGATCATCCACCTGGCGGTCATGCGCAACAACCTGCACGAGCTGATTGCATCGATCCGCAACCAGGTCAATACCCTGCTCACCAACGCCCGCCAGCTCAGCCAGACCGCCGGCGACACCCATCGGCTCGCCGAAGAACAATCCGAATCGGCGTCGGCGATGGCCGCGGCCGTGGAGCAACTGTCGGTCTCCATCGACCACATCGGCGACCACGCCCGTGAATCACGGGAACTCTCGGAAGGCTCGGGCAGCCAGGCCAGCAGCGGTGCCAGCGTCATTACCGCGGCGGCCGGCGAGATGCGCGCCATCGCCGAATCGGTAAACGAATCGGCCAACTCTGTACGCGATCTCGAAAGCCTGTCCGGTGACATCTCGATGATCGTCGCCGTGATCCGAGACATCGCCGACCAGACCAACCTGCTCGCCCTCAACGCCGCCATCGAGGCAGCCCGCGCAGGCGAATCGGGACGTGGCTTTGCCGTCGTCGCCGATGAAGTGCGCAAACTGGCAGAGCGAACCACCAACTCTACCGCCGAGATCACCACGATGATCGAACGCATCCAGAGTGCGACCCGCGGCGCGGCCGACGACATGGAGGCCGGCGTCACGCGGGTGGCCCGCGGCGTCTCGCTGGCCGCCGAGGCCGGCGCCACGGTCGGCAGCATCCAGGACAGTACCCAGCGGGTGCTCGCTTCGGTGGCCGGCATTACGCTGGGTCTCGAGGAACAATCGACCGCCGCCCGGGACATCGCGCAGCGGGTCGAACGCATTGCCGGCACCTCCGAATCCAACGCCGCCAGCGCCGCCACGCTGACCCGCGCGGCCGGAGAACTGGCCGAGCTGTCCCGCCAGCTGGAAGTCGTATCCGGACGCTTCCGGATCGCCTGATGCAACGCCAGGTGCTCCATCGTGCACTTCGCATGGAGCAACTGTATCAAAAATGAACACCCCCTCCACCCACCCATTGCGCTGCACAAAAATTAGACAAGCCCGCCAAGCCACTGATAAACAAGACATTTGAGTCCATAACCAGACCTGATCCCGTACTGGCATGCCCCCTGCTGAATAAGGTTCAGCGCTGTACGAAGCGTTTTCGAACCGACACCAGGAGGAGATACTCATGCTGTACGCATTGCCCGGCACTGCCGACGCCAAAGTCCAATACAAGTCCAAGTACGACAACTTCATCGGCGGCAAGTGGGTCGCTCCTGTCAAGGGCGAGTACTTCGACGTCGTCACCCCGATCACCGGCAAGCCCTACACCCAGGCTGCCCGCTCCGGCGCCGAAGACGTCGAGCTGGCCCTCGACGCCGCCCACGCCGCCGCCGACAAGTTCGGCCGTACCCCGGCTGCAGAGCGTGCCAACCTGCTGCTGAAGATCGCCGACCGCCTCGAAGCCAACATCGAGAAGCTGGCTTACGCCGAAACCGTTGATAACGGCAAGGCCATCCGCGAAACCTTGAACGCCGACATCCCGCTGGCGGTCGACCACTTCCGCTACTTCGCCGGTTGCCTGCGCGCCCAGGAAGGCGGCATCTCCGAGATCGACGAAAACACCGTCGCCTACCACTTCCATGAGCCCCTGGGCGTCGTCGGCCAGATCATCCCCTGGAACTTCCCGATCCTGATGGCCGCCTGGAAGCTGGCTCCCGCCATCGGTGCCGGCAACTGCGTGGTCCTGAAGCCGGCCGAGTCGACCCCGATCTCCATCCTGATCCTGACCGAGCTGATCGCCGACCTGCTGCCGCCGGGCGTGCTGAACATCGTCAATGGCTACGGCCGCGAAGCCGGCATGCCGCTGGCCACCAGCCGCCGCATCGCCAAGATTGCCTTCACCGGCTCCACCGCCACCGGCCGTGTGATCGCCCAGGCCGCTGCCACCAGCCTGATTCCCGCCACCCTGGAGCTGGGCGGCAAGTCCCCCAATATCTTCTTCGAAGACATCATGGCGGCCGACGACGCCTTCCTCGACAAGGCGGTCGAAGGCATGGTGCTGTTCGCCTTCAACCAAGGCGAAGTGTGCACCTGCCCGTCCCGCGCGCTGATCCAGGAGTCGATCTACGACCGCTTCATGGAGAAGGTGCTGGCCCGCGTCAAGGCCATCAAGCAGCTCAGCCCGCTCGACACCGACAGCATGATGGGTGCCCAGGCCTCCCAGGATCAGCTGAACAAGATCATGTCCTACATGGAAATCGGCCGCCAGGAAGGCGCCGAGTGCCTGGTTGGTGGCGATCGCACCCACATGAACGGTGATCTGGCCGGCGGCTACTACATCCAGCCGACCCTCTTCAAGGGCCACAACAAGATGCGCGTGTTCCAGGAAGAGATCTTCGGACCGGTGCTCGCCGTGACCACCTTCAAGGACGAAGCCGAAGCCCTCAAAATCGCCAACGACACCCCCTACGGCCTCGGTGCCGGCGTGTGGAGCCGTGACGGCAGCCGTGCCTACCGCATGGGCCGCAACATCAAGGCCGGCCGCGTGTGGACCAACTGCTACCACGCCTACCCGGCCCACGCCACCTTCGGCGGCTACAAGGAATCCGGCATCGGCCGCGAAACCCACAAGATGATGCTTGACCACTATCAGCAGACCAAGAACCTGCTGGTCAGCTACAGCCCGAACGCGCTGGGCTTCTTCTGATCCAAGAGCTTTACGAGTAAGGCAAGGTGTTACGGGGCGGGTCTCTCGCCCCGTTTTTTTTCGCCCTCAGGAAAGCACGCACATGACCGAACGCATCGTGGCCACCGAAGCGGCCAATCAGTACATCGACGAACTGCGCGCCGATCACGGCCCGCTGATGTTCCTGCTGTCCGGCGGCTGCTGCGACGGCAGCGTGCCCAACTGCTACAAGGTCGGCGAGGTGCTCCCCGGCCAGACCATGCTCAAGTTGGGCGCGGTCAATGGCGCTGATTTCTACCTGGGGCACCAGGAATTCCAGTACTACGAGAACAGCCAGCTGACCCTCGACGTGAAGCCGGGCAACGGCGGCGACTTCTCCCTCGACTGTGGCCGCGGCAAGGCCTTCTTCACCCACTCCCGCCCGTTCACCGACGACGAGCTGCCCAGCGTGCGCCCCGTCGGCGCCGACTGAAACCGGGACCAAAAAAAGCGCCCCCGCAGGCGGGAGCGCGCAGATCCGCAGATCATTCCGGAACGTAGACCAGCGAGCCGTCCGGCATCCGGTAGGCAATGCCGGCCTTGACGCCCTGGCCGGCCGACGCTGCCGCGGCGCCATCGCCGCGGAAACGCTCGATCTTCTTCCCGTTCTTGACGACGATCTCCATGTCCGGCGTACCGGCATCGCGGATCACCGTCACCTGCCCGGCATCGAAGACGTTCACCGGGCTGCGGGCCACCGCCAGCAGCAGCGCGGCGATCAGCACCAGGAAGACATCCACCAGGTTGACCACCGACAGCAGCGGATCGTCGTCCTCGCCGGCATCGTGCAGACGCCATTTCATCGCGCCACCTCCACGACCGCCGGGCCATTTGCGGGCAGGCCCTTCTCGACGGCCAGCAGATCCGTCGCATACCAGCGCCGCCGCACGCTGTGCGCCCAGAAGGTGAGCGCCGCCGCAATGAGGGCCAGGATCACCGCCGAGAAAGCCACCATCAGGCTGTGCGACACATCGGCCAGTTGCCCATCGCCGAGCGCCTTGAGGGCCGGCCCCATGGGGATCATCGTCGCCACCAGGCCGAGCATCGGCGCCACCCGCGTGGCGATGCGGGAGACTTCCAGACGCTGGCTGGCCACCGCCTCCAACTCGGCGATATCGAGCGCAGGATTAGCGCGGTGCATTTCGACCAGCTCGAAGCCGGCATCCACGCCCAGCCGCCGCTGCCAGGCCTGCCACAGGAAGGCCCCGCAGGCATGGAAGGCATACAGAAACAGTGCCGCAATGGCGAGCAGCACTGGCGCCAGGAAGAGCTGGCTGGCGTCGTACATCAGGATTTCAAGATTGGCATTCATCGTTTCAGGCCCGGGAAAGGGAAAGTGAGCGACGCGCCATCGGCGCACGCAGAGACTGGCGCAAGGCGCCCGACAGCAGCAGCACGCCGCACAGCGCGGCCAGCCCGCCCGACGCGGAACCCACGGGTTGCACCACCGGTTCGGCCAGCTTCACCAGATGCTGCCCGGCGACCGGAGCGGATACGGGAGCGTCGGCGGGCGGAGGCGGGCTGACGAACGGCGTGCTCGGCGGCGCATCCAGCAGGCGCCGTGCGCTGCTCCCACGCACCTCCTGGTCAGGCCGAGCAGCCATCTTTGGTTGCGCCGCCTCGAACAGTTCCCCCGGCAAAGGCGGCGTTGGGCCCGCCAGTACCGGGGGCGGCGGCGTACCCGTACCCCGCGCCTGCCCGTCCCGGTCGCCCACGTGATAGCCGGTGCGCAAGAACTCGATGGCGTCCGGATTACCGTCGCGCGCGGCAGCCTCGAACCACTTGCGCGCCTCCACCTCGTCCTTCGGCACGCCGCGTCCCTCCTGCAGGGCGCTCGCATAATGGAGCTTGCCCAAGGTCGCATACGGGGAATCGCCGGCCAGCGCCGCCCGGTGCATCAACTCAGCGGCGGCCGGCAGGTCCGGCGGCACACCGCCCGCCCCGTCCTGCAGCATCAGGGCCTTCCAGATCATCGCGCCGATGTAGCCGGCGGCGATGCACTTGTCGAAGACCTTGCGGGCGTTGTCGTGGTCGCCGCACTTCTCCAGCAGATAACCCTTGCTGCACACCATCAGGCTGGCAGGCTGATCCACGATGTATTCGAGGGTCTGGTCGCCGACCACGTGGGCCAGGTCGGTGGGCTCCCCGGTCTGCGGCACCGGCCCGCCGCAGAAGCGGTTGTCCGCCGCCGCCACCGCGGTGGTGAAAAACAGGGCCAGCATGGCGGCCCCGGTCGATCTACGCATCGGCATCCCCATCGAGTCATGGCGGGAACCCGTGCCCCGCCTCACTCCGACTCTAGGCCTGCGGACACGCCGGGACATCGGCATCCTGCCCGGATGCCGGTGGGCAAATTGCCCGACCGTCAGACGTCATATGCATCGGGAAGATTGCCCGCCGTTTTCCGGGCAGGCTGACCTCACGGCAGCAGGGTCTGCCGGGGTCTACTGGCAGCGGCCATCCGGCCTAGACAATCAGGAGACAAACCCATGCCCCACCACTTCGACGAACGCCTCATCCGCTGGCAGCCCTTCGGCGACTTTCCCCATTTCGTCTATGCGATCCTGCAGGTGGACATGCAGCAGCGCATCGCCGACGTGCTGTTCAAGTTCGCCGCCGGTCAGCAGATCGTCCTGCACCGCCACAAGGCCCTCAACCACACCTTCGTCGTGCAGGGCGAGCATCGCCTCTACGAACTGGACGGCCGCCTGCGGGAAGTACGCCCGACCGGCAGCTTCACGGTGTCGCCGCCCAGCGAGACACCGCACCGGGAAGGCGGCGGCGCCGAAGACTGCATCGTGCTGTTCAGCATGCGCCCGCAGCCCGGCGAGCTGCTGTACGAGATCCTCGACGACGCCGGCGAGACGATCGCCGAACTGAGCCTGGAAACCCTGCAGGCTCTCTTCGAGGCCTCTGCCACCGAAGCAGAGGCGGAAGCGGAAGCGGCCTGAAGCTCAGATCAGCCCGAGGCGCAGCGCCAGCCGGGTCAGCTCGATGTCACTGCGCACGCCGAGCTTGCTCTTGATCTGGTAGTGGCAGTTCTGCACCGTTTTCGAGGAGATCGACAGGCGCTCGCCGATCTCCTCGGCGCTGCAGCCGTCGAGCAGCAGGCGCAGGATCTCGAACTCCCGCGGAGCCAGCTCGGCGAGCGGCTCCCGCGGGCGGTCGACGAGGGCCAGGGCCAGCTCCGGCGCGATGTCGGGGCTGATCACCTGGCGCCGCGCCGCCACCGTGTAAACCGCCTCCACCAGCACCGCCGGCGGGCTGCTCTTGGTCACGTAGCCGAGCGCACCGGCACGCAGCGCCTGGGTCGCGAACAAGGGCTCCCGGTGCATCGTGAACACCAGGATGCGCACGCGGTCGTCGCGCTGCACGAGGCGGCGGATCAACTCCACGCCGCCCATGTCGGGCAGCCCGAGGTCGAGGACCAGCACGTCAGGCTCCAGCAAGCGGAATTGCTCCAGCGCATCGCGGGCCGTGCCGGCCTCGCCGACGATACGCAGGTCCGGCCGCATCTCAAGCAGGCGGCGGTAGCCTTCGCGGACGATGGCGTGATCGTCCACCAGCAGCAGGCGGGTGATGTCAGACATGGTCCGCCCCCTCCTCGTGGCAGGCATCGGGCGGGAAGATCGCGCTCACCCGCATGCCCCGCGGCCTGACCGGCTCCAACGCGAAACGCCCACCGAGCGCCTCGACCCGCTCGTGCATGCCCAGCACGCCGAGGCCGCTGCCAGCCGTATCTCCGTGGCGCGGCGCACCGTCGTCCTCCACCCACAGGCGGCAGCCGGCCGCGTCCCGCTGCAGGCGCACCGCCACCGTTTCCGGCTCGCCGTGGCGCAACGCATTGGTGAGGCTCTCCTGCACGATGCGATACAAGCTGACCGTCAGGCCGTCCGGCAGGTCGTCCACCATGCCGGCGATGTCCAGCGTGAAGGCGCAATCCGGGCGCCGCCGGCGCCCCCCCGCCAGCAATTGCTCCAACGCTGCCTGCAGGCCGAACTCCTCCAGTCCGATGGGTCGCAGCTGGTGCAGGATGCCCTGCAGGCTCTCCATCATATGACCGGTGACCGACGCGATAGCCTGGGCGGCCGGCAGCAGATCGGGGCGGGAGTTCTCCGCCGCCGCGCTGACATAGGCGGCCTCGGCGCCGATGGAAGCCAGGCACTGGCCGAACTCATCGTGAAGCTCCCGCGCCAGGTGGCGGCGCTCCTCCTCCCGCACCGTCAGCAGGCGCAGGGCCAGCTGGCGCTGGCCGGCCAGCGTTTGCTGCAGGCGCGCCACCAGGTGATCGAAGCCGCTGGCGATGAGGCGCAACTCCACCAGCCGCGGGCGTGGCATGCGCGCCGCCAGATCGCCGGCCTGCAGGCGCCCGAGCACCGCCAGGATCTCCTGCGCCGGGCCCAGTGCACGGCGCACCGGCAGATAGACCAGCAGGTTCAGCACCAGGATGCCGACGGTCATGCCCAGCACGGTGCGGATCTGGTCCCACACCGCGTTGGCCTCGCTGTCCAGGTTGGGGGTGACAACGAACTCGCCGACCTTCACGCCCGGATACTGGCCGATCACCCCGCGGAACGCGATGTCCGGCCCGGTCAAGGCCGCCAGCAGGCCGCGCAGCAAGGTCGGCGCCTCCGCCCCGTCGCCGAAGCAGCGGTGCACCACCGGCCGCTTGTAGATGTCCTCCACCGCCACGCAGATACCCAGCAGCGGCCCGATGCCGTCGAGAGACGACAGCTCCAGGCCGTCCAGGCTGCGCCGGAACACGTCGCGCGGCTGTGCGGCCTCACTGGCCAGCAGGCGCTCCACGGCGCCACCGGCCCGCTCGATATGGGCCCGCATGCGCGCCTCGGCCCGCTGCAGCACCACCGCGCTGGCCGCGAGCCCGATCGCCACCGCGAACAGACTGACCCGCAGCAACAGCGTGCGCTTGAGGTCCACGCTGTGTTCATGCCCCTCGTCCATCGCCCCGGCCGGACGGCTCATGTGCGTCTCCATCCTTCCCCTCAGGCCTGCGCAGCCATACCATAGTGAAACAGTCGGATTTTATAAAACACGCGGCCCGAGCCGCGGTCCCGCAGATTACCCGAACCCCCGTGGGCAAATTGCCCGAACAGAGACCATGCACACCCTCGAAACCCTGCCCTTCGACAACGCCTTCGCGCGGCTGCCCGCCGCCTTCTACACACGCCTGCCGCCGCAGCCGCTGCCCGATCCTTACCTGGTCGCCGCCAGCCCGTCCGCGGCCGCGCTGATCGGCTTGCCTGCGGCCGAACTGGCGCGCCCCGAGTTCGCCGACTTCTTTGCCGGCAACCGCCTGCTGCCCGGCAGTGAGCCCCTCGCCGCGGTGTATTCCGGCCACCAGTTCGGCGTGTGGGCCGGCCAGCTCGGCGACGGCCGTGCCCACCTGCTCGGCGAGGTGGCGATCGGCCTCGACGACCCGGCCACGGGCTGGGAGATCCAGCTCAAGGGCGCCGGCCAGACGCCCTACTCGCGCTTCGCCGACGGGCGCGCGGTGCTGCGTTCGAGCATCCGCGAATTCCTGTGCTCCGAAGCCATGGCCGGCCTCGGTATTCCCACCACCCGCGCACTGGCGGTGGTCGGCTCGAACGCGCCGGTGCGCCGGGAAAGCATCGAAACCGCCGCCGTGGTGACCCGGTTGGCCCCCAGCTTCATCCGCTTCGGCTCCTTCGAGCACTGGACCGCCAACCGCAAACTGGACGAGCTGCGCCAGCTCGCCGACTACGTGATCGACCGCTTCCGCCCCGAATGCCGGGACGCCGCCAATCCCTACGAGGCCCTGCTGCGCGACGTCGGCCGGCGCACCGGCGAGTTGATCGCCCGCTGGCAGGCGGTGGGCTTCATGCACGGGGTCATGAACACCGACAACATGTCCATCCTCGGCCTGACTCTCGACTACGGCCCCTTCGGCTTCATGGACGCCTTCGACGCCAATCACATCTGCAACCATTCCGACGACCACGGCCGCTACAGCTACAAGGCCCAGCCGCAGATCGGCCACTGGAACCTGTACGCCCTCGGCCGCGCGCTGGCCCCGCTGATCGGCGAAGCCGCCGCGGTGCAGGCCGCCATAGAGGAGAGCTATGCGCCGGTCTTCGAGCAGCAGTTCTTCGCGCTGTTCGGCGCCAAGCTGGGCTTTGCCGAAGTCCGCCCGGACGACGAAGACTTCATCGGCGACACCTTCCAGCTGCTCCAGCAGCAGCACCCGGACTTCACGCTGTTCTTCCGCAATCTCGGCCACCTGCCGGCGCAGGTGGACGAAGCCGGCCGAGCCGCCGCCGACGCGCCGCTGCGCGACCTGCTGATCGACCGGGAGGCGGGGGATGCGTGGATCGCCCGCTGGCGTGCCCGCATCGCCGCCGACGGACGCCCCGACGCGGAACGCCGGGCTACCATGGACGCGATCAATCCGAAGTATGTGCTGCGCAACTGGATCGCCGAAGCGGCGATCCGCGCCGCCCAGGCCGGCGATTTCAGCCAGGTGCGGGCTGTGCTGGCCTGCCTGTCGCGGCCCTTCGACGCCCAACCGGAATACGAACGCTTTGCCGCGCCGCCGCCGGACTGGGCTGAGGGGCTGGCAGTGAGCTGCTCGAGCTGAGCCCGGTCAGGTCGGGAAGACCCAGCCGCCGTGGCTGCCCGCCACGGCGCCGAGCACCACGATCAGGCTCACGCTCAACAGCACCACATGCACGCGCTGGATGCGCGCCATCGTGCCCAGCGGGTCGCGCCGGGCGCTGGCCTGGAAGGCCTTGTGCAGCACGAAGGGTTCGAGGATGAAGAGCATCGCCGCGAACAGGGTCCACACGATCACCATGCCGTGCATCCACCACCAATTGGCCGGGTCGGCAAAGCGGGAACCGACACCCAGCCGCCACACCAGCCATGCCCCCGACGCACCGGCCAGCAGCACGCTCCAGCGGGCGATCCCGGCGAAACGGTGTTCCAGCCGCTCGAACAGTTCGAGCTGGGCCTGCGGCTCGGCCAGCGCCCGGCAGGCCGGCAGCAGCACCAGCGTCACGAAGGCCACGCCGCCGATCCACAGCAGTACCGTCAGCACGTGCAGCGCACGGGCGATGGCGAAATCGTTGAAACCACTCACTGAGTCTTCCTTTCCGGTTTCGGCGCGCTGAAAGCCGCCTCGTTATGCCGTGCCGCCTCGCCGCTGACCCATTGCAGCAAGGGGCCGCGGGGATTGTCGCGCTGGGTCGTCTCGCAGGCGCTGACACACTGGGCACACTGGGTGCAGGTGAACATCGCGCGCTTGATGTTGCGCGGCTTCAGGCGCATCGGGCAGACATGGTCGCAGGCACTGTAACAGCTCGCACAGTCGGCGGCCCGCTCGCGCTCGAAGCCGACCACCATCGCCGCCCGGTTGCCCATCCAGGCCAGGCTCTGGAACAGGCCCACCGCACAGGCATAGCGGCAGAACAGATGGCGCGCGAACAGGAACTCCGCCGACAGCACCAGCGTGCCGGCGGTGATGAAGATGAATTCGTTGCGGGTCGGCGCCAAAGCCAACAGGTGCCCGTACACCTGGAAGGGCGGCAGCAGGTAGGTGAGCAGCACCACCGCCCACACGAAGGCGAAGCCCACCGCCAGCGGCACGGTGACGAGCCACCACAGGCGGTCGTAGCGCACCGGCGTGCCGTCCGGCTCCCACGGCGGCAGCTCGCGGGCTTCCCATATGCTGGGGCGGCCGATGGCGCGGCGCATGAAGCCGTTGATGGTTTCCACCACTGAAAAGTGCGGGCACAGCCAGCCGCAGTACAACCGCCCCCAGCGCCAGGCCACGCCGATCAGCACGGCGCCGGCCGCGAGGATCGGCAACAGCACCCGTCCGATGACCCGCAGCACCGCGCCCAGCGCATCGATGTGGCCGGCGGAGAAATCCTCCAGGCCGGCGTGCCACTCGAAACCGAGCAGCCACGCATGGCCCGCCACCAGGTCGTAGCGCAGCAAATTGAACACCGGCGCCAGCACGAACAGCACGAAGAAGCCGCCCTGGGCCCAGCGCCGCAGACGCTGGCGGCCACCGTCGGGCCGCGCCGTGGTGACCGGGCGGATCGGGATCACACGGGGTGTTGCCATCAGCGGGGTCCGATCAAGGGATAACGGAAGGGTTTGCCGGCCAGCGCCTTGGCCAGGCCGATGGCACCGCAGAAGATCAGCGTGGAATGGCAGGTCGTGAAGTAGAGGATCACGATCACCCACGTATATGGCGAACCGTAGCCGCCAGTGAAGATGATCGCCGCGTTGGCGACCACCAGCAGCACGCCAGCCCACAGGCTGGCGGCGACGGTCTGACGCAGGTGCCCACGGGCCAGTTCGGGCGCCCGCCGGTGCTCGCGGAACCACAGCACCAGCAGCGCGATGAAGGCGATGCCCGGCACGATCATCAGATTGGCCAGGTACAGGGCCTCCGCCGCTACGGCGATCTCGCGGCCGGGGATGTTGAAATCGAGCTCGGAACTGGCCATGGCATCCTCAGCTTAGCCATCCCCTGCCGCCGCGTACTTGATGCGGCGCAAGTACGCGATATCGCCTCAGATCACCTCGAGCAGCAGCCGGCGCAGCTGTTCGGCCTCCCGCCGGCCGTCGCGGGAGCTGACGATGGCGTAATACCACTCGTCGAACAGCTCGCGCAGCGCCGCCGGACTGGGCGCCGCATCGATGCGGTTCTGCAACGAACTGGTCCCTACCGCCCCGATGAAGGTGTTGAGGGTATTGACCATGAAATTGCGGGCCTTCCTGAAGCGCTGTGGATCATCCCCCGGCGGATGCAGGCGAAAGGCCGTCAGTGGGGGTTGCTGTGGTGGCGGGGCCTGGCGCACACCGTCCGGCCCGGTGGCCTCCACCATACCGATGTAGCCCTCTTCCTCGAGCATGCCGAGGGTGTGCTCCAGATCGTCCGACTGCAACAGGCCGCGCAGGTCCTCGACCGTACGCTTGCCGTCCACAAAGATCAGCACGCGACGCACCCGTGGACTGAAGCCGGCAGCCCGGCGCTCGATCTCCTCGTACCCCTTCAGGGTCTTGGCAAAAATGACGCTCATCCCTATCTCCTCCACATGGCCCGCGTATCCCGGGCCTACATGTCCGCTCCGCGCAGCATTGTAACGACATTGGAATGAGCCGGGCAGCCGGCTCTCGGCGGGGACTTCCGCCGAGAGCCCGAACATGCCGGACGTACGCCGGGAATACGCGGCTAAGTTCCCACGATGACCTGGACGGCCAGCCGGCGAGCCTGCTCGAGCAGCTCGGTCCCGTTCTCCAGGCCGTCGATGAAGCGCTGGGGAATCCCCGACAAGCCACTCTGAGCGCCGGCCAGTGCTCCGGTGAGGATAGCCCGGGCCTGGTTCTGACCACCGCCGTTCACCGCGTGCAGCACCGCCGATTCGAAATCGTCCGGAAAACGGGCCGCCAGGTAGTAGGCGGCGGGAAACTGGTGATACACCGCGCAGGGCAACCCATAGACCAGCGACACCTTCCACGCCGGCTCGATGCGGATGGACGGGTCGCGCGCCGCGCGGGCAGTGTCGGACGGCCCGAGCAGCGCGTCCGGCGACGGGAAGCGCCCGGCCACCGGCGCCTCCTCTGCGTCCGGATGGGGTGCCTGCAGCGCGCCGCGAGTCACCGAGTGAAATGGCAGCAACCCGTTCTTCACGCGGGCCATCAGGCGGCCCGACAGCTGTTCGTCCAGCGCATAGCCTTCGACCAGCATGCCGAGCACCGCTCCGAAAGCCACGGTCATCGCCACCACCGTCCCGTCGGTCTGGGTCAGCACGGTGTTACGCGTCACTGCGGACGCCAGTTCGGCGGGCCGCAACGCATAGCGCACGGCGATCGCCAGCGTCCGCTCGGCCGCCTCGGTGGTATCCGCATTGCCGCCGCAATGGCCCCACGCCTGCCCCTGCCCGACGCGCCGGCGCCAGGCCTCGCGGATCGACTGGCTGGTATAGCCGCCGGGGCCGTGCATCGGTGTCCCGTCGATCAGCGGGAAAAAATCCTCGTCCATGCGCCGGCAGAAATCGGCTTCGTCATACCCGCCCCGCTCTACCAGCGAATCCAGCGTCAGCGCCAGCAACACCCCGGCCTGGGATGGCTGGCCGGCCGCGAGCCCGGCGTGATAGCGGCCGGGGCGCGGCGTCGTATAGGTGTCGATCCAGTCACCGTAGTCGGCGCGCAGGGCATCGAGGTCGTAGTACCAGTGGGGGCCGAGAGCCAGTGCATCGCCGATGAAGGCCCCCATCAGGGCTCCAACGGCACGATCCTGCAGGGATTGGGCGGACATGCAAACCTCCGAAAGGATTGACGCAGATCATTCGGGCACCGGGAAAAACGAACCGCATGCAATTCGACGATGGCCGGCGCGCAATGGAGTGATTATGCTAGCGGCAGCGCATGACACAAGGCCCGCCCGATGACTTCGCTGCATCCCCTGCCACCGGATGTTCTCTACACCGCCTGCATTCCGGCCGATCTCCCCTTCGAAACCAGTGCCGAGCTGCCCGACCTGGATGCCGCGCAGATCCACGGCCGGGCCATCGAAGCGATCCATCTCGGACTGGACATCCGTCACGACGGCTACAACCTGTTCCTCCTCGGCGAGACCGGTAGTGGCCGCCACGCCATCATCCGCCAGCTTCTGGAAGCCGAGAGCCACAGTGGCGATACACCGGCCGATTGGTGTTACGTCTTCAACTTCGGTGATGCGGACAGGCCGCGCCTGCTGCGTCTGCCCTGCGGCCGCGGCGCCCGCTTGCGGGACGATATGCAGCACTTTGTCGAGGAACTGATTCCAGCCATCAATGCCGCCTTCCAGAGCGACGACTACCGGGGCCGCCTGGAAGCCATGCAGGAGGAAGAGAAACTGCGCGAGGAAACCGCGCTACAGACCCTCGGCCGCGATGCGGGGGAACTGGGTGTGGCCCTTTTGCGCACGCCCCATGGCTTTGCCTTCGTGCCAATGAAGAATGGCGAGGCCACGCTGACGCCGGAAGAATTCGCCGAACTGCCGGAAGCCCGCCAGCACGAACTGGAGGAGCACATCAAGGGCTTGCGTGAGCGCCTGCACAAACTGACGAACGACTTCCCGCGCTGGCGCCGGGAACTCCAGAACCGGATCAGGCAGGCCGGCAGCGAAGCTCTGCAACTCACCGTGACCCACCTGGTGGACGATCTCAAACCGGGCTATGCCGACCTGCCGGATGTCGTCGCCCACCTGGACGAGCTTCTGCGCGACGTCACCGAGAGCGGCGAATCCCTGCGCGAATCCACGCGCAGCGACGATGACAGCGAAACCACCACCTACTCCGGCATGATCGCCGTGCAGCGCTATCTGGTGAACCTGCTGGTGGAGAACCCCTCCGGCGGCCAGCGGCAGGTGGTGTACGAGGATCATCCAACCCTGCAG
>Ga0265332_10001021_pt1 | contig 16536 bp, 17 predicted proteins | sample 41926metaG_FD_202084 | JGI IMG/M metagenome (GOLD analysis project Ga0265332, IMG submission 202084) | Rhizosphere microbial communities from Carex aquatilis grown in University of Washington, Seatle, WA, United States - 4-19-26 metaG | ecosystem: Host-associated > Plants > Roots > Rhizosphere...
AGATTTTGCCGGGCGACAAGGTGACGGTGGATCTGACGCCGTACGACCTCTCCCGGGCACGGATCATCTTCCGGGCCAAGTAGGCGCGGGGGCGGGAAGCGGAATCACGGGGCGCCGGCGACGCGGAAAGACAGCAGTCAGGAGAGCGAAATGAAGGTACTGGCATCGGTGAAGAAGATCTGCCGCAACTGCAAGATCATCCGGCGCAATCGCGTCGTGCGCGTCATTTGCACGGACCCCCGCCACAAGCAGCGGCAAGGCTGACCAATTCGATTTTGACAGGGTAGAGACATGGCCCGCATTTCAGGCGTCAACATTCCGAACCACCAGCATGCGGAGATCGCGCTTACCGCGATCTACGGCATCGGCCGTCCGCGTGCGCAGGCGATCTGCACGGCCGCCGGCATCAAGGGCTCGATGAAGATCAAGGATCTTTCCGACGCGCAGATGGACAAGCTGCGCGAGCAGGTCCAGAAGTTCACCGTCGAGGGCGATCTTCGTCGCGAGGTGACGATGAGCATCAAGCGGCTCATGGACCTCGGCTGCTACCGCGGCGTGCGGCATCGCCGCGGACTGCCGGTGCGCGGACAGCGCACGCGCACCAACGCGCGCACCCGCAAGGGGCCGAAGAAGTCGCGTCAGGCCTCGTCGCCGAAGCCGGCCTCCAAGTAAAGGTCAAGGAACCGAAGAATGGCACAGCAACCGTCGCAGAAGGCCGCCGCCACGCGCGTCCGCAAGAAGGTCAAGAAGAACGTCGCGGAGGGCATCGCCCACATCCACGCGTCCTTCAACAACACGATCATCACGATCACCGACCGGCAGGGCAACGCGCTGTCGTGGGCGACGTCGGGCGGCGCCGGCTTCAAGGGCTCGCGCAAGTCGACACCGTTCGCGGCTCAGGTCGCGGCCGAGAAGGCCGGCCGCGCCGCCGTCGAATGCGGCGTCAAGAACCTCGAGGTCCGGATCAAGGGTCCGGGCCCGGGCCGCGAATCCGCGGTGCGGGCGCTGAACGCGCTCGGCATGAAGATCACCAGCATCTCGGACGTCACGCCGATCCCGCACAACGGCTGCCGTCCGCCGAAGCGGCGCCGGATCTGATGCGGCATCCGCTGGACATCGTTTTTCATTTGGCAGTTTCCGCTGCGAAGCGACGGGCGCAGCCCGTCGCGCGCAGGTAATTTGATCGAGCGAAGGCCGGTTCACGCTTTCGCGCGGAGGGATACAAAGTGGCTCGATACATCGGACCCAAGTGCAAGCTGGCGCGCCGGGAAGGCACTGACCTTTTCCTGAAGAGCGCGCGCCGTTCGCTCGACTCGAAATGCAAGCTCGAGACCAAGCCCGGCCAGCACGGGGTGAAGTCCGGCATGCGCATGTCCGACTACGGCAAGCAGCTCCGCGAGAAGCAGAAGCTGCGCCGCACCTACGGCATCCTCGAGCGCCAGTTCCGGCTCTACTTCAAGACGGCCGCCGGCATGAAGGGCTCGACCGGCACAAACCTGCTGCAGCTCGTGGAGTCGCGCCTCGACAACGTTGTCTACCGGATGGGGCTCGGCTCCACGCGCGCCGAAGCGCGCCAGCTGGTCGGCCACAAGTCGATCACGGTGAACGGAAAGGTTCTGAACATTCCGTCGGCACGCGTCAAGGCCGGTGACGTCATCGGCTGCACCGAGAAGGCGAAGGGGCAGCTCCGCATCCAGGATTCGCTGCAGCTCGCCGAGAAGGTCGGCTTCCCCTCGTGGGTCGAGGTCGACGTCAAGAAGATGTCCGGCACGTTCAAGGGTGCGCCGGACCGCTCGGAATTCGGCCAGGACATCAACGAAAGCCTGGTGGTGGAGCTGTACTCCAAGTAAGCAAATCGCGGCCGCGCTACGCGCCCACCTGGGCGCGCCAAGCGCGGGCGCGTTTACATCGGAAGTTTTCCACATGCAGACCAACGTTCTGTTGAAACCGCGCATCATCGACGTGCAGTCGACCTCCCCGTTCCACGCCAAGGTGGTCATGGAGCCGTTCGAGCGCGGCTACGGCCACACGCTCGGCAACGCGCTGCGCCGCGTGCTGCTGTCCTCGATGCCCGGGTACGCTCCTACCGAAGTCCGCATCACCGGCGTGCTGCACGAGTACTCGGCGCTCGACGGCGTGCAGGAGGACGTCGTCGACATCCTGCTCAACCTGAAGGGCGTGGTGCTGAAGCTCCACAACCGCGACCACGTGCTCCTGAAGCTCGCGAAGTCGGGCGAAGGTCCCGTGACCGCCGCCGACATCGAGCCCAACCACGACGTCGAGATCATCAATCCCGAGCACCTGATCGCGCATCTGACGGCGGGCGGCAAGATCGAGATGGAGATCAAGGTCGAGAAGGGCCGCGGCTACCAGCCTGCCACGGCACGCGCCAAGCCGGAAGGCGGCCGCACCATCGGCAGCATCCTGCTCGACGCATCGTTCTCGCCGGTCCGCCGCGTGAGCTATGCGGTGGAGAGCGCGCGGGTCGAGCAGCGCACCGACCTCGACAAGCTCGTCCTCGACATCGAGACCAACGGCGTCGTCGAGCCCGAGCAGGCGGTCCGCTACGCCGCGTCGGTGCTGGTCGAGCAGCTGTCGGTATTCGCCGACCTGCAGGGCACCGAGGTGACGTCCGCCGAACGTGCTTCGCCGCAGGTCGATCCTATCCTGCTGCGCCCGGTCGACGACCTCGAGCTCACGGTGCGCTCGGCCAACTGCCTCAAGGCCGAGAACATCTATTACATCGGCGACCTCATCCAGCGCACGGAGACCGAGCTCCTCAAGACGCCGAACCTCGGCCGCAAGTCGCTGAACGAGATCAAGGAAGTCCTCGCGTCGCGCGGGCTTTCGCTCGGCATGAAGCTCGAGAACTGGCCGCCTGCGGGGCTCGACCGCCCGTAGGCCACGATCACAGACCAAGAAACGAGCGCGGTGAAAAGCTGCGCCACTTGAATCAAGGACCACGATCATGCGTCACCGTCACGGACTGCGGAAACTCAACCGCACCAGCAGCCACCGCCTCGCGATGCTGCGGAACATGACCAATTCTCTGCTCACGCACGAGATCATCAAGACCACGCTGCCGAAGGCGAAGGAACTGCGCCGCGTCGCCGAGCCGATGATCACGCTCGGCAAGACGCCGACACTGGCGAACCGCCGGCTGGCGTTCAACCGGCTGCGCGACCGCACCGTGGTGACCAAGCTCTTCAACGAGCTCGGTCCGCGCTATCAGCAGCGCGCCGGCGGCTACCTGCGCATTCTCAAGTTCGGCTTCCGTGTCGGGGACAACGCCCCGATGGCGCTGGTGGAGCTGGTCGATCGGCCTGTCGAGGCCGAGGCAGCCGAAGGCGAGAAGAGCGCTGCCTAGGCAGGACGAGCGATCTGCGGCCGGTGCCGCGACATGAAGGCCGGGACGATCTCCCGGCCTTTTTGTTGCGGGCCTCCCTGTTCCGGTCCGCGCGGCTAAGGTAGCATCGACGGCCATGCCCGAAACCATTCTCGTCACCGGCGGTGCCGGGTTCATCGGCTCGCACATCGCAGTCGAGCTCGCGACAAGCGGCTACGACGTGGTGCTGCTCGACAATTTCTGCAACAGCACGCGCGCGGTGCTGCCGCGCATCGCCGAGCTTGCCGGCAAGCCGGTCCCCTGCATCGAGGGCGACGTCCGCGACATCGACGTGCTGCGGCGCACGTTCCACGATCACCCGGTCACGGGCGTCGTGCATTGCGCCGGCCTCAAGGCCGTCGGCGAATCGGAGCAGCGGCCGCTCGCATATTACAGCGTCAACGTCGGCGGCACGTTCGCACTCGCCGAAGTGATGGGCGAGGCGGGCGTTGCGAAGCTCGTGTTCAGTTCGTCGGCGACCGTGTACGGCCAACCCGAGAGGCTGCCGGCCACCGAGGACACGCCGACGGCGCCGCGGAGCGTCTACGGCCGGACAAAGTGCCTGGTCGAGCAGTTCCTGCACGATCTCGCGCACGCCAATCCGAACTGGCGGATCGCGATCCTGCGCTACTTCAATCCGGCAGGCGCGCATCCGTCGGGGCGGATCGGCGAGGCGCCGTCCGGGCGACCGGAGAACCTCGTGCCGCTGCTGTCGCGGATCGCCGCGGGCGAATTCTCGGAGCTCACGATCTGGGGCACCGATTGGCCGACGCCCGATGGGACCGGCATCCGCGACTACGTGCACATCCAGGATCTCGCGCGCGGCCATATCGCCGCGCTGGAGCACCTCGCTCGCGAGCACGGTGCGCTGACACTGAACCTCGGGCTGGGGCGGGGGCATTCGGTGCTCGACGTGGTCACGGCGTTCGAGCGCGCCTGCGGACGCAAGATCACGACGACGCTCGGTCCGCGGCGGCAGGGCGATGTCGCCTGCTACTACGCCGACCCGGCACGCGCCAACACGGTGCTGAAATGGCGCGCAGCGCGCGGGCTCGATGCGATCTGCGCCGACGCGTGGAGGTGGCAGCAGAATGGCGGCCGGTATTGAAACTCATCGCAAAAATGGCTGTGCGCCCCGATTGCAGTGTAGTTCCGGCCGCCGCTGCGCGGCTTAACGTTCGCAGCGCTCACGTTAGCCTTCACTGAAGCTTTGCTATCGTGTCCTCGCTCGCCCCTCGCTGTACCTTTGAGTACTATCTCGGGGCTCGCTGCGGGCCCTCATTGGCAACTGAGGCACTCGGGTCAGCGCGCGATATTCTTGCGATGAGTTTCGGTGCCATGTCATATGGTACTGCCGGTGAGATTCCTGAGCAGAGCTTGAGCGTCGTCTCATCCCCGGGGGGGTCCGCATGAGGCTCTTCGCCGCCGACGCGCTGCTTCCCGAAGGCTGGGCACGCGAAGTCACGGTGGATATCGACGGTGACGGCATCATCACCGCGGTGACACGCAGTGCTGCCGCGGACGACGCCGAGCGAGTCCCGGGGGCGCTGATCCCCGGCATGCCGAATGTCCATTCGCACGCATTCCAGCGCGCGCTCGCCGGTCGCACCGGCGTGCGGTCGAGGACGGGCGACAGCTTCTGGACATGGCGCCAGGCGATGTACGGATTTCTCGACCATGTCGACGCCGATGCGTTCGAGGCGGTCACGGCGCAGTGCTACGTCGAGATGCTGAAGTCCGGCTACACCTCGGTGGCCGAGTTTCACTACGTCCACAACGATCCCGCCGGTCATCCGTATGCCGACCCTGCCGAACTCGCGCACCGCGTCGTTGCGGCGGCTGCGCAAACCGGCATCGGGCTCACGCTGCTGCCGGTGTTCTACGCGCACTCGGGATTCGGCGGCGCGGCGCCGACCACGGGGCAGCGCCGCTTTCTCAGCACGATCGACAGCTTCGCGCGCCTCGTCGACGCGCTCCGTCCCGAAGCGGCCGCGCGCGGCTTCGCGCTCGGCGTCGCGCCGCACAGCCTTCGCGCCGTGACGCCCGCCGAACTCGCCGCCGTCGTCGCGATGGCGCGCCCGGGCTGGCCGATCCACATTCACGCCGCCGAACAGCTGCGCGAAGTCGCGGACAGCATCGCATGGAGCGGCGCGCGCCCGGTGCAATGGCTGCTCGACCATGCGGCCGTCGACGCGCGCTGGTGCGTCGTCCACGCGACACATCTCCTTGCCGCCGAGACGCGAGGTCTCGCCGCCGCCGGCGCGGTCGCGGGGCTCGCATCGACGACCGAAGCGGACCTCGGCGACGGGACGTTCGCGGCGCGCGCGTGGGTTGACGCGGGCGGTGCGTTCGGCGTGGGCACCGACTCCAACACGAACATCGATCCCTTTGCCGAGCTGCGCCAGCTCGAGTGGTCGCAGCGGCTCGCACACGGCGCGCGCAACGTGCTGGGCGCCGACGCCGCGCCGGTCGGCCAGTGGCTCTACGCGAGCGCCGCGAAGGGCGGCGCGCGCGCGCTTGCAAGGCCTTGCGGCGGCATCGTCGCCGGTGCGCGCGCCGACCTCGTCGTGCTGAACGTCGATGACGCGGCTTTCGCGGGACTGCCCGCCGACGCGCTGGTCGACGCCGCGGTGTTCGGACCCTGCCGGCAGCCGGTGCGCGACGTCATGGTGTCGGGTCGCTGGGTCGTGCGCGACGGCCGCCATCCGCGCGAGACGGAGACGCTCTCTCGCTATCGCAGGGAAATGCTGCGGCTGAACGCGGCCTGAGGGTGCGATGCCGGTTTCGTTCGACCTTCTCATCACCGGCGGCCATCTCGCAACGATGGCGGGAACTGCGCCTTATGGAGCCGTGCGGGACGGTGCGATCGCGGTCGCCGGCGGACGCATCGCCTGGACCGGTGCCGCGCATGGCCTGCCGCACGACGCGCGCGCAGACCGCGTCCTCGATGCGAAGGGACGCTGGATCACGCCGGGTCTCGTCGACTGCCACACGCATCTCGTCTACGCAGGCAATCGTGCCGACGAATTCGAGGCGCGGCTCCATGGCGCGACGTATGCCGACATCGCCCGCGCGGGCGGAGGCATCAATGCGACCGTGCGCGCGGTGCGGCAGGCGACGCCGGAGGCGCTCGTCGCGCAGAGCCGGCCGCGCCTCGAGACGCTCGCCGCCGAGGGCGTGACGACCGTCGAGATCAAGTCGGGCTACGGCCTCGACACCGCGAACGAGCGCAAGCTGCTGCGCGCCGCACGGACCCTCGGCGATGCATGCGGCGTCGCTGTGCACACGACGCTGCTCGCGGCGCACGCGGTTCCCCCTGAGTTCGCCGCCCGGCGCGCCGGTTATCTCGACATCGTCTGCGCCGAGACGATACCGGCGATTGCACGGGAGGGCCTCGCCGATGCGGTCGACGCATTCTGCGAGACCATAGGCTTCACGCCCGCGGAGACACGCCGTGTCTTCGCGGCGGCGCGCGCCGCGGGGCTGCCGGTGAAACTGCACGCCGATCAGCTGTCGGACACGGGCGGCGCCGCGCTCGCCGCGGAATTCGAAGCGCTCTCGGCGGATCATCTCGAATACGCGAACGATGGCGGCATCGCCGCGATGGCGCGCGCCGGAACCGTCGCGGTGCTGCTTCCCGGCGCGTTCTACGCGCTGCGCGAGACGCGTGTGCCGCCCGTCGCCGTGCTTCGGGCGCATGGCGTGCCGATGGCCGTCGCCACGGATTGCAATCCGGGAACCTCGCCGGTATCGTCGCTCCTGCTCATGCTGAACATGGCGTGCACGCTCTTCGGCTTGACGCCCGCGGAGGCGCTCGCGGGCGCCACGCGGCACGCGGCGCTCGCGCTCGGTCTTGCTGACCGCGGCACGATCGAGGTCGGCATGCGCGCAGATCTTGCGCTATGGGACATCGCGACGCCGGCGGAGCTCTCGTACCGGATCGGCGCGAATCCGTGCGCGGGCGTCGTGCGAGCCGGCGCCGTGGTGCATTGGCCCGGGTCATGAACCTCGCCATCATCGAGCGCGGCGACGCGCCGCTCGTCATCGACATTCCGCACGCAGGCACCTTCGTGCCGCCGCCGCTGGCGCAACGGTTGCAGGGCTCCGCGCGCGCGCTTCCCGACACCGACTGGCATGTAGACAAGCTGTTTCATTTTGCGCTCCGCATGGGCGCGACGGTGGTCGCGGCGACGCATTCGCGCTACGTCGTCGATCTCAATCGCGATCCCGCGGGCGTCGCACTGTATCCCGGTGCCGACAACACCGAGCTGTGCCCGACACGCACGTTTGCCGGAGCGCCGATCTATGCCGAGGGCGATGCGCCCGGCGCCGACGAGATTCGCGCGCGCCGCGCGGAATATTTCGACCCGTATCACGACGCGCTTGCGGAACAGGTCGAGCGCGTCCGCAGGCGCCACGGCCATGTCGTGCTTCTCGACGGCCATTCGATTCGCGCCGAAGTGCCGCGCTTCTTCGCGGGCCGGCTGCCCGATCTCAATCTGGGGACGGCCGACGGCGCAAGCTGCGCCCTCGCACTGCGCGACGCGGCCGCCGGCATCCTTGCCAGGGCGTCCTGCTTCACGCACGTCGTCGACGGCCGCTTCAAGGGCGGCTACGTGACGCGACATTACGGTCGCCCTGAACGTGCCATGCACGCGCTGCAGCTCGAGATGGCGCAGGCGTGCTACATGGACGAGAATGCGCCGGCCGCATTCGATGCGGTGCGCTCGGGCCGGCTGGTCGCCACGCTGATCACGCTGGCCGCGACGCTCATCGAATGGCGACCGGTGGGCGCCTGACCATGCAGCGGTTCTTCGTCGCGTCGCAGCGTTTCGAGGCGTACCTGCTGCTCGACCGGCTGACGCACGCCGGCATCAAGGCACACGTCTTCAACGAGCACATGTCGAGCATCGTCGGCGACGTTCCGCCGGACGTCGCGCTGCCGCAGGTGTGGCTCGACGACGATGCGGATCGCGCGCGTGCCGACGCCGTGCTGCGCGAATATCGCGTCGAGCGGGCACGCACCGGAAGCGTGTTCTGCCGGTCGTGCCACGAGGAAAATCCGGCGACGTTCGAGCTCTGCTGGAAGTGCGGCGCCGACCTCTGACGAGGTGGCGCCGTGCCGACGTCAGCCGAGCGTCTGCAGCACGACTTCGGCCGCGGCCTGCGCGGCCTTGATGCGATCGCCGACGGAAACGCCATCGCGGTAGCTGCCACGCAGGAACAGCCCCGGCACGGCCGTTTCGGATTTCTCGATGGCGGCGATGCGCCCGAGGTGACCCAGCGTGTATTGCGGAATCGCCTGCCGCCACCGCGAGACTTCGGTCCATTGCGGCGGCGCCGCGGCGCCGACGAGCGCCGCGAGCTCCGCGTGCACGAGCGCCGAAATCTCGTCGTCGGGCCTGCCCGCGAGCTCCGGCTGCCGCTTGCCGCCGACGAACGTCGTGAGGAGGGCACTCCCTTCCGGCGCGCGGCCGTCGAACATGCTGCTGGAAAAAAGCGACCCCAGCACACGCCGATGCTCCTTTTTTGGCACGAGGAACCCGAACCCGGCGAGCGAGTGCGCGATGTCGGCGCGCCGATAGCACGATGCCGCGATTGCGATGGGCGCATAGTCGATCGCCGCGAGGAACGGCACGGCGGCCGGCGCCACTTCGCGCACGAGATCCGCGCTCGCATAGGCCGGCGTGCAGAGAACGACCGCCCTTGCGGTACGCGCGAACGGTGCGTCGTCGCGCATGCCTTCGACGGCAAACGTGCCGTCCGCGTTGCGCGCGATGCGGCGGACGTCGACGCCGGTCTCGACGCGGACGGCGGCGGCGAGCGCGTCGGTCAGTGTCTGCATGCCGCCGTGGAACGAGAAGCTGCCCGCCGTGTTCTTCGCCTTCTCGGCGTTGGCGCGGCGCTCGCGCGCGCCGCTGATCTGGCCCTTGATGAGGCTGCCGTATTTCTGTTCGAGCGCGTGCAGGCGCGGAAATGCGGCCTGTACCGAGATTTCCTCCGGATCGCCTGCGTAGACGCCGGAGACGAACGGGTCGATCGCGTAGTCGAGGAACTCGATGCCGAGCCGCCGTCGGACGAACGCCGCAATCGACTCCTCCCTGTCGGGAGGCGCTGCGGCGACGAACGGCTCGCGCATCAGCGCGAGCTTCGAGCCGAGCGAAAAGGCGGGCGTGGTGAAGAACGAGCCGGGCGAACCCGGCAGCGCGACCAGCCTGCCGCCGCGGACGATGTAGCGGGTCGACGCGACCGCGCTTGCGTCGTGGCGCTCGTCGCGGATGCCGAGCCGATCGAGCAGCGCGTTGATGAGCGGCGTCGTGTCGAGCGTGCTGTTGGGTCCCGTCTCGATCAGCGCGCCGGCATGGTGCCGCGTCCCGATCACGCCGCCCGGAACCGGTGCCGCTTCCTGCACGACGACGCTCTTGCCGCGTTCCTTGAGGTAGTGCGCCGTGGCGAGGCCCGAGAGCCCGCCGCCGATGACCAGCACATCCACATCGGTCGCCATCAATCCATCCGTTTCACTTGCCGGTGGCCGGCGCGCCGGATTGCGCGACGGCTCCATCGGTCATCTGTTCCGCGCGCGCGATTGCCGCGGCGAGCGCACGCTGTGCTTCCGGATCACTCGCGAGCTGCGGCAGGAGCTGCCGCCAGAACTGCGCGGCCGCCGCATATTCGTGCGCCTCGTACGCTGCGCTTCCGGCCATTTCGAGCGCCTTCGGATACGCGGGATTCCGTACCAGCACCTGCATCACGAGTTCGCGCGGTCGTCCCGACAGCGATCCGCCCTGCGCCATGCCGAGCGCGTCGGCGTACTCGCACCAGATGCCCGGGTCGCCGGCGACCCGGGTGCCTGCGTTGAGCGCGCGTTCGTATTCGGCAGCCGCATCGGAGTACCGGTCGGCGGCAAAGTCGATGCGCGCCAGCAGCACCCATGAACGGCCGTCGTTCGGGCTGTGCTCGAGATGGCGTACGAGGCCGGCGCGTGCCGCACCCGCGTCGACGCCGTCGACGGACGCCGCGGGAAGCCCGCTTTCGGAAAAGAAAGTGAAGAATCCGAGCCCCATGGCGAGGATGCCCGCGGCGGCCGCCGCCACGATGGCGAGGGAGGTGCTGCTGCGCGGCGCGGCCCCGTCACCCGTCGGCGAACGCCTCCCGCCATCGCGTGCCTGCAGGCGCGCAATGGCGACCGCCAGCGCGACGGCGGCGAGGGCGCCCGCGATGGCGAACGCGGCGATGTCGAACGGTGAAGCCATGGAAGTCGTGCGGGCGGCGTGCCACCCGCGTCAGGCAATGCGACGGCGCGCAGCGTTGCGCCTCGTCCGGATTATCGCCGTTCGGGAAAGAAATAGGCGGGGCAACGCGCCCCGCCGTTGAGGAGCATCAATGCCTGCTATTTGGCCGCCCCTGGTGGTGCGGCCGGCGCCGCCGCGGCGGCCACCGGCGGGACCTGCTTCGCCTTGATCGCGTCGTCGAGGATCTTGATGCCGTCCTGCGATGCGGCGACCGACCGCGCGAGCGATTCCTTCGCGAGGTCGAGATTGTGGAACGACGCGCCGTTGACGGCGGTCCACCATTCCCAGTTCGCGTGCGCATCGCCGTGCTTCCCCCGGGCCGCCTTCAGCGCATCCTCGGACACGCCGAATTCCTGCGCCTGCACGAACCGGTTGACGAGCTGCGAGAGCCAGAACTCGGCGTTGCGGACCCTGCCCTGATAGTGCGACGCCATCGACTCGATGACGTAGCGCGCCTGCGTCTCGTTCCATTGGTGGTGGCACTGCAGGCAGGTTTCCTTGAGATAGTTCTTCGGGTTCGTCTGCCAGTGCGACGTGAAGAGCTTGCCGGTCTTCGGATCCTTGATCTTCGGCATGTGGCAGGTCGCGCAGTCGATGCCGAGCTTTTCGTGCGTCGAGCCGTAGTACGTCTCGGTATCGGGGTGCTGTGCCTTCCACAGCGCCGCGCCGGTGAACTGGTTCCTGAAGTCGCGGAACTGGATGTGGTCGTATGCCTTCAGGATGTCGGCGGGGCCCACGTACGGGAAGTAGTTGGTTCGCCGGTCCGACATCGGGATGGCCTCCCCGGTGGTCGGATTGAAGCCCGGGTTGCAGTTGTACTCGACGTGGCACTGCGCGCACTGCAGCTTGCCGTCGTAGCGCTCGAGTATGCCGATCTTGCGCGTGTAGCCGCGCACGCCCATGTCGATCACGTCGACCCTGGTCCTGCGCGGATCCTGCGAGTAGAGCGTCGGGAAATCGGTGCGCGTCACGACGTCGATCATCGCGTCGCGGACGATGCGCGGCTTCGCCGCATGCGGGTCGTGGCAGAAGATGCAGTTGAGCGAATGCTGCGACGCGCGGGCGAGTTCGACGACCTTCGACGTGCGGCTCCACTTGGCGCCGGGCGTGGGATCACCCATGTAAGCCCAGTCGAGGATGTGATCCTGCGTCTTGCACGACAGGCACACGGGATTGGCCGCGGCCGCCGTGCCGGGCTTGAACGGCTTCTGGTCGGCGTTGTCGGGGAACTGATCGACGACGACGTCCATCACGTTGAGGTCACCGGATCCGGCGAGATAGCGCCAGCCGTCCTTCGCGACGAACCGGCCGCCGAAGGCACGGTCGACGACGTACTGGTCGAGCAGCGCGAACGTGTGCGAACGCGGCAGGTTGTGCTCCTTTGTGAAGCCGTGCGGCGACATCAGCAGATCGTAGGCGGGATCGGGCGCGGGACCGGTCGCCTGCTTCTTCTCGAATCGCGCCGTGCGCTTCCAGTCCATTTCCGCGTACGTCCGGTACTGGTTCTGGTGGCAGCCGCCGCAGGTCGCGAGGTCCGTCTTCGTCGAGGGCCGCTGCTTCGAGTCCGCGAGGTGGGCAGCGGTGCCGTCATGGCAGGCATTGCAGCCGATCGACCTGTGCTTGCCCGAATCGTGCAGCGCCTTCACCGGCGTGTGGCAGCCAAGGCACGGCGCGGCGTCGAAGGGAGCGGGCCTGGAGGCGGGAGCCTTTTGCGCAGCGACGAGTGCGGGAATGAGCGCGATTGCGAGCGCCGCCAGCAGGCGAACGCCTGCCCGAACGATTGAATGGTCCATGCGGATGTCCCCTTGCCGCGTCTGCACGGCCACCGGACGCGTCCGCACAGCGCACCATAACTGTGCGCGCCGGCAGAATGGTCGGCGTTGACGCAAGTCAACGCGAATAACGCGCACCCGGGAGCGGACGCGCGGTGCGGCAAATGGTCGCTAGGGCAGCGTCCTGTCGATGACGACGGCGACGCCTGCGGCACCGGGCTTCACCGGCGCGGAAAGGCCTTCGAGATCGCCGGTGGCAGGCATCACCTGCCCCGATTTCGACACGCGTGCGCCGACGACGACTTCGGGGAATTTCGACAAGGTCATGTCCGGCGCCACCGCATTGGTGTCGTCGAGCGTGAACGTGTACGGCAGATCCTTCACCTGCGTGCGAACGAGCGCGAGCGGCATCCGCGAGCCCTGGGCGGCGCGAGCGAAGACGAACACGATGTCGTCAGGTGCCGCCTGCGCCGCCATCGACGGTGCGAGCCTTACGGTGCCTGCAAGCGTCTTGCCGCCGGCCGCGGCCGGCGATGACTTGGCGGGCGCGGTGGTCGCGACAGGTGCGGGCGCGGGATTCATCGCAGCGGACGCCGCAGCAGGTGCCGCGGTCGCCGGTGCCGCGGAAAATGCCGCCATGCCGCCCAGCTCGCGCGCTTCGGCGATGCTGGCGTCGAGGCCCTTCGCGAAATCCGATTCCGCGGGAACGACCTTCTTCGTGCGCTCCCAGTAATCGACGGCCTTGCGATAGTCCTTCGCGTCGAACGCGGCGGTTCCGGCCAGCGCCAGCGCCTTCCAGTAGTTGGGATCGGCCTTCAACGCGCGGTCGATGATTTCCGTGGGCTTGCCCGCAAGCGTGCCGCCCTGCGCGGAGCCCAGCGTGTCGGCGTAGTCCGAGAGCAGCGCGGCGTTGTCGGGCACGAGTGCCACGGCGTGCTCGAACGCACCCGCGGCGTCGGGGAAGCGCTTCAGTGCGTAGTAGGTGCGCCCGAGCATCACCCAGCCTTCGGCGTTGTTCGGATCCTGCTGCAGCTTCGTCGTGAGTTGCGCGGCCATCGCCTCGATTTCCGCAGGCGTCACCGGGTGCTCGCCGCCCTTGGCCGGCGCGACGGCGACAGGAGGCGAGAAGGCGTCGCGGCTGCCGAGCGCGAGATAGAGGCTGACCGCGACGATCGGAACACCGGCGGCAATCACGACGGCCGTCCAGGTCGACGACGTCGGCGTCCCGACCGGCGCCGGGGCATCGGCGACAGAGGATTCTTCGAGCACGCTGCGCTCGAGCTCGGAGAGCGCCTGCGTATAGCGTTCGGGCGTGAGGACACCGCGGGCGAGGTCGCCGTCGAGTTCCTGGCGCTGCTCGCGCAGCAGCGAGAGGTTGGAGGTGGCGCGGTCGACGCCGGGACGTCCGCGACGGCGCAGGAGCGGCACGAGGACCCATGCCAGGGCGGCGGCGACCATCACCGCGGCAATGATGACAAACGCGATCACGATTGTTTCTTTCCAGGTTCGCCGCCAAGGAGCTGCGCGGCACGGGATTTTTCTTCGTCGGTCAGCGCAATTTCGTCGTTCAGCGCGACTTCGCCGGCGCGGCGGCGCCGGAGAATGCGCACGAGCAGTGCGATGCCTCCGAGCATGAGCACGGCGGGTCCCAGCCACAGCAGGACCGTCGTCGCCTTGAACGGCGGCTGGTAGAGGACGAAATCGCCATAGCGGTTGGTCATGTACGTGAGAATCTCGTCGTCGCTCTTCCCCGCGGCGATCTGCTCGCGGATCTGGCCGCGCAGGTCGTTCGCGAGCTCGGCGTTGGAATCGGCGATCGTCTGGTTCTGGCAGACGAGGCAGCGGAGCTTTTCGGCGAGCCTGACGGCGCGGGCCGCCTTCACCGGATCCATCTCGGTCGGCACGGCATCGGCCGCGAGGACCGGCGTTGCCGCGAAGAGCACGATCGCGGCGAGGAGGGCTACGCGGGAGCGCATCATGATTTCTGCAGTTCGCGAACGAGGGGGAGGATCGTCTTTTCCAGCGCCTCCGGCGTGATCGGACCGATCTGCTTGTAGCGGATCGTCCCGGCCTTGTCGATGACGAACGTCTCCGGGACGCCGTAGACGCCGTAGTCGATGCCGACGCGGCCATCCTTGTCCTGCACCGACGTCGTGTACGGGTTGCCGTTCTGTGCGAGCCACTGGAGGCCCGGCGCCGGCTGGTCCTTGTAGTTGAGGCCGATCACCGGCGCGATCTTCGCCTTCGCAAACTCGACCAGCAGCGGGTGCTCCTCGCGGCACGACACGCACCACGACGCCCAGACATTGAGCAGCCAGACCTGGCCTTTCATGTCGGCGGTGCCGAACGGCGTGCTCGTTCCGCCGAGCTGGGCGAGGTTGAACGTCGGCGCCGGCTTGTTCACGAGCGGCGAGGGCACCTCGCGCGGGTCGCGCCAGAGGCCCGCGAACAGGAAGCCCGCGAGGACGAAGAAGACGACGAGAGGGATGAGCAGCTTGCGGTTCATGATGTGTGCATTCCTAGGGCCTGTTCACGCTATGTCCGCAAGTGCGAACGGGTGGCATGGGGCGCCAATCAAGGCGCTTGACGAAGCTAAGACCGGGTGTCCTGGCGAGGAAAGCAACGCAGAGTGGCGCCCCATGGCGCCCGTTCCCTTCGGGTTGCTGCCGAACAGGCCATGCGCTTCGTTGCAAAGCCTCGCCGGGCAGCCGGCCCGGCTTCGTTTTTCGCCTCGCGCCTGGCCCTTTCGGCGCTGCAACGCACATGTGGACATAGCGTAAACAGACCCTAGTCGGCGCCGACGGCGCCGGACGCGCGGGCGGAGGCGGCGACGGGCCGCTCCTGACGGCGGTAGCGACGGTCCATCAGCGCGAGGAAGCCGCCGAGCGCCATCAGCACGAATCCGCCCCACACCCACGTGATGAAAGGCTTCGAGTAGACGCGGATGATCCACGCTGCGCCGCCGGCGACCGGCTCGCCCATCGACACGTAGATGTCGCCGGTGACGCCGCTGTCGATCGCCGCGTTGGTCATCGGCATGCCGCCGGCGTTGTACGCGCGCTTCTCGGGATAGAGCGTCTTGATCACGGTCCCGCCGCGGCTCACGGCGACGGCGCCGCGCGCGGCCGTGTAGTTCGGCCCCTTGCGATCGGTCACGCCGTCGAAGCGGAAGACGTAGCCGCCGACCTCGACCGTGTCGCCGACTCTCATCTGCACGTCGCGCTCGGTCTCGTAGCCCTTGACCAGCGTCACGCCCACGACGAACACGGCCACGCCGAGGTGGGCGAGGATCATGCCCCAGTAGCTGCGCGGCTGCCGCCGGAAGAGCCCGACGATGCCGCCGGTCGTGCCGCGGGTGCGCTCGAGAATGTTGACGACGGTCGACGCGACGATCCAGAACGCGAGCAGCAGGCCGAAGCTCACGTACGGGTTGAACGTGCCGCCGATGAACGGCACGACGAGCGCGGTGACCACGCTGACCGCGAGCGCCCAGCGGAGCCGGCGCCAGAGATCGGGCACATGGGCTTCCTTCCAGCGTGCGAGCGGTCCGATGCCCATCATGAACACGAGCGGCGTCATCAGCGGCACGAACACGGAGTCGAAGTAAGGAGGGCCGACCGAGATCTTGCCGAGATTGAGCGAGTCGAGGAACAGCGGATAGAGCGTGCCGAGCAGCACCGAGCCGCAGGCCGCGAGCAGCAGCACGTTGTTGGCGAGCAGCATCGACTCGCGCGAGACGAGCTCGAAGCGGCCGCCGACGCCGACCTTCGGCGCGCGTATCGCGTAGAGCGTCAGCGAGCCGCCGATCACGATGACGAGGAAGGCGAGGATGTAGACGCCGCGCCGCGGATCGGTCGCGAACGCGTGCACCGACGTCAGCACGCCGGAGCGGACGAGGAAGGTTCCGACGAGCGACAGCGAGAATGCGCTGATCGCGAGCAGGACGGTCCAGTTCTTGAACGTTCCGCGCTTCTCGGTGACGATCAGCGAATGCAGGAGCGCGGTGCCGACGAGCCACGGCATGAACGATGCGTTCTCGACCGGGTCCCAGAACCACCAGCCGCCCCAGCCCAGCGTGTAGTACGCC
>Ga0265332_10001034_pt1 | contig 16378 bp, 14 predicted proteins | sample 41926metaG_FD_202084 | JGI IMG/M metagenome (GOLD analysis project Ga0265332, IMG submission 202084) | Rhizosphere microbial communities from Carex aquatilis grown in University of Washington, Seatle, WA, United States - 4-19-26 metaG | ecosystem: Host-associated > Plants > Roots > Rhizosphere...
GTCCCCGGCATCTGGACCATGGTAGCAGGCCGCGCCTCGCGTCGGTTCACGCGGACCTCACCGCGCGCCATCCCGGATCCACGCGACGATGATCGCGCGTTCGGCCGGTGGCAACGGCTCGCCGAACGGCATCGCGGCGCCGCAGCCGACGCCCGGATCGCACGTCGCGCCGCAGAACGCGCCGTCGAGCTTGCCGACCAGCCAGCTGCGCTCCGGGTGGCCGGGCGCGACGAGGTCCATCGCAGGGTTGGCGTGCGCCCGGACCCCGACGACGGCGGCGGTCCACGCGGCCGAGGTCAGCGCGAGCACGAGCCCGCCGGCGCCGGGCACGCGCAGGTGGCAGCCGCCGAGCGCGCACGCACGGGCCAGGATCGGCTCGACGTCGCGGGCGGTCGCGCGCAGGCCCGGATCGACGGCGACCGGCGACCCACACACGGCGGTGCCGGCGCCACAGCCGACCGCGAGCGCGACGCAGGCGAGCCCGACCGCGCGAGCCAGCGGCGCGGAGCGGGCATGGGTCCGGGGCGCGCGCGGGTCGGCGTTCCTCGCGAGCGGCGTCACGGCAGCGTGTTGGTGTGGCAGGTGGCGCACGTGCTGGTGATCGTGCCGACCGTCGCCAGGTCCGGCGCCTGCGCGCCGCTGCGCCGGCGCTCGACCAGCGGCCTCAGTGCCCAGGTCGGGTAGTCGGCGACGCCCTGGAGCGCGTCGTAGTAACCACGGGCGATCTGGGCGTTGCCCTCGAGAGCGTTCAGATCGGCGAGGATCAGCAGCTCGCCCGCCGTGCCGTGCGGTGCGTGGTAGCCGCTGTAGCACTCGCGCTGTGCGAGCGATCCGGCGTTCGCCTTCGCGACGAAGGCGGCGGCGTCGCCGCCGCTCGGGTCCAGCGGGCCGCCGTTGCAGTACTCGAAGATCGCGGACATGTCGGCGAGCGCCTGGGTCGCGTTGCCGATCTGGAGATCTCCGATCACGAAGGTCAGGGCGTTGGCGACGCGGTTGTCGGCCATCGCGGCCGCGAACTGCCGCCCGCCCGCGGCGACGTTGCCGGCGGCGAGCTCGATGCTCGCGAGCAGGCCGCCGTCGAACCCGCGGTAGAACGGATCCGTGAGGTGGGCGAGCGCCTCCCGGAGGTACGGGACGTCGCCGGCCACGGAGAACGCCGGCGGCGCAGTGCCGTCCGCGAGCGCGCGCAGCACCGTGTTGGGCGCCATGAAGTGGCTGGCGGCGACCAGGAACTGGCTGTAGCCGTTGCTCGGATCGGCGGTGACGTCCGCGACGAGCCTGCTCACCGCGGTGGCGCGACCGGCGTCGTCGGCGTTGCGCACGGCGACCCAGAACGCGCTCTCGTTCGCGCTGGGCGTGCCCTTGTACACCTGGTTCGAGTCCTCGACGCCGGGCCGGAGCGCTTGCGCGGCCTGGGGGCTCACGGCGCGCTTCCCGGGCGAGCACCCCACGGCCGCTGCCACCAGGATCCAGGACAGCCACGACTTCTCGGTCAGCTTCATGGCGCCAACCTACGAGCGCGGGCCGGGCGCGGCCACGCGGCACCGGCGAACGGTCGCCGGCGACCGGCGAGCGGTCGGCGGTGTGCGTCCGGGCGAGGGGAGCGCGTTCGCGAACGCTCGCCCCCCCGGCGCACCAAGGCCTTGCTGGCCGCTGCCGGGTCCGAGAGCCGCTCGCAGACGGGGTACGTGTCAGGTCAGCCGTCGGGGTGGAGGGCGTGACGCGGTGCCCCAGCGCCGGGTTCGGCGTTCGCTTCGAGGTCCGGATCGGCGGACGCGATCGGCGTCAGGATCGGGCGGGCGTCGCGCAGTGGCCGCGCGAACAGCGACGGCTGATCGGGGTCGGCGAAGATCGCCGCGAAGTCCTCGGCGGCGAGTGCGCGGACCAGCCGCGCGGCGAATGTCTCGCGCAGCACGCGCAGGTAGTGCTCGACGTCGTAGTCGCGCGGGTCGCCCGGCTCGCCGACGGCGGGCTGGCGGGCGAGCTCGAGGCCACGGGGAGCGGCGCCGCCCGCGGGCTCGAGTGCCGCGAGACGCGCGCTGGGAGCCCCGAGGGCTGGTTCGGCCGGACGACGAGCAGCGCCGCCCGTGGGATCGAGGGCCGCGAGACGGGAGCCGGGAGCCCCGACGGCGCGTCCGGCGGGATCGAGGGCCGCGCCCCCGGTGGGATCCAGCGATGGCGTGTCGTCGGCGTCGTCGCTCGCCGCCATCGCGTCGTCGTCGTCGGGCTCGACCCACAGGCAGGCGCGGCCGCGGGTCCCGCGGTAGATCCGGACCCGCTCGCCCGCGGTCCAGGCCGTGCGGCCGCTCGCGAGCACGGCCTCGTAGGGCAGCTCGCGCCGGGCGTCGCGGGTGGCGAGGTACTGATCGGCGCGCTTGGTCAGCCGGACGCGCGCGGTGACGTCGCGGGTCGGGACGGCGCGGCGGCGCAGGGCCGCGGCGGCCGCGAGGTAGGCGTCCTGGACCGCGACCAGGTCGCCGGCGAGCAGCGGGACCAGCGCGCGGCGCAGGAACGCCTCCCCGAACGGCTCGGCGCGGCTCGAGCGGAACGCGACGCCGCGCAGGATCAGCGAGCCGTCGTAGCGCTGCAGCGCGTAGTTCTTGGGCTCGTGGGACAGCATCGCGGCGTAGCGACCGTCGAACTCGAGGTGGACGCGCGCGGGGAGCAGCGCGGCGACCTCGGCGACCACGCGGCGCTCGTCGGCCTCGGTCCAGCCGGCGGGGACCGAGAAGTACACGCCATCGGTGTCGGCCTCGAGCAGGACGACGCCGCGCGCGGCGAGCTCGCGGCACAGCAGGGCCAGCACGTCGCGGCCGTGCCGCGTGACCTGGTTGGCGGCGTGGACGTCGGCGAACCGGGTCAGGCCGGGCGCGGCGAGGTAGCCGTACGCCGAGTTGATCACCAGCTTCATCGCGGCCGACATCGCCTCGGCGGTGTAGCGCTCGGGCGAGCCGGCGGGCGCGGCCCGGCCGCGCGCCTTGGCGGCGAGCCGGTGCTCGACCAGCCGGTCGACGATCGCGAGCAGCGCGCCGAGCCGGTCGCGCGCCGGGCCGATCCGGTACTCGCGCATCAGCGACGGGTACAGGCTGGCGACGTCGGCCTTGACCACGCGGTGGGCGACGCCGGCGGCGAACAGGTGGAGCGCGGCGCCGCTGTGCGGCGTGCCATCGCCGGCCTGGTGGGCGGGCAGCGCGGCGCCCGAGCGCAGGTAGGCGCGGACCAGCAGCGGGTCGATCACGCCGGTCGCGGCGCCGGCCTCGGCGAGGCGCTCGTAGCGCCGCGGCGCCATGCCGGCGAGCGCGAACGCCGGGCCGCCGAGCAGGCGCGCCAGCCCGGCGGCCTCGGCGACGTCGGCCGCCGCGTAGCGCCGGACGCGCGCGGGATCGCGGCGGAACACGTCGTGGATCCGGTCGCCGGGGATGTGCTCGCGGTCGTCGGCGGCCAGGCCGAGGTGGCGCGCCACGGCCTTGAGCCCGTGGCCGGGCAGGTCGCGGGCGGCAAAGTCATGGCGCAGCACGGCGTCGAGGGTGTCGATCAGCTCGCGGCCGGGAACGGTGTGGCGGATCCGGCGCAGCGGGTTGTTCGGGGCCGGCGCGCCGCGGCGGGCAGGGCGCGGCCGCAGGCCCGGGTTGCCGGCGCGGCCGAGCGCGAGTGGGACGCCGAGGATGCGGGCGCGCTGGGCGAGGAACGGCAGGTCGAAGCCGTGCAGGTTGTGGTTCTCGATCACGTCCGGATCGCCGGCGCGGACCACGGCGACCAGCCGGGCAATCAGGTCGGCCTCGGCGCCGGGACCGTCGCCGTCGGCCTCGAGCAGCTGGGTCGCGCCGTCCGGATCGCGCACCGCGACCAGGAAGATCCGGTCGCGCGCGGCGTCGAGCCCGGTGGTCTCCAGGTCGATCTGCATCCGGCGGATGTCGTCGAACGCCAGGCCGCGGAAGTAGGTGCGGCCGGTCGCGACCAGGTACTGCTCCTCGGGCGGCAGCGCGAGGACCTGGTCGTCGGGCAGGTCGCGCAGGTGGCCGAGCGGTCGGCCGAGCCGGCGCGACGCACCGCGCAGGATCGCCGTGACCAGCGTCGCCATGTCGTCGGCGCGGACCAGGTAGCGCAGCTCGCCCGGGCCGGCGAGCTCGCGGTAGCCGACCACGCGCTCGCCGCGGGTGCTGCGCGCGCCGGCTGCGCCACGGGCGTGGCCCTCCGGCCGCAGCCGCGGGCCCAGGTGCGCGAGGTCGTCGAGCGCGGCGATCAGGAGCCAGGGCCGGAACCGGACGTCATCGCGCACCAGCTCGCCGGTGCCGGGGAGCCGCCGCCACACGAAGGCGCGGCCGTCGGGCTCGGCCCACACCGAGACGATGCCGGGAGTCGGATCCCAGCCCCACAGCCATTCGGTTTCGATGCCACGAGGGGCGCTGCCCCCCGCCCCGCCGGCGGAGCCGTCGGGGGCCCCACCCCCGGTCTCGCTTCGGTCGATGCCACGAGGGGCGCTGCCCCCCGCCCCGCCGGCGGAGCCGTCGGGGGCCCCACCCCCGGTCTCGCTTCGGTCGATGGTCACGTGGGATGTCTCGTGCGTTACCGTCGGCGCGGCCGTCGGGGCGCCACGCCACGCATAGCATCATGAAGCTTGTCTGACCGTCGCGAGGTCGTGCAGGAGATCGCTCGCAGCCGGGGATCGACCTGGTAGGCTGCGCGCGCGATGAAGCAGGTGGTGTTCGCCAGCGGGTTACTCGCAGCTGCCCTCGTGACCGCGCGGGCGCATACCGCGCGCGCTTGAGGCGTGTCGCCGCCGGTCGGTCCGACCGGGCTCCCTGGGCAGTGCGATGGCAGTGACCCGCCGACCTGGCAGGTCAGCGGCACGGTCAGCGGGTTCTCGACCGACATCCTGTTCGGTGGCATGCGGCTGGCGGTCCAGCAGCTCGCCACCACGGCGTCGGTCGGCAACTTCCCGTCGCCGCGGTTCGGCTGGTCGATCACGGCGGGCGGCATTGTCGCGGGCAAGATCGGCGATGCCGACATCTCCGGCGGTGGGACGGCGTCCGGCACGGTGAGCTGGCTGCCGGTGTACGAGGGGCCGAATCGGCCGTTCGTCGCGGTCACCGGGAGCTTCGGCGTCGGCTTCGCGCGCGCGGGAGTCGACGCGATGCCGCACAGCTGGTGGGCGTTCGACGCGCGGGGCGGCGTCGCGGTCGGCAAGACGCTGGCCGAGCACTGGGTGCCGTATCTCGCGGTGCGCGGGTTCGGGGGCCCGGTGTACTGGCAGATCGCGGGGACCGACGTCACCGGCAGTGACCGCTACCACGTCACCGCGGGGGCCGGGCTGACCGTGCGGCTGCCGCGCAGCCTCGATCTGACCGCCGAGGGGATGCCGCTCGGCGAGCGCAGCGCGGCGCTCGGGCTCACGCTGCACCTGTAGCCCGCGTCGGCGATCGATCACCGGCCCGATCACCGGCCCGGCCGGCGAACCCGCGCCGCCGGCAGCGCCGGCCGGTTCGCGGCGCGGATCAGCGCCAGCGTACCGACCAGATCGCCGACGATCGCGGCGACCACGGTGATCGGGCCGAGCCCGCCGAGGTGCATGATCTGCCAGAACCCGAACACCTCGAGCGCCGCGAGGCCGAGCCCACGCCGCCACGCGCCGACCGTCATGTGTGCGGTGCCGAACGTGATGAAGCAGCCGACCAGCAGCGCCACGCTGGCCCGCCGCCGCCGCACGGTGCGCAGCCGGACATCGCCGTCCAGGTCGTCGTCCAGGTCGTCGTCGCCGGCGGCCGCCGGGACCGGATCGGCGCCGGCCTCGACCAGGCCGGTGGCGTCGGCGCGCGCCGAGCCGCTCGTGCGGAGGTCGCGGAGCAGCGCCGCGGCCTCCTCGGCGTCGTCGGCGTCGACCCAGATGTCGAGCGACAGGAAGTTGCTGCCGACCGCGCCCAGGAGGCTGGCGTGGTGCTCGGCGGCGATCACGACGTCGATCTCGAACGCGCCGAACGCGGACTTCACCAGCGCCGCCTCCGCCGGGTCGGCGCAGGTCCCGATGCGGACACGACCAGCCACGGTCCGGTGTCATAGCACAGGGGGTGGACGGTTCCGGCCGCTAAACCCGGAGACCCGAGGGTTGCCGAGGATCTACGAGGAGTTGTACGCGGGTCTGGTCCCCACATGGGTCACCCACATGCGCGACGACATCGGATGGCAGGCGATAGCTCCTACCGCCCGGGGTGCGCGGCTCGCGCGGCATCGGCCCCCGGGGGGTGTCGAAGATCCCGTCGCAGCGCCAGCGGGTCCGCGGCGGGCTGTATGATGCGCCCGGTGGCCAGCTCGACGACCAGTTCGACGCCCAGCCCGTCGCGACTGCTCGCGATCGTCGAGCTCCAGAACGCGATCGCGGCGGCGGCGATGAACGCGGACGAGGTGATGACCATCACCGCGGACCGCGCGCGCAGCGTGCTCGCCGCCGACAGCGTGCTGGTCGGCCTGGTCGAGGGCGATGACCTGGTGTTCCGCACCGCGATCGGTGCGATGGCGGAGCTCGCAGGCAGCCGGGCGCCGCGCGCGTCGGGGCTTGCCGGCCGCTGCATCGCCGAGCGCCGGGCGATGCGGGTCGACGACACCGCCGCCGAGCCGCACGCGGTCGCCGGGCTGGCCGGCCACGCCGCCTCGGTGGCGTGCGTGCCGCTTTTGTACGGCGAGATCGCGGTCGGCGTGCTGCAAGCGGTCGCCGGCCGCGGCGCGCTGTCCGACGAGGACGTCGAGGCCCTGCGGATGCTGGCCCAGATCATCGCGATCGCGCTGCACCGCGCGTACACCTACCCGCGGCCTCGCTACGACAGCCTGCAGGACGCGCTGACCGGCCTGGGCAACCGGCGCGCATTCGACGAGCGGCTCGAGGCCGAGCTCAACCGCAACCGGCGGTTCGGCCACTCGTTCAGCCTCGCGCTGGTCCAGCTCGACGGCCTGGAGTCCGCGATCGACCGCCACGGCCAGGCGGCGGGCGACGAGATGCTGCGCCGGATCGCGATGATCCTGAAGGCGCACACCCGGATGATCGACGGCTGCTTCCGGATCCGTGCCGATGGCCTGGCGATCGTCATGCCGGGGACGTCCCTGCACGGCGCGCAGATCGTCGCCGAGCGCTGCCGGGTTCACAGCGCCGAGGCCCGCGCGTGCGAGGGCGGCGTCCGGCTCGGGATCGGCGTCGTCGCCGCGGTCGAGCGCAGCGAGACCGGAGGCAGAGCCTCCCGCGGGCTCGAGCGAAGCGACGCGGGGACCGGCGATTCCGACGGCACCGGCGGCGGGGCGGGGGGCAGAGCGTTCCGTGCGTCGGACGAGACGGCCACGCAGATCCTCGCTCGTGCCGCTGCGGCGCTCGCGCTCGACAGCGAGCCGGCCTGACCGCTCCGCTCGAGCTCGGGAGGGTGAGCGTCAACCGCCGCGGGCGGTCGTGACTCGAACGTGGACCTCGACGTGGCACGGCGACGTGGACGTCGGCTCCACCGGCGAGCTTGCACCGTGACTTGCCGGGTGTCGCCGCACCGTCGTCGGGGGTCGCAGACCGGGCACGGGCGAGGTCCACGACGGGGGTCAAGGTCCACGTTGCCGCCGAGGACGGCGTTCGCGTCGACGTCGAGGTACGGCTCGAGCTCTCGCGACCGCGTCGACGTCCACGTGTTCAGCGGGCGTTCCCTGGATCGACAGCTCCTCGTTTCATTCAGCCGTCCTCGGGATCGGCGGCCTCCAGCTCGGCGATCCGGCGCCGGGCGAGCGCGAGCTCGGCGCGCAGCCGCAGGATGATCGGGATGCCGGACCAGTCGACCTCGAGCTCGCGCAGCGTGCGGGCGGCGAGCACGCTGTCGACGTCGACGGTGACCCGGTCGTCGCCGCATGACTCGATCACGCCCTCGTCGACCAGGTAGACGATCAGCTCGTCATCGCCGTCGACCAGCTCGACCAGCCGGCGGTAGGTGAAGCGCGCGGTCACAGCGTCAGCTCCTCGCGGACCGGCCGGCTGTACAGGGCACCGGCGGCGCGCAGCGCTTCGGCGAGCCCATCGTCGGCGCCGTCCGGCATGCGGACGTCGAGCTCGACGAACAGGTCGCCGCGGGTCGACTTGCGCTCGATGCCCTTGCCGCGCAGCCGCAGCCGCGCGTGGTTCTGCGATCGCGGTGGGATCTTGAGCACGACCGTGCCCTCGAAGGTCGGCACGTCCACGCTGGCGCCGTTGTAGACCTCGTCGAGCGTGACCGGCAGTGCGAGGTAGAGATCGAGGCCGTCGCGACGGATCAGCGGGTGGGGCCGGACCTCGGTCTCGATCACCAGGTCGCCGGGGGGGCCGCCGCGCGGACCGGGCGAGCCCTTGCCGGGCAGCCGGATCACCGAGCCGGTGTCGGCCCCGGGCGGGATCCTGACCCGGACGGTGCCCTGCTCGGGGACGTCGATCGAGACCTCGGTTCCCTCGATGGCCTGGCGGAGATCCATCTGGAACGTCGCGTGGACGTCCTGGCCGCGGCCGGGGCCGCGCCGCCGGTTGAACAGCTCGGCGAAGTCGAACTCGACCGGTCCGCCCGCGCCAAACCCGCCGTCGCCGAACCCGCTGCCGGCGGTGCGGCGTTCCTGCCACCGGGCGTACTCGCGTGCCTTGGCGGGGTCGAACCCGGTCTGCAGCGCAGGGTCGCCGAACTCGTCGTACTCGGCGCGCCGCTTGGGATCGGAGAGGACCTCGTAGGCCGCCGACATCGACTTGAACCGGTCCTCGGACGCCTTGTTGCCGGGGTTGATGTCCGGATGGTGCTTCTTGGCGAGCTTGCGGTACGCCTTGCGGATGTCGTCGCCGCTGGCGTCCCGCTTGACGCCGAGCGTCTCGTAGAGGTTCTCGGCCATTGCAGGGGCTTACCTTGCAACGCGCGGGCCCCGAAAACCAGGTCGCGGCGAGGTCAGCCGTGCCGTCCGACCGGGTGGGCGCCGGCCGGCGGTCTGGCCACCTGCGACGCCAGGGTGTGGGCAAGCCTGCCGCGCCCGAACACCCACAGTGGGTCGGGCTCCGCCGGGTCCAGGTCAGGTCGCGGGCCAGCGGCGCGGTGGCGACCCCGGCGACCGGCTCCGCGGCGGGGTTCGCGGGCGAACGCGATCAAGACGCTGCTCGCGATCGCCCACGCGCGCAAGAACACGCGCGGCGCGCCGTCGCTCGCCAGCACCCACTGGGATCGCGGACGAACCCGGCGAGCGCCGAGCCGCACGCCGGCGCCGGCTCGCGGAACACGTGGGCGACGTTGCCGTCGCAGCGCGCGAGGCCCCCGGCGCGGGTATGCGGGTCCTTGCGACCGCCGCGGACCGTCAGCCCCGAGAACGCGAACGCGATTTCGGTCGGGACGCTGCACGCCGTCCCGAGCAGCTCGCACATGGCAACGAAGTGTAGCACCGGCGCGATCGCAGGTTATAACCGCGGTGCGATGAGACGATCACAGCCATGGCTCCTCGTCGTGCTGGTCGGCGCGGTCGTCGGTGTCGTGTTCGCGGCGGTATCGACCTACGACTTCGTCCAGCACCTCGACCGCCAGGTCCACAACCTGCACTGCTCGTTCATCCCCGGGGTCAGCCACGCGGGAGAGTCGGGCTGCCAGATCGCGATGATGAGCCCGTACTCGTCGGTGATGCGCGGCCGGGTCTGGGGCGGCGTGCCGATCGCGCTGCCCGCGCTGTCGGTGTTCGCGTTCCTGGTGTTCTACGCGCTCGACCTGCTGGTCACCCGGCGCAAGGGCGATCCCCGGGCGACCGGGTTCCTCGCGCTCGCCGCCGCGCTGCCCGCGCTGGCATCGCTGGTGATGCTCTTGATCTCGCTGACCCAGCTCGGCACGACGTGCAAGCTGTGCGTGTGCATCTACGTCGCCAGCGCGCTGTGTCTGGTCGGCGGCGTCGGCCTGTGGCGCCGGGCGGTGCGCGATCGGGGCGGTGCGCCGGCGCCGGGGCGGCGCGGTCCGGATCACGAGCCGGCGTTCGTCGGCCGGGCCCGGACCGGCTCGGACGCCCGGCTGATCGCGGTCGCCGGCGGCGAGACGTCGCTCGGCTTCGTGGTCGCCGCGTTCGCGATCGGGGTCGGCTTCGTCGTCGTGCCCGTGCTGCTGTACCTGGCGATGGCGCCGGATCACGCGCGGTTCATCGGCACCTGCGAGGGCCTGGCCCACCCCGATGACCCCTACGGCGTGATGCTGCGGGTCGACCGCGGCCGCGACGCCCGGGGGACGCCGGCGATCGAGGTCCTCGATCCGCTGTGCCCGGCGTGCAAGGCGTTCGAGCAGCGGCTGCAGGCGTCGGGGCTGGCCGGCCGGCTCGATCGCAAGGCGGTGCTGTTCCCGCTCGACAGCACGTGCAACTGGATGGTCACCGAGGCGACCCACCCGGGCGCGTGCATGGTGAGCGAGGCGGCGCTGTGCGCCGGCGACAAGGCGCCCGAGGTCATCGCGTGGGCGTTCGACAACGGCGAGCGGATCCGCGATGCGGCGCGCGCCGATCCGGCCGCCGCGGCGCGGATCGTCAAGCAGCGGTTCCCCGAGCTGGCCTCGTGCATCGGCTCGCCGGACGCGCGATCGCGGCTCAACAAGTCGCTGCGCTGGATCGTCGCCAACAACATCCGCGTGCTGACTCCGCAGCTGTTCGTCGACAAGGTCAAGCTGTGCGACGAGGACGTCGACCTCGGCCTCGAGTACACGCTGTCGACGATGCTGGGCCGCCGCGCGCACGGCGGGCTGGCCACCGTGCCGGCGGAGAAGCCGGCGGCCGAGAAGCCGGCGAAGCCATGATCGCCGCACGGATCGCGATCGCCGCCGCGCTGCTCGCGGTGCCGGCCGGGTTGACCGGCGCGTGGATCAGGTCGGCGGACACCCGGCTCACCGAGCTGTCCCGGGCGCCGGCCGAGCTCGCCCCGGTCGCCACCGCGGCCGATGTCGGGTACTGCAGCCCCGACCTCAAGCGGATCCTGCGCCGGGTGCTGACCAGCTGCGGCCTGGTCGGCGGCAACGCGGCGCGGGGCTGTCAGCCGGTCCAGGCCAGGAGCGTCGCGACGATGTCGGGCCACGACTTCAATGCGCTGTTCAAGCCGATGCAGGACCGCGGCGGGATCGTCCAGTTCGATCAGGACAAATTCGATCTCGACGCCGGCGACGTCTCGCTGGTCGACCAGGTGTTCGCCGACCAGCGCGGCGCGAGCTGGTTCTTCGTGGTCGCGCGGGCCTCGCCCGAGGGCAACTCGCTGCATAACCGGGAGCTGTCCAAGCAGCGCGCCGAGGCGGTGATGTCCCACCTGCGTCAGCAGTTCAAGGACCCCGACCTCGACAAGGAGGTCGGCATGCTGTGGCTGGGCGACGAGTACGCCCAGCTCGAGGCCGAGTTCTGCGCCTGGAAGCGGAGCTCCACCGCGTCGTGCAACACCGATCAACTCAACCGGAGCGCGTTCGTCGCATGGATCGACTGTCAACTGTGATCGCCGCCGCGGCGCTGGTCGGCTGCACCGGCAAGCCCGAGCCCGCCGGCGAGCCGCCGGCTCGCACCGAGGGCGCCAGGGTCAAGCCGGCGCAGCCCGCCGCCGCCATCGCCGACGCGTTCTGCGACGTCCACGCCGGCGACGCCAGCGGCGACGTGTTCCACTGGCCCGAGCTCGCCGGCGGCGCCGGGCCGGCCGGCGGGACCGCCTGGCGCTGGGTCAATGTGTGGGCGACGTGGTGCAAGCCGTGCGTCGCCGAGATGCCGCGGATCACCACCGCGCGCGACAAGCTCGCGGCCGCCGGCAAGCGGGTCGAGCTGACGTTCGTGTCGATCGACGACAGCGACGCCGAGGTCGCGGGGTTCCGCAAGGACCACCCCGAGCTGCCGGTGTCGTCGCTCCGGATCGCCGGCAACAACCAGCGCATCGCCTGGCTGCGCAGCCTCCACCTCAGCGACGGGGCGATCCCGATCAACCTGTTCGTCAGCCCGGCCAACCGGCTGCGCTGCGCGCGCGCCGGCGAGATCCGCGAGCAAGACGTCCCGGTGGTCGACCGGCTGCTCGCGGAGTGACGCCGGAGCTCCGCGGTGCCGGAGCTCGGGGTTGACTTCGGGTCCGCGCGTGGCCACATAGAGCGCGTGATGGTGCGCGCGTCGCTCTCGTCGTCGTCGTCCGCCTGCAGCTCCGTGCGAGCTGCTCGGTCGGACGCGTTCGTCGCCAGAGCGTAGCCGTCGCAGCCATTGCGACCTGAGCTCCGGGGCGTGCCGTCCCGGGGCTCGATGTCCGTTTCGGGCCGTGAGTCGTCCGGCTCGCAGGAGCCAATCGCCATGCAGAAGCCCATCATCAATGTCGGAACCATCGGTCACGTCGACCACGGCAAGACCACCTTGACCGCGGCCCTCACCCAGGTGATGGCGGCGCGCCACGGCGGTACGCCGCTGGGGTTCGACCAGATCGACAGCGCGCCGGAGGAGAAGCGCAAGGGCGTGACCATCAACCTGGCCCACGTCGAGTACGCCTCCGCGGTGCGGCGCTACGCGCACGTCGACTGTCCGGGCCACGCCGACTACGTCAAGAACATGATCACGGGCGCGTCCCAGATGGATGGGGCGATCCTGCTCGTCGACGCCACCCAGGGCAGCCAGGATCAGACCCGCGAGCACGTCCTGCTCGCGCGCCAGGTCGGCGTGCCGCACCTGGTCGTGTTCGTCAACAAGATGGACGCCGCCGACCCCGAGCTGGTCGACCTGGTCGTGCTCGAGGTCGACGAGCTGCTCCACCAGCACGGCTATGTCGACGCGCCGGTCGTCAAGGGCTCGGCGCTGCGCGCGCTGCAGGCCGTGACGGCCGGCCAGCTCGGCGATCCGTGGGTCGCCACGATCGACGAGCTGGTCGCGACGATGGACCGGGCGATCCCCGAGCCGGTGCGCGACCTGGCGGCGCCGTTCCTGATGCCGGTCGAGGGTGTTCACACCATCACCGGGATCGGGACGGTCGTCACCGGGCGGGTCGGTCGCGGTCGGATCGCGGTCGGCGATGCGCTGGAGGTCATCGGCCGCACCGACGGCGAGCCGCGGGCCGTGGTGATCACCGGCATCGAGTCGTTCCATCGCGAGCAGCGCGAGGCGCGGGCCGGCGAGAACGTCGGGCTGCGGCTGCGCAACGTCGATCGCGGTGACATCGTCCGCGGGCAGGTCCTGGTCGCACCGGGGTCGGTCCGGCCGCACCGGGAGTGCCGCGCCGAGCTCTACCTGCTGACCGCCAAGGAAGGCGGGCGGGCCCGGCCGATCCGCGCCGGCTACCGGCCGCAGCTGTTCGTCGGCGCCACCGACGTCACCGCGACGCTCGGGGGCGACGTCGAGCTGCCGCCCGGCGGCAGGGCCGAAGTGGCCCTGGCGCTCGACCGGCCGGTGGCACTCGAGCCCGGCGTCCGGTTCGCGCTCCGCGAGGGCGGCCGCACGATCGGCGCCGGCGTGGTGACCGCGACCCAGTAGCAGCACCGGAGCCAGAAGGCGCGGCTGGTCGCGCGCCGCGCCGCGCCGATCACCGCGCGGCGCGCAGCACACCGGCGAGCCGGCGAGCCAGATCGCCGCGGCGGCCGACCACGATGCGGTCGAGGCCGAGCCAGCGGGCGAACGCGGTCAGCTCGTCGGCCAGCGCGGCCACCGTGGATGCCGGGGCGCCGGGCTCGGCGTAGGCGGCGTGGACGAGCAGCGCGCCGGCCGCGCGATCGGCCTTGAGGTCGACCCGTGCCACCAGCGCGTCGCCGTGCAGGAACGGCAGGACGTAATAGCCATGGGTGCGGCGGGCGGCGGGGGTGTAGATCCCGATCCGGTAGCGAAAGCCGAACACGCGCTCGGTGCGGCCGCGCTCCCAGATCAGCGAGTCGAACGGCGACAGCAGGGCGCGGGCGTCGGCCTCGCGCGGCGGCGGCGCCTCGGCGTCGAGGTAGCCGGGCTCGGTCCAGCCCTCGACGGTGACCGGGACCAGCCGGCCGGCATCGACCAGCTCGGCGACCCCCGGCCGGGTCCGCTGCACCGGGATCCGGAAGTAGTCGGCGAGGTCGCGCACGGTGGCGACACCGAGCGCGCGGGCGGCGTGGGCGACGAGCTCGCGCCGCGCGGCGTCGGGCTCCGGCGTCGGCGCCGCCAGCACGTGGGCCGGCAGCACGCGGTCGAGCGGCGCGTACACCCGCTCGAATGTCGTCCGCGACCGGGTCGCGGTGATCTCGCCGGCCCAGAACAGGTAGGCCAGCGCGCGCTTGCGATCGTCCCAGCTCCACCATCCCTGGCTCTTGCGCGCGCGGGGGGGCTCGCGGCGCTCCAGGTCGCGCGCGGTGAGCGCGCCGCGCGCGTGGACCTCGGCGCGCACCGCCGCGACGTAGCCCGGATCGCGCTGGGCGATGCCGCGGACGCTGCGCCAGGCGCCCGACGCCGCGTCGGCCATGCGCCAGCGCAGCAGCGGCTGGAGCTCGACCGGCAGCAGGCTGGCCTCGTGGGCCCAGTACTCGAAGATCGCGCCGCGCTTGCACAGCTGGGGCAGCGCGTCGCGGCCGTGCGCCCCGAGCCGCGCCCACAGCGGCAGCTCCTGACTGCGGCACACCACGTTGACCGAATCGATCTGGATCAACGAGATCGTGTCGAACACGCGGCGCACGTGGCGCAGCGTCGGCTTCGCCGGCCGCGCCCCCAGCGCCTGGGCCGCCAGCGCGATCCGCCGCGCCTCGCGCGCCGATAGCGCCGCGGGCGTCGATCGTCGACGCGAGCGCGCCGTGCGTTCCGGCCTCTCCATCCCCGCCATCGTGCCACGGTTGTTCCGCGATCGCAGCGTCGACTCGCGGTGACCCACCGATGCTTGAATCGTCAAGATCGCATCCGCAACCGATGCTGTTCAGCGTCGATCGCGGCATCGATCGAAGCTGCAATCGCAATGGCGTCGGGACAACTTGCTTGCGTTCGCGGATCGCCGCACCTAGGGTGCATCGCGAGATGTCGACGACTTCGCACGATGGGGCGTTCAAGGCGGTGCTCGGCCAATCCGAACACGCGCGCGGTGCGCTGCAGCCCGTGTTGCCGACCGCGGTGGTCGAGGCGCTGGACTGGTCCACGCTGATGCAACAGCCCGGCAGCTTCGTCGATCCGGACCTGCGCTCGCTGCACGCGGACCTGCTGTTCTCGGCGAACTGGCGGGGAGGCGCGGAGGCGCTGGTCTACGTGCTGTTCGAGCACCAGAGCACTCCCGATCGCTGGATGTCGTTCCGGCTGCTGCGCTACATGGTCCGGATCTGGGAACGCTGGCACAAGGACCATCATGAGGCGACGGCGCTGCCACCGATCGTGCCGGTCGTGCTCTATCACGGCGACGAGCGGTGGTCGGCCGCGGGCGCATTCGACGCCTTGCTCGATGTACCCGAGGCCGTCCGGCCCGCACTCACCGAGTACCTGGTGCGCTTCGCCTACGTGCTCGACAACCTCTCCGAGATCCCGGACGATCGGCTGCGCGCGCGCTCCCCGACGGTTGCACTCCTCGCCCTTTGCTTCAAGCACGCGCGGCGTGGTGCGCAGCTGGTGATGGTGTTGAGCGAGTCAGGCGATCTCATGCGCGAGGTCCGTCGGACCCCCGCTGGCCGGCAGGCGTTCCTGGTCATCTGGCGCTATGTTTCCGTCGTCAACGCCGAGACCGAACACCACCCGGCATTGACCGCCGTTCTGGAACGCGAGATCGGGCCCGAAGCCAAGGACATCATCATGACGGTCGGACAGCAACTCATCCAGCAAGGCATCCAGCAAGGCATCCAGCAAGGCATCCAGCAAGGCATCCAGCAAGGCATCCAGCAAGGCATCCAGCAAGGCATCCAGCAAGGCATCCAGCAAGGCGAGCGCGGGCTGCTCTTGCGCCTGCTCCGGACGCGCTTTGCCCAGGTGAACGCCGACATCGAGCGCCGGGTCGCAGCCGCTACTCCTGAGCAGATTGCGCTCTGGGCGGAGCGGGTGCTTTCGGCGGGCACGCTCGCCGAGTTGCTGGCGGACTGAAACCGGACGACAGAGCCGCCCGTGGCGTCAGGGGGCCGGCGCCGGGGTCGGGGCCGCGGACTCGCAGTCGTCGAACGGGTTCTTGAGCGGGTCGATGCAGAGCACGATGCGCTTCAGCACGCACAGCGCCGCGTCGTGCTGGCCGTCGAACACGATCTCGACGTGGCCGTCGCGGTAGCCGGGCATGTGGCAGGTGACGGCCTTGCGGGCGCCGAGCGGTGCCTCGACGTGGGTGCCGCCGAAGCCGCTGTCATGGCCGTCGACGAACAGCTGGGCGCCCTCGGGCTGGGTCAGCACGGTGACCATGATCGTGCCGCGGTGGTTGGGGGTCTCGGGCCGCGCGTCGACGCCGCCGTCGCGGTGGACCACCACGACCACGCGGCGG
>Ga0265332_10001035_pt1 | contig 16369 bp, 11 predicted proteins | sample 41926metaG_FD_202084 | JGI IMG/M metagenome (GOLD analysis project Ga0265332, IMG submission 202084) | Rhizosphere microbial communities from Carex aquatilis grown in University of Washington, Seatle, WA, United States - 4-19-26 metaG | ecosystem: Host-associated > Plants > Roots > Rhizosphere...
TATGGTGCCGGGGAAATACGCCGTGATTTCAGTCTCCGACTCCGGCAGCGGGATGGCCCCGGCGGTCAAGGCCAGGATCTTCGAGCCCTTTTTCACCACCAAGCGCCCCGGTTCGGGCACCGGCCTGGGACTTTCCACGGTCTACGGCATAGTAAAACAGAGCGGCGGCCACATCTCGGTTGACAGCGAGCCGGGGCGGGGCAGCGCTTTCTCCGTGTACCTGCCGCTGTCCGAGGCGCCGGCCGATAAACTGGAAACTACGGGCTCTTTCCCAGCCCTGCGGCGGGGCAGCGAAACGGTGCTGCTGGTGGAGGACGACCCGATACTGCGCTCCGTGACCCGCCGGACGCTGGCGGAGAACGGCTACAAGGTCCTGGAGGCCGCTACCGACAGCGAGGCGCTGCTTATAGCGGAGGAGCGCCAGAAGGGGAAGATAGACCTTATACTGGCCGATATCGTGCTGCCCGGCATGAACGGCTTTGACCTGGCCGAACGCGTGGCCGTGTCTAACCCCGGGATAGCCCGGGTCTATATCTCCGGCTATACCGACCCGGCGGTTATAAAAGCGGAATTTATCAAGCCGGAGAGTCCCCTTGTGCAGAAACCCTACACCACCGACGCCCTTTTGCTGGGCCTGCGTGCCGCGCTGGACGCCCGGGAAAAGAAAACGAATAATTGACGGCTTTCCGCTGTGACCATTTGCGGATCCTGCCCCCTTGACAAAATGATACTTATATGGTATCATATAATCCGATATGAAACTGATAAACAGGAATGTGGATTACGCGGTCCGGGCGCTGGTCTTCATGGCCAGGGCCAATAAGCCCACGGTTTCCGTCACCCAGATGCAGGACTCGGTAGGGGTGGCCAGGCCTTTCCTGCGCAAAATTCTGCAAAAACTGCACCAGGCCGGCCTGCTGCAGGCGGTAAAAGGCAAAGGCGGCGGCTTCGCCCTCTCCCGCACACCGGAGAATATCCGCCTGAGCGACCTGGTGGCCGTGCTCCAGGGCCCGCTGAAGCTGAACGACTGCATCTTCCGCCAGAAGATCTGCCAGAACCACGAAACCTGCCTCCTGCGCCACAGGATATCCGCCATAGAGTCCCGCACTATCTCCGAAATAGAGGGGATAACGATAAGGGACCTGGTTTAAGGAGAACATGTTTTTCACAGCATCTCGCGGGCATTCCTTGGTAGTATGAAATTTATGAAAACCAAACGGCAGATCATTAAGATAGACGAGGCGAAGTGCGACGGGTGCGGGAACTGCGTGACGGGGTGTCATGAGGGGGCGCTGCAGATCATAGACGGAAAGGCCCGCCTGATAAGCGACCTGCTCTGCGACGGGCTCGGCGCCTGTATCGGGGAGTGTCCGCAGGGCGCCATAAAAATAGAAGAATGCCGGGCCGCGCCCCCTGACGCTAAAAAAGTGAAGGAGGGCAGGACAGAACACGGCTGCCCCGGAGGCCGCGCCATGGATTTCCGCGAAACCGGCGCTGAAGAAGAGGGGGCCGCCGCCCCCGCCGCCTCCAGGCTGCGCCAATGGCCCGTGCAGCTGCGCCTGGCCTCCCCGATGGCCCCGTATTTCCAGAAAGCCGACGTGGTGATAGCCGCCGACTGCACGGCGTACGCCTACGGCAATTTCCACAACGACTTCATAAAAGGCAAAGCCATCGTGATAGCCTGCCCAAAACTGGACGAAGGCCAGGAGAGCTACGCGGAAAAAATACAGGCCCTGATAGAGGACGCGGAAGTGAACACCCTTACCGTGGTCACCATGGAAGTCCCCTGCTGCGGCGGCCTGCTGGCCCTGGTGAAACAGGCCGCGGCGGCCGCGCACCGGAAAGTCCCGGTAAAACATGTCGTGATCGGTATCCAGGGCGGGATAAAAAGCGAGACCTGGGCTTAACGCGTTTTTTTCGCTTTACTGCGCTGAACGTTAACTGTAGAATGTAGCGGTAAAAGACTTTTGGACCGCGCGCCGCGGCCGGGCCGTCCCGCGCGGCGGTCAGGAATCCGTTCCAGGGGGGAGTATGAAAAAAACCGCGTTGCTTTTGGTCCTGGCCGCCATCGGCGGATATTATTGGCTCCTCTCCAGGCCTACCCTGTATTTCAGCCAGAGCGTTACCTACAAGAACTTCACGCTGAGAAGCAGCGGGGATCTTCCGGTGTCGTTCGAGGGTGCGCTTGATAGAGCGCTTGAAAAGATCACGGCGGCGGAACTTTATGCCCCGGACATGAAATTCGACATCTACCTGCCCGGCGGCCGCCGCGAATTTCATTTTTTCGCCCCGTACCAGCACGGCGACTACTTCCGCGTAAACCCCCTGAATGGCGCCATCTTCATAGCGGCGGCGGATTTCGGGGCGGACCAGGCCTTCACGGCCCCGGGCGACCCGGAACACCGCCGGTTGAGTTCTGAGATAGCCGCGGCCGCCGCCCAGGCGATGATCTGGCATAAGGTGGAAAGGCTGAAGTTCATGACCATGGAGGACTGGCTGCTGAGGGGCTACGCGCAGCGCGTTTCCGGAGGGGCCGGGACTTTCACCCCCGCCGATATCTGCGCCGCGAACAAGGCTGACGACGCGCTGCAGGATTACGAGTACGGCCTGGCGGTGGAATCGGCGATGAGGGAAGGGCCGGTATCCTTCGGCGAGCTTCTCAACAGCAATTACAGCTACGAAGGCGCTGAGAAGCGCATAACAAAACAGTATTGCGGCCGCTAGCGGAGTACGTACGCCGTGCCGCGTCCTTTGGGCGCGGCTCCGCCGAGCTTCCCTTCGTCCCCGGGCCATTGCTTTAAACAGCCGTTTCCTATATACTTATTCCTGGGGTAAACTTATAAAAAAACATAATAGATCCGCGGGATTCCCTGTAGCCGCCATCGGCGCTTCCGCCGGGGGGCTTAAGGCTTTCTCGGATCTCCTGAGCGCCCTGCCGCCGGAGCCCGGCATGGCGTTCGTGCTCGTTCCCCACCTGGCCCCCCAGTATGAGAGCCACCTGGCCGAGATACTGGCTCGCAGCACGAGGCTCCCTGTCAGCGAGGTGAAAAGCGGGGAGATCGTCCGGGCCAACCGGATATACATCCTGCCGCCCAACCGCGCGATGCATATAAAGGACGGGGTCCTGCATCTTTCCGCGTTCGGGCACAGATCGGACTGGCGCAATCCCATCGACAGTTTCTTCCGCTCGCTGGCCGAAGACCAGGGGAAAATGGCGATCGGCGTCCTCCTGTCCGGAGAGGGCGCCGACGGGACGGAGGGCCTGAAGGCCATAAAGGAAAGCGGCGGAACGACTTTCGCCCAGGACGAGAAGACCGCTTCCCACATGAGCATGCCTCATTCGGCCGTTGTGGCAGGCTTAGCGGACTTTATCCTTTCGCCGGTCGAGATAGGTGAGCGGCTGGGCGTCCCTGGCGGCGCGCGCAACGAGAGCGGGGGCGGCGCCGCCGGAGTACCCGGGGAAGAAGAATGTTTGGTCCGTATGGTGGAACTGCTGCGCACCGCCAAGGGAGTGGATTTCGCGCTTTACAAACGGAACACGCTGCGCCGGCGCGTACAAAGGCGCATGACGCTTAGAGAAATCCGCGAGCCGGAGAAGTATCTCCGCCTGCTGAAAGACGACGCGGCCGAGATAGAGCAGCTTTTCAGCGATATCCTTATCTCCGTGACGTCCTTCTTCCGCGAACCGGGATCCTTCAGGGCCCTGAAGACCACCATCTACCCGCGCCTGCTCAAGAACAGGTCCGCCGCGGCCCCGGTCCGCATCTGGGTCCCCGGCTGTTCCACAGGCGAAGAGGCTTACTCCCACGCCATAAACCTGGTGGAGTTCCTTGGCCCGCGGGCGGCCCTGGTGCCTTTCCAGGTCTTCGCTACCGACGTCAACCCCGCCGTCATCGAAAAAGCCCGCGCCGGCTTTTACTCCAAAAAGATCAAGGCGGTGGTTTCCGAAGAACGCCTGCGGCGTTTTTTCGTGGAGACGAGGGACGGCTACCGCATCGCCCCGTCCATCCGCGAGCGCTGCGTCTTTGCCGCCAAGAACCTGGTGCAGGACCCGCCTTTCACTAACCTGGACCTGATCAGCTGCCGCAACCTGCTGATCTACCTGGGGTCTGAACTGCAGGAAAAAGCCCTGAAGATATTCCGGTACGCTTTAAAGCCGCGCGGCGTTCTGATGCTGGGACATTCGGAGACCGTCGGGGAGTTCCCGGCCGGATTTTCGCCGCTGAACGCGCAAAAAAACATGTTTGCGGAGCGGACCGCGGCTTCCAAGCTGCCGCTGGATCTCGTCAAGTCGGGCCGCTTCCTGGAAACCGGGGCCGCTTTTAAGGATCATGGGTTCGCAGGAGAGGACGGCGGCAAGCCGGCCAAGGATACCCTCGACCTGCAGGGCGCGCTGGACGGCGTTTTGCCCGCCCGCTACGTGCCCAACGGCGTCATTGTCAACGGGGACCTGGATGTCATCCGGTTTTTGGGCAGCACTTCCGCGTATCTCCGGGCGGTTCCCGGCAAACCCAGCATAAATCTCCGCAGCATGGCTCCGGGGGAGCTGCTCCTGGAGCTCCGGACGGCCATCCACGTGGCGAAAAAGTCGTCCTGTGTCGTGCGCAGGGAGATAGCGGCGCCGCACGCGGGCGGGGCCCACGGGCGCATCCGGCTGGAAGTGCTGCCGGTCAAAGCCCCCAACTTCAGCCAGGAATATTTCCTGATCCTGTTCGAGGAGCTCGGGGCCGCCGAGCGCGGCCCGCGGCGGGGCAGGGGAGCTCGCAACGGAAAGGAAAGCCGCCGCGTTATAGAACTTAAGGAGGACCTGGCCGTCTCCGCGGAGCACCTGAAGGCGATCATAGAAGAGCAGGAGTCCACCAACGCGCGGCTCAAGGCCTCGAACGAAGAGCTCCTGTCCGGCAACGAAGAGCTGCAGAGCGTCAACGAGGAGTTCGAGACCGCCAAGGAAGAGCTGCAGTCCACGAACGAGGAGCTGATCACTTCCACCGAGGAGCTGGGCGACGCCAACCAGGTGCTGAACCGCGCCAATAACGATTTTTCGAACCTCCTGGCCAACATCGACATCCCTATCGTCCTGCTGGACCCGGACCTGACCATACGCCGCTTCACGCCTCCGGCGGAGAAGGCGCTCGACCTGTCTCCGGACAGGATCGGGCGGTCCATCGCGGACATCAAATTCCCGCTGCTCCTGCCCAACCTGAAGCAGCTGCTGCTGAACGTGATCAGGACCGGCCACGCCTATAAACTTGAGGTACAGGATACGCAGGGCCGCTGGTATTATCTGATCGTCCGGCCCTACCGGACCGACAAGAGCAAGACGGAAAAAAGCAGGACCGAAGGCGCGGTGCTGGCGTTGATCGACATCCAGGACCGGAAGCTTGCGGAAAAGAACTTCCTGCGCCTGGCCACGGTGGTGCTGGACTCCAACGACGCCGTTATTATCACTGATCTCAAGGACCGCATCACTGCCTGGAACAAGGGCGCGCAGAAGATGTACGGCTATACCGAAACGGAAGCCCTCGGGATGAACGGCAGCCGCCTCATGCCGGAAAAGATGCGGTTGTGGGCGCGGGACCTGGTCCGGGTGTCCGCGGGGCCGATAGAGACCCGGCGCCGCGCCAAGGACGGCCGGCTGCTGGACGTGCTGCTGACGGTGACGGTGCTGCGCGACGGGAAGGGCCGGCCGGTGGAGGTGGCCAAGACCGAGCGCGATATCACGGAGCAAAAGCGCGCCGAGCGGGAGCGCAAGCTCCTGGAAAAGAAAATGCTGCGGCTGGCCGCTTCGGTGCTGGCCTCCAATGACGCCGTGATAATTTTCGACCTTAACGACCGTATTATAGCCTGGAACAAGGGCGCGCAGAAGATGTACGGCTATACCGAAGCGGAAGCCCTGGAGATGCGCATCCAGCGGCTCATGCCGAAAAGAACGGGCCTGAAAGCGCGGGACCTGGTCCGGGTGCCGGAGGCGCCGGTAGAGGCCCGGCGCTGTACGCGCGGCGGCCGGATACTGGACGTGCTGCTTACGGTCACGGTGCTGCGCGACGAGAAGGGCCGGCCGGTGGAGGTGGCCACCACCGAAAGGGACATCACCGAACAGAAGCGCTCCGAGCGCGAGCTCCGCGGTCTGCACGCGCGGGCTATTTCCGCCCAGGAAACGGAGCGCAAGCGCCTTGCCCGCGAGCTGCACGACGGCGTCGGGCAGATACTTTCCGGAGTGAAGTTCAGGCTGGAATCCCTGCCCGGAGAGATCTCCCTGGACGGGAAGGCCGCGGCGAAGATCCATAAAGTGGGCGGTTTCCTGAGCGACGCCATAGCGGAGGTGCACCGCGTTTCGCAGAACCTCATGCCTTCGGAACTCGTTGACCTGGGCCTCGAGCCGGCCCTGCGCACGCTTTGCCGCGAATTCAAGGGGCGTTCGGGTATCCCGGTGACGCTGCGTTCCGGGCAGCTCCCTGCGGAAGTGGGCCACGAACTGGCACTGGCTCTTTTCCGCATCGCGCAGGAGGCTCTCAATAACGCGGGGAAACATTCCAGGGCGGCCTCGGTATCGGTGACCCTCTCCTGCGAAGGCTCCGAGCTGGTGCTGTGCGTGAGCGACAACGGGATCGGGTTCAAGCCCGGAGGAAAGCAGCCGCGGCCCGGGCGGGGTATAGGCCTCGGGAGCATGCGGGAGCGGGCGGAATTGGCGGGGGGCTCTCTTGAGCTTCAATCGAAGCCGGGGGGCGGAACCACGCTTACCGTACGCGTTCCCTTATCGGGCCTGGAGGATGCGCGCTATGAAAAATAAAAATCAGCCTAAGATCAAAGTTTTCCTGGTGGACGACCATCCCTCCGTGCGTGAAGGCGTCCGCTCCTGTCTGACCAGCCAGGGTTCGTTCCTTGTAGTGGGCGAAGCGGCGGACGCCCCGGAGGCCCTGCGCAAGGCCAAAAGACTGGCGCCCGACGTCATCCTGCTGGATATCAACCTGCCTTCCCTGGACGGCGGCGAGCTGGCCAAGAGGCTGCGCCTGGCAGTGCCGCGCGCGAAGATAGTGGCCTTCAGCATCCATTCGAGCCAGGAGTATGTGGTGCGGATGGCCCGCTGCGGCGCGCACGGCTACGTGACGAAGGACGCGCCTACGGCCAGGCTGGTGGAAGCTCTCCGGCAGGTGCACCAGGGTGGGCTCAGTTTCCCTCCCGAGATGTCCGACGCCATCCTGGCGCCCGAGGGCAAGTCTTCGCCCGAAGGGGCGGCCAAAAGCGCCCTGACGGGGCGCGAGACCGAAGTGCTCGTCCTCCTGGCGGAAGGCCTGGCCAACAAAGAGGTAGCGCGGAAACTGGGGATCAGCGTGCGCACCGCGGAAACGCACCGCGAGCATCTTTCGCACAAGCTGAATATCATGACCATCTCCGGCCTTACGAAGTACGCCATCCAGCACGGGCTGACGTCGCTGGGCCCGCCCGCCTCCTCCAAAGCTTAGCCGGGTTTATCCTGCTCCCCGTTCTTTGCCGCCAGTCCGATACTGACGCGCCTACGTAATATCCCCGTCCCCGTCCCGAGTATAATTCCGCATTGGCAGGCACCGCCTCATGCGGTATGCTCTCTGTATGGCCCGCGGAATGGTAACCAGGGCTTCGTACTTACCGCTGCGGCAGGGGCATGGGAGAAATACGTGTGACGGATAAAAAACAAGGCAGGATAAGGGTTTTCCTGGTAGACGACCATCCGATCGTGCGAGAAGGGGTGCATTCCTATCTGACCAGCCGCTCGATCGCCGTGGTCGGAGAGGCTTCCGATGCCCCGGAGGCCCTGCGCAAGATCAAGAAACTGGCGCCCGATGTGGTGGTGCTGGACGTGAACCTGCCTACCATGGACGGCGGGGAACTCGCCCGCCGCCTGCGCCGGCTCGTGCCCGAGGCCAAGCTCATCGCTTTCAGCATCCATTCGAGCGAGGAATACGTGGTGCGGATGGCCCGCTGCGGCGTGCAGGGCTACGTGATGAAAGACCAGCCGACAGCGGAACTGCTGAACGCCATCACGCAGGTGTCGAAGGGCGGTCTGCATTTTCCCGCCGGCATGAGCGACGCGCTGCTGGCCCCGGCGCCGAAGGTCTCTCAGGACCAGCCGGGCGGCCCCGCGCTGACGGGCCGCGAGCTGGAAGTACTGGCGCTGCTGGCCGAGGGGTACTCCAATAAAGGCGTCGCCGCCAAACTGGGCATCAGCGCCCGCACGGCGGAGACGCACCGGGAGCACTTGTCGCATAAGCTGAATATCCTCACCGTAGCAGGCTTGACCAAGTACGCCATCCAGCACGGGCTGACCTCCCTTAAGTAAGCGGGCGCCGTCCGTCCGCCGCGGGGTCAGGCACGGGCAGCAGCGGCATAACCCCGTATAGATGCCTGGCTGGCGGGGATGAGAACGGCTGTAAGGGCGGGAGCGGCGGCGCAGGAAGGGGGAAGCGATGAACAGGATACTGGCTAAAAAGACGCCGGCGGGAAAGCAGGTCGCCGGCGGGCATCCGCGCGCGAAGAGCGGCGCGGAACTGAACCGGGAACGGGGTGACGCCGTCTCCGTAAAAGGCCTGGAAGAACTTTTCCTGGCTACCCCGGATATTTCACTGGAACAGATCTCACGGGCGGTGATCGACCAGGCGTGCCGCCTTACCGGCAGCCGGCTCGGCTTCGCAGGGTACACTGACCCGGCCACAGGCCGGCTTATGGCTTTCACCCCTACCGGCAAGGTCCCGAAGCAGCGCCGGGCCATGGTAGGACCGTTCGCTTCGCCGGAATTCAACAAGCTCTGGACCCGCGTGATGAAAGAAAAAAAACCGCTGGTGCTGAATTTCACGGACCCGGGCCGCGGGACCGCCGGGAAGCCGCGCCGCGGCGCGGCGATAGATAAATTCCTGGGGGTACCGGTGCTGTCGGGCGGCAAACAGCTCGGCATACTGGCTCTGGCCAACCCGCGCGGGGCTTACTCCGCCGTGGAGCTGGAGACGACCCGGCAGCTGGCCCGCGCCTACGCGCTGATCCTGAAGCGCAAGCTGGCCGAAGATCTCCGGCGCAGGGAGCACGAGGGACTGCTGGCCGTGATCGCTTCCTCTCAGGACATAATCTACTCCGCCGACATGGAGGGTAAAATAGCTTACGTCAGCCCGAAAGTCGCGGCTTACGGCTACGCGCCCAAGGACCTGATAGGCCGGAGCATCTTTGACCTGATCCACCCGCAGGACCGGAAATATGCCGTAAAAGCCCTGGCTAAAGCGCGGGAAACCGGCCATACCCTTCCGATGATCGCTTACAGGCTGCGCAAAAAAAACGGCGGCTATTTTTTCATGGAACAGAAAAGCGGGATCGTAATGTCCGGAGATGCCCCCGCCCTGATAACCGGAGTTGTCCGCGATGCCGGAAGAAAACTCAGCGCCGAGGTCCTGTTGAAGGAGAACGAAGCTACGCTGCGCAATATCTTCGAAAGCACGAAAGACGCGATCTTCATAAAGGACCTGGCGGGCCGATATATGAAGCTTAATAAGGCCTGCGCCGATGTGTTCTGTCTGGCGCCGGAGGCCGCGCTGGGTAAGACCGACGCCGAGGTCTTCCCGCCGGAAGTGGCGCGGGAGGTGGTAAAGGACGACCTGGAAGTCGTGCGCGGCGGGAAAACCATCGTGCGGACTTATGAAAGGGTCCTGCCCTCCGGCAAGTATTATTTCAACACCATCAAAACTCCGCTGCGCAACTCCGGCGGCAGAATAACCGGGGTACTGGGAGTAGCCCGGGATATTTCCAATATGAAAAAAGCGGAGTCGGAACTGGCCGAGTTCAGGGCCGCCGAGGCCATGAGCGAAGTGGCCCGGCCGCTGGCTCACGAGTTCAACAACGCGCTGGCGGTCATCAACGGCTACGCTATGCTGATCAATGAGGATCTTAACGCCCCCAGCGAGATAAAAACCGAAATAGGACAGATAATAAACGCGGTAAAGTGGGCGGCGGAACTGACCTCGCGCTTCCAGTACTTTGCCAGGAACCCGAAGCCGGGAAGCCGGGAACGGGAAACCGGAAAAGCTGCCGCCGAAGTGCCGCGCGTCCCCGGTTCACTCCGGCCCGGTTTCCGCAATGCCGGCGTGCAGGCCGGGCGAAAACCCGGAAAGCTGCCGTACCGGAGAAAAGTTTTACTTAACCTGTCCCCGGCAGAAAGAACTTAACGATAACAAGGAGAACGTATCATGAAAGCAGCATATTATATCTCTCTGGCGGCGGCGGCCCTGGCCATACTGGCTTTCAGCGCGCCGGCGCCGGCGGCGACCATGGACAGCCGCATCGTATCCTCCGCCAGGAAGTCATATGTGTTCAAGACCTATCTCCAGGGCGACGATATCAGGATAGACTCCAAAGAAGGGGCCGTCACTTTGACCGGCTTTATCGCCGCGAGTTTTCATAAGACGCTGGCCCAGGAGACCCTCGCGGGCCTTCCCGGGGTCAGAAGCGTGGACAACAGGCTGGAGGTCAGAGGCTCGTCCCCTACCGCCAATTCGGATATGTGGCTTAGCGATAAAGTGAAGATCACCCTCCTGTTCCACCGGAGCCTTAACTCCGGCAGGACCGAGGTGGAGGTAAAGGACGGTGTCGTCACCCTGCGGGGCAGCGCTATAAGCCAGGAACAGAAAGAGCTGACGGCCGAATACGCCAGGGACGTGGAAGGGGTCAAGGACGTCAGCAACGAGATGGCCGTGGAGACGGCACCCGCGGCCGTCCCCAGGACCACGAGCGAGAAGATCGACGATGTTTCCGTAGCCGCCCTGGTCAGGATGGCTTTGCTGCTGCATCATTCCACCAGCGGCGCCTACACTACGGTAGCGGTAAGACGCGGCGTGGCCACGGTCGGGGGAAAGGCCAGAACTGCGGCCGAAAAGGACCAGGTGAGCAGGATCGTAAAGGATGTGAACGGGGTGACGGCCGTAAAGAACCTGATGACCATTAAATAGGCCGGGCGCCGCCGACAGAAGAGGTTTTGCCCATGACAGAACAGAACAATTTTCCCGACGGAACGCGCTTCCTTTTCATCGCGGCCGCGCTCGTGGTCATTATCTGGGGCATAAACCAGGCCCAGTCGGCCCTGGTGTCCTCCCTGGTCGCCGTTTTTCTCGCCGTCCTGGGTATGCCGCTGGTACAATGGCTTGAGCGCAAACGCGTCCCTCATGTCGCCGCGGTGCTGGCAGTGCTGGCGGGCATGGTCTCCCTCCTGTTCTTAGTCGGCGGTTTTGTGGGCGCGTCCCTCGGCGGCTTCAGCGCGTCCCTGCCTTCCTATCAGCAGCGCATACAGGAACAGGTTTCCGTGCTGCAGGGGATGCTGGCGAAAAAAGGCCTCCATGTCACGGACGCGGAACTGCTCGGGTATCTGAACCCGGCGGCGGCCATGAAACTGGCGGTCGACCTGCTCGGCGGGCTGGGGACGGCGCTCGCCAATATCGTCCTGATCCTGCTCACCGTGCTGTTCATCCTGCTCGAGGCCTCGAGTTTTCCCGTAAAGATCCGCGCCGTGCTCGGCGATCCGCGGCAGACGTTCCCGGAGTTCGCGAAGTTCGCCGGCGATATGCAGCGTTATATGCTCGTCACTACGGGGCTCAACCTGGCCGCCGGCAGCCTGATCGGGATCTGGCTCGCCGTTCTCGGTGTGGATTCTCCCGTTCTCTGGGGCTTCCTGGCCTTCATGCTGCTTTATATACCGCACGTAGGTTCTATCCTGGCGGCGGTCCCCGCGGTCAGCCTCGCCCTTGTCCAGTTCGGGCTCGTGCGCGCCGCGCTGGTCGCCGCCGGCTATCTGGCCGTCGAGTTCATCATCGGCAACATAGTACAGCCGAAGCTGATGGGGCGCAAGTTCAGCCTGTCAACGCTGGTGGTATTCCTGTCGCTGGTCTTCTGGGGAAGGATGCTAGGGTTGTTGGGCGCGGTCTTGTGCGTACCATTCACCATGACGCTGAAATTCGCATTCGAGCACCATAAAGGCACGAGGTGGATAGCCGTTCTGCTGGGGCCCGAGCATCCCGCGGAAGGGCGTTCGCCCGCGGCTGAAAAATGACCCGTGAACGGATGCAGGGAAGGCCCTGGCCGCGGAAAAGCCGTTCTGCCCCGCAACAACGTCTATATGCTTCCTACACATAATCCCGGTATGCGCGCGGCATTGGCGCCCCTGGCCTGCCTTGCCTTGCTGGCGGCCGGGCCCGCCCGCGCCGCGGACAGTTCCGGGCCCTGCCCCCAGATACGATTCTCCGGCAAGGAGCCGATAGAGCTCAACGCCACGGAGGCGCGCATGGTCTGCGGCGACGCGCACACCGAGGGCTGGGGACAGATCCCTTTCAACCAGGCCGAGAGCTTCCTGCGGGCTTTCCTCCAGCAGCGGGGCTACCAGGAGCCGGCGTTCACCCCGGACCGGGACGTCCTCAGGGTGGACCCGGGCGCGAAGACCCGCGTGTCTTCCTTCACGGTCACGGGCCTGCCGCCCGGGATAGACCCGCGCAGGCTCCGCAAGATCAGAGGCCAGGTAATGACGCCGAAACTGCTGGATGCGGCCAAGGCCGCCCTGCTGGGCGCCCTCCAGAACCGCGGCTACGCCTGCCCGGAGGTGGAGATGCGTGGCAACGGGGCAACGGGGGAACTTTCGGCGGAGGTGCGTCCCGGGAGCGTCTATGTGCTGGAACATATCCGGCTTCAGAAAGCCGACGACGTTTCCCCGGAGGCTTTTTCCCGCTACGAAGCTTTCAAACGCGGCCAGCGTTTCGACGGCAGGCTTTTGGAGCTGACCGCGCAGCGGGCCCTGGCGGACTCGCTGTTCCTGGGCGCCTACTTCGATGTAAGCTGCTCCACGGCGGAAGCCACGGCGCGGGCGGGGGGCGGCCTGGATATCACCGGGCGGGTCGTCGCCGGCAAATCCCAGGTCTACAAACTCGGCGTCGGCTTCGACACGGAAGGCCTGCTCATCGGTAAGGCGCAGTGGCAGAACTCGCGCATCGGCGCGCGGGCGAATTCCATGGAAGGCACGCTCTATGCCTCCTTCCGCGAGCAGACGGCCGTGGCGGATTTCCGCTATTACACGGGCCCGGCCTCCAGGCTCTACCTGATGCCGAAACTGACCTTCGGGCGCCTCAACGATACGCAGGTCGAATCCATCCATTCGGAGCTCGCGCTGCTGCCGGCGCTGAGCCACGACAGCAGGAACCTGCGCACCGAGTTTTCCGCGGGCCCGGCGCTGGAGTACTCCAATACCGTGCGGGGGCCGGGGCCCGCCCGGGACAGTTACGGCGCCCTGATAACCCAGCTGGAGTTGCGCGACCACAGTTTCGAATACTACGCGGGAGAGCCGCGGACCGGCGGGCGCGTCATCTTCAAGTCCCAGTCGCGGGCGAAAGGGGCGGGCTCCACGCTGACGGCGCACATTCTGAGCCTCCAGGGGGAGCATGTGTGGAACCTGGGCGGCTATGAGCCGCCGGCGCTGGTACTGGCCACGCGCTACCTGCTGCAGGGCACGCTGGTAAAGAACAGCCTGCTGGCCTCGGGGAAGCTTCCCCTTGATACGCGCTTTTTTATGGGCGGCGACGCCAATCTGCGCGGGGCCGGGCTGGACAAGGTCCCGTCCGATGCCACAGGCCTGCTGACCAGCGTTTACGACGGACTGGAACTGAGGATGGGGGACGTGCTGCCTCACGGCATCCAGCCGCTGGTCTTCCTGGACGCCGCCATGGGCGGCCGGGGTTCTTTCCGCCTGGACCCCGACGTGTATTTTTCGCCGGGGTTCGGGGTCAGGTGGAGTTCCCCGGTCGGCTCGGTCCGGGCCACGGTGGCGCGCGGCCTCGTCTGGCGCCGGGACCCTTCCGCCGAGGTCCTGATGCCCCCGCGCTGGCAGTTCTTCCTGAGCCTGGGGACGGAATTCTGATGCGCCTTCTGAAAAGAGTTTCGCTTTTTTTCATCGTCTTTATCGGCGCGCTGGCGGCCGCGGCGGCGCTGGCGGCAGCCGTGTTGATAGCCGAACCGCAATGGTTCCTGACGTCCAGCACCGTCGGCCGGGCTGTCCGGGTGTTCGGCAAGGCCTATCATCCCCGCTGGAAGAGCCTGGCCTTCGACATCCGCTCGGTGAGTCTGCCGGAAAAACAACTGCGCCTCAGGCTGCAGGACTTCTGCTTCGAGGATGAGGATGCGGGGCTGGAGGGCTGTATCAAAGCCGCGGACATCAGCCTGGACGTGCGCCTTGATTTCTTCGGCGCGAAGGTGACTAGGATCTCCAGGCTGGCGGTTTCCGGGGACCATTTTTCAATGGACCAGAACAAAGTCAGGACAAGCGCGCAGCCGGGCGCGGGACCGCCCGGCCTGTTCCCGGCGGCCCTGCGCGGCATCGCTATAGGAGAACTGGCCGTGGACCTGCCGGCCAACGAACTGATCCAGGCCGGCGGCGGCATTGTCCGGGCGGTACTGCATCTGAACATGCCGCCGGCGGGGCCCAGGAAGATGGCTCTTAACCTGGAACTGGTGACCAGTTCCGGAACCGTTACCAGGCACTACCACGGGGAGGCCGCGCTGGACTCGGATCTCCTGAAGAGCGGGAACTTAACGTACCTGGATGCCCGTGGACTTCTGAAGGCGGAGGATGTGGACGCCCGGTTCAAGGTCAGGGTTGAAAAGAGAGAGGGGGACATCCTGGGTTTCTGGCTGAACGCCGACGCCCGGCTGCCGGGGAGGCGCGCGGAGGCGGCGTTCACAGGTTCGAAGAACGGGCAAGACATTAATTTAACCGGTTCGGCGGGTGTCTGGCAGTCTTCGGGCCCCGTTAAAAGCATACGGCTCGCAAATTGTGCCCTGGCGGCCAGGCTGAAGGGAGACAGCTGGGACACTCTGAAATTCGACGCGGATTTCGAACTGGAACCGGATATCCCCGGCGCCGGCCGGGGCCGTGCCGGCCTGCCCAAAAAGCTGGAGGGCAAACTGAAGATCGGCGCGCGTTCCACCCCCGGCCTGCTGGCCAGGGACCATTTTGACGCGGAGATCTCGGTGGCGGTCAAGCCGGTCAGGGATTGGTACGAGTTCTCCGGCGGCTTGGCGGGCACGGTTTCCGGCCGCTCCGGGCGGTTGCAGGAGCTGAAACTGGGCCATAAGTTCAACTTCGTTTTCACGGTGGCCAGGTTCGAGGACCTGGTAGCGGTTTTAGCCCGCACGCCATATTCGGTGCCGGCGCCGGTCAACGTACTGCGCGGACCTCTTAGCCTGTCCGTCAAAGGCAGCGGCGATCCGCGCAGCGGTTCCCAGGAACTGGATTACGAACTGTCGACCGGCCTGGCTGCCGGCCGGCAGGCGCTTAAGCTGGAGCTGAAGGGGAAGCTGGCCGCGGCCGGGCTCTGGACCCCCGGGCGGTCGTTCCGCAGCGAGACGGACGTGACCCTCAAGGACGTCGCGCTGCAACTTCCCCGGCTGGATATTAAGGGGGGGGCTGCCGTTACTACGGACAGCCGTATCAAGACCGGGGCGGAAGCGGACAAGGCCGACAGGGCCGTGAAGGAGGCCCGGGAGCATCCAGGCAGAAGCCCCGGATCCGCGTTGATGGCGGAAGTGCGCATCAAGACCGCCAATCCCGTGCGCCTCTACTCGAACCTGGCCAAGGACCCCGTCCCGGTAGGATTGGACCTCGATATAAAAATACCGCCCGGCTTAATGGAGGGAACGGCGGAACTGAAACCATTCCGCGTCGAGATCTTCCGCCGGGTAGCGTCCATAGACCATATCAGGTTCACCGGCCGCGCCGGTTCGCCGCTCGTGGATCTGGACGGCCTGATAGTTTATAAAGCAGCCGAGGCGAAAATATTGCTGCGCTTGCTGGGGACCGTCCAGAAGCCGCAGGTGGAGTTCGAAAGCGACCCGCCTATGAACCAGGCCGACATCATGGCCATGCTGCTTTTCGGCAAATCGCCCGAGGAGATGGATTCCGACCAGCAGGCGAGTGCAGCTAACACCCAGACGGCGGTGGCTAACAGCGCTTTCGGCCTGGCCTCGCTCTACCTGCTGGCCTCCACGCCGGTGGATTACGTGGGCTATGACCCCGTCACAAGGACCTACACGATAAAATTCCGGCTTCCCGGGGGAGCGACGCTCCAGGTGGGCTCCGACGGGCAGAGCAAAGGCGTGCAGCTGCGCAAACGCATCGCGTCCAACCTGGCGATACAGACCGAGCTCACCAACACCCAGACCCAGGGCAACGTGGTAACGACCCTGCTCGAATGGTACGGCCGGCGCTGACCGGAATTTTATGACCCGCCCCCCGGATAAAAAACGATTCCAGCCCCCGCTTTCCGGATATCCGGCGCTGCTCGGCCGGACTTTCAGCGCCTGGAACTCCGACAACGGCCCC
>Ga0265332_10001038_pt1 | contig 16331 bp, 10 predicted proteins | sample 41926metaG_FD_202084 | JGI IMG/M metagenome (GOLD analysis project Ga0265332, IMG submission 202084) | Rhizosphere microbial communities from Carex aquatilis grown in University of Washington, Seatle, WA, United States - 4-19-26 metaG | ecosystem: Host-associated > Plants > Roots > Rhizosphere...
TGCGCCGGTCACGGCATAGAACGCGCGGTTCCTCAGCGCGCCGCTGCCGGCGATGCTGCACATTCCCGCGGCCATCGCCTTCGCCATCGTGGGGGCGTTCCAGTTCTCCGCTGGATTCCGCCGCCGCCATCGCGGGTGGCACCGTGCGGCGGGACGCGTGTTGCTGCCGTGCGGATTCGTGGTCGCGCTCTCGGGATTGTGGATGGCGCAGACCTATGCATGGCCCGCCGGTGACGGCGTGGCCGTGTACGTCGAACGCCTCCTCTTCGGCTCGGCGATGTTCGTGTCGCTGGTGCTCAGCGTGCGCGCGATATTGCGGCGCGACTTCGTGACGCACGGTGCGTGGATGACGCGGGCGTATGCGATCGGGCTCGGCGCGGGGACGCAGGTGTTGACGCATCTGCCGTGGTTCATTCTCGTGGGGCCGAAGCCGGGGGAGTTGCCGCGGGGTGTGATGATGGGGGCGGGGTGGGTGATCAATGTCGTGGTGGCGGAGTGGGTGATTCGGCGGGGGGCGAGGCAGCCGGTGGGAGTGCTGGCGGTCGCGGGCTGACGCGGCGCCGGTGGGCTACGAGAGTGACTGGAGTACGACCCGGCGCTTGCGGTCCCGTCCATGCGCTCTCACGTTCCACTGCGAGCATGAGGCGGCAACCAGGCAGATGATCGAGCCCGGAGGCGGAGCATGATGCGCACCTTGGTGCGACAAGCGATCCTCTGATCGCTCGGTGCGACGACCGTCATGTCATGCCCCGCCTTCGCGCAGTCACTTGGCGTCGCACGATCCAGTGCCTTGGCGGCCGTCGCGGGTGTCGTTCGAGACACTGCCTCGCGCCTGCTGGCTCGTGCCGTGCTCTTTGTCGACGGCAAGGATCTGTCGGCGATGTCGGATAGCGCGGGACGCTTCCACGTCGCCGGACTCTCGCTATGCGGAGTCCTGTGGGTTCTCGCCGAGCACAGGGACTTCGGTCAGAAGAGGCCAGCGAAAGTTTCACGAACCGCGGAGCACTACACCCTCCTCCCGGCTCTGGACGCCGCACGCAGTCCGCCCGTAAAATTGGCTCCGTGAGATTCCCCCCGCTCCCGGTCGCTCGGGCATGACCCAACAGACCGACCGCCTCAACGCCGCCCTCGCCGGCCGCTATCGCATCGAGCGACACCTCGGCGAAGGCGGCATGGCCACGGTGTACCTCGCCGAAGACCTGCGGCACGACCGCAAGGTCGCGCTCAAGCTGCTCAAGCCCGAACTCGCGGCCGTGCTCGGCGCCGAGCGCTTCGTGCAGGAGATCAAGACGACGGCGGCGCTCAGCCATCCGCACATCCTCCCGCTGTTCGACAGCGGCACGGCGGACGGCTTCCTCTTCTATGTGATGCCCTACATCCAGGGCGAGACGATCCGCGAGAAGCTGAACCGCGAGACGCAGTTCGGCGTGGACGAGGCCGTGCGCATCACGCGCGAGGTGGCCGACGCGCTCGACTACGCGCACCGCAACGGCGTGATCCATCGCGACATCAAGCCCGAGAACATCCTGCTGCACGACGGCCGGCCGATGGTGATGGACTTCGGCATCGCGATCGCGGTGTCGGCGGCGGCGGGCGGTCGCATGACCGAGACCGGCCTCTCACTCGGCACGCCGCATTACATGAGTCCGGAGCAGGCGACCGCCGAGAAGGAGATCACGGCGCGCAGCGACGTGTATTCGCTGGGGAGCGTGCTCTACGAAATGCTGACGGGCAACCCGCCGCACACCGGCGCGAGCGCGCAGCAGATCATCATGCGCATCATCACCGACCCGGTGCGGCCGGTGACCGAGGTGCGGCGCGCGGTGCCGCCGAACGTGGCGGCGGCGGTGGCGAAGTCGCTCGAGAAGTTGCCGGCTGATCGGTTCGAGAATGCGAAGGCGTTCGCGGAAGCGCTGGCGAATCCGGCATTCGCGGGGACGACCGCGCACATCACGCCGGGCGCGGTGCGCGGCGGCGCGCGCGGTTTCAGGCGGCCGTTGCTCGCCGCGTTGGGGCTGGTCGCGGCCGGCGGCATCGGCGCGGCGGCGTGGGTCTGGACGCATCCCGAGCCGGAGCTTGTCCCCAAGCGGTTCGAGATTCCTCTTCCCGACAGCGTGTCGCTCGCACGGGCGGGCGGGTGGAGGATCTCCCTGTCGCGCGACGGCACGAAGGTCCTGTTCGCAGGGTTTCGGGGTGGAAAGCGTGGATTGTATCTCCGTCGCATGGACGAGACGCACGCGCAACTCGTCCGTGGCACGGAGGGAGTGGTGCAAAGCCGCGGCGCGATCAACGCGAGCTTCTCTCCGGATGGCGAGTGGATCATCTTCCGCGCCGAGGATCAGGGGTTCAAGAAGATCGCCGTGACCGGCGGAACGGCGCAAAGCCTCGCCGACAGCGTGAACAGCGCAAGCTGGGGCGACGGCGACAAGATCGTCTATTTGAATCTGCAAGCGGACAAGCTCCTGCTCGGAACGCCCAACGGTCGTGACGCGCGCCTTCTCTCGGCCGCGGACTCGGCTCATCGCGTGGCCAACTTCGCGACCCCGAAGATCCTGCCGGGCGGTCATCACGCCCTCGTCACCATCTATCCGGAACGCAGCGGAACGCGCGGCACGGCACGACTCGCCATCGTGTCGCTCGACGACGGGAAGGTGAGCGACCTTGGCGTCACCGGGTTCGACGCGCGATACGTGACTTCGGGCCACCTCATCTTCGCGCGTGACGGCGACCTGCTATTCACCGTGCCGTTCTCATTGCGGCGACTCGCGGTGACGGGGAGTCCGACGCTCCTCCTCGAGAACGTCCCGCAACCGCCGGCCGCTCCCAACTCGACGTACGACATCTCGGACGATGGGATGCTCGTGCACGCCGAGGGCACGGCCCGTTTCGGGCGCTACCTGGTGCGCGTGGGAATGCAGGGCGATGAGCATCCGCTCGGCGTCGCGCCACAAGGTTACGAGGATCCGCGCCTGTCGCCGGACGGCCGGACCGTCGCCGTCGCGATCAGTGAAGCGGGGATGCAGGCAGGGACCGTGTGGCTCGCCGACGTCGCGTCGGGCAAGCTCGAACGGCTCTCCGCCGGCGGCGCCGGCTTTCGTCCCGACTGGACGCGGGACGGCAAACGCGTGGCGTTCTTCCGTGATTCGGCGGGCAAGAACTCGATTCTGTCGAGCGCGGCCGACCGAAGCAGCGCCGAGGTCGTGCTCGCGCCCCAGGGCGTCGATGGAGCGACGGAGATGTCGCTCGGTCCCGCGCACGGCTTCGCCGCCATCCGGATGGTCAAGAAGAACAACCGCGATATCTACATCGCGCCGATGGATTCTCTCTCGGCGACCCGTCCCTTCGTCGCCACGGCCTTCAACGAGTTCAATCCCGCGATCTCGCCCGATGGACGCCTGCTGGCGTACGTCTCCGACGAGAACAGGCGCACCGAGGTGTACGTGCAGGCGATCCCGGGGCCGGGGGCGCGCGTGCAGGTGTCGGTGAACGGTGGAACCGAACCCGTCTGGTCACCATCGGGAGGCACGCTCTTCTTTCGCGGCCCGAGCCGCATCATGTCGGCGGTCATCAGCCCCGCGCCGCTCAAGGTGGTGAAGACCGACTCGCTCTTCGTCGACGTGTACAACCAGGGCTCGAACCATCAGTTCTGGAGCGTCTTTCCCAGTGGGCGGGAATTCCTGATGATCCGGGGTTCGACCGGGTACCAGCCGATCATCGCGATCGTGAACTGGCAGCAGCTGCGCCGGCAGAAGGCCGCGGCGCCGGCGGGGCGTTAGTCGCGGCGACGTTGCGGCATTCCGAGGCCCGGCTCGAGTACTTCGCCGGCGGGCCGCAGGCGGGCCGGTTCGCCACGGTCATCGAGGACGTCGCGCATCTCCTCGTTCCGACGATCGTGCTGCTCGAGATGACGCGGCGCGTGATGCAACAGCGCGGTGAGGATGAAGCGTTGCAGGTCGCCGCCGTGATGTATCAGGGGAGCGTCGTCGATCTCGACGACGGCCTCGCCCTCAACGCGGCACAGCTCGGCGTCACCCGCAAACTGCCGCTGGCCGACAGCGTGATCTATGCAACGGCCAAGCAACACGAAGCGACGGTCTGGACGATGGACGCGGATTTCGCCGGATTGGAGGGCGTTCGATACGTCCCCAAGCGTAAATAGCACACTCTGCGGAACCGCTGCGGTGAATTCGCCGGTGCCGCGCGCCCCTTTTGAGACACATACTTGACCGTGATTCGCTCGGCGTGTTGAGTTCGCAGTCGAACTCACACCGCCGAGGCGATCGCACCGTGAAGTCGGACTTTCTCGTCGCTCTGCTGTTCATTGGCAGCACCTCACTCGCCGCGCAGCAGAACAAACGCGGCTGCCCCGACATGCCATCCGACACGTCGTCGAAGTCGCGGCCCGTGTATGAAGCCTGCCAGGTCGATCAGGAGGCGCGGCAGCGCGGAAGCTCCCCGCGCGTAGAGTGGCAGCCGCCCTCAGCTGACCTACGCAACGGCGCCTGCTATAGCGCGGACTTCCGCTTCGTCGTCGACACGCTGGGCGCGCCAGAGCTCGAATCCATCGTCGAGGTCGGCGGCTTCGACGAGAGTTTCCGGCAGGCCGTGAAGGACGTCATTCCACGGTTGCGGTATGAGCCCGCCAAGCTGAAGGGCGCGCCCGTGCGGCAGATCGTCGCATATAAGCAGTCGGCGGCCATGCGGGTGGTCGTCAGTTCCTCGCCGATCGGCGGCCGGCCGCCCTCGTCGTCACGTCCGCCGAACTGCTGACGGGACATAGATGCCTGGGCTCGGCGCCTGCCGCTCACCGTAGCGGACGCAGGCCGCCCCTCACGGCTTCTTCGCCGCGAACGTCCCCAGGTTCTCGCCGAAGATGCTGTCCGTGTCCTTCGCCTTGTACGTGCCGATCTGGTGCGTCGCATACGCGCCGTGCATCACGCCCACGCGCCGCAGGGCTTCGTCGATCACCGACGAGTGCTTCTTCTGGATGTCGGCGGCGTCGTATTCGAACATGCCCGATCCCTTCGGCACGTTCATCACGGGGTGACGCCCCTTGGGCGATACCGCTTCGGCGATCGCCGTCTCCGAGAGTCCCTTGGGCCCGTAGACGTGCGCGTAGTACACGTAGTAGCTGTTGCCGCCGTTCATGCGCGGACGGAGGCCCGCCGAGATGTCGTACCAGACGTAGTGCGTGCCCGCGAAGGTCTGCGTCGACACCACTCGGGCGTTCACGCGGAACTTGGCCATGCCGTCCTGCAGTTCCCAGAGCGATTCGTACGCGGGCTGCACGAGCACGTTGCCGTCCTTGTCCATGATGCCGGAGAGGCCCTCGGCGCCCAGCCGGTACGTCACGACGCCCTCGGTCATCGGCTGCGTGATGTGCGCGCCGGCGACGGAAAGGATGGTGTTGCCCTCGTTGTCGATGAGCGCCGTCGGCCGGGGCGCCTTCGGATGCTCGGGGTCGAGATACTCCACCGTGCCCGTGCCTTCCGAGAAGTCCCACGCCGACGTGTACTTGAACTCGGTGACCGCGGCGCCCGTGGTGTCGATGTAGGCGTAGAGCGAATCGGGCGCCGGTTTGCGCACCGGCGCGACGCCGGCGAAGAAGTATCCGGCCTTGCCGTACGCCGGCTTCACCGCGACGGCACCCGACTTGTTGATGTAGCCGAGCAGCGTGCGGCCGCTGTCGAGCGCGACGGGCGCGAGTCCGCCGTGGAACTCGGGATAGTGCGAGAGCCGGTCACCCAGCCAGTCCGTGCCGGCCGACGGATAGAACTGCGGCGCGATCGCCATCCGGCCCGTGGCGTCGATGAAGCCGATCTTGCCGTCCTTCTTCACGGCGGCGAGCCCTTCGGAAAAGAAGCCGGCGTCGTCGAACGTCGCGAGAATGACGATGTCGGACTTCTCCGACATGAAGCCATGCTTCCCGTCGGCCGCCTTGAACGGGAACGGCCCGTCGGTGAGCGCGTCGCCCTGCGGAACGCCCTGCTCGGACGCCTTCACCGGCTTGCCCTTCTTGTCGATGCGCGCCGATTTGCCGTCGGGCATCGTCACCATCGCGAAGCCGCGACGGAACTCGCCGGCCGACTTGAACTGCTCGGCGATCACCATCTTGCCGGTCTTGTCGATGTAGCCCCAGAGTCCGTCGCGCTGCTTCGCGACCGCCGCGAGGCCCTCGCTGAATTCGCCGGTGCGTCCATACTCGGGCGCGATGACCCGTCCATCGCGTGAGACGAAGCCGAACTTGTCGACCGTCTGCATCGCGCTCAGCGCGAAGGCGGGGCAGGCGAGCGACAGGGCGAGGATGCAGCGGCGCATCGTGACGGGCATCGGGGGGAGCTCCGGTGGGGACGGATCGAGGGAACGAGAGCAGGGAGTATGGCGCGGCGGCACGCATCGCGCCACGACCGATGTGACGCACGTCGCTGGCAGCGTGGGGCCGGTGTGCCCATCTTCGGAGCGTCACTCCCCCTCCGAACCCCCTGCCACGGTGACCCTCATGCGTACGCTCCTCCGCGCCGGCGCCTGCGCCGCGCTGCTCTTGGCTTGCTCCGCGCCCTCCGGCGCCCAAGGCATCCTCGACCGCATAAAGAAGAAGGCCGCCGACGCCGTGCAGCAGAAGGCGGAGGAGAAGGTCAACAACAAGATCGACGAGCTGTCGCAGAAGATGGTGGACAATTCGTTCGCGACCATCTTCGGTGATTCAGCGGCCCCCGGCGGCGCGGCGGCAGGTGGCGCGGCCGGCAGCGGAGGCCGCGGTGCGCTGCCGTTCGCACTCGGCTCCAACGCCAGGACGGAACCGGCGTACGCCTTCAACGTCGTGACCACGATGGAGATCACGTCGAGCAAGCGTGCCGACGCGAAGACCGTGATGACGCTGCACTTCAACACGTCCGAACCCTACACGGCGATGAGTCTCGCGCTCGCCGAGGGGAAGAAGCCCGAGATGGCGCCGATCGTGATCCTCGACGCCAAGAACCAGGCGATGGTGATGCTCATGGCGTCGGAGAAGTCGAAGTTCTCCATCGCGTACGACTGGAAGGACGCGATGCAGTACGCTCAGGCGCAGGCCACCGCATCGCAGAAGCAGGTGAACTGGGATACGGTGAAGGTGTGGAACGGCTACACGAAGATCGGCACGCGCACGATCGCCGGGCATGCCGCGGAGGGATACCGCACGGAGTCGCCGGACGCGACGATGGAACTGTGGGTGTCGCGTGACGCGTCGCTGGGCAGCGGGAGCATGTTCGCCGCGAACGCGAACCTGAAGCAGCTGCGCGGCCGCCTGCCGGCGGACTATCCGCAGGGCATGCTGCTCGAGCTCAAGAGCACCAGCAAGAAGTCGGCGGAGCAGGTGACGATGACGGTGACGAACATCGACACCAATGCGCACGTCAGCTTCTCGATGAGTGACTACCCCAAGATGGACGCGGGAAAGAAGTAGGCGCCCCCGTGGCGGCGGCATGGCGGCGGCGTGACGCCCGCGAGCCCCTGCGCTTGCGGACCTGACGAATCGTAGTACTTTACAGCATAAAGTACGATGCACCGCCACTCGTCCCAGGGGCACCCGACCGATGAAGTACCTCGCGCGCATCCAGGCCGGCCACGCCGCACCGCAGGCGCTCGAGGCGTTGTTCGCGGTGGCGGTGCAGGAGAACGGCGCCGCCGAGTTCCGCGACGACATCGACGCCGCCTTTGCCGCGGCGCCGAGCGACGTGCTGCTCGCGGCCTGGCACTACCGCCTCGCGTCCGTCGCCCCGTCGGCGCCCGGCGCGCCTGCCGCCTCCGCCGCCTCCGCCGCCTCCGCCACTCCAATCAGCTCCACCGCGCGGCCGCCCATCGACTGGGCACGCGCCCTCCCGCTGAGTCTCCTCACAGGACTCAGCCTCTGGTGGCTGTCGGACACGCGGTTCGTGTTCCACGACGCGGCCGGCCACACCGAACCGTTCCTGACGCTCGCCATCACGCCGGTCATCGCGCTGATCGCGCTCGCGTTCTTCGCCTCGACACGCAAGCAGGGCGCCGGACTGCTGGCGGCCCTCGGCGCCGCGTTGGCGGCAGTCACCGCGTACGCCACGTGGCGCTCCATGGACGGCGGCGATTATCGGCCCATCGCCATGGCGCACATGCCCGTGCTGGCGTGGGCCGCGGCGGGCGCCTGCCTTATGGGCGCGGGCGCGGGCACGGGCGCGGGCACGCGCGCGAGCGCCAGGAATCGCTTCGCCTTCCTCGCCAAGTCCATCGAGGTCACGGTCGTCACGGGTCTCTACGCGATCGCCGCGATGATCTTCGCCGCGATCACCATGGGGATGTTCAAGACGCTCGGCATCCCGCCGGGCGAATCCGTGAGCCGGCTGCTCATGATCGGCGGACCGGGCCTCATGCCGATCGTCGCCATCGCCACCGTCTACGACCCGGCCTCGCTGCCCGAAGCGCAGGACTTTCGCCGCGGCATCAGCAAGATGGTGACGACGCTCCCTCGTCTCATGCTCGCGCTGACGCTCGTGGTGCTCGTCGTGTACGTCGTGCTGATCCCGGCCAACTTCATGCAGCCGTTCCGCGACCGCAACGCGCTCATCACGTACAACGCCATGCTCTTCGCGGTGATGGGCCTGCTCGTGGGCGCGACCCCGGTGTTCGCCGACGATCTCTCCGAGCAGTACCAGACCTGGCTGCGGCGCGGCATCGTCGCCGTCGCGGCATTGGTGCTGCTCGTGGGCCTCTACGCGCTCGCGGCGGTGGTGTATCGCACCGTCAACGACCGGCTCACCATCAACCGGCTCACCGTCATCGGCTGGAACATCATCAACCTCGGCGTGCTGGCGACGCTGCTGTACCGGCAACTGCGGCACGGACGGGCGCGGTGGATCGAGTCGCTGCACGCCACGTTCAGCGGCGCCTGCGTGGCCTACCTCGGCTGGGCACTGTGCGTGACGCTGGTGACGCCCTGGTTGTTTTGACGGCGCAGCGAGCGCCTCGCCGCGCGCAGTGACGGGTGGCATATTCCCCGGTCGCCACGCACTGCGCACCGGAACCTCGTCGCCCGAATGTCAGACGACCAGATCGCGAACCTGAACGCAACGCTCGCCGGCCGCTATCGCATCGAACGCGCGATAGGCGCCGGCGGCATGGCCGCGGTATTCCTCGCCCGCGACCTCCGGCACGACCGGCTCGTCGCCATCAAGGTGATGAACCCGGAACTCGGCGCGATGCTCGGCGCCGAGCGTTTTCTCGCGGAGATCAGGGTCACGGCCAACCTGCAGCATCCGAACCTGCTCCCGTTGTTCGACTCGGGCGAGGCGGGTGGACTGCTGTACTACGTGATGCCGTTCATCGCCGGCGAATCGCTGGGCGCGCGCCTCGCGCGCGAGAAACAACTCCCGGTCGACGAAGCGGTGCGCATCGCCAAGGCCGTCGCGAGCGCCGTCGACTACGCGCACCGCAACGGCGTGATCCATCGCGATCTCAAACCCGAGAACATCCTCCTGAACGAGGGGCAGCCGGTCGTCGCCGACTTCGGCATCGCGCGCGCCGTGAGCTCGGCGGGCGGGAGCCGCATCACGTCCACCGGCCTTTCATTAGGTACGCCGCAGTACATGGCGCCCGAGCAGGCGGCGGGCGACCGTGACATCGACGGGCGCGCCGACATCTACTCGCTCGGCGCCGTGCTCTACGAGATGCTCACCGCCGAGCCGCCGCATACCGCCTCGACGGCGCAGGCGATCATCGCGCGCGTGCTCGTCGATGCGCCGCGCCCCGTGCGCGAGTCGCGGCCGTCGGTGCCCGAGGGGGTCGCATGGGCGGTGCATCACGCGCTCGAGAAGGTCCCGGGCGATCGCTTCGGGACGGCCGCCGAATTCGCCGAGGCGCTCGACAAGCAGGAGCAGTTCAGTCGCGCGCCCACCGAGTTGATGCGCGACGCGGCGCCGCGGCGTCGGGCGCGCGATCCGCTGCTGCTGGCCGTCGGCGCCGTCGCGGTGATCGCGACGGCGTTCGCGGCGTGGAGCGTCACGCGGCGTGCCGGCGATGCGCCGCGTGCCGCGGTGCATCTCACCATCCCGGTGGCACCGAATCAGTTGATGGGCTTTGCCGGCACTCGCACCATCGCGCTCTCGCCCGACGGGCGCACCGTCGTCTTCTCGACCGCCGACAGCACGGGGCGCGACCAGCTGTACAGCCGTTCGCTCGACAGCGTCAACGTGCACAACATTCCGGGCACCATCGGCGGCATCACGCCGGCCTTCTCGCCCGACGGCAAGTACGTGGCCTTCATGGCCGCCCAATCGCTCCAGAAGATCGCGACCGCGGGGGGCACGCCCACCGCGCTCGGCGAGATCGCCGGTTTTCCGATGGGCATCAGCTGGGGCTCGGCCGGCACCCTCCTCGTGTCGATCAACGGCGTGCTCGGGCGCGTCGCCGAGGCCGGCGGTGGCAAGGTCGAGCTTCTCGCGGCGCCGGATTCCGCACTCGAAGCCTGGCCGATGTTCCTCCCCGATGGCAAGCGCGCGCTGTACGGTCGCCAGGGTGGCAAGGGCGCGACATTCAACATCGCCGCGATCGACCTCGCCACCGGAAAGCGCACGGTGTTCAACGACCTCGAGGGCTCGACGCCGTTGGCGGTGCTCGACCACCGGCTCGTCTATGGGCGTCCCGACGGCACGCTGCTCGCGGTGCCGTTCGATGAAGGCGCGCTGCGCGTCACGGGTGCGCCGACCGTGGTGCTGACGGGTGTGCACACCAGCATGAGTCCCGGACACGTGAAGGCCGCGGTCTCGGCGAGCGGCTCGCTCGCGTACCTCCCCGGCATCGCGCCGGTGCGCCTCGAGTTGGTCGATGCCACGCGACGTCTCGCGCCGCTCGACGTGCCCTCCAATGCGTTCGCGAATCCGCGCTACTCGCCGGATGGCAAGCACATCGCGATGAGCGTGTACAAGGATGGGCGCTTCGATATCTGGGTGTACGATGTCGCATCGCGTGCGCTCACCCGCCTCACCACCGAGGGGACGCTCAATCAGCGTCCCGAGTGGTCGCCCGACGGAAAGCGCGTCATCTACCGCAGCGACCGTGGCGGCGGGCCGACCAAGCTCTGGTGGCAACCGTTCGACGGGAGCGCGCCCGCCGAGACGCTGATGGCGATGCCCGGGCAGTTCGTGATGGAGGGCGTGATAACGCCTGACGGAAGGACGCTGGCGTATCGTACCGGCGGCTTCCGGCAATCGAAGATGTGGTATCGCGCGCTGACCGGCGACAGTGCCGCGCACGCGATCGGCTCGTCGAGCGGCGACGAATCATCGCCTCGTCTCTCTCCCGACGGCAGATGGATCGCGTATCAGTCCGATGCGTCGGGCTCGTTCGAGGTCTACGTGCGGCCGTTCCCCGGGCCCGGCGCGCGCGTGCAGGTGTCGGCCAAAGGCGGTCATGCGCCGGTCTGGTCGCACGACGGGCGCCACCTGTATTACACGATCGGGCAGCAGCTCATCGATGCGACGCTCACGGGCGGCGCGTCGATGGCGGTGGCGAGCAGCAGCGTCTTCTACGAGGGGATGTTCATCTGGGACACCGGGCATCCGGATTTCGACGTGGCACCGGACGGGCGGTCGTTGCTGATCCTGCGGCCCGTGAACGGTGATCTGCCGATCACGATGGTGCACGACTGGAAATACGAGCTGCGATAGCCGGGCGAACGCGTGGCTCGGCGCGCCCGCGCGCCGCCGGGTGAAACGAGACGAGGAGAACATCATGCGAGTGATTGCCAGCGAGTTCGTCAGCCTCGACGGCGTGGCGCAAGCCCCCGGCGGACCGCAGGAAGACCCGAGCGGCGGCTTCACCCACGGCGGGTGGTCGCATCCGTTCTTCGACCCCCAGGTGATGGGGCCGGTGATCGGCGAGATCGCCGAGCGGTGCGAGGCGCTCCTGCAGGGGCGGCGCACGTATCTCGTCTCGGCGGCGGCGTGGCCGACGCGTGGCGGCAATCCGTTCGCCGACTGGATCAACGGCGCGCAGAAGTACGTCGTCTCCGACACGCTCACCGATGCCGATCTCACGTGGGGCCCGGCGAACATCATCCGCGGGAACGACCTCGTCGCCAAGATCGCGGAGATGCGAGCGAAGCCCGGGCGCGACATCTATCTCTACGGCAGCCTCACGCTCCTGCGCGCCCTGCTCGCGGCCGACCTCGTCGACGAACTCGTGCTCATGATCGAACCGATCACGCTCGGCGGCGGCAAGTCCATCTTCGCCACCGACGGCAAAGCGCGCACCTTCGAGCTCATCTCGGCGCAGACGGCGGCCACCGGTGTTCAGGTCTGCCGCTACCGGCCCAAGCGAACGCCCGGCTGATTTTTACGTCGCAAACGAAGACGCCCGATCGGATCTCGATCGGGCGTCTTCGTTTGCGGCGCGGCGCGGTTCTCGCGCCGTGCTACGGAATGATCGCCGCCTGCAACCCGCGCTCCGGCGGCTTGCCCAGCTCGTCGGTGCTCGGTACGATCTCCGCCCGTCCCGCGGCCTTGAGCGTCGCGTTCACCTTCGGCAGGAGCAGCGCCATCTGTTTCTTGAGGCGCAACAGCTCCGACTTGAGCTGCGGCGTGAGCGTGTTCCACACTTCGTACGCCTGCGGCGGCGGACGCCGGTCCATGTTCGAGAGGAAGCCCGAGATCGCGCCGATCTGATTGTTGAGCTTGATCGGGAAGTTCAGCGGGTCCTGCCCGGCCTCGTTCTTCGTCTGGTAGAGCACCTCCTCCACTTTGCGCGTGCTGTCGGCGAGCACGTTCGCTTCCTTCTCGAACGCGGCCAGCTGCGCGCCGGTGAGCACGTTGCGCAGGCTGTCCATCTGATAGCGCACGTTGCGGATGGTGCGCACCGCGTTGTTCGCGGCGCTCACCGTGTCGCGGATCTTGATGAGGAGGTTGAACTTCTCCTGCAGATCGGCCTCGGTGGCCGTGGACCGCGGCGGCGGCAGCACCTTCGCCGTGACCGTCTGCGGCGCGTTCGTGCCCGCGGTGAGCCGCACGGTGTACGTGCCCGGCGGGCCGACGGGGCCGTTGAGGCCGTTGCCCGCCCAGTAGATCGCGTTGCGGAAGTTCACGCCGTCGGGGTAACGGAGCGCGATGCTGTAGGTGTTCAGGCCTTCGGTGTTGGTCACTCGCGCCGGCGGCGCGCCGAAGCCGCCGCGTCCGCCACCGCCGCCGCCGCGCCCGCCGCGGCCACCCGCCGCGCTCGCGGTGTCGGCCGTCGAGGCCTTCGTGACGACGAAGCCCTTCGCGTCCACGAGTTCGATCGTCACCGGCTCCATCTTCTGCTTGAGCCAGTACTGCACCTTCACGGCGCCTTCGTTCTGGTACGTCGCGCCGGGCGTGTAGAGGTGCACGCCGTCGGCGACGTTCACCTTGTCGGCCTGGCGCAGCGCGAGGATCCCCTCCATCGCGTAGAAGCCGCGTCCCATCGTCGCGATCACGATGTCGTCGTCGCGCAGCGCGATGTCGTGCACCGCCACCGGCGGCAGGTTGCGCTTGAGGCTCTGCCAGTGATCGCCGTTGTCGTACGAGACGTAGATGCTCCGCTCCGTGGCCGCGTAGAGCATGCCGGGGCGCACGAGGTCTTCACGGATGGCGCGCGTGAACTCGTTGGCCGGGATGCCCGTGACGATCTTCGTCCACGTCTTGCCGTAGTCCGTGGTGCGGTAGAGATACGGCGCGAAGTCGTCCATCTCGTAGCGGTTCGCCGCGAAGTACATCGTGCCCGCCGCCGAGTGCGACGGCTCGACGATCGAGATGCGCGTCCACTTGGGGAGATCCTTCGGGGTGATGTTCGTCCAGCTCGGCATCACGCCGGCCGCCGTCGTCCCCACGTTGCGCGACACGAACACGAGGCCGTCGTCCGACCCGCTCCACACGAGGCCCTTGCTGACGGGCGATTCGGCCACCGCGAAGATCGTCCCGTAGTACTCGACGCTCGTCTGGTCCTTCGTGAGCGGGCCGCCCGATGCGCCGAGCGTGGTGGGATCGTTGCGCGTGAGATCGGGCGAGACGATGGTCCACGTCTGGCCGAGGTTGGTGGAGCGGAAGAGCACGTTCGCGCCGGCGTAGAGCACCTTCGCGTCGTTCGGCGAGTTCATGATCGGGAAGGTCCACTGGAACCGGTACTTCGAATCCTTCGCGTCGTGCCCCATGGGGTTGAGCGGCCACGGGTCGAGGCGCATCGAGACGCCGGTGCGGCGGTTCTGCATGTCGAGCACGCCGCTGTAGTTGCCGCCGAAGGTCACGTCGGGATCGTTCGGATCGCTCGCGACGTAGCCGCTCTCACCGCCCGCGCCGCCGTAGCGCGGCGTGAAGTCGAACTGGCCTGCGGGCGTGGCCGGTGCCGCCGGGCCACCGCGACCGCCGCCCGGGCCACCGGGGCCACCGCGCCCGCCGCGACCACCCGCGCCGGCCACGCGCACCGGGAAGCAGTCGACGCCGCCGTCCTGTTCGGCGCCGCACACGTCGTACGGCGCCGCGTTCGTGAGGTGCACGTGGTAGTACTGGCCCGTGGGAAGGTTCGCACGTATCTGCGTGGTGCCGCCGTCGTAGCTCAGCACGATCCCCGGGTCGCCGGCCACGGCGATGCGCTTGGGGTTCGTGGGATCGATCCAGTAATAGTGCGTGTCGCCGTTGCCGAGCCCGCTGCGGAACGTCTTGCCGCCGTCGTGCGAGATGTAGCCGCCGACGTTGCCGGCGTAGACGGTGTTCGTGTCCTTCGGATCGGCGAAGAGCTTGCTGTAGTACCAGGCGCGCTGGCGCAGATTGCGGTCGGCGTTCACGTACTGCCACGTCTTGCCCGCGTCGTCCGAGCGGAACACGCCGCCCGAATCGGCTTCGATGATCGCCCAGACGCGATCGGGCTTCGCCGGCGAGATGGCGATGCCGATGTTGCCCCACAGTCCGTGCGGAAGGCCGGCGTTGTGCGACAGCTCGGTCCAGTGATCGCCGCCATCCGTCGTCTTGTACATGCTGCTCCCCGCGCCGCCGCTCACGAGGAGCCACGGCTTGCGCCCCGCCTGCCAGAAGCCGGCATAGAGCACGTTCGGGTTCGTCGGATCCATGACGAGATCGGCGATGCCGGTCGAGTCGTTTCTGAACAGGATCTGCTGCCAGGTCTTGCCGCCGTCCTTCGTGCGGTAGACGCCGCGTTCCTTGTTGGGCCCGAACACGTGACCGAGCGCGCCGACGTAGACGATGTTCGGGTCGGTCGGGTGCGTGACGATGCGGCTGATGTACTGCGTCTCGGCGAGGCCCATGAAGCTCCACGTCTTGCCTGCGTCGGCGCTCTTCCAGACGCCATCGCCGTGGGAGACGTTGCCGCGGATGGGCGTCTCGCCGCCGCCGGCCCAGACCACGTCGGGGTTCGGCTTGAAGATGTCGAGCGCGCCGATCGTGCCGCCGAAATACTTGTCGGTCATCGGGAACCACGTCTTGCCGCTGTCCGCAGTCTTCCAGACGCCGCCGCCCGTGGTGCCCACGTAGTACTCGGCCGGGCGCTGCGCCGAGCTGACGACGGCGGTCATGCGGCCGGTGTGCGCGGGGCCGAGGAGGCGCCAGGAGAGGTTGTGCCAGAGGGTCGTGTCGACGGACGCCGGGGCGGCCGGGCGAGCCGCGGCGGCGGCGCGGGCCTGCGCCTGCGTCAGGGTCGGCAGCGCGGCGAGCAGCAGGGCGGCCAGCGCAACGGCGTTGCGGGCGCGTGGGGACGATCGCATGAAGGGTCCTCGTGGGGGGTGCGGCGCGGCGCCCGATGGCGGGCGGCCGTCATCTATATAAATAGAATACGCCGCCCGGGGCGGGGGCGTTCGGTTAGAATGCGCGGATGCGGCCGTCCCGGCTCACCCACCTCCTCTTCGACATCAGCGCCATCTCCAAGGGCGTCGACGGCGTGTTGGAGGTCATCGGCGGCACGATCCTGTTCTTCATCAAGCCGGCGCAGATCCACACCGTCGTGCGGCTCCTCACCCAGCACGAACTCAGCCGCGACCCGCACGACCGCATCGCGAACATGCTCCTCAATGGCGAGCAGCATCTCACGGTGGGGACGCAGGTGTTCGCGGCGTCGTACCTGCTGTGGCACGGGGCCATCAAGGTCGTGCTCGTGACGGCGCTCCTCCTCCAGAAACGCTGGGCCTATCCCGCGGCGATCGCGGCCTTCACTTTGTTCCTCGTCTACCAGCTCTATCGCTACTCACACACGTTCGCGCCCACGCTCCTCGCGCTCTCGGTGATGGACGTCGTCGTGATCGTGCTCACTTGGCTCGAATACCGGCGGTTGCAGGCGCTCGCCGCGGCTCGCCTCGCGACGGGCAC
>Ga0265332_10001039_pt1 | contig 16312 bp, 18 predicted proteins | sample 41926metaG_FD_202084 | JGI IMG/M metagenome (GOLD analysis project Ga0265332, IMG submission 202084) | Rhizosphere microbial communities from Carex aquatilis grown in University of Washington, Seatle, WA, United States - 4-19-26 metaG | ecosystem: Host-associated > Plants > Roots > Rhizosphere...
GCGACCTCCGTCTCCAGCGTGCCGGGCGCGGCGCCGGGCAGGCTGGCCTTGACGGTGACCACCGGCAGCTCGATGTCCGGGAAGTCCTGCACGCCGGTGCTCTTGAAGGCCAGCAGGCCGGCCAGGCTGAGCAGGATGAAGAGCAGGATCGCCGGAACCGGGTTGCGGATCGACAGGGCGGAAAAGTTCATGGCGTGCCGCTCACTTGCTCGGGACCTGGGGGGCCGGGGCGGTCAGCTGGACCAGGTCGCCGTCGGCGAGGAAGCCGGCGCCGCTGGCCACCACCCGTGCATTGGCGGGCAGGCCGGCCAGGATCTCGACGCGCTCGCCGTCGCGGCGGCCGACCTCGACCTTGGTCTGCACGACCCGGTTGCCGTCGCCGATGCGGAACACGTAGTTGAAGCCGTCGCGCAGCGCCACTGCCTGGCGCGGCAGGGTCAGGCCGCGGCTGGCGGCCAGCGTGAATTCGCCGCGGGCGAACATGCCGGCCTTGAAGGGGGCGTTGGCGCCCTTGCCGGCGGCGGCCGGCAGATCGACGTAGACCAGCGCGTTGCGGCTCTGCACGTCCACCGTGGGGGCCAGCGTGCGCACCGTGCCGGTGATCCGTTCGCCGCCGGGGGCGGTCAGCTGCACCGGCTGTCCGACGCGGACGCGGGCCAGCTCGGCGGCCGGGACTTCGGCCCGCCATTCGAGGCGCTGCTGGCGGATCAGGCGGAACAGCTCCTGGCCCTGGGGCACCACCGCGCCGACGGTGGCGCCGGCGGCGCGGAAGGAGATCACGCCGTCGTCGCTGGCCACCACGCGGGTGTGGCGCACGCGCAGCTCGGCGCTGGCGAGGCTGGCGCGGGCGGCCTGGCGGCGGGCGTCGGCGGTGGCCTCGGCGGTCAGGTATTGCTGGATCTGCTGGGGGCTGAGGCCGCCGCTGGCTTCCACCGAGCGGGCCCGGGCCGCGTTGGCGCGAGCCTCCTGCAGCGCGGCGTCGGCCTCGGCGAGGCTGGCGCGGGCCTGGGCCTGTTCGGCGAGGGGCACGTCGGCGGCGAATTCGGCGAGGAGCTCGCCGCGCTTGACCGGGCTGCCGACATTGACCTTCACGTCGGCGAGGCGCAGGCCGCCGGATTCGGCGCCGATGGAGGCTTCCTGCCAGGCGGCGACGCTGCCGTTGGCGACCAGCCCACGGGGTAGGTCGCGGCCTTCAGGACTGACGGTGGTGACGGCGAGGGCCGGTTTGGCGGGCCCGGCTGCGGGTTTGGCCGTCTCGGGCGGTGGGGCTTCCGAGGAGCAGGCGGTCAGCAGGCCGGCCAGCAGGCTGGCCATGAGGGGGGCGCGGAGGGACATCATCGGGCGTCGTCCGGGGAGGGAGCTTGAGGGGTGGCCGTATCGGCGGCATTCCAGCCGCCACCGATGGCCCGGTACAGGGCGATCCAGGCCGAGGCCCGTTCCTGCTCCCAGCCGGCCACCGTGGTGTCGGCGGCGAGGAGGGTGCGGCGGGCGTCTTCGAGTTCGAGCAGGCTGGCGAAGCCGGCGCGTTGGCGGGCCTCGGTGGCGCCGTAGGCCTGGCGGTAGCCGGCGGCTGCGCGGCGTACGTCCGCCTCGCGGGTGGCGGCGGCATCGAGGCGTACGAGGGCTTGTTCGACTTCGCTGACCGCATTGCGCACGGTTTGGCGGTAGGCCGCTTCGGCGGCAGCGTAGTCGGCGCGGGCGGCCTCCACGTTGGCGGTAATGCGACCGCCGTCGAACAGCGGCATGGCCAGCGTCGGGCTGATCGACCAAGTGGTGGCGGACGTGTGCTGGCCGTTGGTGTTAAGGCGCATCGGCGTGAAGAAGCCGGCCAGGGTCAGGCGTGGGTAGCGCTCGGCGGCAGCGCTGCCGATGGCGGCGCTGGCGGCAGCGAGATCCCGTTCGGCGGCGGCCACGTCGGGGCGCTGGGCGAGCATGCGGGCCGGCAGCGTGTCGATGGCGAAGGCAGCAGGTGTCGGGAAGCGCCCGCTGGCGGTGGCGAGGCGGCGGCGCAGCTCGGCTTCATCGAGCCCGGTGAGGGCGACCAGGGCCTTGATCTGGCGGTCGCGGGCGGCGCGCAGGTCGGCCACCGAGGCGGCGCCGTCGGCGGCGCTGGCGCTGGCGAGGGCCACGTCGGCGGGGGCGTTGAAGCCGGCGCTGCCGAGCTTGCGGGTGAGTTCAAAGGTGGTGGCGCGGGAGGCGGCGTCGGCTTCGGCCTGGGCCAGACGGCGTTCCTGGTAGCGCAGCTGCAGGTAGGCGTCGGCGGTCTCGGCGGCGACCGACACGCGGGCGGCGTGCCAGCGGGCGGCGCTGGCCGCGAGGCGGGCTTCGGCGCCTTGCTGGTCGCGGGCCAGGCCGCCGAACAGGTCGATCTCCCAGTTGGCCATCACGGAGGCCTGGCGGGTGGTCTGGAAGGTGGTCGGGGCGCCGAAGGTGAAGGCCGCGCGCTTGGCGGCGATGCTGCCATCGACCGTGGGCAGGCCGGCGACGTCGGCCGCCACTGCCGATGCGCGGGCCTGGGCAATGCGCGCGCGGGCCTGGGCGAGGCTGGCGCTTTCCCGCTCGGCAGCGTCGATCAGCTCGGGCAGCAGCGGGTCGTCGAGGCGCCGCCACCAATCGGTGAGTTCGGCGAGCTGGCCGTTGTGGGGCTGCGGTGCGTGCCAGCCGGCGGGGGCGGGGATGGCGGGGGCCTGGTAGTCGGGGCCGACGCGGGGCAGCACGCCGCAGGCGGACAGGCCGAGCAGCGCCAGCAGTGCGGTGGCGGTGCGTTGTCGCAGGCTCATGCGCCGCTCCTTGCCTGGCGGCGCCGGCGCTCGCTGCTGACCAGCGCCACGGCGTAGCCGGCGAGCCGGTCGGCGAGGGTGTCGACGGCGGTGGTATCGGCCAGCAGCCCGGCGCTGACCCGGTCGATCAGATCGCGGGCGACGTAGTAGGGTAGCGCCAGGCCGATGATGGAGTGGGCCAGGCGCTGGATGTCGGCGTCCATGTTGGCGAGGCCCAGATGTTGGGTCAGCAGGTCGGCGAGGCCGGTGTAGACGGCGGCCAGCTCGGCGTCGTGCTCCTGCCCGAGGACACCGCTTGGGTCGAGGAGCTCACGGAAGTGCAGGCGCATCACCAGGTCTACCGGCGCGCCGTTCTTCAGCGGAGTCAGGAAGTTGCGGAAGAAGTCACCCAGGACGATTTCCAGCGGCAGGCCGGCGGCAGCGTCGAGGGGCGGGGCCTTGGCGTCGGCGCACAGGGATTCGCTGAACACGGCCCGGTAGAGGCCGGCCTTGTCGCCGAAGTAGTAGTTGATGGCGGCCAGGTTGGCGCCGGCGGCGTCGGCGATCTCGCGGGTCGAGGTCTGCTGGTAGCCCTTGGCGGCGAACAGCGGCAGCGCGGCTTCCAGCAGACGGCGACGGGCCAGGATACCGTCGGCACGGGTCGGCTGATGGGCGGAGGTGGCGGTCATGGTGCACACCCCCCGGAAGCCGTGTCCATGCTTCCGGGGTGCTAAGTTAATCAATCGACTGAATTTAGTCGATCGACATGATGCGGTCAACTCCTGGCCGTCGGCAGGGCGGCGCCCGTCAGCCCAGCGTGGGCGGCAACTGGGCGGTCAATGCCTGCTTGCCGGCGGTTGCGCTGCCGAGCACCGCGAAGCCGCGCAGGCTACCGTCCGGCGCGACGAAGCGGGCCGTTAGGCCGTCGGCGTCGCCGTCCACCTGCCATGTGCCGTCGCTGCCGGCGGCGGGCGGGGCGACCACCGTCGGGGCCGCCGGCGTCTTCACCAGCACCGGCATCGGCGGGTAGCGCACGTCGGTCGGGGTGCCGGCGAGGGTCTGGGCCAGCGCCCGGACCTGCTGCATGATCGGCATCACGAAGGGCAGGCTGAGGCCGTCCACCTCTGCGCAGTCGCCGATCGCGTAAACATGCGGCGCACTGGCGGCCAGGCGACGGTCCACGACGATGCCGCGCTGGGTGGCAAGCCCCGCCGTTGCAGCGATATCGGTACGGGGGCGCAGGCCGACCGCCGACAGCACGAGGTCCACATCGAGCTGGCTGCCATCGTCGAGTTCGAGGCGACAGCCGTCGGTCTGGCGGGCGACGCTGCGCGCCGCGGTGCCCATGCGGAAGCGGACGCCAGCCGCTTCGAGGCGTTGCTGGAACCAGTGTCCGGCGGCTTCCGGCAGCAGGCGGCCGAGGGGCCACGGGGCGGGGTCGAGTACCGTCGGCGCAATGCCGCGGGCCAGCAGGTCGTTGGCGAATTCACAGCCGATCAGGCCGCCACCGAGGATGGCGATGCGCTGCACGCCGTCGAGGCGGGCGCTGAAGCGGGCGAAGTCGTCGAGATCATTGACCGACAGCACGTCGGCGGCGCTGTCACCATCAAGGGGCAGGCGGATCGGGTCGGCGCCGACGGCCAGCACCAGGTCGCGGTAGGCCAGTTGTTCGCCGTTGCTGAAAGACACCTGACGCGCCGTCGTGTCGATGGACGCGACCTGGGTGTGGGCGAGGATGCGGGCGCCGAGTTCTTCGGCCATCCGGTCGGCGCTCTTCATCACCAGCGACTCGGCGGTCTTGCCGCCGGCCAGCGCGTTGGAGAGCATCGGCTTGGAGTAGAAGGGCGCCGCGTCGCGGCTGACCAGCACCAGTGGGACGGTCTTGTCGAGCTTGCGGATCTCGCGGGCCAGGTTGTAGCCGGCGAGGCCGGTGCCGAGGATGAGGATGGGCAAGTCGGGGTGGGGCATCGGTAGGTCCTCGCGAAATGGGCTGGTGGGGCGGCGCGGTGGGGCGCAGATTGGGAAGGCGCGCCGCCCGGACGGGCATGGTCAGATCTCGACCATCTCGAAGTCCGACTTGGCGACGCCGCAGTCGGGGCAGGCCCAGTCGTCGGGGATGTCGGCCCAGCGGGTGCCGGGGGCGATGCCTTCGTCGGGGAGGCCGGCCGTTTCGTCGTAGATGAAGCCGCAAACGATGCACTGGTAGGTTTTCATGGTGCGCTTTCCTTTTTGGTCTGAATGCTGGGATTGAATGGGGTTGGGTTCAGGCGCCGATCTTGTCGAGGGCGGCCTGGTAGTGGGCGGCGTGGCGTTCCTCTACCTTGGCCAGGGCGGCGAAGCGCTTGGCGGCCTTTTCGAGCACAGCGCGGAACTGCTCCGCATGCTCCTTCGACTCGATGATCTGCTCATCGATCTCCTGCACCGCCGCATCGTTGCCTTCGGCGACCGCGGTGTGGCGGAAGGCCGGGTACATTTCGGTGTACTCGTAGGTCTCGCCTTCGATGGCGAACTGCAAGGCGCGGGCCGGGCTCATCTTGGCCTTCGGGTAGAGCAGGTCGAGGTGGCCGAAGGCGTGCATCACTTCCTGGTCGGCCGTGGCTTCGAAGGCCTTGGCGGTTTCCTCGTCGCCCATTTCGCGGCAAAGCTTGGCGAAATAACGGTACTTGATGTGAGCCATCGATTCGCCGGCGAAGGCGGCTTCGAGGTTCTGGACGGTGGCCGAGGCAGGATTGTGGAAGGGATTTGCCATGATGGTTCTCCTGATGGTTGTCGTGTCGATCGGGATTCGATGGAGACCATGGTATGGCGGCGGGAAAAATACTTGAAATTAATTATTTAAAGAAGTTTGATAATTAATAACTATTAATAAAACGTTCCGCCCCCCTCGGGGGCGACAGGATCAGCCGGCGAAGGGTAGGTCGTAGTCGACGGTCAGTGGGGCGTGGTCGCTGAAGCGCTGGTCCTTGTACACAGCGCTGCGTACCGCGCGGGCGCCAAGTTCTGGTGTGGCGATCTGGTAGTCAAGCCGCCAACCTACGTTCTTGGCCCAGGCCTGGCCGCGGTTGGACCACCAGGTGTAGCAGGCGTCGGTGGCCTCGGGATGGAGGCGGCGGTAGGTGTCCACCCAGCCCTGTTCGTCGAACAGGCGGCTCAGCCAGGCCCGTTCTTCGGGCAGGAAGCCGGAGTTCTTCTGGTTGGAGCGCCAGTTCTTGAGGTCGACGGCCTGGTGGGCGATGTTCCAGTCACCGCAAATCACCACGTCACGCCCGCTGGCGCGCAGTTCGGCCATGTGCGGCAGGAAAAGGTCCATGAAACGGAACTTGGCGGCCTGGCGTTCTTCGGAGCTGGAGCCGGACGGAAGGTACAGGGAAACGACCGACAGGTTGCCGAAGTCGGCCTGCAGGTAACGGCCTTCCAGGTCAAATTCTTCGTGACCCAGGCCCTCGACGATACGGTCAGGTGTCCGGCGGGTGTAGATGCCGACGCCGCTGTAACCTTTCTTGGCCGCGCAATGGAAGTATCCTGTCATGTCGGTTGGAGTGCTCATTTCGGGCGTAAGATCCGGCACCTGAGCCTTCAACTCCTGTACACATACGACGTCGGCATTCTGTTGGCCGAGCCACGTGAGGAAGCCTTTCACGCTGGCTGAGCGGATGCCATTGAGGTTGGCGGTGACGACGCGTAACATTTTGTTTGATTTAGTCCATTTTTTTGGAAACGACGTGGATTTTAGCCGTGATTTTATTGCCCTTTCCTGCGACAAGGGCGTGCTTAGGTTTGGAGAGTTCGTCACCAAGGCGGGCCGTCTCTCCCCTTATTTCTTCAATGCCGGTCTGTTCAACGACGGTGCGTCCTTCGGCAAGCTGTGCGACTTTTACGCGCAGACCTTGCTGGCGGCGCAGTTGCCGTGCGACATGTTGTTCGGGCCGGCTTACAAGGGTATTCCGCTGGTGGCCGGTACCGCGATGCGGCTGGCCGAGCGCGGTCATAACCTGCCGTTCTGCTTCAACCGCAAGGAAGCCAAGGACCATGGCGAGGGTGGCACGTTGATCGGTGCGCCGTTGGCCGGTCGTGTGGCGATCCTTGATGATGTGATCTCGGCCGGTACTTCGGTGCGCGAGTCGGTGGAGATCATCCGGGCCCACGGCGCCACGCCGTCGGCGGTGGTCATCGCCCTCGACCGCATGGAGCGTGGCACCGGTACGTTGTCGGCAGTGCAGGAAGTACGCGATGCCTATGGGATTCCGGTGCTGGCGGTGGCCAACCTGACCGACCTGATCGCCTATCTGACCGACAGTCCGGCGCTGAATGCCAACCTGGAGGCCGTGCAGCGTTACCGCGACACTTATGGCGTGAGCGGAGAGCGCTGACCCCATGCGACGGCCGGCTCTGCTGTGTGCGTTGTTGGCGACCTTGCCGGTGGGCGCGCAGACGTCCTCCCGGACCATATACTGCTGCTCGGACAACGGTCATCAGGTATGTGGCGATGTGTTGCCGGCCCAGTGCTATGGCAAGAGCTACCGGGAGATGAGCCCGCAGGGCACCGTGCGTCGGCTGGTAGAGGCGCCGCTGACGCCCGAGCAACTGGCACGCAAGGAAGCCGAGGACCGGGCCCGACGGGCTGAACAGCTCCGTTTGCGGGCCGAGCAGCGCCGCAACCAGTCCCTGCTCGAAACCTACTCCAGTGTTGCCGACATCGATGCGCGGCGGGATCGCGCGATTCAGGGCGTGCAACTGGAACTCAAGCAGGCCGAGGCTGTGCGTGCCCAGTTGCTGCAGAAGCGGACCGGGCTGACCCGCGAGGCGGAGTTTTACCAGAAGCGCGGGTTGCCCCCCAGTCTGGCTGCCGCGCTGCGGGAGTCCGACAGCGAACTGGCTGCGCAGGGTTTGGTGATCGATGCGAAAAAGCGGGACATCGAGGCCATTCGTACCCGTTATGAACAGGATCGCAGCCGCTACATCGCACTGACCGAATCCCATTCGGTGTCGCCGTCCCAGCGGTGAGCGCCGCTGGAGCCTTTCAGATCACCTGACCGTTTTCCCGACCATGCTTCGATACAAGATCGTTCCTGTCACACCTTTCGAACAGAACTGCTCCCTGCTGTGGTGCGACGTGAGCCGCAAGGCGGCGGTTGTCGATCCGGGCGGAGATGTGGATCGGATTACCGCCGCCGCCGAGCAGTTGGGTGTGACGGTGGAGAAGATCCTGCTGACCCACGGCCACATCGACCATGCTGGCGGTACCGCCGAACTGGCCCGGTGCCTGGCCGTGCCGGTGGAGGGGCCAGAGCAGGAAGAACGTTTCTGGATCGATGCGTTGCAGCAGCAGAGCAAGATGTTTGGCTTTCCGCAGGTTGAGACCTTCACACCAGATCGCTGGCTGGTTGACGGGGATACGGTGACCGTGGGGCAGGAAACTCTGGACGTACTGCATTGCCCTGGCCATACACCAGGCCATGTGGTGTTTTTCAGCCCGACGGCGCGCTTGGCGGTGGTGGGGGACGTGCTGTTCGCCGGGTCGATCGGACGTACCGACTTCCCGCGTGGCAATCATGCAGATCTGGTGAAGTCCATCCGCGGCAAGCTGTGGCCGCTGGGCAACGATGTGTCATTCATTCCCGGCCACGGACCGATGTCCACCTTCGGCGAGGAGCGTGACAGCAATCCTTACGTGGGTGACTACGCCTGAGCATCAGGCGCATCCCGGTTTTCAGGCGACGAGCTTCAATTTCAGAAAAAGGTAGGTCTGCGTGCGATTTGCGATTATCGAGGACGATCCAGCCCAGATGGAGGTACTGACGGCCTGGCTGAAGGAGGCCGGGCACGACGTGCACGGTTTCACGCTGGCGCGTGAGTTCATGCGTGTGGCAAGTCGCGAGAGTTTCGACCTGTTGCTGGTGGACTGGATGCTGCCGGATCTGACCGGCGAACAGGTGTTGCGCTGGCTGCGCGTCGAGCGCAGCAACGATACGCCGGCGATCTTCATCACTTCGCGGGACGCGGAGGAGGACATCGCGAATGCCTTCAGCGCCGGAGCCGACGATTATGTGGTCAAGCCGCCGCGGCGCATCGAGTTGCTGTCACGCATCGAGGCGGTGTTGCGGCGCGCTCAGCCGAAGAGTCCCAACCAGACGCTGACGGTGGGTCTCTACCACTTCGACCTGGCCAAGAAGACTCTCGGTATCGACGGCACCGGTGTGGACCTCACGGACAAGGAGTTCGAACTGGCGGCCTTCCTGTTCCGCAATCTTGGCCGCTTGTTGTCCCGCGGTCACCTGCTGGAGGCCGTGTGGGGGCGCAATCCGTCCCTCGCGACGCGCACCGTGGATACCCACATCAGCCGCGTGCGCAGCAAACTGAACCTGCGCCCGGAAAACGGCTTCCGCCTGACCCCTACCTACAATTTCGGCTACCGCCTCGAGCGGATCGATCCGTCCGAACCTTCCGCCCTCGTCTCGCCCGATTGAGGGCGGGACGAGGGGCCGCGACGCGCCTACTTCTTCAGCGCGTCGCGGATTTCCCGCAGCAGTTTCACATCTTCCGGTTCTGGCGGCGGCTCGACAGCGGCTGATTCAGCGGCTGGTTCCTCGCGCTTCAGCTTGTTGATGGCCTTGATCGCCACGAAGATCGCGAAGGCGACGATCAGGAAGTCGATCACCGAGTTGATGAACACGCCGTACTTGAACAGTGGTGCGCCGGCCTTCTCGGCAGCCTCCATGGATTCGTAGGTCTTGTCGCCAAGATTCAGATAGAAGTGCTTGAAGTCCACGCCGCCCAGCAATTTACCGAGGACGGGCATCAGCATGTCCTTGACGAGGGAGTCGACGATCTTCTGGAAGGCGCCGCCGATGATCACACCGACGGCCAGGTCGACGACGTTGCCCTTGACGGCGAATTCCTTGAATTCCTCGATGAAGCTCACGGTTGCTCCTTTGTAGATGAGTCGATGAAAGCGCTTGGCGACCGGAGGTACGACCCGGTAAATGCAATAAATGCGCAAATCTGACAATATCGCATGCCGCTTGGCTCGAATTTGTTCATGAAGATCGAGTTTGGGAAGTATTGCACTTCGAGTAAAACAATAAACTAATATAGTGGCCGCATTTCAATCAAGAGACGTGACTTGAAAAGCGTTACCGCTTCCCTGCACCGGCCCACTCTCGAGTGGCTGGCGGTGACGTTCCTCTGTGTCGCGCTGGCGGTATTGTCGGCGTGCGAGGGCTGGTTGTGGCGTATCGACCATACACTTTATGACGATGCGCTTTCCAGCTGGCTGCGACCACCGAGTTCCGACCTGGTGATCATCGCCATCGACGATGCCAGCCTGGCAAGCGTCGGACGCTGGCCCTGGTCGCGCCGTCTGTACGCCAGGTTGATCGACCAGGCGCGTTCGGCGGGGGCTGCAGCGGTCGTCCTGGATCTGCCGCTGGAAACGGCGAGTCGCGACGATCCTGAGGGGGACCGTCTGCTGGCGCAGGCGATGCGGAATTTCCGGCGGGTCGTGCTGCCGCTGCACCAGGGGGGCTCCGGAATGGGCGAGGAGTTGCCCTTGCCGCTGTTTGCCAATGCTGCCGCGTCCATCGGGCACGACCAGCTGGAGTTCGATCCGGACGGCATCGTGCGCAGCCTGTATCTGTGGGGTGGTTTCGGGGCCGCGCGCAATCCCCACCTCGCGCTGGCTCTGTTGCGGCTGGTCGAGCCGGAAGCGGCGCAGCGCTATCGGGAACCTCCCCTGGCCGACGGGCTCGACAACGTGTTGTGGCAGCGGGCCGACTGGCTGCACATCCGTTTTGCGGGGCCGCCGGGCAGCTACACCCATCATCCCTTTCGCGCTGTACTCAACGGTGACGTGCCGGACGCTGCGCTGCGCGGCAAGATCCTGTTCGTCGGTCTGACGGCCACCGGCCTCGGTGAGGCGGTACCGACGCCGACTTCCGGCCTGCTCCAGCAGATGCAGGGGATCGAGGTGCAGGCCAACGTCTTCGATGCGCTGCGTCGTGGCGCCACCGTGACGACCCTGTCCCCGTGGGCGGCGGCGGCCGTTGCGGCGGTACTCGTGGTGCTGCTGATGCTGTTCCTGCTGCATGCCGGCCCCAGCGCTGGCTTGATAGCCACTTTCCTGCTCGGCGGTTGGGCGGTGGTGCTGGCCTTTGTCGGGCTTCACGTCGGGGGTTGGTGGTTCGGTCCGGCGCCGGCAGTGCTCGGCTGTGCCCTGGCCTATCCCTTGTGGAGTTGGCGGCGGCTGGAGTCTGCGCAACGCTACCTGGATGCTGAACTGGTGGCGCTGGAGCGCGAGGGCACGCCCTTCGGTGAGCCACTGAAAGCGGTGGGGGCACACAGCGCGGATCCGCTGGAGCGGCGCATCGGCATCGTCCGGCAGGTTGCCCAGCACCAGCGGGACGTGCGCCGTTTCATGGCGGCGACGCTCGAACATCTTCCGATCGGCGTGGTCGTGATCGACCCGTACGATCGGGTGATCCTGCACAACGGCCAGGCACGCCTGCTGCTCCATGCCAGTCACGGCGAGGCGGTACTCGAGGCGCTACGGGCGCTGCCATGGCCGGCCTATCTGCCGATGCGCAATGGTCTGCCCGACCTGGGAGGTTTCAAGGGCACCCGCCAGTTTGAACTGAGCAACGGTGAGCGGCATTGTCTGTTGGTATCGGTGGCTGACCTGACCCTTGAGTCGGGGGCGCCACCTGGACGGGTCATCGGTCTGGCCGACGTGACGGTGATGCATGAGGCGCGGCGCAGTCGCGAGGACACCATGCATTTCCTGTCCCACGATCTGCGGGCGCCTCTGGCTTCCATCCTGACCCTCATCGAGGGGTGCAGCCCCTCGCCGGAACAGCAGGCGGCCCAGATCCCGCGTATTGCCCGTTATGCCCGTTCGGCGCTGGATCTGGCCGACGGCCTGTTCCGCCTGGTGCGTGCGGAAGGGTCGGATCCTCGGGACTTCGTCGAACTCGACCTGGCCGGCCTGGTAGATTCGGCCGCCGACGAAGTGTGGCCCCAAGCCCACGCCCGCGGCATCCGCGTCGAAGTGGACACCCATGCGGCGGACAGTGAGGAGGCTATCGTGCGCGGGGATTTCTCCCTGTTGCGGCGGGCCGTGATCAACCTGCTGACCAATGCGATCAAATACGGCGCGCCGAACAGTACCGTGGGTGTGAGCCTGCAGGCCGACGGCGGTGACTGGCTGATCCGCGTTCGCGATCAAGGGGCTGGTATTCCCCGTGAAGCACTACCGCGCCTGTTCAGGCGCTTTGGCCGCATTGGTGGCGATGGGCCGGCGCAACCGTCCGGGGTTGGCCTGGGTCTGCTGATCGTCAAGACGGTGGCTGAACGCCATGGTGGCACGGTGACGGTGGACAGCACGCCGGGGCAGGGCAGCACCTTTGAAATGCGCCTGCCGTTGCGGGTCCCCTTATCGACGTCGCAGGCCGTCTGAGCAGCTGGTGGTGCCCCGGGGGGGCTGTCGTGGCGTGGTCACCCCATGGTGTGAATTCGATCCTGCACGCCGCGAATCCGCAGGGGGAGAGCCCGACCTGGCTGATCTGCCAGCACAGGCTGCCTTGCGTGACGTATGGCCCTGCCTCAGCGCTGGGGATCGCTGTGGCGCCGCTTGGCGCTGTACATGCTCTTGTCGGAGTGGGTCAGCAGCGTGGCGGGATCACGGCCGTGATCGGGATAGATGGCCAGGCCGATGGAGCAGCAGATGTGTACGTGGCAGTGGCCGAGGTTGATCGGCAAGGCCACGACCCGTTTGATCTTGGCGATGACGCCGTCGAGGGCCCGGCGGTCATGGGCGCCGTTGAGCAGCACGGCGAATTCGTCGCCACCGTAGCGGGCAACCCGGTCTTCGTTGCGTAGCGTGCGGCGCAGGCGGCTGGCGATGGTCTTCAGCACGGTGTCGCCGGCCTGGTGCCCGTGGGTGTCGTTGATCTGCTTGAAGTCGTCGAGGTCGATGAACAGCACCGCGACGCGCTCGCCGCTTTCGGCGGCTCCGGTGATGGCAGCGCACAGGTGGCGGTCGAAGCGGTCCCGGTTGAGCAGCGCGGTCAGGCTGTCATGGTTGGCGCGGAATTCGTTGAGCACGGCCCGCTCATGGAATTCGGTGACGTCCACCATGGTGCCGATGAATCCGCTGATGCGTCCGAGTTCGTCGCGCAGCGGGCCGGCCTCGGCGCGCATGCGGCGCCGGCTGCCGTCGTCGGGGCGGATGAAGACGAATTCTTCGGCGAAGCGGGTTGCCGACGCGACGGCCAGGCGCCAGCTGTCCCGGACCCGCTGTTGCTCGCCGGGCGGCAGCAGGTCGAGCCACGGGATGTCGGTGACCTCGGGCAGGCTGCGGCCGAGGATCTGCTCGCAGCGTTCGTTGAGGAAGGTGCAGCGGGCATGGCTGTCGGCCTCGAACAGGCCGGCCGGGGCCTGGCGGGCCAGTTCGCGGAAGCGCATCTCGCTGTGCTGGAGTTCGACCTGGGCGCGGGACAGGCGCTGGAGGTCGCTGCGCAGCTGGCGCGCCTGCTGTTTGAGGAGCGCTTCGCGGCGGACCGTTTCGGTGACGTCGCGGATCTGCAGCAGGCAGTGGCGGACGCCGTCCACGTCCACCGGGATCACGTCGATGGCCTGCTTGACTCTTTCGTCCTGCTTGCAGCCGGGCGGAAAAAGCGGCAGCGGCATCGGATGCAGCGCATGGGACAGGCGGGCCGACCAGCCGAAATCCAGGGTTTCACGGACGACCAGCGCCAGCCGTGGATCGATCGGGGCGCCGAAGGCCTCGGCCAGCGGAAGCTGGACAACCCGGGCAGCGTCGAGGCTGCTGCGTTGTTCGATCCAGCGGTTCCACAGGCAGATGCGGCCTTCCCGGTTCAGCAGGATCAGACCGATGTCGACGCAGTCGGCGAGGAGAGAGTGGAAGCCGGTCATGGCGCGGGTGCTGGATCGTCGTGGCCGGGGAGGCGGAACAGGCGGCGGATCTGCCCCATGAAGCTGGTGATCGACGGCACGTCCATGATGAACAGCACGAAGCCGGACAGGTTGTGGGCTGCCATGTTCATCGAGATGCGGGCCACCAGGATCACGCTGTCGGCATCCCGGTCGTCGAGCAGCGTGGCAGCGCTGCGGGACTGCACGCTCGGCAGCGAGCCGATGATCTCGGTGCCGAAGAGGTTGGCCAGGCTGGCCATGCAGCTGTTGATGATGATGTTGCCGATCTCGGCGAGGGCATCCTGCTCGAGTTCGGTGATGTGCTGGACCGGTGTATCGTCGCCGAGCATGCGGCGCACGATTTCGAGGCTGCCGTGTTCGGGGAACAGCAGCAGCGCGTCGGTCTGAAAGCCGTCGGCTGAATTGAAGCGCTGGTTGATGCGACACAGGCGGTCGTTGCCGCTATCGGGCCGGCCCTGGGTCAGGCGTTCGGTGAGGGCGTCGCGGGACAGGATCTCGATGGTCGGTACCGATAGCTCGATCTCTTCGTGCACGATCGCCGAAAAGGTGGCCGCCGCCTCGCCGAGGGACAGGTTGAAGGCTTCGGTGAGTGCGTCGAGTTCGAGCTCGGAAAAGGTGTGCATCGCTTCAGTCCAGCAGTTGCAGGATGTCGCTGATAACGGCTTCGCCAATGGGTTTGCGGAAGAAGCGCACGCCCAGCCCAGCTGCCCGCCGCTGGATGGCTTCCTGGACGTTGGCGGTGAGAAGCGCGAGGGTGATGTCGGGATGGGAGATGCGGATCTTCTCTGCCAGCTCAAGCCCGGAGATGCCCGGCATGTTCATGTCGAGCACAGCCAGATCGGGACGGGCTGTGCTCAGGATCTCGAGGGCTGCTTCGCCGTTGCCGGCCTCGAGCAGGTTCAGGTCGGGCCGCTGGCTGCGCATGACGGATGCGCAGAGCATCCGGGATGCGCGGCTGTCGTCGACGAGCAGGATCGTTGCAGGGGAGGGCATGCTGTCGCTCCGGTGAATTTCTTCGATTGCTAACGGAGGACGGCATATGAACTTGAGTGAACTTATTCACAAGGAATGAGTGTGCTGGAACCATGCCAGCCTCTCCTGCAGCTGATGCTCAGCCGGGCTCACCGGCCAGGCTGTATTCACCGCGCCCGATGCGGGCCATTGCTACTGCGAAGCCGGAGATGCCACCGCCCCGGTAGAACAGGCAGGGCTTGCCGACCCGCTTGCAGTGGGCTTTCACGTGGTAGTAGGCGTTGTGGCTGACGTGATCGGTCGGGCACATTACTGCGTCGGCGCTGCGGATCAGTTCGGGTAAGCGCGACAGGGATTCCTCCTGACCGCCGTCGTGGTGGATCAGCGTGATGCCCAGGCGCCCGGCGAGCTGGCGGTATTGCGCCAGCAGCGCGGCGCGGCCGCCCACATACAGTACGCAGCGTGCGCCCAGCGCGTGTTCGCAGGCGGCGCAGGCGTCGCTGCCGGCGTCACAAGCGGCCGGCTCCATGGCCCGCAGCAGATGTTCCAGCGCGTCCCGCTCGGCCAGTGCGGTGTCTCGTTCGGCGGCGATGCGCTGGGCGTCCTCACGGATGTCCTTCAGGTTGCGCTCCAGCTCCCAGATCCGTCCCGAGGCGGTCAGCAGCTTGTCGTGGGACGCCTGCATGGCCATCAGGCGCTGGCCCATCTCGACGACGACCTGGCCGGACTCGAAGCGTTGCAGTCGCTTCTGCAGGGTGTCGATCTCGCCGCGCAGTGCATCCCGTTCGGCGCGCTCGGCTTCCGCGGCAGCGAGCTGGCGGCGCAGGGCGGCCAGTTCCCGTTTGAGGCCGCCTTTCAGTTCGGTGTTTTCCCGTTCCAGGTGGGCGAGGCGCCGTGTGTCGGCCGCGAGGCCGGCACCGACCTGGTGGGACAGCATGTGGACGTCGGCGTAGGCCTGCTGCAGCGTGGTCTGGGAGGCGTTCCGGTGGGTGCACAGGGCCCACAGGGGACCGGCGATGTCGCCGCGTTGCTGGCATTCGTGCCACTGGGCCAGCAGGTCCTGATCGTCCTTGAGCTTGCCGAAGCGGGTCACCCACAGCGCGTACTTGCGGTCGAGGTGGCGCTGGATGGCTTCGGCAGCCGGGTTGCGGCCGCGGCACTGGGCGACGGCTTCCACGTGCAGCGCGAAGTCGTCGCCGGGACGGGCGGTGAAGTGAAAGCGTTTGGCGAAGCGCTGCAACTCGTCGATGGTCAGGCAGGTGCCGATCAGCGGGCAATGGTGCTTGTCGTCCAGATCCCACAGCTTGGGCCGTTTGCGGCCCGTGGTGGCGCCGCTCGGTGCTTCGATGGCCACCAGGGCGTTGGCGTATTCGGCACGCAGCAGGCTTTGCAGGCTCGGGGGCTGGTTTTCAGGGGCGAGACACATGGCGCGCTCCCGTATGTGCGGTTTCCAGGCGGTGGGCGGCGCGTTCGCACAGATCGCGAAAACCCGGGTCCAGGTTCGGCTGGTCGGCCAGGCGGCTGAGCAGATCGGCAGCGCGTCGGGCAGCGTGGTGGCAGCCGGTTTCATCGAAGCGGAGGAGCTGGGCGAGGGTTCCGGCCCATAGACTGGGCGACTCGAGTGTGATTGC
>Ga0265332_10001044_pt1 | contig 16239 bp, 17 predicted proteins | sample 41926metaG_FD_202084 | JGI IMG/M metagenome (GOLD analysis project Ga0265332, IMG submission 202084) | Rhizosphere microbial communities from Carex aquatilis grown in University of Washington, Seatle, WA, United States - 4-19-26 metaG | ecosystem: Host-associated > Plants > Roots > Rhizosphere...
CCTCCCTGCTCGTCGTCGAACTTCGCGAGAGATCAACGATGACACGGGTTTCAGAACGATGCGCTTCTTTCAACTCTCCCTAACTGGGGTTTCCGGGCTCAGGCGAAGCACACCCAGCTCGCAATGGACCGGCGTCATAGTCGAAGCGTTGCCCGGGCATCTCGCCGCCCGGCTCGCGCTGCCAAAATCACGACACACGCCAGCGCCGCAGATCCCCATGCTCCGGCGCTACCATCAGCCTGTGAATCGGCGTCGAAGGCTGAGCCCGAATCGGCGTCCAACCGTGACCCCCAATCGGTGCTGCGAAGCCCAATGCAGAAGGTAGGTTAGCGATGGTTGGTGGGGGCAGTCTTCGACGCCGATCTGCGATCGAGCCCCACGCCGATTCACACGCTTCGATCTCCCAACATGTTGGTTTCAGGGAGAAGGCAAGCGCCTAAGGGCGACTTGGAGGACTGGGGTCGCTGAGCCTTTCAGCGACATAGTCCGCTTTGGGAGGACCAGCTACCTCCTTACCCTCCACAAGCCTGGAAGCCTCCCTATGCAGAACGATATCACCGTGCGGATTCAGGGCCATCATCACTATCCCCATGGCAGTCCAGTCCCCATTCTTCAGGTAGACTTTCTCCTCAGTTTGGACCGTGCTGTCATTCCAAATCGATCTCCTGATGATGTAACGCCCATCACTGCCTTGAATCGCCTGCCGGCTCCCATCCAGCTTCAAGTGAATGAGGGTGTGGCCATCAGGGAGCGTCTCCACAATCTCATTGCACCCCGTTTGCTCTATGGTGACCGGATTGTTTCCTGGGAACATGAATTGGCCACTGAAGTTTGGGCATGCCTGCCCGTCGGAGGTAGCCGCTCGGGGTGAAGTACCCTGCGGTGCAGCGGTTTGCTGTTGTTTCTTCTCCAGGTTCGGTTGGGGTTGGATAGTCTCCCGGTATTTGGATGAAGCACAGCCGACGCAAGCTAGCGTGCAGATCAGACAGGCAACGCAGATGTTGGCCGCGCTCAAGGGGCGTTTCATCAAAGCAAGGTTCATTTCGCCCAAGCCTAGTACCACAGGTGTGCCTGGCATTCACCGATTGAGCAATCACCTGTACGTCAGAAGTCGTTCTTGTCAATGACGTCGATGACGAGGTGTGTCGTGTTGTTCGACCGGTCACTGTCCCCGCCGGGCCCCACAGCGTTCACAGTAACGGCGAACCTTCTCACGGTCCTGGGGACGACTGGAATCATCATGTTCATCTCACGTGCGCGCGTCGCGTATGCTTCAAGTTGGTCCAAGGCGCGCCTCGCAAAACGTTACCACCACTCGTCCGAAGCCAGTGACGGGGGTTCATGGCCGGCTGCCACGGCCCAATCGGTCGGCGTATCGCTCAACTATACGTCGACGGATGCACCGGCGGCGAGATCGGCTTGCAGGTCCGATAGCGCGCCCATGAGGAACCCGCTCTTATCATCGACCACGCGGAAGTGGTGCGTGAACAGGACGGGGGCCTTGACGGCGGCGAGCATACGAGCGTGGTTGCAGGAGGCGGCGACCGTGCCGGTCCAAAAGCGCACGACCCCATTCAGGATCGTATTCTTTGAGGTTCTGCGGTGGTTGGTCGCCAGCCATGGCGCTGAACAGCGCGGCGAGCCACGCCGGCAGCTCCGTGGGGGCGGCGGCCACCATCCCGTGCCAGTCACCGATGCTCCATTGGTCTCCAAGATAGGTGCTCCACAGGCGGAACATGTGACCGACCCCTTGGCGCAGCGACTGGCCGCATGACGTGTCGGCCTCGGAGGCGAACAGGGGTGGGTCCTCAAAGTGCGCGCCGCGGACCAATCCCGGTGGCGCGTACGCGGACAGCCAGCACGACAACACCCCGCCGGAGGAGAGACCGGAGATGATGGCGGGTTGGGCGATGCGCCCCTGGATGAAGCGGACGAGATCGTTGCCCATGTTGTCGAGTGTGTAGCGCCCAGGTGTCCGTGAGGAGCGGCCTTGGCCACGTAAGTCGATGGCAAAGCATTGGAAGCGGTCGGCCAGGAGCGGCAAAGCATCCTCATACCCCCACCACGACTCGGTCTGCCCGGGGATCAGCAGCAGCGCCGGCTTATCGAGATCGCCCACGCAGACATGGTTCATCTGCACTTCGGCGGTATCGAAGCGTTCTTCGGGGAAGCGGTGGGCGAGGTAGGTGCGTTCGGCGTATTGCGGCCCGTAGGGGCCGAAGCGCTCCGTCATGGGCATGGGAACCTCCACATGTCGAACGGCCCCAGGTCGTCCGGACGTGGCGGCCGCGCTGTTCGCACGAAGGCCCCCAAGCCTGATGCGAGCTCACCTTCGATCGGGGGCATCACGTCCTCCTTGGGGTGTTCACTCGACGCGGCCGAAGCGCGGGAACAAACCGAGCGCGGTGTCCCTTGCAATGGCAGCATGCATCGTGGTTGACATCTCGTACCTGTCCAGCTCTTCCGTAAACAGACCCACGACAAATGCTGGCGCGTATGGCCAGTCGCTGCCGAACAACACGTGGTCTGGCGCGGCGAACGCGAGCAGGCTCGGCAAGGCAGTCGGGGCCGATAGCGCCGTGTCGAAGTAGAACGATCGGAGGTCGGCGAGCACATCGTCAACCGATCGCTGCATCAGAAATGAAAGGATCATGGCAATACGCTCCGCTGCGTAGGGCATGAATCCTCCGGCGTGAGCGAGGATGATCCTGAGATTGGGATAGCGCTGAATCACCCGTTCTGCACGAGGTTGGCGGCCGCTCGAGTGGTATCGAGCAGAAAATCGACGGTGAAAGGGGGAAGACCCGGAACGCCCGGCGCGGGCAACATCGACGGGTGAACGAACACCACGGCGGCTCGGCGGTCCAGCTCGGCGAACAGCGGATCGAGCTCGGGGGCGCCGAGATATTGGCCGTGGGCATTGGCCAGCAGCACCACGCCATCTGCTTCGAGCGGATCCAGCGCGTACGTCGCCTCGGCGATCGAGCCCTCGACGTCGGGGATGGTCAGCGTTGCGAAGAACCCGAAGCGGGCCGGCGATCGGACAACAACGTCGGCTGCGAACTCATTGACGACTCGCGCCATACGGCGTGCCTCCATGTCGTCTCCGAGATGGACGCCTGGCGTCGAAACGGAGAGGACGCTGGCCTCGATTTCGTAGTCATCCATCAACGAAATGGCCGACTCGTGAGACCACGCGGGGATGGGCAAGCCGCCCGCATCTTGACCTTTGGAGTGAAGCCACTGCGTGTACGCGGGAGGAACAACATGGTGATGCACATCGGTGCGCCGCTTGCTCATCACTGCACACTCCATCGCTGGGGATGACGTCTGCGCGCCCGCAGACGGTCTTGGTCAATTATTCAAGAATGCGCACTCTGGAAAAAGCAGACGCGGATGTCAATCGCCCAACTCTGTGGGTCGTGGGGTCTAAAGAGACCCCACGACCGATCTGTGTTGTTGATTCCCTGCTCAGATATCGATCGCGTCCCCGCACTGACGGCGTGATTCATAGGCCGGTCATCTTCTCCAGGAGCTCCGGATACCGGCCGCCTTCGACCGTGATCCTCGACGCGGCGGCATCGATGTGGCGCAGGTCTTCAGGTGTCAGCTGGATCGCCAGCGCCCCGATGTTTTCATCCAGACGGCTCAGCTTGGTCGTGCCGGGAATGGGAATGATCCACGGCTTCTGCGCGAGCAGCCAGGCGAGTGCGATCTGTGCAGGAGTCGCGTTTCTGCGCTGCGCAAGCCCGCCGAGCAGGTCGATGAGTGCCCGGTTCGCCTTCAGCGCTTGCGGCATGAAGCGCGGCAGCGTACTGCGGAAATCGGCGCTGTCGAATTTCGTGTTTTCGTCGATCTTGCCGGTGAGAAAGCCCCTGCCAAGCGGGCTGTACGGCACGAAACCAATGCCGAGCTCTTCGAGCGTCGGGATGATTTCCTGCTCCGGCTTCCTCCACCACAGTGAGTATTCGCTCTGCAGGGCGGTGAGCGGCTGCACAGCGTGGGCGCGGCGAATCGTCTGTGCGCCTGCCTCGGAAAGCCCGAAGTGCTTGACCGTGCCGCGCTGAATCAATTCCTTCACCGTGCCGGCGACGTCTTCGATCGGCACGTTCGGGTCGACCCGATGCTGATAGAGCAGGTCGATGGTCTCGATCTTGAGCCGCTTGAGCGAGCCCTCGACAGCTCTCTTGATGTGCTCCGGCCGACTGTTCAGACCGGGCGCACCCTTGATTCCGCGGGGGTCGAGATCGGGAGTGAGGTCGAATCCGAATTTGGTGGCAATCGTTACGTGCTTGCGGAACGGCGCGAGGGCTTCACCCACGAGCTCTTCGTTGTTGAACGGGCCGTACACTTCGGCTGTATCGAAGAACGTGACACCTCGTTCCGCGGCGGCTCGAAGAAGAGAGATCATCTCCGGTTTGTCTTTCGGTGGGCCGTAGGAAAAACTCATTCCCATACAGCCGAGGCCGATAGCCGACAGTCCCAGGCTACTGTTTCCCAGTCTGCGCGTTTGCATGCCTGTCTCCTTCACCTACCCGGCGCCTCTTCGCGCCCGTATCCGTAATCATCGGACACGAGTCCCTCGGCGAAGTGGTCGAAGTCGGCTCGGGGGCGTCCCGGGTCAAAGTGGGTGACCTCGTCGTCACGATGGTACGCCGGCCCTGCGATCACGACGACTGCCTCGCCTGTCGATCCGACCGACAAGACTTCTGCTACACAGGCGACTTCTCCGAGCGGGGCATCAAGACGACCCATGGGTTGACGGTGACGCCAAGCACCTGGACACGCATATTTCATGACTGGTTCGTTGTGGACGACCAGAAGTACAAGCTGCATGTCTGCAGCTTTTCCGTGTGGCTCGCCGCCGTCGAACGCGCATTCGCTGGCGCCAATGAAGAGGGCTTACACCACGATACAGGGGCGCAATGAACTCACCTGTACCGGAAACCTGAAAGACTGGGGCCAGACACCGCGCCCCTGAAGGGGCGCTTTTACGACGGGGGCCCGTTGCGAGCCCGTGGTACCCCCACCCGCGCTACTGTCGCCTCGCTCGGCGTGACAGCACCACCGCGGCCGCGAGGAGCCCCAGCGCGGTGAGAACAAAGGCTGGTGACCCCGGACTGAGAACGGGTGCATGCTGAGGCGAAACGCACGTGCCACCTACCCCGGAGCCGTCCGGAGCGGTGCCACCTACGCAGGTCCCCCCAGCTATCGTTGTCCCCGGGCATTGGACATCGCCGTTGGACAAGGAGCAACTGACGCTAGTGGTAGGTCCGCAAAACGTACCTCCATCAAACGGGGTCGTGCACGTACAGCAGTCTGCAAATACACCGCGCGCGAAGATGCACGCGAACAGAACCACCACACCCAGACGCATAGCTACTTTAGCCATCACACCTCTCCCTTATCGTTGAACTTGCCAGTTTCCGTCGTCAGCGTCCCGGACCGTCGCTAACCGTTTACCGTTTTGTCCGACAGTGTCAAGCCAAAGGCGCAAGGACCGTTACAGCCTCCGCAAGTCGCAAGTTGCACGGTTCCAACAATTCCGAGGAGACTCCACGAGCCCGCGTGTGAATCGGCGCCCAACTTTGCCCCTTTCGGCGTCCAATCGTGCCCCCGGTAGACGGTCTGAACCTTCAATGCTGGGAGCAGGTTGGCCGATGCGAGCTGGCTGATCTTGGGGATCAGGCCGTGGTACCGCCGTGTTCGTCCCGCACCGATGAGGAGATGGTCCCCGCCGTTACCGTACCGTGCGCCGCGCGCAACCAGTGATCCGGCCCGCACGATGGAAGCCGCTGTTCGGAAGTTGAGATCTGAACGGCTCTACCCCTCGCCTACGTTACTCCTCCTCCATTCCCGTGCGGACGTGCCCGACCCCGGAGGGAGGCAAAACGGTCATGCATGACGAGCGTGGTGTGGTGGCGCGATAGGGATCGGACCGGTATGCTGCAGTGGCGGGACGCAGATCCGCACCGCAAACACAGATGTCGTGCCCAGAAATTGATATCCCCGAGGCCTCGCGCCGTTACTTCAACGAGTGGGCGGCGCGGTATGACCGGAGTTGGACGCAGATTTGGTTCCGGGAAAACCATCGGCTGATCGTGGAGGCGATGAGCCCGCCGGCGGATGCGCGTATCCTCGACCTCGGCTGCGGGACGGGGCAGCTCGCGGCACACCTGGCGCAACGGGTTCCGCGCGGTAGCGTGCTTGGGGTCGACCCGGCAGAGGAAATGGTACGGGTCGCACGGCGGGCGCACCGCCAGCGCACGAACCTGTGCTTCGAAGTTGGCAGCAGCGAGGCGATCCCGGCCGCTGCCGATACCTTCGACATGGTCGCCAGCACGATCTCGTTCCACCATTGGGCTCGACCCGTCGAGAGTTTGCAGGACATCGCCCGCGTACTGAAACCGAACGGCCGTGTGCTGATCCTCGACCTGTGCCGCGATAATCTGTTCATGGGGGCGCTCGACCAGCTGCAGCGCTGGCTGCAGCCATCGCACGCCGGCATCGCGTCGACTACGGAAATGCGTCGCTACTACTCGCATGCCGGGTTGCGCCGCCTGCAGATCACCAAGCCCCGGTGGCTCCTCATGCTCGCCCAAGGAACGTTGGGCGGCGGATGAAGCGTGCAGTCCGCAGGATCTCTATGGGGGTCGTCTGGCGGGATACGGGATCTGCGCCGTGGCCGGCTCCGTGTTGGTGGGCACGGTTGTGTAACCTCTTCCAGTGCGGTAGGCGGCGTCTGTGAAGCGAGGTGACGGCACCGCTCCCAAGCCGAAGAGACCGCGCGCCGCTCGTTCAGCGTTCCCCAGAACAGCTACAATCAGGGCGCCGGCGCGTCGTGGCAACGCCGGCATCGCTCCCACCGCCCACTACACGGCTCAAGCGTGGGTGAGGGAAGGATTCCCCAACGCCGATCTGTTCGACACCTGGATGGGCCGGGCGCTCTACGGAGTTGCCGAAGCAGCCAGAAGCATTGCCGGGCCGCTGCTGCCCGGCGTGATGCGTCACGCGCAGGAATACCTGTTCATCCGGCACCATGTGTACGAGGAGCGGCTGCGCCAGTTGGCGCCCGATTTTGTCCTGGAAGTCGGTGCGGGCCTGTCTCCCCGTGGGCTGACCTGCACTCGGGAACGGCCCCAGATGATCTACACCGAAGCCGATCTTCCCGATATGGTTCAGGAGAAACGCCGCCGCTTTGAGCAAACCTCGCTTCCCGCCAACTACTACCTCACGACCATCGACCTCCTGGGCGATGCCCTCGTTCTCCCGGTAAACCCTCGTGAGGGTCAGCGGGTGCTGGCGATCACGGAAGGCGTGACGGACTACCTGTCGATGGAGGAGAAGGCGGTGGCTTGGAAGAACCTCTCGACGTTCCTGCGTGATGCCGGTGGCGGAACGTATTTGTGCGAGATTCATCCAATGAGCCAGCACGCTGACTCCCCGTGGGTCGCGCAGGTTGCCATGCGGACCATCGGCGCACTGGTCGGCGGGTTATCCTTCGAGGGGCGGCTCTTCGAATGTCCGGAGGACGCCACTGCGCTCATGCAGCAATGCGGATTCGACGAAGCCTACGTCCTCGACGCGGCAAGCCTCAATCGCAGCCGTCACCATCCACCGATGCAACACTGCCACTGGTTGCTTGTGGAGGCGACGGTGGGTGCCGATTCGCGCTTGTGAAGGGTGAGCGAACACCGTCTTCCCGTCACCACACTGTGTCTGGTTCACATGTCGGGAAAATCAAACTTGAAGGCTGGGTGACAAGCCTCTTGCGCGTGGCATTCGGGTTGCTGTTCTCGTTACACCAGTCGAAACAGCTGGGTGGCTGGCGATGAACCATCTGCGAACGGCCCGCTCGTGTTCCCCCTCGAGCGGCAAGGGTCGAACCAGCGCCAAGACGAGCATGGATGATGCGCGCACAGTGCAACTTTGATCAGGCGTGCACTCGCGAGGTACAAACGGCATGAGAACTGAAGAAGGGCGAATGGCAGCTGCAGTGGGCAAGCCGCCCCAGCCAAAATGTCGGCCGGAGATCACCGCTGAGGTGACGGACCGGCTTCGGGAGGTGTGGCGCTATCGCGTTGCGGACGTCGGATTTGACAGGCGCCGTAGGGTGCATCGACTGCTAGTCGTGCTCGATGTCCCGAAGAAGCTGGCGGTCGAGGTTGCCGTCACGCGTGAGTTCTGCCACGACGCTGACGTCGGGACCTTGCATCAGTGGCTGCGCGGATCCGAGCTGGTCGACCGAGTCCGTGAAGGAAGAAATATCAGGCTTCATTGGAACGGCCAGATCCAGATTGTCTGAGGGCACAGGCGAGGACCGGGCCACCGGCTGCTCCCACCGTCCAATCGCTTCCCATCGTGCGGCGCCGCGGTCCCGAAGAGTTGATACCGCAGAAGCCAGCCGCGGCGCATTCTCCTCTTGACCGAGGATTGTCTGGCCGACTACAAGCCGGAGGCAATTGTGATCCGGACGATGGTGCTCTCGAGTGCTCCGCCGTTGCGACGGCACGGCAGAGGAACGTGCATGCAGGTGATGCCGGGGCGGGCCTCGTCCGTCGTTGCGATCCGTTTGCTTGGCGTCGCCGTCGGGTGCGTTGTTGGCCTGGGCGCTTGCGGGGAGCAGACCACCACGCGCGCCGCCCCAACTCCGGCCAGTACGCCGACTGCGACGCCCACGCCGACCCCCAACCCTGTCGACCGTGCGAACGTGCTGCTGGCGCAGCTGACCTTCGACGAGAAGGTGTCGCTCGCTGCCAGCGGTGAAGCTGGAGTTCCACGTCTCGGAATCCCGGCGATTGCCGCGGCGGACGGTCCGAACGGCGTGCGGCTTGGCGGACCCGGAAAGACCGCCTTTCCGAACGCACAGGCCGTCGCTGCGTCGTGGGATCGCGCCCTGGCCGAGCGCTTCGGCAGCGCGATCGGCGCGGAGGCGGCGGGGAAGGGATTCAATCTGACGCTCGGGCCGACCGTGAACATCCTGCGCACACCGAAGTGGGGACGCGCGGCGGAGACGTTCGGCGAAGACCCCTACCTGTCCGGACAGATCGTGGCATCCGAGATCCGCGCCCTGCAAGGCGCGCACGTCATGGCCGAGGTGAAGCACTTCGCGGCGAACAACCAGGAGATCGATCGTTTCGGTGCCACGGTCGGGCTGGCGCAGTTCTCCCCGGCCGTCAACGTCATCGTGTCCGAACGCGCGCTGCAAGAGATCTACTTCCCGGCGTTCAAGAGCGCGGTCCAGGAGGGGCAGGCGGTCTCGGTCATGTGTGCGTACCCACAGGTCAACGGCCTGTACGCGTGCCAGAACCCAGCCATCTTGGGCACGCTCAAGGATGCGTGGGGCTTCACGGGCTTCGTCGAGCCGGACGCGCTGGAGGCGGTGCGCGATCCGGTTGCCGCCGCCAACGCCGGAACGGATCAGTTCGCGCTCGGCTCGATCGGTGCGCCTCCGATTGACAAGGCGCTGCGTCAGATCTCAACGGAACGCCTCGACGACATGGCGCGACGCATCCTCACGGCGATGGTGAGCGTGGGACTTTTCGAGTATCCCAGCAGCGGTACTGCCGACGCCGAGGTGAGCACACCGGAGCACGTTGCGCTGGCGACGGACATCGGCACCGCTGGCAGCGTGCTGCTCAAGAACGACGGCCAGGTCCTGCCGCTTGCCGGGGACGTCGCCTCGATCGCCGTCGTGGGATACGATGCCGGCGACGGCACGCAGCACATGGAGGGCGGCTCAGCCGCGGTGCTCGGAGGGACGGTGGTCACGCCGCTAACTGCCATCACCGCCCGCGTCGGCCAGGGTGTTACGGTGAACTATGCGCCGGGCACACTCGGCGTCGTGCCGCTGCAGATCGTCCCGGCCGACGTACTCGCGCCGTCATCGGGCAGCGGTCCAGGATTGTTCGGAACATACTATACCGGCGCGGATCTGAGTGGCCCGATCAATCGCACGGCGGTCGTCCGGACGCTCGATGCGAGCAGTGTGCTGGGGACGACGGCGCGCTCGGCGCGGTGGACGGGAACGCTGACCCCACCGCTGACCGGAACGTACCGGTTCTCGCTGCAGCACTCGGGTATCGCGCGGTTGTTCATCGATGGCACGCTGGTGGCGAGCGGTGACACCGAAGGACTGGACAGTGTGATTCTCGGCCCGCAAGCCGCCCCCGCGGTAACCGCGCAAGGCGTGGCACACCTGACCGGCGGCAGCCCCGCGGCGATCACCATCGAGTACGCGGTCGGCTCGGCGTTGATCGGCTCTGCGTTGCACCTCGGGTGGCAGCCACCGGACCCGCAGTTGGTGGAAGACGCGGTCACCGCAGCGCGGGCTTCCGATGTTGCGGTAGTGTTCGTCAACGACGTGACCTCCGAGGGCATGGATCGCACGTCGCTGGCGCTGCCGGGAGATCAGGACAACCTCATCGCCGCGGTCGCCGCGGCGAATCCACGGACGGTTGTCGTCCTGCACACATCGGGGCCGGTGCTCATGCCGTGGCTCGCACAGGTCGCCGCCGTGATTCAAGCGTGGTATCCCGGCCAGCAAACCGGCGACGCGATCGCCGCGGTACTGTTCGGCGACGCCGAACCTTCCGGACGGCTCCCGATGACGTTCCCCACCAGCGAGGACCAGGGGCCGGCGCAGGAGTTGACGCAGTATCCCGGTGTCGACGGTGTCGTCAGCTATGACGAGGGAATCTTCGTCGGCTATCGTTACTACGACCAATACGAGCAGCAGCCGCTGTTCCCATTCGGTTACGGCCTGTCCTATACGACCTTCACGCTCGGCGACCTGCGCGTTGCCAGCCGCGCTGACGGCACCTACGCCGTATCCGTCACCGTGACCAATACCGGTAGCCGTGAAGGTGCTGCAGTGGTCCAGCTCTACGTCGGCTTCCCCACCGTGGCCGAGGAGCCGCCGAATCAGCTCAAGGGGTTCGCCAAAGTCGTGTTGCAGGCGGGCCAGGCGGGCCAGGCGGAGATGACGCTCGACCGCTCGAGTTTTGCGGCGTGGAGTGCGGAGATCAACGACTGGATTGTTCACCCCGGCACCTACCAGATTCGCGTCGGCACCTCGTCGCGGGACTTGCCGCAACAGACGACGCTGGTAATTGAGTAGCGGCGCAATACCAGACGTCGCCAGCAGGGGCTCGCTGCCGGCGGTGGACGGGCTTCATTAGGTGGTGGACCGCGGGGAACGGCCGCGACGACCGGTTGCCTCGATGGCGTGCGCATCGATCGCGGAAATCGCCATGCAGGTGGAGGGAGGAAAATGGAAATCGCCGGGACCTATCTCCCGCATGGGATCTTCGCGCCAACTGGTGCCTGCGGTGCGCCGCGGGTCTTCATTGCGCCGCAACGATACATTCAGGGCAAGGACGTTCTTGCGCAGATGGGCAGGTATCTTGCGCTCGTTCCCGCCCAGCGCGTTGCGGTTTTGATTTCCGCCGGTGGCGAGGCACGCCACGGTGGCCCGCTGATCGAGGCGTTGCGCGCAGCGCGGATCGATTCGATCGTCTGCAGGTTCGATGGCGAATGCTCGAAGCAAGAGGTCGAGAAGCATGTGCGTACTCTTCAGGGCGAGCGTGTCGATTGCGTGGTGGCCGTGGGCGGCGGCAAGTGTGTGGATAGTGGCAAAGCGGTCGCGTTCAGGCTGCATGTGCCAGTCGTCATCGCGCCCACCCTGGCGTCGAATGATGCCCCCTGTTCCGCGCTTTCGGTGCTCTATTCGCCCGCCGGCGTGTCCGAGGGGGTGGAGTTCTATCCCTGCAGTCCGGCGTTGGTGGTTGTCGATACGGGTGTCGTCGCGGCAGCTTCGGAGCGCTACGTCGTTGCCGGGATGGGCGACGCGATGGCGACCTGGTACGAAGCCTCAGCGTGCCTTCGCAATCGCGCCGCGAGCACGATGGTCGGCGCGCGTCCCACGCTTGCGGCCATCGCGATTGGCGAGGTGTGCGCGAATACGCTGTTCAAGCATGGCGCGGCGGCGGCGGCGGCAGTGGCCAGCAGTAGCGTAAATGACGCGCTCGAAGCCGTCGTCGAGGCCAATACGCTGTTGAGCGGTCTGGGTTTCGAAAGTGGTGGGCTGGCGGCCGCCCACGCGTTTGCCCAGAGCTTCACCGCCATCCCGGAGGCGAACGCGCATCATCTGCACGGCGAAATGGTGGCCATGGGTACGCTTGCACAACTCGTCATGGAGCAGCGGTTGGACGAGGCGCGTTGCGTCGCCCGGTTTTTCATCGAGGTCGGACTGCCGGTACATGTTGGGCAATTGTCCATCGATGCCCACGACAGCGCGGCGCTCAAGACGATCGTGGATGACGTCCTGGCGTTTCCGTTCATCGGCAACATGCCGATGCCGATCGATGCTGACGTGATCCGCCATGGCTTGCTCGGCGCTCACGAGTTCGGCTTGGCGTTGACCGAGCAGGGAGGGGACGCATCCTATCGGCGGCTGCACGCTGACTGATGGGAGAGCTCCGTACCGCGATGGGCGCCGCTGCGCAGGCGGAGCGGCTGGCGAGCAAGTATTGCCATGACTGCATCGCCAGCCTGCAGCGTGCCGGCGCGATGCTCGCGTATTGGTTGGCGACGTTTGACGGATGCTTTCTGCGCGCCGTATACACGGAATCTGTGGTCACGTGTTGCGCGACTACTTCACCAACCTGAATTCCCGGTCAACGGCCGTGACTAAACATCAGCGCCGTACCGTATACGGTAGTATCTGATAGACTTATGTCAGCGTAGATATCGAGGTCGTTGCTCGTAGTGTCGAGGACGGCTACCCGACCGCGGCGCCCAGCACCACGAGCATCACGGCCGCGACGGCGGCTTTCAACACGAAACCGGACAACCGTCCGCGCAAGGCCGCCAGGCCCGTTGAAAACGCCGCACCCAGCGTGCCGCCCTCGGACACCACGGCGAGCGCCGCACCGCTAAAGGCACCAGCAAGAGCTCCGAGGAGCGCGCCCACCCCGAACAGAAAGGGCATGCCGACGAGGCCGCCGACAACCCCACCGACCAATGCGCCGGCCATGACGCGCCGTGAGGGGCGGTCGCCCACCGCGCGCGCCGCGGCAAGGAACTCGACCGCCTCGCCGAGCACCGCCAGCAGGAAGAGCCATCCGACGGTCGACCAGTGCACCGTCGCAAATCCCGTCGCCCACCCGTACATCAGCGCGGCGCCGACGATGAGGAAGGTTCCCGGCAACCCGATCAGCAGCGACGCGAAAGACGCCAGACAGGTAATCAGCAACAGCAGCAGGCCGACGATGTGCAATAGGGTGTCCATACGAGGTCCAATATCATTCGCCCACGAGGACCACGATGGCAGGCACGGGCCGGAAACGGTGTCGACCATGCGATACCGCCAGGGAAGGGGCCGTTCATCGACGTCGTTGCCGCCCGCTGATCCTTTCGTTCCTTGGGTGTGATACGGGTTCGTCCGTGGATTTCGCTGCGGAGCCGGCACTCCTGACCATCCTCCACTGTCGTTACCCCATCCGCTGTCGAGCCGAGCGCTGCGTCTCCGGCGCGGTCACGATTCTTCGCAAGAGCGAAGCGAGCGGCCGGCCGCTTCGGCAGATCGAGCTGTGCATCTCTCACGCGGAGATCGTGATCCGGCGGGAACGCCACCGCGGGCTCACGGTCAGCGACTGGCGGTGATGAAAATGGTATTCTGCGAAACCATGCTGCTCGGTACGTCAGCGGCTCCGCGTCCCGATTCGCCGACGGTCATGCGAGGCGTTGGATGGGGTGCTCGGGTCACGGCTGCATAGGCAGGTGAGCTCGCTGAATGGCGCTTGCGAATCTTCGCCCACCCTGTGAAGAGGCGGCCGCACGTGCGGCGCCGGAGACCCCTGGCTGTGCGGCGCACGCCAAGCGCTGGGTGCTCGCGGCAACGGTGCTGGCCTCGAGCTTGGTCTTCCTCGAAGCGACGGTGATCAATGTCGCATTACCCGCCATCCAGCAGGCACTGGATGCTTCGGTGGGAATGATGCAGTGGATCGCGAGCACGTACACCTTGGCCCTCGCCGCGCTGACGATGGTGTGCGGCGCCTTGGGTGATCGGTTCGGTCGCCGCCGAATGCTGCTGATTGGCCTGTCCCTCTTTGCGGTCGCGTCTCTCGCCGGCGGTCTCGCCGCCAACGGCACCGCATTGATTATCGCGCGTGCGCTGCAAGGGATTGGCGCGGCGGTCGTCACACCCAATAGCCTGGCGCATCTGAGCGCCTCGTTTCCACGCGCCGAACGCGGCCGGGCACTAGGCGTCTGGTCTGCGGCGTCATCGCTCACCGGGAGCGCCGCACCGCTGCTTGGCGGGTGGCTGGTCGACGCCGTGTCTTGGCGGGCGGTGTTACTGGTCGGGGTACCCGTGGCGGTCGCTGCTCTGGGCGTATGCGTCGCACGCCTGCCGGAAAATCGTGCGCCGCGCGCTGCTGCCACATTGGACATACTCGGAGCAAGCCTTGCCACCCTGGCGTTCGCCAGCGTGACCGCGGGTTTGATCGGCGCGTCCGGCGGCGCACCGTCTGCAGTCGTGTGGGTGCTCTTGCTTACCGGCTTCGCGTTACTGGCGGGCTTCATATGGTTTGAATCGCGCATTGCCGAGCCGATGATGCCCCCGGAAATTTTTCGCGTGCGCACATTCAGCGCCGCCAACCTGCTGACCTTTCTCGTCTACTTCGCCGTTCCAGCGACGTTCTTCCTGCTCCCGTTCACGCTGGTGCAGGCGTATGGCTATTCCGCGACGCTGACCGGCGCGGTCTTTTTGCCGTTCGCCGTGGTCATGGGGACATTATCCCGCTGGGCGGGTGGTCTCACCGATCGTTGGGGTGCAAAGCGGCCACTCATCCTCGGTCCGCTCATGCTCGCGACCGGTCTGGCGCTCTTCGCGTATCCGTTCGGTGACGGATCGTATTGGCAGACGTTCGTGCCGCCGATGGCTGTCGTCGGCTTGGGTATGGCGCTGATCGCTGCTCCCATCACCGCGGTGGTGATGGGAGCGGTGGGCAATGAACAGGCGGGCGTCGCTTCAGGAATCAACAGCACCGTCGCCCGACTCGCCGGCCTCCTGGCGGTTACCATCGCCGGGCTGGTTGCTGTAGCGGTCTTCGACACAGCGCTTGGCCAGCGCATCGCCGCTGTCGATGCCGCGCCAGCCGTCAAGCAGGCGTTGTTGGCGCAGCGACACATGCTGGGCGGCACTCCCATTCCTCCGGACGCCGGTGCCGCCGCAGCGGCGCTGCAACGCGCCCTGCGAGCAGCGCTGGTCGACGCCTTTCGTGTTGTTGTATTGCTCTCCGTCGCCTTCGCAATTGCTGGAGCCGGCGTCGCCGCCATCGCGATCGACGTGCCGGCCATTGCGGGTGATCGTCGGGTGCAGGACGCTCCGCTGGTGTGCGAGCACCTGGCGCAGGTCGTGACCGTCGCGCCGCGGAGTGAGGGCTGCGAAGCGTGCCTCCGTGACGGCAGCACCTGGATTCATCTCCGTCTCTGTCTTGCCTGTGGCTACGTGGGCTGCTGCGACGCATCGGCGCGGCAGCACGCCACGCAGCACTTCCACGCGACCGGCCACCCGGTTGTGCAGTCCCTGGCAGCGGGCGAGGCGTGGCGCTGGTGTTATGTGGACGAGCGCGTCGTATGAGGACCGCACCGCGTTCCCGCCTAGCCCCATCCCCAGATATCCGCCTATTGAATCCTCGGCGATCGCTTTTGCGCCGCGGCGCGCTGCTCGGAGAGGTAGCGCAAGGCCAATTCCATACCGTGTTCCGTAGACACTCGTGGTGCCCACCCCAGTCGGCGGATCTTCTGCGTCGATAGGTGCCACTGAAAGCCAAACGCTTTGACGTCGACGGTCAGCAATGGCGGCGGGCTCGTGATGCGCAGCCAGCGCCACAGGGTCTGCGTCGCTTTGGCTGCCCCAAACGCCAGCGCGTACGGCACGTGTAAAGTCGGCGCCTTCTTGCCGATCACTCCGGCAATGCGGGCACACACTTCTTCCAGTGTTGGTCCGTCGGCTTCGTCGTGCACGAGATATCCCTCGCCAATAGCGCCTGGGTGCCTGCTGGCGAGCACGCAGGCATCGACAAGATTGTCGATGAACACCCACGGAAGCTTGGCGTTGCGAAACCAGAACGTCATGACACCGTCGTCAATCGCCGCAGCAAGGTTCCGGAAAAACGCCTTGTCGCCGGGACCGTAGACCCACCCGGGGTAAATGATGGAGAGTGGCAGCTG
>Ga0265332_10001046_pt1 | contig 16229 bp, 12 predicted proteins | sample 41926metaG_FD_202084 | JGI IMG/M metagenome (GOLD analysis project Ga0265332, IMG submission 202084) | Rhizosphere microbial communities from Carex aquatilis grown in University of Washington, Seatle, WA, United States - 4-19-26 metaG | ecosystem: Host-associated > Plants > Roots > Rhizosphere...
ATACCGAAGAAGCTCTTGCCGACGGCGTGGCAGCTCGCGCAGCCGGACGCGATGCCGGCATGCGTCATCGTGCCGCCTGCAAAGCTGGTGAACTTGGTCGGCGAGTGGCAGAGCTCGCAAGCCTGCGATGTCGGGATGTGCGTTGGCGGCGGCGAGACGGGAACGATGCCCGTGAAGCTGAGGCCGCTCGCGTGGCAGGCGGCGCAGCCGCTGCTGATGCCCGCGTGGTTCATCGTGCCGCCCGCGTACGTGCCGGGCGTCGCATGGCAGGTCGCGCAGGGCTGGGCCGTGGGAATGTGGCTGGCCGGCTGCGTGGAGACTCCCGAGCGGAACGACGTCGTCGACGCGTGGCAGCTGCCGCATTCGCCGGAGACAGGGTGATTGGGATCCTGTGCGGTCGTGGGGCGGGTGACGATGCTGACCCCGGCGAAGGTCTTGCCCGTCTCGTGGCACGTTGCGCACGGCACGCCCGCAACCGGGGCATGGTTCATCGGGGTGCCCGCGAAGCTCGCGAACGCCGCCGCGGCATGGCAGCTCTCGCATCCCGCGGTGCCGAACGGAATGTGCGTGCCGGGCGGCGACACCGGCGTCACGCCGGCGAACGACTGTCCGACGGCGTGGCAATTGGAACACCCGTTCACGATTCCCGCATGGTTCATCGGCGCCGGATTCCACGCCTGCGTCGAATGGCAGGTATCGCAGGCAAGGCTCGTCGGTATGTGGGATCCCGGCTGGGCCGTGGCGCGCGCGCCGTTGTGGCAGGTCGCGCAGCTTCCGGGCGTCACGCCCGCGTGGTCGAACCGGACGGTGGTCCAGCTGAACGTGCTGTGGCACGAGTCGCAGGAGGCGGACGTCACCAGGTGGCCGGAAGGCTTTCCCGACGCGGTGGTCCCGTTGTGGCAGGTCGCGCAGGTGCCGGGCGCGACGCCCATGTGGTCGAACTGTGCGCTGGCGAAGGACAGCGTGTTGTGGCAGACCGAGCACTCCTGGGTGATCGGAACATGCGAGGACGTGATCACGACGGTGCTGATGCGGGCGGCGGCCGTATGGCAGCCGGTGCAGGTCTTCGGCGTGTTCTTGAATTCACCGCGGACGTGGCAGCTTTCGCAGCGGGTTCGTTCGTGCGCGCCGGTCAGGGGAAAGCCCGTGGTCCAGTGCTCGGCCACCGCTTCGGGTCCGGGAAGCGTGGAAACGCGAGTCGCCGCTGCGCGCGTCGATGCGGCCGCGGCCTGTGCCGGCGGATTCTGCGCGACGGAGTTCTGCGCCGACGCACCGGCAAACGGGAGTGCCGCGCCCAGGGCGAGGACGACGCCGACGATGAGGCGCCGCAGCGAGGCGCCGGGCGACGCGCAGGAGAGGAATGATTTCATGGGCGCGTGCCGCTTCCTTGAGAAGCACCGCCGGCGTCCGATCGCGGCGCGGTGCGTGAGCCGAAGGCCCTGATGTCCTTGAACGACCGCGTCGTGTGGCAGCGCTCGCACTGACCGCCGAAGTTGCCGCCGTGGACGTCATCGGCGGCGTGACAGGAATGGCAGTTCGATGCGAGCACGGGGACCTTCTCGCCCGTCGCCTTGTGGCAGGCGACGCACGCCACTTTCACGTGGGCGCCCTCCAGCGGATAGCGCGTGCGCCGCGTGTGGTCGAAGTCCCAGATCTTCCATGCGCGCGCGTTGTGACACGCGCTGCAGTCCGCGCCAAGCCGTCCCTTGTGCTGATCGTCCTTCAGGTGACAGCCGATGCAATCGCGGCGCGCGTCCCTGAAGGCGGCCGTCTGGTGGCAGGCCTTGCATTCGGTGCGCAGATGGATTCCGAGCAGAGGGAAGCGGGACTTGGCGTGATCGAAGCGCGCCGTCTTCTTCCAGTCTTCCGTGTCGTGGCACTGCTCGCATTTCTGGCCGAGCTGATCCCTGTGCTTGTCGTCCTCGCGGTGGCAGGAATAGCAGTCGCCCGACAGCTTGTCCCTGTAGACGTTGCCGACGTGGCAGGCGTCGCACTTGGTCGAAACGTGGCGCCCGACCAGCCGGTACTTCGTGTCGCGGTCATGGCGGAACACGATGTCCTTCCAGCTCACGGCGGTGTGGCACGTGCCGCACAGCTCCGCGTAGCGCCCCTTGTGCGTGTCGTCCTTGCGGTGGCAGGCGATGCATTCCACCGGCGCGCCGCGGAAGCTCGCCGGATCCTTGTGGCACTTCACGCAGTCGACGTCGTGGTGCTTGCCCTGCAGCCTGAACTTCGAGAGGTCGTGATTGAACTTCGCCTGTTTCCAGCTCTGCTCGGTGTGGCAGTCGGCGCAGGCCGGGCCCAGCGTTCCGTTGTGCTTGTCGTCGGGCTGGTGACAGCCGTTGCACGTGATCGGCACCTTGATGAGGCCCGCCGTCGACTTGTGGCAGCTTTCGCACTTCGCCGTTTGGTGCTTGCCGCGCAGCGCGAAGTGGGCGTCGCGGTCGTGCGCGAACGCCGCGACGTCCTTCCAGCTGCCGGCGACGTGGCAGGTCTCGCATTTCTCGCCCAGATGGCCGCGGTGCTGCTTGTCATCCTTGCGATGGCAGGCGGCGCAGGTCAGCGGCGTGTCCTTGAATCTGTCGTTGCCATGGCAGCTCGCGCATTTCGTGTCGACGTGCTTGCCGGTCAGCGCGAACTTGGTCTTGGCATGATCGAAGCGGGCCGTGTCCTTCCATTTCACTTCCGTGTGGCAGTCCTGGCATTGCGGGCCCAGCGCGCCCTTGTGCTTGTCGTCCTTGCGGTGGCAGCCGTCGCAGGTGTCGGGCGCGGCGCGGTATTTCCTGTCCGCGACGTGGCAGCCCGCGCACTTCGCGTCGGCATGCCTTCCGGCAAGCGCGAACCCCGTCTTCGCGTGGTCGAAGCCCTTCTCGGCGACCGGCGCGATGTTCATCTCGCGGCCCTTGTGGTCGGTATGGCAGGTCCGGCACGCCTGCGGCGCGAGGCGGCCGTGAAAGCCGTGCTTCGCGCGAACGTCACGGGCGACTTCCTTGTGGCAGTCGAGACACAGGCCGTCCTGGGCTTCCTTGCTGAACTTGACGTGGCATTTCTCGCACTGCTGCTCGATCTTCGCGTGTCCGGCAATGACATTGCCGGGCATGAGGACGCCCTCGAGCGACTGCGCGCTCGCCGCCATCGCCAGCGATCCGATTGCCACGCCCGTGAGTAGTCGCCATCGCCTGTGACCCATTTCGATCCATCGTCAGTACATGTGGACGGCAACGACGTGGGCGATGGCCGACAGCACCATCATGTAGACGAGCGGCACGTGCAGCACGTGCCAGATCGAGAACAGCCGCTCGAATGCCGCAAATTGCGCCACCCGCTGCACTGCCGCCAGATGGCTCGCGATCAGCTTCCGGCGCCGCTCGATGCGTCGCGCGAGCTCCTCCCCGGTCCAATGCTTCCTGGCGGCGACGCGCCGCAGCGCCTCGGTCGCCTCCCGCGTGCACCTTCGCCGCGCAGCGGCAGCGTGCAACCCGAGTGCGAGGAAGCGCAGCGGATGCACGAGCCCGTGGTGGCGCGTTTCCTCCGCGCGGCGCGCGAAATCATTGAGTTGCTGCTCGACAGCCGGGGCAAAGGCGAGCTTGGAGCGCAGCTTCTCGGAGTCGAAGCCCGCGCGCTCGCGGAGTTCGGCAAGCGAGGCGCGTCGCCCGTACAGCCCGTGATGGATCTGCGCGTAAAGGAACCGGCCCATGACGCCGCTGCCGGCGACGAGCGCCATCGAGACGAAGGCCACCGTGGCGTTCACAGACCCGAAGCGCAGAGTCGAATGCACGATGATCAGCACCGGCCCGGCAATGCCCAGAGCCATGTGCAGCGAGAACCAGAATCGAGCCGAGCCGAATTGCCTGACGGCGCGCCAGCGCTTGCGCAGCGGGTACGTGAAGAGCAGCAGCATCGCCGTGCCGCCGGCGACGCCGATCCAGTAGCCGAATTCCGACCCGGCAGTGAACCAGTTCGAGCGCGCGACCGCGCAGGCGAGCAGCAGCAGCATTGCCAGCAGGCAGAGGCCCGCGACCTCGCGGCGCGCTGCGCTCGCCTGCCGCGAGCGCGGCGTCGCATGCGCTGGACGCGGGGCCCGCTTCTGCGTCTCCCGCGACGGCATTCTGACCGCGACCGCTGCCGAATCGCGGGTCATGGCATCGATGGGCATCAGCATCGTCGTTGCGGCTTCCGCGTACTCGCGAGGCATCACGGGCTCTCCACCGCAGCGACGAACCGCGCGCTGCGCGCGGGAAGCGCCGCATGCCGTTGCCGCGCCGCTGCGCCATACCCGTTAGACTGGGGGCATCGGTTGAACCCGTCGACGCGTCCGGTTGTCGACAGCGAACCATGCCCGATCTCGACTACTTCGCCATTGCGCTCTACGGCCTTCCGGTCGTTGCGTTCGTCGCCATCCACATCGTCCGGCGCATGCGTCGCGGCGCCGCGCATGCGAAGGAGCTCGCCGCTGCGGTGCAGGCGGGCCTCCTCGAGCCCGTCTCCCTGCATCCGATCGTCGTCGATCCCTCGCGCTGCGTAGGCTCGGGCTCGTGCGTCGACGTCTGTCCCGAGAGCGCGCTCGGAATCATCGACGGCAAGGCGCAGCTGACGAATCCGGCCGTCTGCATCGGTCACGGCGCGTGCGCGGCGGCGTGCCCCGTCAACGCGATCGCGCTGGTGTTCGGCTCGGAGAGGCGCGGTGTCGACATTCCGCGCGTCGACCCGAATTTCGAGACCAACGTTCCGGGCATCTTCATCGCCGGCGAGCTGGGCGGGATGGGGCTCATCCGAAAGGCGGCGGAGCAGGGCCGGCAGGCGGTCGAGACGATCGCGGCCAGGAAGGCGGCGACGCCGCTCGACCTCGTGATCGTCGGTGCCGGCCCCGCGGGCATCGCGGCGGGCCTGAACGCGATCCATCGCAAGCTTCGCTATCGGCTGATCGAGCAGGAGCCTGATCTTGGCGGCGCGATCCTCCACTACCCGCGCAACAAGATTGCGATGACCTCTCCGGTGGACCTGCCGATCGTGGGGCGCCTGCCGATCGGGGAAATCAGCAAGGAGGACTTGCTCGCGACCTGGCAGGACGTCGTCGTCCGCTCGGGCCTCAGGATCGATTTCGACACGCGGATGGAGAGCCTGGCGCGGATCGCGCACGGCTACCGGATCGCGACGACGCAGGGAACGCTCGAAACCGCCAACGTCCTCCTCGCGATCGGCCGGCGCGGGACGCCGCGCAAGCTCGACGTACCCGGCGAGGAGATGTCGAAGGTTGTCTATCGCCTCATCGAGCCCGAGCAATACAGGGGCAAGCGCGTGCTCGTCGTGGGCGGCGGCGACAGCGCGGTCGAGTGCGCGCTCGCGTGCAGCGCGCAGCCCGGCACCACGGTCGTGCTCGCGTACCGGGGCGAGGTGTTCAACCGCATCAAGCCGGCCAATCGGCAGCGCCTGGAGGAAGCGGGCGCGGCGGGGCGGGTCGACATTCGCCTGCGGACCGAGGTGAAGAGTGTGGCCGACGGCCGAGTCGAACTCGTCGCCGGTGACGGCGCGGCGATCCTCGAGAACGATGTGGTGATCGTGCAGGCCGGCGGCGTGCTGCCGACGGCACTCCTGCGCGAACTGGGCGTCACGATCGAGACCAAGTACGGCACCGCTTGAACGGGACACCGCGTCCTGCGGAGTCGCGGCGCAGCTTCGCCCGATCCCGGCAGCCTCGCCGTCCGAGCCGCGAAGATCGCCCGAGATCCGGCACTCGCCGCGCCGCAAACGGCGCTTGTCCCGGCTCGACGGCGGCGTGGGCGGCAGCAAGAACACTTCCTGGCTCCTGTCCGGGTCCCGTGAGGGAGTGGGGCTTTCCCGCAAGGGGGTGTCGAGCGCGAACTGGGGGGTTCGAAGTCGACGCGTAAGCCCATATGTGTGGGAAAGTTACCCACAATATGCCATTGGAATAAATAGGCGTCAAGGGTGTCCGTGCCTTTCCGATGGGCGGCGATGCGGCATGGTCGGGGCGCCGATCCGCAGCGGTCGGGGCGCAGGAAAGGATGACGAAGCGGTCCGGCCTGGCGGAGATTCCGCCGCAGAAAGGCCGACCTGTGCGCCAGTTCAGCGCGCTGCCGCAGGAATCACCGCGAAATGGGCGGCGTCCGTTCGGTGCGACGAAGCACGGGGATGCTCGATGCGCCGCGACGCGGAGTCGCGTCGGGCAGGGCGAGGAATGCGAAAGGGGGGACGGCGCAGGCGGCTACGTGTCGCGGAGTTCGCGATAGTGCGCGCGCCGCTGGGCTTCGGAAACGAACTCTTCGAGCTCCGGGTCCATGGCGCTGCGCGCCGACACGATGCCGATGGCCCTGCCCTCCACGACGACGGGGAGATGGCGGAAGCCTTTCTCGTGCATCAGCATCAGTGCATAGCCGAAGGGCTTGTCGGGACCGACGGTGTACGGCGCGCGCGTCATCACGTCGCCGATCTGCGTCAGGCCGGCATCGAGTCCCGGCGCGAGGACGCGGGTCACGGCGTCGCGCTCGGTGAAGATTCCGATCAGCTGATCGCCGTCGACGACGAGGATCGCGCCGACGTTGTGCTTGGCCATCAGCTTCGCAGCCTTGGCCACTACGGTCGTGGGCGGCTCAAGCAGCAGCTTGCGCCGCTGCATCACATCCTTGATGGGCCTGTCCAGCATCGTGATCTGGTCGATGTTCGCCGTCGTGCCGCGGTGCCGCGCCGTTGACGCGGCGGCATTCCTGGCGTCAGCCGGCACGTCGCGCGCGGGTGAGCGGCGTGAGCATGCTATGTGGAATCGAAACCGTACGCCGCGCGCGGATGCGCAGCATTGACTTCGATCAATCCGCGGTGCCATCGGTGTGCGGCGCGCGCATCGATCGTGCATCGAGCGCGGCCTGCGGCGCCGCGCGGGCCCCTCGTCAGTCGTCGGCCTTGAAGATGACGCTGAAGGGTCGCGGAACGTCGGTCAGGCGCTTGAAGAACTCCACGTGCACATGCGGCGAGAGATTCTCGAACAGCATGCGAATCGCCTGATGCCCCTGCGTCTGGGCCGGCGCGCGCCGCAGGAGTCCGCCCTGCGCCGGGGCGCGATGACGCCCCGTGACGGCGAATGCGAGCCGCGCGATCTGCGGTTCGCGGGTCATGAAATCGCCGTGCACGGCGACCTCGTCGATTTCATAGCGATTGTTCACCGCCGTGCGATTGAACGACAGCGCGACGTCGTGCGCGCTGTCGACGATCATTTCGGCGCGCCGCCGCGGCAGCGGCTCCAGGATCTCGGCGGCCGCGATCTGCTCGAGCTGTCCCGTTGCGCGGTACTGGCGGTCGCCGCTTTCGGACGTGTTGAGCTCGAGGAGCCCGCTCTGCACGAGCTCGCTCGCGAAGGCGCGCACCGCGATCGGGTTGACGCCGAATTCGCGCATCAGCGTGCTGCGGCCGACCGACAGCGCCTCGACCGGCTGCTGCCGTCCTGCGCGCGCCATCAGCCGGCGCGCGCCGTTGCGCAGCTGCACGGGATCGAGCCCGAAATACCGCCGATGCGAAAACAGGGTGGCCGGAGGCATGGTGTCGAAGCTCACTGAAAGTTGTCTGCGTCCCCAAGCATAATCCGGTTGCCTGTCGTATACAACCCGCTCCGTGAGAGGGGGGCACCGCACACGCCGCACCCGACCCGTTCCCGTACGAGCGGCGCTGCGCGACAGGACGGACTCGGGCCGAGGCCCGCTTAGAGTTCGATGCGGTAAAGCAGGTGCGCGGCGTCGTCGCCGCAGGAAGGCACGCGGTGGAAGGGCCCGACCAGTCGGCCGCCATTGGCGAGGATCACCTTCTGCGACGCGAGATTCTCCGGGTCGGTCGTGATGTCCACGTGGGCGAGGCCTTCGGCGCGCGCCTGTGGCAGCATGAGCGCGAGCGCTCGGGTCGCGTAGCCGCGCCGCTGCTTCCACGGCACGACGGCGTAACCGATGTGCCCCCGGCACGAACGACGGCAGTGCCGTCGTTCCCGTCTGCCAGCGAAATCCGATGCTGCCGCAAAAATCGCCGTCCCAAAGCCACAGGCGATAACCGGGCAGGCGCGGCACGCGGCTGCCGTCCGGCATTGCGATCGGCGCTCCCTGTGCGGCACGATCGTATAGCGACGCGACGAACGCATCGGCGTCGCGCGCGATCGCGCCGAGCTCGTCGCTCGCGGCCGCCGCGCCGCGGATGTTGTCCGCCGACCAGCCGCGCGTGAGCGCGCGGACGTAATCCGGCAGGAGATCGCGGGAAGCGCGCCTGAGCTCGAGGTCCATGACGCGGCGATTCTACGTGGAGGATGGCGCGGGTGAGGAGGTGCAGCTCGGGCCCGCGCATCCGGCCATCGCGAAGCGACTATAATTGCAGTCTGTCCAACGTCTGCTGCGAATCCCCCATGAAAGTTCTCGTTGCCGTCAAGCGCGTCGTCGATTACAACGTCAAGGTCCGCGTGAAGCCCGACGGCTCGGGTGTGGACACCGCCAACGTCAAGATGTCGATGAACCCCTTCGACGAGATCGCCGTCGAGGAGGCGGTCCGCCTCAAGGAGAAGGGCGTCGTCACGGAGATCGTCGCCGTGTCGTGCGGCGTCGCCGGCAGCCAGGAGACGCTGCGCACGGCGCTGGCGCTCGGCGCCGATCGCGCGATCCTCGTCGAGACCGACATCGAGCTGCAGCCGCTCGCGGTTGCAAAGCTGCTGAAGGCGATCGCCGACAAGGAGCAGCCGGGCCTCGTGTTTCTCGGCAAGCAGGCGATCGACGACGATTCGAACCAGACGGGCCAGATGCTCGCCGCGCTCTCGGGCTGGGCGCAGGCGACGTTCGCGTCGAAGGTGGAGATCGCGAACGGCCGCGCGGTGGTCAAGCGCGAGGTCGACGGCGGGCTGGAGACGCTCGAGATGGCGCTGCCGCTGGTCATCACCACGGACCTCCGCCTCAACGAGCCGCGCTATGCGACGCTGCCCAACATCATGAAGGCCAAGAAAAAGCCGCTGGAGACGACCACGCCGGCGGCGCTTGGCGTCGACGTCGCGCCGCGCCTTGCCACGCTGAAAGTCGCCGAGCCGCCGAGGCGGCAGGGCGGCGGCCGCGTGGCCGACGTCGCCGAGCTCGTCGACAAGCTGCGCAACGTCGCCAAGGTGATCTGATCCGGCACGTGCGCGCGCTTTGCCCCGAAGCATCCACCGACCTCCATTCACCAGTGACACCATGACGACACTGCTCATCGCCGATCACGACAACGCGACGCTGAAGTCCGCGACGCGCAACGCCATCACCGCCGCGCTCCTGCTGGGTGGCGACGTGCACGTACTCGTCGCCGGCGGCAACGCAGGCGCGGCGGCTCAGGCCGCGGCGCAGGTGCCGGGCGTGGCCAAGGTGCTGCACGCAGAGGCGCCGCATCTCGCGTCGCCGGTCGCGGAAGCGATCGCGGCCACTGTCGTCGCGCTCGCCCGCGCGGGTGGCTACACGCACGTCGTCGCGCCCGCCACCGGGTTCGGCAAGAACGTGATGCCGCGCGTTGCCGCGCTGCTCGACGTGGCGCAGGTGTCCGAGATCATCAGCGTAGAGTCGCCCGACACGTTCGTGCGGCCGATCTACGCCGGCAGTGCATTCGCGACGGTGCAGTCGAAGGACGCGGTGAAGGCGATCACGGTGCGCGCAACGGGCTTCGACGCGGCGCCCGCCACGGGCGGCAATGCGCCGATCGAAGCGGTGGCCGCGGCACCGGATCCGGGACTCGCCAGGGTCATCGGACAGGAATTGAGCAAGTCGGATCGGCCCGAATTGACGAGCGCGCGCATCGTCGTGTCCGGCGGACGCGGCCTCGGCAGCGGCGAGAATTTCAAGATGCTGGAGGCGCTCGCCGCCAAGCTCAACGCGGCCATTGGCGCATCGCGCGCCGCCGTCGACGCGGGCTACGTTCCCAACGACTACCAGGTCGGCCAGACCGGCAAGATCGTCGCGCCGGACCTCTACATCGCCGTGGGCATTTCCGGTGCGATCCAGCACCTCGCCGGAATGAAGGACGCCAAGGTCATCGTCGCGATCAACAAGGATCCGGACGCGCCGATCTTCCAGGTCGCGGACTACGGCCTCGTCGGCGACCTGTTCCAGATCGTCCCGGAGCTGACCGCGTCGCTCGGTTGAGACGGGCGCGCGGCGCGCGCCGCGCGGAACGCCACTACCCATGCGCCGGCCTTCCGGGCGCGCGGCACCGGCGGCAGAATATTAGAGCGCCGACTCTAGTCGCCGGGCCTATGCTTGACAGATCAACGATTCCCGCCAGGACGAGTATTCCGATGAGCCAATATCAAGCCCCCCTTGCCGACATCCAGTTCGTGCTCGCCGATATCGCCGGCTTCGAGCAGGTCGGATCGCTCCCCGGCAACGAGGACGCGACACCTGACGTCGCCGCGGCGATCCTAGAGGAGGCCGCGAAATTCGCGACCAACGTGCTCGATCCGCTCAACGCGTCGGGTGACCGCGAGGGTGCCACGCGCCGCGACGACGGCACGGTAAAGACGCCGGCCGGCTTCAAGGATGCGTATCGGCAATTCTGCGCGAACGGCTGGAACGGCCTCGGCAAGAGCACCGAATACGGCGGACAGGGGCTGCCGTACCTGCTGTCGATCGCCGTCGAGGAAATGTGGCACGCGTCGAACCTCGCGTTCGATCTCTGCCCGCTGCTCACGCAGGGCGCGATCGAGGCGATCGAATTTCGCGGATCCGACGCGCTGAAGGAGAAGTTCCTGCCGAAGATGGTCGCCGGCACGTGGACCGGCACGATGAACCTCACCGAGCCGCAGGCGGGATCCGATCTCGCCGCCGTGCGCACGAAGGCCGTCCCGCAGGGCGACGGCACCTACCGGCTGTTCGGGCAGAAGATCTTCATCACCTATGGCGAGCACGACTACACCGACAATATCATCCACCTCGTGCTGGGCCGCACGCCGGACGCGCCGCCCGGCGTGAAGGGCATCTCGCTTTTCGTCGTCCCGAAATTCATCGTCGCCGACGACGGCAGCCTCGGCGCGCGCAACGACGTGCAGTGCGTGTCGCTCGAGCACAAGCTCGGCATCCACGCGAGCCCGACCTGCGTGCTCGCGTACGGCGACCACGGCGGCGCCGTCGGATACCTCGTCGGGGAGGAGAACCGTGGCCTCGAGTACATGTTCATCATGATGAACCTCGCGCGCTTCTCGGTTGGTCTCGAGGGCGTGGGCATTTCCGAGCGCGCGTACCAGCACGCGGTCGCCTACGCGCGCGAGCGCGTGCAGGGCAGGCCCGTCGGCGTCGAGGGCAGCGCCAGGGGTGCGGCGATCATCGACCACCCCGACATCCGACGGATCCTGATGACGATGCGCGCGACGGTCGAAGCGATGCGCGCCGTCGCCTACGTCACGGCCGCCGCCGTCGACAACGCGCAGCGCCATCCCGACGCCGCCGCGCGCGCGCAGCACCAGGCCTTCGTTGACTTCATGATCCCGATCGTCAAGGGCTGCTCGACGGAAAGCGCGCTGCGCATGACCTCGCTCGGGCTGCAGGTGCACGGCGGCATGGGCTTCATCGAGGAGACCGGCGCGGCGCAGTACTACCGCGACGCGCGCATCACGACGATCTACGAGGGCACCACCGCCATCCAGGCCAACGACTTCATCGGCCGCAAGACCGCGCGCGACGGCGGCGCCGAAGCACGGCGCATCGCGGCCGAGATCGACCGCACGGCAGCGGAGCTGACGGCGCACGCCGACCCGAAGCTGAAGGCGATCGGCGCGCGTCTCACGCGCGCGGTCCGCTCGCTGCACGCGGCGCTCGAATGGATGGTGCCGGCCTACGGCGCCGATGCGCGCGCCGCGCACGCGAGCGCGGTGCCCTACCTCGAGCTGTGGGGGCTCGTCGTCGGAGGATGGCAGATGGGACGCGCCGCGCTCGTCGCCGCGAAGCGCCTCGCCGAAGGCTCCGGTGACGCCGCGTTCCTCACCGCCAAGATCCAGACCGCGCGCTTCTACGCGGATGCGCTGCTGCCGCAGGCGACGGGCCTCGCCGACGTCGTGACGGCCGGTGGCGAACCCGCGATGGCGCTCGCCGCCGAGCAGTTCTGACGCATCGCGCCGGCGCCGCGCGCTAGTTGCAGGTGGTGCCGGCCGGCGGCACGAACAGGAAGCGCGTGATCGACTTTGTCTGGTCGACGGCAGGGAGCGACCCCGTGCCGGTCGTCGTGTAGTGCAACATCGCGTTGTTGCCATCCGCGAACGTCACGGTCGCATCGCCGACGACGGTCGACGGCTGCACGAGGTCGGTGGTCCTGAAATTGTCGAAGCGCGGCCCTGCCGAGCGCACCAGCTGCCCGGTGAACACGCTCGTCGTGCCCTGTCGCGCGACCAATGCAGTGAGCCACAGTGGCGGGTTGTTGCCGGAGACCTTGGCGTCGTAGGTGTACCACGTCGCAAAAATCGTGTTCCCCTGGTGTGCGAAGTTGATTCCCCAGCCCGGCTCGGTGGGAACCCACCAAAGATCCTGGTAATTGGCCGCCGCGGCGAGATTGGGTGCATTGGCGTACGTGCAGACCGGCTGCGTCGTGGACGCATCCAGCACGAAGCGCGTGATCGCCTTCGACTGCGCAATGGCGGTCGTCGCGCCGCCCGTGCCCATGATGAGGTTGTAGGCGAAGGTGCCATTGCTGGCATCGGTGAACGTGATCGTGCCGTCGCCGACCTTGGTGGCTGTTGCGGCGCCGGCGAAATTGTTGAACGGTGGGCCAACGTCGGCGTAGAGGTCGCCGTGATACGCATTGCTGGTGGGCGTCGTCCGTCCCGCCAGCATCGTCAGCCAGTATGCGTTGCCGGACGTGTCGTAGGTGTACCAGGTGGCGAAGATCTGGTCGCCCTGGTGCACGAAGTTCACACCCCAGCCCGACTCGTCCGGCTTCCACCACAGGCCCTGATAATTGACCGGAGGTGCGGCCGGCGCGATCGACGCGCTTGCGCCGGCGAAGTTCGTCGCCACGTTGGCGCTGACCTGCCCGTTCGCGAAGAGTGCGTTGACGCCGTCGGTGGGCAGGCTCGCGTAGTTCCACTGGTCGACGCCCTCGCCGTAGGTGACCTTGCCGTTGGCGACCGGAAAGAATCCGTTCGGCACGACATAGTCGGGTGTGACAAGGCCGAGCGCGGCGAATCCCTGCGTCGCGATGAGGATGCGCCTGCCGTTGGTGCTGCCGCTGTGAATATTGGTCGGAAACACGAAGACCGTCGGGATGCCCGGGCCCATGGTCAGGACGGTGTGGCCGCTCAGCTGGTTCTGACCATCGGCGAGCGCGATCAGCTCCATGAACTGGACGGAGCCGTCGGCGTTCGAGTAGAGCTCGTCGATCGCCATGATGTGAAAGGTCGCCCGGCTGGCGGGCGCTACGACGAGGAGCGTTGCGAACATCAGGCAGCGAAGCAGGCGTTGCATGAAGACCTCGGCTCGATTCGGGCGCGCACCGTCAGGAAGCGACGGGCGCCGCTACATACAGTTTCTGCAAACACGCGACCACGGGAGTGTATTCCGGCAACCGGTGGAACAAATCGGACCGCGGAACGGTTAACCTCGGTCGATGCAATATTTCGCCGCCGTTCGACCGGATCCCCGGCGCGTCCGTGCCTTCGGACGGACACTCGCGCTCGCCGCCGCGCTGATCCTCGGCGCGCCCGCCGCGGCAGCCGTCACGGGTCTTTTCGTCGTCAACGAGCCCTGGGTCCGCCCGGCAGAAGCGGGCTCGACCGACGTCTACATGAACCTGCGCAGCAGCGACGGCGCGACGCTCGTCGGCGTGCGCTGCGAGCTTGCAGCGTCGGTGACCATCGAAGTGCCAGACAGCGCCCGCCGCGGAAAATTCCGTGCGGTCACGCGCATTGCCCTTCCCGCCGGCGAAACGGTCGGGCTGGCGCCCGGCAAGCTGCATCTCCGGCTTGCCGCGATTGGACACGCGCTGAAGCTGGGCGAGCACGTCGCGCTGGTGCTGACGCTGGAAGCAGCCGACGGAAGCGCGCAGGAAATTCCGGTCAACGCAGAGGTGCGCCGCCGCTCGCCGAGCGACGATGAAGCGCACGCGCACGGACCTCCCGGCGCGCCCGCTGCGGCGCACTGAGCGCCCGCGCGCCGGTTAACTGCAACTCGCGCATTTAACCGGCGTATCGCAGGCGCGGGGCCGCTGCGCCACGACAGCCGCACGCCGGTTAATCGCGCAAATCGAGCTTAACGGGCGGCGCGGCGTGCGGCGGGTCGCCGCACATTCGTGCACGCCTTCAGGCGCGCTCGTCCGGCGGCCGCGTTGCGCTGCGGTCGGCACAGGCGGCCGTCGTCAGCCGGCCGGCGCGCGTGTCCCAGAGGCGCGCGGCCACCACGCTCGTCCGGCGTCGCCAGTTCGGGCGCTCGCGGTCGGTGCCCGGAAGGTTTTGCGCAATCGTCTCGCCGGCGAGGTCATCGGCCTGGAACAGCACGAATTCCGAGGGCGTTGCCGCGACGTAGCGATGCACCGCCGCAGTGACCGACGCGTCATGCGGCGCGGCGGCGTCGAGGCGCGTTTCGCCCGCGGGCGCGCCGCGCGAAACGGCACGGACGAGCGATTGACGATCGGCCGCGCGTGCGGCGCGCTCCGCCAGCGCGGCGTCGGCGCTCAGAAGGCCGAGGGAAGTCTTTTCGCCGATGTCGGCGCCGCTCCACCATCCGGCGATGGTCGGGAGGTCGTGCGTCGAAACGCACGCCGCAGCCTTCGCGGGATAGCTCTCCGGCGCGCGAAATGCCTCCCCGTCGCGCTCGAACCACAGCACGCGGTACGACAGCACGTCGGCGGCGGCGAGCCGGCCGCGCAGGCCGTCGGCAACCGTGCCGAGATCCTCGCCGACGACGAGGCACTGCGCGCGCCTGCTCTCGAGCGCGAGGACTGCGAGGAGATCGTCGAACGGATAGGCGACGTACGCGCCGTCGCCGGCGCGCCCGCCGTCAGGCACCCAGAAGAGGCGCGAAAGCCCCATCACGTGGTCGATGCGCAGCGCCCCCGCGTGCCGCATGTTGGCGGCGAGGAGCTCGCGGAATCCCGCGTAGGCCGACGCGGTGAGACGGTGCGGAATCGCAGGCGGCAGGTCCCACACCTGTCCGGTCGGCGAGAACGGGTCGGGCGGCGCGCCGATCGACACGCCGCGCGCGAGTCCGTCGGCATTCGACCACACTTCGGCGCCGTCGGCCGCGGCACCGATCGCGAGGTCCCGATAGAGACCATGGACGAGCCCCGCCGCGCGTGCCTCGGCGGCGACGGCGCGCAGCTGCCGGTCGGCCTGCCATTGCAGGTAGCACGCGAAGCGGATGTCGCGCGGGTGCTGCAGCGCGAATTCCGCGACGTGCGGCGCCCCCGGACTGCGCAGCGCCGCGGGCCAGCGCTGCCAGCGCAGCCGCGGGTGCGCGGCGGCAATCGCCTCGAAGGCGGCGAAATGGCGCAGCGTCGCGCCTCCCTCGTTCACGAATGCCGCGAACTCGATGGCGAGCGGATCGTCGTCCGGACGCCGGTCGAAGGTGGCGAAGCAGGCATCCAGCACCGCGCGCTTCGCCTGCCAGACGGCGACGTAGTCGACCTCGTCCCGCGCCGTGAGCGCGGCCAGCGCGCGCCCGTTCGCCGACAGCACGGCGCGCGCCTCGCGCGACGTCTCGAAATCGGTCACGCGCTCGACGTCGACATAGATGGGATCGACGAAGCGCCGGTCGGAGGGATGATAAGGGCTCGCACGATCGCGATCGACGCTGAAGAGCGCGTGCAGCGGGTTCAATCCGAGCAGGGTTCCGCCCGCGCGCGCCGTTGCGAGCGCGGCCTCGGCCAGCGTGGTGAAGTCGCCGACGCCCTGGTCGTCGGGGCGGCGCAGCGCGTACAAATGCGCAGCGAGCCCGAATCGGCGCGCGCCCGCCGCGATGTCGTCGGGCGTGTGGCAGCGCGGCGGCGCGACGATCAGCGTCGAGGCGCTGTCGCGGTCGTCGTCGAGGAACAGCCGATGCACGCCGCGGGGCAGCGCGGGCAGGGCGGGCAGCGCGACGATGCGGCGGACGCTCTGCCGGCCGTCGGCGCCCGTAAGCGTCCGTGCCGGCAGCGCGGCGATGTCGAGCGGATAATCGTCGCGGGTACCGTCCTCGCGCACGACGTGAAGCCAGTGCCTCGCCCCGCCTGCCGCGGCATCGAGCGTCAGCGCGATCGTCGCCGCATCACCT
>Ga0265332_10001049_pt1 | contig 16185 bp, 10 predicted proteins | sample 41926metaG_FD_202084 | JGI IMG/M metagenome (GOLD analysis project Ga0265332, IMG submission 202084) | Rhizosphere microbial communities from Carex aquatilis grown in University of Washington, Seatle, WA, United States - 4-19-26 metaG | ecosystem: Host-associated > Plants > Roots > Rhizosphere...
GGTTCCCGGCCATTGTGCGCTAGGCGCACAATCGTTCGCCAAGCGCACAGTCGTCTCGTATATTCGGCACCATGCCCGCCCACCGCCCCGAACGCGAGACCGTCCTCCACAGCTGGTGCGTGCAGGACGCCTGGGACACGCCCACCGTCGTCGGCGGCGAGGGGGCGCGCTTCTTCACGAGCGACGGGCGCGCCATCCTCGACTGCAGTTCGCAGAGCGAGTGCTCCAACCTCGGGCATCAGCATCCGCACGTCGTCGCCGCGATCCGCGCGCAGGCCGCGACGCTCTGTTACATCGCGAACGCCTGGGGCGCGGAGCCGCGCGCGGCCCTCGCCGAACGCCTCCTCGAGAAGAGCGGCTTCGACGGCGGGCGCGTCTTCTTCACGCTCGGCGGCGCCGACGCCAACGAGCACGCCGTGAAGTTCGCGCGGCAGGCGTCGCGCAAACCGCGCGGACTGGTCATCACGCGCGCCGAGCGGTCGTACCACGGCGCGAGCTATGCGACGATGGCGCTCTCCGGCGACAGCCGCACCCGCGAGATGGCCGACCCGGCGCAGTTCGGCGTGGTGCACGTGCCGGCGCCCTATGCGTATCGCTGCGAGTTCGGCGAGGCCTGCGCGAAGGGCTGCGCCGGCGGCTGCGTGGCGCGCGTCGAGGACGTGATCCGCCTGCACGGCGCCGCGCAGGTCGCCGCCGTGCTGATGGAGACGGATGCCGGCACGAACGGCATCGTCGCCCCCGCGAGCTGGTGGCCCGCGCTGCGCGATGCGACCCGCCGCCGGGGCGTCTATCTCATCGCCGACGAAGTGATGAGCGGCTTCGGCCGGTGCGGCGAATGGTTCGCCTGGCAGCGCCACGGCGAAGAGGCGCGTCCCGACCTCATGACGCTCGCGAAGGGGCTCACCGGGGCGCACGTGCCGCTCGGCGCCGTCGTCGTGTCACGCGACGTCGCCGCGGCGCTGCAGCACGAGATGCTGTACACGGGCCTCACGTACTGCGGCCATCCGCTCGCCTGCGCGGCGGGACTCGCCGCGGTCGAGGCGTACGAGCGCGAGGACCTCATCGCGCGGTCGCGGCGCCTCGGCGCCGCGATGATCGCCGAGTTGCGCGCGATGCAGCAGCGCCACGCGTGCATCGGCGACGTGCGGGGCGGGCAGGGGCTCTTCGCGGTGGTCGAACTCGTGAACGATCGCGCGACGCGCGAGCCGTTGTCGCCGTGGCCCTCCATGGCGCCGGCGCTCGCGGCGTTGGTTCGCAAGGCGCTCGACGCCGGCGTCTCCTTCGCGGCCCGCGGCAACCTGCTCCTCCTCGCGCCCCCGCTGGTGATCGCCGAGAAGGATCTCGCCGACGCGATGACGCTGCTCGACGGATTGCTCGTGGATGTCGACCGCGCGGTGGGCGCGTAGCGCGCATGCCCTTCGTTCCGCTGCGTGAGCTGATCGCCACGCACGTGCGTGACGGCATGACCGTGGCGCTCGAGGGGTTCACGCACCTCATCCCGTTCGCCGCGGGGCACGAGATCATCCGCCAGGGGCGCCGCGACCTCGCGCTCGTGCGGATGACGCCCGATCTCATCTACGACCAGATGATCGGCATGGGCTGCGCGAGCCGTCTGACGTTCTCGTGGGGCGGGAATCCCGGCGTCGGTTCGCTGCACCGGCTGCGCGACGCGGTGGAGCACCGATGGCCGCGCGCGCTCGCGATCGACGAGCACAGTCACGCGGGTCTCGCCGCCGCGTACACGGCCGGCGCGGCGGGATTGCCGTTCGGCACGCTGCGCGGCTATTCCGGCACCGGCCTCGCCGAAGTGAACGCGGCGCACGTGAAGAAGGTGACCTGTCCGTTCACGGGCGAGACGCTCGCCGCGGTCGCCGCGGTTCGCCCCGACGTGACGATCCTCCACGCCCAGCGCGCCGACCGCGCGGGCAACGTGCTGATCGCGGGCATCGTCGGCGCGAGCCGCGAGGCGGCGTTCGCGGCGCGCACGCTGCTCGTCACCGTCGAGCGCGTCGTCGATGCGCTCGACGCGCCGATGAACGGCGTCGTGATCCCGTCGTGGCTCATCGCGGGCATCGCCGAGGTGCCGGGGGGCGCCTATCCCTCGTACGCGCTCGGCGACTACCCGCGCGACAACGCGTTCTACACGGCGTGGGACGACATCGCGCGCGACCGCGACGCATTCACCGCGTGGATGACGCGGCACGTGCTCGGCACGAGCGACCACGCGGGCTTCCTGCGGTCCGTCGGGGTCGCCGAATGACCGCGCCCTACACGCCCGACGAGATGATGACGGTGGCCGCCGCGCGCCGGCTGCGCGACGGCGCCGTCTGCTTCGTGGGCATCGGCCTGCCGAGCGCGGCGTGCAACCTCGCGCGGCTCACGCACGCGCCGAACCTCGTGCTCATCTATGAATCGGGCACGGTCGGCACGCGGCCGAACGTGCTGCCGCTCTCGATCGGCGACGGCGAACTCGCCGAGACGGCGACGGCCGTGGTGCCGCTCCCGGAGATCTTCACGCATTATCTGCAGGGCGGGCGCGTCGAGGTCGGCTTCCTCGGCGCCGCGCAGATCGACCGGTTCGGCAACCTCAACAGCACGGTGATCGGCCCGTACGACGCGCCGACTGTTCGTCTCCCCGGCGCCGGCGGCGCGCCCGAGATCGCCGCGCAGGCGCGCGAGGTGTTCGTGGTGATGAAGCAGCATTCGCGCGCGTTCGTGGCGCGACTCGCGTTTCGCACGAGCGTCGGCTTCGGTGACGGCGGAGACGCGCGCGCCGCACTCGGCCTCCGCGGCGCGGGCCCGCGGTCGGTGATCACCGACCTCGGCATTCTCACGCCCGACGAGCAGACCCACGAGCTGACGCTGACCGAAGTGTACGAAGGCACCACCCCCGATCAGGCCCGCGCCGCCACCGGCTGGCCGCTCCGCATCGCCTCGCAGCCATCCGTCGCTCCGCCCCCGACGGCGCTCGAACTCGAAGTGCTGCGCGACCTGCACCGCCGCACGAAAGAAGCCCACGCCCAGCGCTTGCGAATACGGTTGAGTGGCTGAGCACGTGAATGGCTGAGCACGTGAATGGCTGATTGCGCGATGGGCTGTTCCGCACGCCCGGCCGAGGCACCCTCCCACTCGCCCTCCCACTTGCCCTCCCACTCGATCTCATCCCTCTATCCTTGCCCTCCCACTGCCGTATGAACCTGCCCGGCCCCAAAGCATCCGCCCTGATCGCCCGCGACGCCAAAGTCGTCAGCCCGAGCTACCCGAGGGATTATCCCTTCGCGATGGCCAAAGGCCGCGGCGCCGACGTCTGGGACGTCGACGGCAACCGCTTCCTCGACTTCGCCGCCGGCATCGCCGTCTGCTCCACCGGCCACTCGCACCCCGCCGTCGTGCAGGCCATCAAGGACGCCGCCGACGATTTTCTCCATATCTCCAGCGACTATTGGCACGAGCGCCAGGTGCAGCTCGCCGAGAAGGTCGCCGCGCTCGATCCCATGCAGGGCGAGCCCGCGATGAGCTTCATGGGCAACAGCGGCACCGAGGCGGTGGAGGGCGCGCTCAAACTCGCGCGGTATGTGACGGGCCGCAGCCGCTTCATCGGATTCCTCGGCGGCTTTCACGGACGCACCATGGGCGCGCTCTCGTTCACGAGCAGCAAGTACACGCAGCAGGCCGGCTTCTTCCCGACGATGCCCGGCGTGACGCACGTGCCGTATCCGAACGACTATCGACCGTTGTTCGCCGGCAACGATCAGGGCGCGGCAGTGCTCGACTACATCCGCATGCTGTTCAAGCACAACGTGCCGGCGAAGGAAGTGGCCGGCATCCTCGTCGAGCCCATCCAGGGTGAGGGCGGCTATCTCGTGCCGCCCGACGGATTTCTCGAGGGGCTCCGCGCGCTCTGCAACGAGCACGGCATCATGTTGATCTTCGACGAAGTGCAGAGCGGCATCGGGCGCAGCGGCAAGATGTTCGCGTCGCAGCACTGGGGCATCGCGCCCGACATCATGACGCTCGCCAAGGGACTCGGCTCCGGCATGCCCATCGGCATGGTGGTGGCCAAGGCGTCGATCATGGCGCAGTGGAAGCGTGGCGCGCATGGGAACACGTACGGTGGCAACCCCGTCTGCTGCGCGGCGGCGATCGCGACGCTCGATCTCGTCGAAAGGGAATACGCGGCCAACGCGGCCGCCGTCGGCGGCTACTTCATGGGCAAGCTCCGCGAGTTGCAGGCGAAGCACGCCTGCATCGGTCAGGTGCGCGGTAAGGGGCTGATGATCGGCATGGAGCTCGTCGAGAACCGCGAGAGCAAGGCGCCGGCCGCCGCGTTGTGCGACGCGATCATCACGCGAGCCTATCACAATGGCTTGCTGCTCCTCTCGTGCGGCACGAGCACGGTGCGCTTCATGCCGCCGCTGCTGATCACCCGCGCGCACGTCGACGAGGCCGTCGCGATGCTCGACCGCTCGATCACCGAAGCCGTGGCCGCCGCGTGACCGTGCCCCGCCGCAAGTTCGGCATCTGGATGGCGACGGCGCTCGTCGTCGGCAACATCGTCGGCTCCGCGATCTTCATGCTGCCGGCGAGTCTCGCGCCGTTCGGCTGGAACGCGGTGCTCGCGTGGCTGATCACGCTCGCCGGGGCGCTCTGCCTCGCCTGGGTGTTCGCGGAGTTGAGCCGGCAGTTGCCGAACGCGGGCGGGGGCTACGGATTCATGCGGCTCGCCGTCGGCGAGAGCGCGGCGTTCCTCGGGGCGTGGGGCTACGTCGTCTCGATGTGGACGGCGAACGCCGCGATCACGATCGGCGGCGTGAGCTATCTCTCGCGCATCGTCCCGGCGGTCGGCGCGTCGAACACGGCGTCGGCGCTCGTGGCGCTCGGCGGCATCTGGCTCCTCACGTGGGTCAACCTCAAGGGGCTGCGCACGGCGGGCACCGTGCAACTCGTCACGACGATCGTGAAGCTGTTGCCGTTCGCGGCCGTGATCGGGATCGCGGTGTGGCGCCTCGCCGCGACCGGCGGCTCGACGCTCCCGCCGGTGCACGCGGGCACGTTCACCTTCGCCGGCGCCACCGGCGCGGTGGGGCTCACGCTCTACGCCATGCTCGGCGTGGAGAGCGCGGCGATCCCCACCGACGCCGTCGATGACGCGGCGCGCATCGTGCCGCGCGCGACGATGCTCGGCACGCTGCTCAGCGCCGTCGTGAGCATCATCGCGACGTGCGCGGTCGTGCTGATGTTGCCGGCCGCCGAGGTCGCGAGCTCGAAGGCGCCGATGTCGGATTTCGTCGCGACGGCGTTCGGCGGCGCGGCGGGCTGGTTCGTCGCCGTCTGCGCGGTGGTGAGCTGCTTCGGCTGCCTCAACGGCTGGCTCTTCCTCTGCGGCGAGCTGCCGGCGGCGATGAGCGACGCCGGCACGCTGCCGCGCTGGTTCGGCGTGCGCAACGCGGCGGGCACGCCCGCCCAGTCGATCCTGCTCGGCAGCGTGCTGACCACGCTCTTCACGCTGCTGGCGTACACGCGATCGGGCGCGGCGGTCTACAACTTCGTGGTGCTCATCGCGACCGCGACGAACCTCGTGCTCTACCTGCTCTGCGCGGTCGCGGTGCTCGTCCTGATGCGTCGCGGCACCATCGGACCGTCGTGGTCGCTGCGGCTCGTGACGGCGGGCGCGCTGGTGTTCGTGGTCTGGGCGTTCTACGGCTCGGGCTGGGAAGCATTGGGCTGGGGCGCGGCGCTCATCGCCGCCGGCTGGCCCGCGTACGTGATCGCGCGCCGCGCCGCGGCGCGCGCGGCCGCGGTGGGATAGACGCGCGCGATGACCCGCGACCCTCGCCACGACATCCTCTTCGAGCCGGTGCGCATCGGCCCGGTCGTGGCGCACAACCGGTTCATCCAGGTGGCGCACTGCAACGGCATGGGGCACGCGATGCCCGAGGCCCACGCCGCGATGCGCGAGGTGAAGGCCGAGGGCGGCTGGGCGGTGATCACGACGGAGGAGTGCGAGATCCACCCGAGCGGCGACGTCACGCCGTACGTCGAGGCGCGGCTCTGGGACGACCGCGACATCCCCGCGCTCGCCATGATGTGCGACCGCGTGCACGCGCACGGCGCGCTCGCCGCCGTCGAGCTGACGCACAACGGCCCGACGTCGAGCAACCTCTACTCGCGCGAAGTCGCGATCGCGCCGAGCCATCAGGCGCTCAAGTACGGCCATCCGCACCAGGCGCGCGCGATGACCAAACACGACATCCGCGAGTACCGGCGCTGGCACCGCGAGGCGGCGCAGCGCGCCGTGCGCGCCGGCTTCGACATCGTGTACGTCTACGCCGCGCACGACCTGAGCCTCGCGATGCACTTCCTCCAGCGCCGGCGCAACCAGCGCACCGACGAGTACGGCGGATCGCTCGAGAACCGCGCGCGCATCCTGCGCGAGCTGCTCGAGGAGACGCGAGAGGCGGTCGGCGGGTCGTGCGCGGTCGCGCTGCGGTTCGCCGTCGAGGAGATGCTGGGCGACGAGGGTGTCACCGTCACGGAAGCGCGGGAGGTGGTGCACATGCTCGCCGAGCTCCCGGACCTGTGGGACGTGAACGTCGCGGCCTGGCACAACGATTCCGTGCCGTCGCGCTTCGCGCGCGAGGGGGCGCAGGAGCCGTTCATCCACTGGGTGAAGCAGTGCACCACCAAGCCGGTGGTCGGCGTCGGCCGCTTCACGTCGCCCGACACCATGGCCGACCAGGTGCGCCGCGGCGTGCTCGACATGATCGGCGCCGCGCGCCCGAGCATCGCCGACCCGTTCCTCCCGCGCAAGATCGAGGAGGGGCGCGCGGACGACATCCGCGAGTGCATCGGCTGCAACATCTGCGTGAGCGGCGATCTCACGAGCACGCCCATCCGCTGCACGCAGAATCCGTCGATGGGCGAGGAGTGGCGCAAAGGGTGGCACCCCGAGCGCATCGCGGCGCGCCGGAGCGACGCGCGCATCCTCGTCGTCGGCGCCGGGCCGGCGGGGCTCGAGGCGGCGCGCGCGCTCGGCGCGCGCGGCTACGAGGTGCATCTCAGCGAAACGTCGCGCGAACTCGGCGGGCGCGTGCTGAGCGAAGCGCGCCTTCCGGGGCTCGCCGAGTGGATGCGCGTGCGCGACTGGCGCGTGACGCAACTCGCGAAGCTCGCGACGGTCACCGTGTACCGGGAGTCCCCCGTCACGGCGGCTGAAGCGCTCGAACTCGGCGCGGCGCACGTCGTGGTCGCCACCGGCTCGAGCTGGCGTCGCGACGGCGTCGGCCGGTCGAACGCCTTCCCGATCGCGGGTTTCGACGGCCCGAACGTCTTCACGCCCGACGACGTGATGGCCGGCCACGTACTCCGCGGGCGCGTCGTGGTGTTCGACGACGACGGCTTTTACCTGGGCAGCGTCCTCGCCGAGCTGCTCGTGCGGCAGGGTTGCGACGTGCACCTCGTGACGCCCGGCGAGACGATCGCCGAGTGGAGCCGGCACACCCTCGACTACCCGCACATCCAGCGGCGCATGCACGAGATCGGCGTGACGCAGCACACCGGCCAGAACGCGGCGCTGTTTCGCGCCGGGCAGCTCACGCTCCGCCACGTCTGGAGCCGCGTCGCGACGGTGCTCGCCTGCGACGCGATCGTCACGGTCACCTCCCGCGTGCCCAACGACGCGCTGGCGCGCGAGCTCGAAGGGCGGCGCGAAGAATGGCACTCGGCCGGCGTGCGCACGGTCACGTGCATCGGTGACGCGCTCGCCCCCGGTCTCATCGCGCACGCCGTCTACGCCGGCCACCGATTCGCCCAGGAGTTCGACGCCGGGCCTGCAGGCGACGTCGCGTTCAAGCGGTTCTTCCCCATGCCCCAGATCCAATGACCGCGTTCCGCTCGAAGTCCATCGCCCGGGCGCTGCCCGTGGCGACGCTGGCGCTCGTCGGCGCCGCCCCCGCGGTGTTCCGTCCTCATCCGGCCCCCAGATTCACAGCCCGGATCGAGGCGGACATCGCGCGGGGCGTGCGCGACGATTCCATCCGCGGTTTCTCGTCGCCCGCGGCGCAGCGCGAGCGCGAGGTCGAAGCGCTGCTCGCGCAACGCGTCGATCGTGACAGCACGGGCGCCGCGTTCCGCGTGCTCACCGCCGAACCGCATCCCGCGGGTTCCGCGCGCAACAAGGTGCTCGCCGATTGGGTCGCGGAGAAATACCGCGCAGCCGGGCTCGAGGATGTGAAGCTCCATCGCTACGACGTCTACCTCCCGTGGCCGCGCGAAGTCTCGGTGACGATGACGGCGCCGACGGTCTACAAGGCCACGATGAAGGAGGACGCTGTCGCCGCCGATCCCGACACGAAGCAGGATGCGGGCATCACCTACCTCGGCATGAGCGCGTCGGGCGACGTCACGGGCGAACTGGTGTATGCGAGCAGCGGCAACCCGGGCGACTATGACTGGCTCGCCGCGCACGGCGTGAGCGTGAAAGACAAGATCGTGCTCGTCCGATATTCGAATCCGTACAGCTATCGCGGCTACAAGGCGCTCGTCGCGCAGCAGCACGGCGCGAAGGCGCTGCTCATCTATTCCGATCCGCAGGAAGACGGCTATCGCAAGGGACTCGTCTTTCCCGACGGACCCTGGGGTCCCGAGAGCCACATCCAGCGCGGCTCCATCACGTACGACTTCATCGTGCCCGGCGACCCGCTCACGCCCGGCTGGGCGTCGGTGGAGGGCGCGAAGCGCATCCCGATCGCCGAGGCGAAGAGCGCGCCGACGATCATGATGGCGCCCATCTCGTGGCACGACGCGAAGCCGATGCTCGAGGCGCTCACCGGTCCGGTCGCGCCGCCGTCATGGCAGGGCGCGCTGCCCTTCTCCTATCGCGTGGGCTCCGGCCCCGCGACCGTGCACGTGAAGATCGACATGGACGGCGCGACGCGCCCCATCTGGGTCGTCGAAGGACGCATCCGCGGCACCGACGAGCCCGACAAGTACGTCGTCCTCGGCAACCACCGCGACGCCTGGGTGTTCGGCGGCGTCGATCCGAGCAGCGGGTCGGCGACGCAGCTCGAACTCGCGCGCGTGCTGGGGGGACTGGCGAAGGAAGGGAAGCGGCCGAAGCGGACGATCGTCTTTGCCAGTTGGGACGCCGAGGAGTGGCATCTCACCGGGAGCACGGAGTGGGGCGAGCAGTTCGCGGACGATCTCAAGAAGAACGGCATCGCGTACATCAATGTGGACGGCTCGGTGAGCGGGCCGAACTTCGAATCGGGGAACGTGGCGAGCCTGAACCAGCTCGTGGTCGAGACGGCGCGTGACGTGACCGATCCGGCGAGCGGCGGGAGCCTGCTCGCGGCGTGGGGGAAGAACGTCACGAACGCGCGCGAATCGGGGATCGGCGGCGGTGCGTCGGGCACGGCGGCGAAGGTGAGGCCGATCGACTATCCCGACAACGAACTCGGCAGCGGGAGCGATTACACGGTATTCCTGAACTTCCTCGGACTGCCGGTGATCGGCATGGACTTCGACGGCCCGTACGGCGTCTACCACTCGATCTACGACGACTACTACTGGATGACGCACGTCGGCGATCCCGGTTTCCGCTACATGACGACGATGGCGGATGTCTGGGGGCGGATGGCGCTGCGGCTCGCGAACGCGGAGGTCTATCCGTTCGACTTCCGGTTGTATGCGTCACGGGTGGGTGGCTTCATCGACGATCTGGCGAAGCAACCCGGGGCGAAGGGCGTCTCATTCACGGCGATGCGCGCCGCGCAGAAGCGCTGGCTCGCGGCCGGTGTGAAGCTCGAGGTGGCGCAGCGTGCCGCGCTCGCCGCGCCCGAGAGTGCGGCGCGAACCAAGGCGCTCGCCGCGATGAACGAGGCGATGCGGCAGGTGGAGCAGCAGCTGCTGCTCGCCGACGGGATCCCAGGACGGCCGTGGTTCAAGCACGCGCTCTACGCGCCGAAGTTCACCTACGCGGCGATGACGTTGCCCGGCGTGCAGGAGGCCGTGGACGGGAAGAACATCGCGCGGGCCAACGCGCAGGCCGCGGCGCTGGCGGCGCGGCTCGACGCCGCGGCGGCGATGGTCGAGCGAGCGGTCGCGGCGGCGCCTAAGTAGAGGCCCGCTTCCAGGCGTCGTTCGCCTCGCGCATGCAGACCGCGCACGGCCGGTACCCCGCCGCGCGGGCATCGGCCTCGTTCGCGAAGAAGACGCGCGCCTTCTCGTACTGCACGCCTTTCGCGATCGCGCGCGAGGCGGCCTTGCAGTCGAGCGCGCCGTAGACGCGCGTCTTGCGGTGGCCGCCGAACGTTCCCTTCGTCTCGCTGCTGTAGACGGCGCCGTCGGCGCCGATGAGGCGGAAGAGTTTCCCTGCCGGGTGCTTGGTCATCGTACTGTCAGTGTACCACGTAACCGCAGATCGCGCGAACTCGACCCGACCATCACGCGGAACTGTTCCGACTCCACCACCCGCTCGAGCGAGACGTCGAACAGGGCGAGATCGTCCGGGCCCAGCAGGAACGCCACCGTCCGCTCCTCGCCCGGCTCGAGGCGCACGCGCCGGAACGCCTTGAGCATGATCACCGGCTGCGCCACCGACGACACCACCTGGTGCAGGTACAGCTGCACGACCTCGTCGCCCGCGACGCTCCCCGTGTTCTTCACGTTGAAGCTCACGATCGCGCGCCCGGGCATGTCGATCGAGTCGGGCGTGATCGCCAGCGCGGAGTAGGCGAACTCGGTGTAGCTCAGCCCGAAGCCGAACGGGAAGGCGGGCTCGCCGACGAGGTCGAGGTAATCGTCGCCGCGCCCCGTGGGCTTGTGGTTGTAGACGAGCGGGAGCTGGCCTTCGGCGGCGGCGAACGTCATCGGAAGACGCCCGGCCGGGTTGTAGTCGCCGAAGAGCACGTCGGCCACCGCGCGCCCCCCTTCTTCACCGGGATACCAGGCGTCGAGCACCGCGGCCGTGCCGCCGATCCAGCGTCCCATCGTGATGGCGCTGCCGCCGATGAGTACCACGACGACGGGCTTTCCCGTCTCGCTCACCGCGCGGATCAGCGCCTCCTGTTGCCCGGGAAGCGCGAGCGACGCGCGGTCGCGGAACTCGCCCTCCTCGATGCCCGCGACGACCACCGCGACGTCGCTCGCCCGCGCCGCCTCCACCGCCGCGGCGATCTGGGCCCGCGAGTCGTCGGCCACGCCGTGCGTCCAGACGAGCTTCACCCGCCCGTTCTCGCGCGTCGCGGCGTACTCGAGGCGGATCGCATACGCCTTGCCCGCCTGCATCGGCACCGCGCGCAGCTCGCGCCCGAACGTCGGACGGCGCCAGCTGTCGATCACGAGCGAATCGTTCACCCAGAGCCGGAAATTGTTGTTCCCCTCGACGCCGAGCTGCACCGTGCCGGTGACGGGCGCGACGATCTCGCCCGTCCAGCGCGCCGAATACCAGTCGCGCGCGATGCCGCGCCCGGGGCCGTTGAGCGTCCAGGCGAACTGCACCACGCTGTCGGTGCGCGTGAGGCGCGGCGCGCTGTCGAGCGTCACGTTCGTGAAGTACTCGCCCTTGAGGCCGCGCTCCGTGCACCCGGCGGCGCCCTGCGGGCAGGCGTGACGCAGCGCCGCCGCCGGCACCGTCGTCACCTCGGCCTGCGTGCGCGGCACGCCGGCGGCGTGGCGCACGTTCGCCGCGCCGACCCGCTCCTCGATCGCGTCGAGGATGCTCACCGCCTGCGCGTCGGACGGCGAGTAGTCGCCCACGCGCGCTTCCATCGCGTCCGTGCCGATCACCGCCACGCGGCGGCCGCTCTTCGCGAGCGGAAGCGCTCGGCCTTCGTTGCGCAGGAGCACGATGCTCGCGCGCGCCGCGTCTCGGGCGAGCGCCCGCTGCACCGCGAGCCCGGCCGACAGCCCCGCCCGCTCCGCATCGACGTACGGCTGCTCGAACAGCCCCAGCTGGAATTTGAGACGGAGCACCCGCCAGACCGCGCGATCGATCGCCTGCTGGTCGATCTGGTTCTTGCGGAAGGGCTCGTAGAACGCCGGGCCCTGGTTCACCGACGTCTGGAAGATCACGTCGAGACCGGCCTCGATCGCGTTCTTCGTGGAGGTCGCGTTGTCCGGGCTCGTGAAGTGGAGCACCTGCGCGCCGCCCGTCGCCGCGGCGTCGCCGATCACTACGCCGCCGAAGCGCCAGTTGTCGCGCAGCGTCGTCGTCAGCAGCCAGCGGTTGGCCGTGGCCGGCTGCCCGTCGACGGAGTTGTACGCCGCCATGATGCTTCGCGACCCGCCGAAGGCGATCGCCTGCAGGAACGGGGGGAAGTACGTCTCTTCGAGCTGCCGGTCGCTGATGTCGATGGGATAACTGTCGCGCCCGCCGTCGCCGAAGTTCGCGACGAAGTGCTTGGGGGTCGTCACGACGCCCGCGCGCTCGAGCGGCGTCACGTAGGCCACCGCCATCTGCGAGGAGAGCACGGGGTCCTCGCCGTACGTCTCCTGCACCCGGCCCCAGCGCGGATCGCTCGCGATGTTCACGACCGGCGAGAGCACCTGCCGCACGCCGCGCGACCGCGCCTCGCCCGCGATCGCCGTCGCGACGCGCTCCATGAGCGCGACGTCCCAGCTCGCCGCGAGGCCGATCGCGCTCGGGTAGACCGTCGCGCCGTCCTGCAGGAGGCCGTGTACCCCCTCCTCGAACATGATCGCGGGAATGCCGAGCCGCGTCTTCTCGACGAGGTATCGCTGCAACTCGTTCGCGCGCTCGGCGGCGCTCTTCGCGAGCGCCGCGCGGTCGCGCTTCGCGTCGCGCGGCGCCGAACGCGCGCGGGTGAGCTGCACGCCGAAGATGCCGTGCCCGTACTTCTCCGCGCCGTCGGAGAGATCGCCCGGCACCATGAACAACTGCCAGAACTTCTCTTCCTGCGTCATGCGCGCGAGCAGGTCGTCGACGCGCGCGTCGATGTCGAGTTTCGGGTTCTTGTACGGCGCCGTGACGGGCACTGCCGCCCCGGCGGCCGTTGCGGCGCCCGGCGCCGCCGCGCCGCGCGGGCCGGCGGGCGCACAGCCGAACAACGCCAGTGTCGCCGCCGCGCACGCCGCGCGGAGCATAGGCGCCGCCCGCGGCGCGCGGCTCGTGCGCGCCGTCGCCTCGTCGCGGCCCGCCGCGCCCGCATCCATGCGCACCTCAGGCACCAGGTTCCTCGGCGGAGAAGTACTTCAGGACCATCTCGCGCCCGTCGGGGCGCGTGTACACGTCGGCCTCCCGCGTCTCGACGACGCGCGCGATCACGGCGGCCACCTCGTCCACGGACTGCGAGTTGGGGAGTGTGCGCGAGTCCGGCCCGCCGTGTAGCGCGTTGCTCCCGAACGCCGTCCGCACCACGCCCGGCGAGACGAGCGACACCCGTATGCCCGGATGCGTCGCCCGGAGTTCGTTGCGGAAGTCGGCGGTGAGCGCGTTCACGAAGTGCTTCGCGCCGTTGTACGCCGAGCGGAACGGCGCGAGCGGGATGCGCCCGAGCATCGACGAGACGTTGATGACGTGCCCCGACCCGCGCTCCTTGAAGTGCGGGAGCACTTCCTGCGTGCCGTAGAGCACGCTCTTCACGTTCACGCGCATCATGTCGTCGATGTCGTCGTCGGTCAGCTCCGAGGGGACGCGGGTGATGCCGCGGCCGGCGTTGTTCACCCAGACGTCGATGTGTCCGAAGCGCTCGAGGGCCGAGCGCACCACGCGCTGGATGTCCGTGCGCGCGGTGACGTCGGCGACCACGGGGAGGGCGAGGGGGCCGCACCGTCCGGCGACGGCGTGCAGCTCCGGCTCGCGCCGGGCGACCAGCACCAGCGTGTGCCCCTCGGCGGCCAGGAGCTCGGCGAGGCGCGCGCCGATGCCCGAACTCGCGCCGGTGATGACGATCGTCTTGGAACTCATGCCCCAAGAATCGCCTCCCGGCGGGGAGGTTGCTACCCCGCGCCCCAATCGCCAACGTTTGAGTGGGCCCGACCGTTGCGCAGTTGCGGACCACGCGCGCCCCCACCCGATCGAGGAATTCGCGGATGCAACGCCTGAAGAGTGCTATCGCCCCGACCGCCATCGCGGCCGCTCTCGTCGCTCTCACCGTCGCCTGGAGCGGCGACCCCGTCGAGGCGCGCTCCGTGCCGCGGATCGCGCCGTCGAGCATCGACAGCGCAATCATTAAAGGGTACCGCTGGCGCAACATCGGTCCCGATCGCGGCGGCCGGTCGATCGCCGTGACCGGCGTGCGGGGGCGGCCGAAGGAAGCGTACTTCGGCGCCACCGGCGGCGGACTCTGGAAGACCACCGACGCCGGCGAGAACTGGGCGCCGGTCACCGACGGCCAGATCACCAGCGCCTCGGTCGGCGCGGTCGCGGTGAGCGAGAGCAATCCGGACATCGTCTACATCGGCATGGGCGAGAGCTGCATCCGCGGCAACGTCATGGCGGGCGACGGCGTGTACAAGAGCACCGACGCCGGCAAGACGTGGACGCACATCGGCTTCGAGAAGAGCGAAGTGATCTCGAAGATCCGCATCCATCCGACGAATCCCGAGATCGTCTTCGTCGCCGCGTTCGGCAAGTACAGCAAGCCCAACGAGGAGCGCGGCGTCTACAAGAGCACCGACGGCGGCAAGACCTTCCGCAAGGTGCTCTACCGCGATGACAAGACGGCGGCGATCGACATCTCCATCGACCGCAACGACCCGAACATCATGTACGCCGCCATGTGGGAGGCGTACCGCACGGAATACACGATGTCGAGCGGCGGCCCCGGGAGCGGGCTCTTCAAGAGCACCGACGGCGGCGAGCACTGGACGGAGATCACCCGCGCGAAGGGTCTGCCGCAGACGGGCCTCGTCGGCCGCATCGGCGTCGACGTCTCGGGCGCGAACTCCAATCGCATCTATGCGCTCGTCGAGCACGACAACGGCGGCCTCTTCAAGAGCGACGACGCCGGCGCGAGCTGGTCGCTCGTGAACGACAACCGCAACGTCCGCCAGCGCGCCTTCTACTACACGCATGTCTACGCCGATCCGAAGAACCAGGACGTCGTGTACATGCAGAACACCTCCATGTACCGCTCGGCCGACGCGGGCAAGACGCTCGCCAACATCGGCAACGGCACGCACGGCGATTTCCACTCGCTCTGGATCGATCCCGACGACGCGACGCATCTCGTGGTGGGCAACGACGGCGGCGGCGCGGTGAGCGCGAACACCGGCGGCAAGTGGACGGATGAAGACTTCCCGACCGAGCAGTTCTACCACGTCATCACCACCAAGCACATCCCGTATCACGTCTGCGGCGCGCAGCAGGACAACACGACGCTCTGCACGCCCTTCAATTGGAATGCGGCGGCGTTCGGCTTCGCCGGCCGCGGCGGACGTGGCGGCGGCGGCGGCCGCGGTCGCGGCGGCGCCCCCGGCGACATCACCGCGGGCGGCATGGCCGTCAGTTACACCGCCGGCGGCGGCGAGCCGGGCTACATCGCCACCGATCCCAAGGACCCCGACCTCTTCTACTCGGGCACCAACAACGGCGGCTATCTCGACAAATTCAACCGCCGGCTCGGCACCAACCGCGAGATCACGCCGTACCCGTGGATGTACTCGGGTGAAGCGAGCGCCGACATCCGCGAGCGCTGGCAGTGGACCTACCCGATCATCTTCTCGCCGATCAACCCGGACCTGCTCTTCGCGTCGAGCCAGCGCCTCTGGAAGACGACCGATCGCGGCAACACCTGGACGGCGATCAGCGGCGACCTCACGCGCCACGATCCCAAGACGATGGGCCACTCCGGCGGCCCGATCACCGGCGACATGAACGGTCCGGAAGTGTACGCGGTGATCTTCGCCGTCGGCCCGGGCAAGAAGGACGTGAACGTCATCTGGACGGGCTCCGACGACGGCCTCGTGCACGTCACGCAGGACGGCGGCAAGACCTGGAAGAACGTCACGCCCAAGGATCTCCCCGAGTTCAGCCGCGTCACGCAGATCGACGCGTCGAACTTCGCGAGCGGCACGGCGTACGTCTCGGCCAAGCGCCCGCTCCTCGACGACACGTCGCCGTACATCTTCAAGACCACCGACTTCGGCAAGACGTGGACGAAGATCGTCAACGGACTGCGCAAGGACGCCTTCGTGCACGCCGTGCGCGAGGATCCCAACCGC
>Ga0265332_10001052_pt1 | contig 16180 bp, 16 predicted proteins | sample 41926metaG_FD_202084 | JGI IMG/M metagenome (GOLD analysis project Ga0265332, IMG submission 202084) | Rhizosphere microbial communities from Carex aquatilis grown in University of Washington, Seatle, WA, United States - 4-19-26 metaG | ecosystem: Host-associated > Plants > Roots > Rhizosphere...
GCCTTCCTGCTTGCGCTCATTGCGCGAATTTGCAGCGATTTTTCGGCGACTTTTCGGCGATGTCCCGTTACCGCAGTGACCTCGCCGGACGGACGATGCGATGCGCGCACCGGATCGTTCGATCTAAGCCTTCCGGCGCATGCCGGAACCGCGGGGCAACCTGCTACTATACTGCCATTCCGTACCTGCATTGAAGCCGCACGAATCCCCCGACTCGACCTGCCCGGTTCCGCACGCGTGCGGCACGCAATTTTCCTTGCGGCGCCAACGATTTGCGGCACTGCCCCTCGCGCCGTACCCGCGCGGCGCGGCGCGGGCACGACGGACGTACAATCTCGTAAATTCTGCCAACGGAGCGACCTGACATGGCCTCGGTGAACAAAGTGATCCTGATCGGCAATCTCGGCCGTGACCCGGAAACGCGCTACACGACCGGCGGCGATGCCGTCACCAACCTGCGCATCGCCACCACGGAATCGTGGAAGGACAAGAGCGGCGAAAAGCAGGAAAAGACCGAATGGCACACGGTGGTGCTGTTCGGACGCCTCGCCGAGATCGCCGGCGAGTACCTGAAGAAGGGCCGCCCCGTCTATATTGAGGGCCGTCTGCAGACTCGCAAGTACACGGACAAGGAAGGCGTCGAAAAGTACTCGACGGAAGTCGTCGCCGACCGCATGCAGCTCCTCGGCAGCCGCGACGGTGGCGGAGGCGGCGCGGGCGACACCGATTTCAGCGCGGGACCGGCCACGTCGGGCGCCCCGGCGAAATCGGGCGGCGGCGCACCGAAAGGTAGCGGCGCCAAGCCCAAGACCGACGACTTCGACGACGACATTCCGTTCTGACGCCCGCGAAGTTGCATCCCGCCGCTGATTCGTCCGCCGGCGCGCCGTGACTGCCGCGCCGAACGCCGCCGCGCCATCGCGGCGCGCGCGCCTCGCCGGCATCGCCGTGCTTCTGGTGCTGGCGATCGCCGGCGCGACGGCCTATTTCACGCTGCGCGCCCCCGCGCCGGCGCAGCCCGCCAACGTGGCCGCGGCCCCCACCGCCGCGGATTTCGTCGGTCGCGCGCAGTGCGCCGGCTGCCACGCGGCCGAGAGCGCCGCGTGGAAGGGCTCCGACCACGACCTCGCGATGCAGGTGGCGGACGAGCGCACGGTGCTGGGCGATTTCGCCGACGCGAAATTCACCTATGCCGGCACGACCACCACGTTCTCCCGGCGCGACGGCAAGTACCACGTCAGCACCGACGGCCCGGACGGCAAGCTGCACGACTACGAGATCAAGTACACGTTCGGCGTGCGTCCGCTGCAGCAATACCTGATCGAGTTCCCGGGCGGACGCCTGCAGCCGCTCGGCATCGCGTGGGATGCGCGCCCGAAGGACGCCGGCGGCCAGCGCTGGTTCCATCTCTATCCCGGCCAGAACGTCAAGGCAGGCGACTACCTGCATTGGACTGCGCCCGGACAGAACTGGAACTTCATGTGCTCGGAGTGCCACTCGACCAACCTGCGCAAGGGATTCGACGCGAAGTCCGACACGTTCCACACGACCTGGTCCGAGCTCGACGTGTCGTGCGAGGCGTGCCACGGGCCGGGCTCGGCGCACGTCGCGTGGGCAAAGAAGGAAGGCGACTGGAACGCGCGGGACGCCACCAAGGGGCTCGTGCTGGCGCTCGACGAGCGCAAGGGCGTGACCTGGGTGCCGAAGGGCGACTCCGGCAATCGCGTCCGCAGCGTGCCGCGGCAGGCCTCGCGCGAGATCGACACCTGCGCGCGCTGCCACGCGCGCGCGAGCCGCCTCTCCGACGATTACGTGTACGGCAAGTCGCCGTTCGACACGCATCGGCTGGTGCGCCTCGACGACGGCCTCTACTGGAACGACGGACAGATGCGCGACGAGGTCTACAACTGGGGCTCGTTCCTGCAGAGCCGCATGCATGCGGCGGGCGTCACCTGCTCCGACTGCCACGACCCGCATTCGCTGAAGCTGCGCGCGCCGGGCAACGCGGTCTGCGCCCAGTGTCACGCCGCGGCCCGGTTCGACGTCCCGGCGCACACGCATCACGCCGCCGGCTCGGCAGGCGCCGCATGCGCCGCCTGCCACATGCCGACGACGACGTACATGGTGGTCGATGCGCGCCACGATCACTCGATGCGCATTCCGCGTCCCGACGTCTCGGCGAAGCTCGGCATGCCGAACGCGTGCAACGACTGCCACTCGAAGCAGACGCCGCAGTGGGCCGCCGACGCGATCCGCCAGTGGACCGGCAAGGCGCCCGCCAGCTTCCAGAATTTCGCCGACGCGCTGCACGACGGCGCACTCGGCGGCCCGAACACGCGCGGCGCGCTGATGGCGCTGATCGACGACAAGGCGCAGCCCGCGATCGTTCGCGCGAGCGCGATCGACCGCCTCGGGCACTGGCTCACGCCGGCCACGCTCGATGCGCTGACCCGTTCGCTCAACGACACCGATCCGGTCGTCCGCCTCGCGACGGTCGAGGCGCTCGCCAGCGCCGACCCGGTGCTGCGGCAGCGCTATCTGCCGCGCATGCTGGACGACGCGATTCTTCCCGTGCGCATCGAGGCCGCCCGCGGTCTCGCAGGACAGGGGGAAGGCGCGCTATCGCCCGAGGACCGCGCGCGCTTCGACAAGGCCATCGCCGAATATATCGCCGCGCAGGTGTACAACGCCGACCGTCCCGAGGCGCGAATGAGCCTCGGCAACCTGTACGCCGCGCGCACCGACCCCGCCGCGGCGATCGCCGAATACAAGAAGGCGATCGAAATCGATCCGACGTTCGTGCAGGCCTACGCGAATCTCGCCGACCTCTATCGCGCGCGCGGCGCCGAAGGCGAGGCCGACGTCACGCTGCGCCAGGGGCTCGCGCGCAATCCGCGCACCGCGGTGCTGCATCACGCGCTCGGGCTGTCGCTCGTGCGGCAGAAGCGCATGCCGGAGGCGCTGCCCGAATTGCGCGACGCCAACAAGCTCGCACCCGACGACGCGCGCTTCGCCTACGTTTACGCGGTCGCTCTCCTCAACGCGGGCAAGGCGAAGGACGCGCAGGCAGTCGTCGACGCGGCGATACTGCGCAGCCCCTACGATCGCAGCCTCAACGTGATGCTCGTCCGGTTCGATGCCGCCAACGGCAACGTCGGCGGCGCCAGGGCGCGCATCCAGCGTCTGCGCGAGCTCGATCCCGAAAGTACCGACTACGACAAGCTGGAAGAGGAACTCGCGCCGCGTTCGTGATGCAGCCGTCATCCCGCGCAGGCGCTACGCTGCCGCGACGGCGGCAATGACCTGCGTTGTCGGGTTCGGCTCGGCCGCAATGACGCCGCCCCCGAGGCAGACGTCGCCTTCGTAGAGCACGAGATACTGGCCGGGCGTCGGCGCCCACTGCGGCGCGGCGAACGAGGCGCGCGCGCGATTGCCCTCGAGGAGTTCCACCCGGCAGGCCGCGTCCGGCATCCGGTAGCGCGTCTTCGCGCCGAGGTGCGCGAGCTCGGAAGACGACGGCGCCATGCCGGCGATCCAGTGCATGTCCTGCGCGTCGACGACGCTCCGCGAAAGCTCGGGATGGTCGTGCCCCTGGACGACGACGAGTGCGTTGCGCGCGGCGTCCTTGCGCGCGACGAACCACGGCAGCTCGGCCGCGCCCTTCGCGCCGCCGATGCGCAATCCCTGCCGCTGGCCCAGCGTGTGATAGGCGAGCCCGTGATGCTGGCCGAGGCGCGTGCCGTCCTGCGCCTCGATCGGTCCGGGCGTGCGCGGCAGGTAGCGCGCGAGAAAATCGCGGAACGGGCGCTCGCCGATGAAGCAGATCCCCGTCGAGTCCTTCTTCGCCCACGTCGGGATGCCTTCGCGCTTCGCGATCGCGCGCACGTCGCGCTTCGCGATCTCGCCGAGCGGGAAGAGCGCCGGCGCGAGCTGCTCCTGCGTCAGCCGGTGCAGGAAGTAGCTCTGGTCCTTGGTCGCGTCCTGCGCCTTCGCGAGCAGCACCCGGTCGCCGTCGCGGACGAGGCGCGCGTAGTGGCCGGTCGCGATGCGGTCGGCGCCCAGCGTGCGGGCGTGGTCGAGGAACGCACGGAACTTGATCTCGCTGTTGCAGAGCACGTCCGGGTTGGGCGTGCGACCGGCCTCGTACTCGCGCAGGAAATGCGCGAACACGCGCTCGCGGTATTCGGCGGCGAAGTTCACTGCCTCGAGCTCGATGCCGATGACATCGGCGACGGCCGCGGCGTCGACCAGGTCGACGCGCGACGTGCAGTACTCCTCGGTGTCGTCGTCCTCCCAGTTCTTCATGAAGACGCCGACGACGTCGTGGCCCTGCTGCTTCAGGAGCCATGCGGCAACCGACGAGTCGACGCCGCCAGACATGCCCACGATGATGCGTTGCTTGCGCGGCATGGCTAGAGCTCGGTCACGAGATCGAGCGGGCGGCGCATCCCGGCACGGAAATCGTCGACGCAGCGAAGCACCAGCGGGCTGCGGTGGCGCGCGCGCGTCCCGGCAATCTCGGCGTACGGCATCCAGAACGCACGGACGATGCCCTCGTCCAGCGGGCGCAGCGGTTCCCGGGCGAGTGCATCCGCGGCGAACGCGAAGCGGATGAACGTCTCGCCGCTCGCCGGCGAGCGCCATTTGTAGATGCCGACGAGCGCCGTCGGAGCCACGCGCCACCCCGTTTCCTCGAGGGTCTCGCGCACGGCGGCGGCGACGAGCGTCTCGCCGGACTCGAGGTGGCCGGCGGGCTGATTGAGGCGCAGGCCGTCCGCGGTTCCCTCTTCGACGAAGAGCAACGCATCGTCACGGGCGACGATCGTCGCCACCGTGGCGCGCGGCCGCGGCATTTGCATCTCGCGCATCGAAGTCATCCCATCACCGCAGTGCCCTTCCGACTGGTGGCACCCGAACCCTGCGCGCCGACGGGATCGTCGCGCGAACCCGCCCGGCACACCCAATGAAAAAGGCAGGGGACTTGCGGCCCCTGCCTTTGCCGATGCCGTCCGGGAAGGCCGTTTCCGGCGCTTCCCCTCGACGTCGAAGCGACCGATTACTGCTTCGGTGCCGCAGCCTTGTCGGCAGCAGCCTTCGCCTTGTCCTTGTCGGCCTGCGTGCCGGCCTTCATCGGGTTGACGTCCGCACCTTCGGCGTTCGCCTTGGTCGTCGCGGAAACCGCTTGCTGCTTTTCCGCCTTCGTCGCGAGCGCCTTCGGCGTGCCCTTCTGCGCCTTGTCCGCGTTGGCGGCGTTGGCGTCCTTGTACACGTTTACCGTGGAGTTTTGCGAGCCGGCCTGCGTCGTCGCCGAGACGGCCTGCTGCTTTTCCGCCTTGGTCGTGAGCGCCTTCGGCGTGCCCTTTTCCATCTTCGCCTTGTCGGCGGCAGCGCCGGCCTTTTGCGCGCTGACATCCGCGCCTTCGGCGTTTTGCTTGGTGACGCTCGACACTTCGTTCTGCTTCGCCTTGTCGGCGGGAGTCTGCATCGCAGCCTGGGCGAATGCCGTGGAGGCAAACGCGCCGGCGATCAATCCAACGATAAGTTTGTTCATCTCGTCCTCTATTGTGAGTTTGCTGAAAACGGGTCTATGTCCGCCGGTCTCGCGCCGGCTCGAACAAGTCGAAAACCTTGAAATGATACTGATTTCCGGTCGTGGAGGCAACCCGGAGGCCCCGGGTTGCCGCTTCCGAAGTGGATTACTTCGCGGGCTTCGCGTCCGCGGGCGCCGCGGCCTTCGGGGCCGCCGTCGTATCGGCCTTCGGCGCAGCCTTCGCATCGGCCTTCGCCGTCGCGCTCTTCTTCGACGACTTGTGCTTCTTCGACTTGGTCGTCGTCGCGTCGGTCTTGGCGGGCGCAGCGGCCTTGGCCGAGTCGGCAGCCTTCGCCGGGGCCGGTGCAGCAGCAGGCGCTGCCTTGGCGGCCGGGGTCGCCAGGGGAGCCGGTGCCGCCGGCGCGGTGGTCTGGGCCGCAGCCGTCAGCGCAAACGCGCTGGCGATCAGGGCCGAAAGGAGCTTGGTCATTCGTTTTTTCCTCAATGGTTGCGATAACGGGTCGACACTCTTTTTGATGCGTGTCGCCGCCCTAAACGCGCGACTTGCGAGGCCGGTTGACACAGATGGCAACAGGGCCTCTCCGGATGACAGCATCCAAGTCATTGATTAAAATTAATAAAAAGCAAAACTCGAGGCGTTTTCGATCCATCGCCGCCACGAATTGGCGACCAGGGCCGCTCAACGCAGTTCGCGTTGCAGCCAGTCGCGCACAAGCGGCACGGTGATGGGGCGCTTTGTCGCAAGCGAGTGACGATCGAGCGACGACAGCGTTCGAAGCAGCGTCGGCATGTCGCGTCGCGCATGGGCGAGCAGATATCCGATCACGTCGTCCGGCAGACCGAACCCGCGTTGGCGCGCGTAGGCGAGCAGCGCCGCGGGCTTGTCGGCATCGGCGAGGGCCGCGACCTCGTAGACGAGGCCCCAGCCCAGCCGCGTGCGCAGGTCCTCGCGCAGGGACATCGCGGCAGGCGGCGTGCGGCTCGCGGCCACGAGCTGTCCCCCGCGCGCGCGAATTGCATTGAAAAGCGTGAAGAGGCGGGCCTGCGCCTCGCCGTCGGCGCGGTCGAGCGCATCGACGGTGATCAGCGCGTGGGTCGCGAGTGTTTCCGGATCGGCGGCCACGAGCTCGCCGGGGTCGGCGAAGCTGCGCGTGGCGACACCCCGCTCCGCAGCGGCCGCCACGGTCGCCTTCAGGAGGTGCGTCTTGCCGGTGCCCGCGCCGCCCCACAGCAGGATGCCGGTCTCGGTGACCTCGCCCGCCGCCACGCGCCGCAGCGTCGCAACGACCTCGGCATTGCGTCCAGGCAGGAAATTCGCGAACGACGGCGGCTCGACGTCCGCGAGATCGAATATCAGTTGTTCCATCGAAACGGCGGGCGCGAGGTGGCGGCGAAAAAGGTGCGGCCGCGAAGACGCGGGCCGGCCGGCCGCGGTCGTTTCCGGTAAAATTCGCGACCACCGGCAATGAACTGCGCCACTGTACCGCGACGCGCGGGATTCGACCAATCCGTTCCGCGCCGATGCCGCAGTCGCCCGCTCCCGCTGCGTCCTCCCGAAACGCCACCGTGACCCTCCCCGCCTCCGCTCCGCCCTCCCCGCTTTCGTACCGCGACGCCGGCGTCGACATCGACGCGGGGGACGCGCTGGTCGAGCGCATCAAGCCTTTCGCGAAGCGCACGATGCGTCCGGAGGTTCTCGCCGGCATCGGCGGCTTCGGCGCACTGATCGAGCTGCCGAAGCGCTATCGCGAGCCGGTGCTGGTCGCCGGCACCGACGGCGTCGGCACGAAGCTGAAGCTCGCGTTTGCGACCGGCCGGCACGACACCATCGGCATCGATCTCGTCGCGATGAGCGTCAACGACATCCTCGTGCAGGGCGCGGAGCCGCTCTTCTTCCTCGACTACTACGTCTGCGAGCGGCTCGACGTCGCCGTCGCCGCCGACGTGATCAAGGGCATCGCCGCCGGCTGCGAGCAGGCGGGCTGCGCACTGATCGGCGGCGAGACCGCCGAGCACCCGAAGGCCTTCGTTCCCGGCGAATACGACCTCGCCGGATTCGCCGTCGGCGTCGTCGAGAAATCGATGGCCATCGATGGAACGCGCATCGCCGCCGGCGACGTCCTGCTCGGCCTCGCGTCGAGCGGGCCGCATTCGAACGGATTCTCGCTGATCCGCCGGATCCTCGAGGTGTCGGGCGCCGATCTCGCGCAGCCGATCGCCGGCGTCACCGGCGCCCGCTCGCTCGGCGAGACGCTGCTCACCCCGACGCGCATCTACGTGAAGCCGATGCTCGCGCTGATGAAGGATGTCGACGTCAAGGGCATGGCGCACATCACGGGCGGCGGCCTCGTCGAGAACACGCACCGGATGTTTCCCGACGGCCTCGCCGCGCATCTCGATGCAGGCTCGTGGGAACGCCTGCCGATCTTCTCGTGGCTGCAGCAGCAGGGCCACGTCGCCGACACCGAAATGCACCGCGTGTTCAACTGCGGCATCGGCTTGGTCGTCGTCGTCGCCGCCGCGGATGCCGCGCGCGCGCAGGCGTTCCTGGCCGCGGCCGGCGAGACCGTCAGCGCGATCGGCCGCGTCGTGCCGCGCACGGCGGCCGCCGCGGCGACGATCGTCGCCTGACGGCGCGCGCGACACTGCGCGCGGCCGTTCCGGATACGCCATGGCTGCGCCGCGCATCACCGTTCTCATCTCCGGCCGCGGCTCGAACCTCGGCGCGCTGATCGATGCGCAGAGACGCGGAGCGCTGTCGGGCTCGATCACGACCGTGATCAGCAACCGTACCGACGCCGCCGGCCTCGCACTCGCGGCGCGCGCCGGGATCGCGACCCGCGTGATCGAATCGGCCTGCAGTGCGTCCCGGGCGGCGTTCGATGCGGCACTGGGCGCCGCAGTCGATGCGACCACGCCGGATCTCGTCGTGCTCGCCGGCTTCATGCGCATTCTCGGATCCGGCTTCGTCGCCGGTCACGCCGGACGCATGCTCAACATTCACCCGTCGCTGCTGCCGCTCTATCCGGGACTGCACACGCATCGCCGGGCGCTCGCCGACGGCGTCCGCATCCATGGCTGCACCGTGCATTTCGTCACCGACGACCTCGACCACGGCCCCATCGTCGCGCAGGGCGCCGTGCCGGTGCACGACGACGACGACGAGGCCTCGCTCGCCGCACGCGTCCTCGCGGTCGAGCACCGCATCCTGCCGATGGCCGTGCGCGCCTTCTGCGAAGGGCGTATCGTCATCGCGGGACGGCACGTGCGCGTTATGGGGGGAACGTTCCCCGACGGCGCATTGCAGGCGCCTGCCGAACCCGCCTGATCGGCGCGCCACCGGCGCCGCCGAACCCCGCCGCCGAATCGGCATCGAAGACTTCATGACCTCCTCCACGCCACCCGCACGCACGCCGAACGCCCGGCCGGATATGGCCGGCGGCGCGGAGCGCGCGCGCCGCATCGTCGGAGGCGGGCTCGCGGTCGCGCTGGCGCTGTCGGTGCTTCTGCACGCGGCATTCACCCTGTGGCCGGTGCAGATGCAAGGTGACGTCGAGCCGCCGCCGCTGACGGCGACGATCACCGAGCTGCCGCCTCCGCCTGCCGTGGTCGCTGCGGCGGCGCCGAAGCCGCGTCCGAAGACGAAGCGGGTGGCACCAGTTGCGACACCCGCGGCACCCGTCGCGCAGATGCGCACGGACGAGGCAACGCCGACGGAAGCGCCGCTGATCGAGCCGACGCCGGACGCGATCGCGATGGGGCCGGAACTGCCGGCCGTTCCGGTCGAGACTGCTGCAACGGAAGAAGCTCCGCCGGCGGCGAAGGTGTCGCCGGACGTGCTGCCGCCGCGCGTCGACCTGGTCTACAAGGGTTATCTCGGCACCAGCGGCTTCGAGATCGGGCGCGCGACCTACCGCTTCGAGCACGACGCGAACGAATACCGGATCACCACCATCGGCGAGCTCCGCGGCCTCCTCGCGCTTTTCTTCCCCGGCCAGGCGAAGCTCGAAAGCAGCGGCACCATCTCGTCCGCCGGACTGCAGCCGCACGAGTTCTCGCTGGAGCGAGGCAGCAAGGATCGGCGCGAGGTCGCGCAGTTCGACTGGGAGACGGGCATTGTCTCGCTGTTCGACCAGAAGACCGCATCGCTCGAGATCCCGACCTTCGACGCGCTGTCGATCATGTGGCAGTACTATTTTTCGCCGCCGACCGAGGACGAGGTCACCTTCAGCCTCGCGACGACACGCAAGGTCGACCGCTACACCGTCACCCGTGAAGGCCACGAAATGATCCGCTGGGGACATGGCGAGATCGACACGGTGCGCTGGCATCACAAGAGCGACGACGGCCGCATCGAAGGCTATGCGTGGCTCGCGCCGTCGATGCACTTCATTCCGATCAAGATGCGCTACATCGGGCCTCGCGCGACCGTCGAGGGCCTGCTCGATTCGATCCACGTCGACGAGCCGATCGCGCAGCGATGACGCTGCGCGCGAACCAGCTCGCGGGCCTCGCGGCGGCGATCGCCGAGGTGCGCTCCCTCACGGGCCCGGCCGACGTCCTGCTCTACCGCTTCTTCCGGCAGCGGCACGCGATCGGCAAGGCGGATCGCGCACTCATCACCGACGGCGTGTACGCGTATCTGCGCCGCCGCCTGTCGCTCGAAGCCCAGGTGGGATCGGCCGATCCGCATCGCCTGGCGCTTGCGGTCGCCGTGCGCGAGCTCGGCCACAGCATCCGCGAGCTCGGCAGCGTCGTCAGTCCGACGGACGCGCAGTGGCTCGCCGAATTCAAGGCACGGGGATCGATCGAGCTGGCGCCGGCGGTTGCCGCCGATCTTCCCGACTGGCTGTGGGCACGCCTCGGCGAGGTGCTGGGCGACACCGAGCGCAGCGCGCTCGCGCGGGCATGGCAGGCGCCCGCGCCGCTCGATCTGCGGGTCAACTCGATGAAGATGACGCGCGACGGCGCGCGCGCCGCACTCGCTTCGTCCGGCATCGACGCGACGCCGACGGCCTATTCGCCGCTCGGCCTGCGCGTCGCCGCACGCACCGCACTCGCGCAGCATCCGCTCTTCACCGACGGGACGATCGAAATCCAGGACGAAGGCAGCCAGCTCGTCGGCTACCTCGTCGCGCCGAAGCGCACCGACATGGTCGCGGATTTCTGTGCCGGCGCAGGCGGCAAGACGCTGCTCCTGGGCGCGCTGATGCGCTCGCACGGGCGCCTTTACGCGTTCGATGTGGTCGAGAAGCGCCTCGCGAACCTGAAGCCGCGGCTCGCGCGCTCGGGACTGTCGAACGTCCACCCGCAGCTCATCAGCAGCGGCCGCGACGCCAAGATCAAGCGCCTTGCGGCGAAGCTCGACCGCGTCCTGGTCGACGCGCCATGCACGGGATTCGGCACGCTGCGCCGCAATCCCGATCTCAAATGGCGGCACACCGCGGCCGCGGTCACCGAGCTCGCGCAGAAGCAGCGCACGATCGTCGCCAACGCCGCGACGCTCGTGAAGCCCGGCGGCCGCCTCGTCTACGCGACGTGCAGCGTGCTGCCCGAGGAAAACGACGACGTGGTGGCCGCATTCCTCGCGACGCACCCGGGGTTCGCCGCGGGCGACGCCGCGGCCGAACTCGCCCGCGCGGGCATCGCGCTCGATACGGGACCGTTCCTGCGCCTCTATCCGCATCGGCACGGCTGCGACGGATTCTTCGCGGCCATTCTCGAACGACGCGAATGATCCTGCGCGCGCTGGCCGCGGCGGCGTTCGCCGTCGTCACCGCGCAGGCGCTGGCCGCCGGCGCCGCGACGGCGACCGCGCCCGCGGAATTCGCCGGAACCGGCACCGTCGAGATCGCCTTCACGCCGGGCGACCCGATCGACTCCAAGCTGGTCGCCGAAATCGCGGCAGCGCAAAAGGAAATCCTCGTGCTCGCGTTCGCGTTCACGCAGCCGAAGCTCGCGCGCGCGCTCGTTGCGGCACGCGACCGAGGTGTCGCGGTGGAGATCGTCGCCGACCGCGAGCAGGCGCTCGAAGTCGCGCAGAGCGCGGTCCCGGGACTCGCCCGCGCCGGCGTCGCCGTGTGGCTCGATCCCAACTTCGCCAACGCGCACAACAAGGTGATGGTCATCGACGCCGGGTTGCCGCGCGCCACGACAATCACCGGCAGCTACAACTTCACGATCGCGGCGCAGACGCGCAACGCCGAGAATGTCGTGATCTTCCGCGCCAATCCGGACGTCGCGCGGGCGTACGACAGGTACTTCCGCCGGCTGCAGTCGCATGCGCAGCGCTGGACCGGCGACGAGCCGCCCGCGCCGCAGCGTCCGCCGCGCAAGCGCTAGGGAGCCTCTGCACAAGTATTCACGATTGCGCTGCTTGCGTCCGATGCGGATGGCTGCAAGACGCGCGATGAAGGTCGTAGCCCGGACTACGATGCCGAGGAGCGCGGCGATGCAGACGCCGCATCGGACAGCAGCCCGGAGGGACGGGGCGTTTCGGGCGGTCTGCTTTGTCGCGACCCTCGCGAAGGGGGCCGGCCATTCGCTTCGGTCCGCCTCATTTGGCAACTGAGGCATCCCATCCCGAAACGCCCCGTCGCAACCGCGAATACTTGTGCAGAGGCTCCCTAAGCGCGTTCGCGCCGCGACATGCGGTCGCACGCCGTCGCGAACGGCGCGCACGCCGGGAGGCCCGACGCGATTTCCGGTAGACTTCCGCCGTGCTCGAACCCCTCGATTACGAACGCATCGTGACGGCCCTTTCGGACCGCGCGGGCTGGCTGGAGCTGGGCGTCGTGGCGCTGTGCTTCGGCGCCGGGTGGCTCGTCGATCGGCGCACGCACTGGACCCCGGAGACGCCGACCGAAGCGATGCGCGTCGGCGCAGGCGGCCTCAATCGCGTCATCTTCCCGCTCGTCACGCTGGTGCTGCTGCTGGCCGCATATTTCGCGCTGCGGCATTTCCAGCATCCATTCTTCCTGACGATCGCAATCCCGCTCGCCGTCGCGCTCGCGCTGATCCGCCTCTTCGTCTACGCGCTGCGCGGCGTGTTCGGATCGCCGCCGTGGCTCAAGACCTCGGAACGCGCCATTTCGTTCGCGATCTGGGGCCTCCTGATCCTCTACTACGTCGGCCTCCTGCCGCAGATCGGCGACGAGCTCGACGCGATCGAGATTCCGCTCGGCAAGCACAGCATCTCGCTGCTCGCGATCGGCAAGGCGGCGCTCCTCATCGTGCTGACCGTGACGGCGTCGCTGTGGCTCTCCAGCCTCGTCGAGCAGCGGCTGCTGAAGGCGGGCGGTCTCGACAGCAGCCTGCGCGTCGTGATGGCCAAGACGATCCGCGCGCTGCTGCTCGTCATCGCCGTGCTGATCGCGCTGCAGGCGGTCGGCCTCGACCTCACGCTGCTGTCGGTGTTCGGCGGCGCGCTCGGCGTCGGCATCGGCCTCGGACTGCAGAAGCTCGCGAGCAACTACATTGCGGGCTTCACGATCCTCATCGACCGCTCGATCCGGCTGGGCGACATGATCACCGTCGACGCGCGCCAGGGCGTCGTCACGCGGGTGACGTCGCGCTACGTCGTCGTGCGCAGCCTCGACGGCGTCGAAGCGATCGTGCCGAACGAGACGCTGGTGACGACGACCGTGCTGAACCACTCGTACACGAGTCGCGACGTGCGGCTCGGGCTACCGGTGCAGGTGGCCTACGAGAGCGACCTCGAGCTTGCGTTGCAGCTCCTCGAGGCGGCCGGCGCCGCGCATCCCAGGGTGATGAAGACGCCCAACGCACCGAAGGCCTTCGTCGTCCGCTTCGGCGACAGCGGCATCGAGCTCGAGCTCGGCGTCTGGATCCTCGACCCGGAGAACGGTCAGCTCAATCTTCGCAGCGACCTCAATCGCGCCATCTTCCGGTCGTTCGCCGAGCACGGCATCCGGATCCCCTATCCGCAGCGCGAACTGCGCATCGTCGACAGCGGCAAAATGCCGCCGTCCGGCAACTCGTCGGGTACCCCCGGACCGCAATCCGCGCCGGCAGGCTGAGACCACCGGTCCTCCGCTTGGCCGACGAGTCTAATCCATTGATATTTATGCAATAAATAAAGATCTGCGGCCCGTTGACACCACCGCAATCAGGTATAATTACAGGATTCTCACAGCCGACCCGGGCCTGCCCGGGCGCCCAATCCTCGATGAATTTCGATTTCCTGTCCTTTCTTGCCCACGGCCTGATGCCGCTCCCGTTCTGGGGCTACGTCATCGTGGCGCTCGTGCTGACGCACGTGACCATCGCCGGCGTCACGATCTATCTGCATCGTCACTCGGCGCATCGTGCGCTCGACCTCCATCCGGCGATCAGCCATTTCTTCCGCTTCTGGCTCTGGCTCACGACCGGCATGGTGACCAAGGAATGGACGGCGATCCACCGCAAGCATCACGCCAAGTGCGAAACCGCCGAGGACCCGCACAGCCCGCAGACGCGCGGCATCAGGAAAGTCTTCTTTGAAGGCTCGGAACTCTATCGTGCCGAGGCGAAGAACGCCGACACGATCGACCGCTACGGCAAAGGGACGCCCGACGACTGGATGGAGCGCAACGTCTACACCCGCCACTCGTGGGAAGGCGTCGGCCTGATGGTCATCATCAACTTCTTCCTGTTCGGCGCGGCCGGCGTTGCGATCTGGGCGGTCCAGATGATGTGGATCCCGGTCATGGCCGCCGGCGTCATCAACGGCATCGGCCACTACTGGGGCTACCGCGACTTCGCCACCGCCGACGCGTCGACCAACATCGTGCCGTGGGGCATCCTCATCGGCGGCGAAGAGCTGCACAACAACCACCATGCGTACGGCTCGTCGGCGAAGTTCTCGTCGCGCTGGTACGAGTTCGACCTCGGCTGGACCTACATCCGTGCGCTCGAATTCCTCGGCCTCGCCAAGGTGCGCAAGGTCGCGCCGAAGCTCAGCATCGAGGCAACGGTCAAGCCGGTGCCCGATCACGCGACGCTCGAAGCTGTCATCACGCATCGCTACATCGTGATGAAGTCCTATGCGCGGACGCTGAGGCAGACCTGCGCCGCCGAGCTCGCGGCACTGCGCGAGCGCGCCGGCCGCGGCGACCTCGCGTACGTCCCCAGCATGCGCCGGCTGAAGCATTGGCTGTCGGGCGACGTGGTGGCGAAGCTGCCCGAGCGCGACCAGGCCACGCTGTCGAAGGCAATGGAGAGCAGCACCTCGCTGGCGACGATCTACCGGATGCGCCAGGAGCTCAACGCGCTGTGGGAACGCTCCACCGATTCGAGCGAGCAGCTGCTCGCCCGCCTGCAGGACTGGTGCAACCGCGCCGAAGCGTCCGGCATCGCGCCGCTCGCGCAGTTCTCGCTGCAGCTGAAGCGCTACGCCTAGACGTCGAAGCGCGCGACGGCAATGCAAAAGGCCCGCGGATGCGGGCCTTTTTGTCGGTGAGCCCGCTGATGCGGGCCTTCTTGTCAGTCACTGAATCCCCGCGTCCGCGGGGATGACGCATTCGTTTCCAATCGCAGGCCGCCGCGCGACCCACACTTGGACAAATGCGTCACTTGAGCTTCGTTTCCTTGTACATCACGTGCTTGCGGGCGACGGGATCGAACTTCATGATCTCCATCTTCTCCGGCATCAGCTTCTTGTTCTTCGACGTCGTGTAGAAGTGGCCGGTCCCGGCGGAGGACTCGAGCTTGATCTTTTCGCGCATGGCGGTGTTCCTTGACGGGTGTTCGTGAGGCTAGGGCAGCGGGCGGCGCAGCGCGCGCCGGTCAGACGTGCTTGCCGTTGGCGCGAAGCTCGGCGAGGACGACTTCGATGCCCTTCTTGTCGATCGTGCGCAGGCCGGCGTTGGTGAGACGCAGGCTGACCCAGCGATTCTCGCCTTCGACCCAGAACCGGCGTCGCTGCAGATTGGGCAGGAAGCGGCGCTTGGTCTTGTTGTTCGCGTGCGAAACGTTGTTGCCCACCATCGGGGCCTTGCCGGTTACTTGACAGACTCGAGCCATCGCTCGCTCCTTTGAATGCGTGTAGTACGGGTGCAAAGCCGGTTATTGTAGCGCGACTTCCTTCCGGAATCAAGCTCTTGCGTAGGGCGACGCCGGCGTGCCTGCTGCAGGCGTGTGATCGCCGAAGCAGCCCGGACAGCCGCGACCGGTACAATTCCGGGCAGGCACTGAATTGCGCCAGTACGACCTGCCGACGGTCATCCGCCGCATCGACCGCTTCTCCACGGACGCAGAATCCGATGACAGCTCCCACCAAAGTTCCTCTCGCGACACCGATCAGCACTCCGAGCCAATGGCTTGATATCCTGCTCGTCCGAATTTTCCGCGCAATTCATACGACGGAGCGGGACAATTTCGACGCCAATCGGTACCGGGGCCAGTCGCAGGACGATTTCTTCGCCGAGCATCATGCGCAGTATTTCAGCTTCCTCCTGAGGAATCTCGCCCAGTTCTTCCAGACCCGGCAATTGCTCGAGGACGAGCAATCCCGAGCCCTTTTCGACCACCTTGTGCTGTATCGCACGTTGGGACACCTGCACGTGCGCCTTCCGTTCAACAACCCGGAAAATCGCGCCCATCTCGAGACCGCCGAAAGCTGGCGTGTCG
>Ga0265332_10001054_pt1 | contig 16174 bp, 14 predicted proteins | sample 41926metaG_FD_202084 | JGI IMG/M metagenome (GOLD analysis project Ga0265332, IMG submission 202084) | Rhizosphere microbial communities from Carex aquatilis grown in University of Washington, Seatle, WA, United States - 4-19-26 metaG | ecosystem: Host-associated > Plants > Roots > Rhizosphere...
TACACCGTCGCATTCTTTACCTGCGGCAAAGCACGAATGAACGATCCGTCGCCGACAAACTCGACATGGACGGAATTCTTCCCGAATTTCTGTTTCACCTCTTTCAGACTTCCCTCAAGAACAATCTTTCCGCGGTTGATAAGACAAATCTCGTCGCATAGCTTCTCGGCCGAATCCATTTGATGCGTTGAAAAGATGATTGCTTTGCCTTGCTGCTTCAATTCCTGAAGAATATCTTTCAATATGATTTGATTCACCGGGTCAAGGCCTGAAAACGGTTCGTCCAGCACTATGTAGTCGGGGTTATGAAGGATTGAAGTAATAAACTGCGCCTTCTGCTGATTTCCTTTGGAGAGCTCCTCCACTTTTCTTTTCGCGTACGCTTCAAGGTCGAATCGTCGCAGCCATTCAAGCGCTTTCCTTTTTGTGTCGACGCCGGCCATTCCCCGCAATCCCGCAAAGTATAAAATCGTGTCTAAAAGCTTGTTCTTCTTATACAATCCCCTCTCTTCCGGCAAATATCCTATCCGGTCCTGGATGCTGCGGTTAAACCGGATACCGTCAAAGAGCACCGTTCCTTTATCCGGACTAATGATGTTGAGTATCATCCGAATGGTGGTCGTCTTCCCGGCTCCGTTCGGGCCGATGAGCCCAAAAATTTTGCCGGAATCCACTTGCAGCGATACATCGTCAACAGCAACGACGTTTGCGTATTGCTTTCGAAGATTTTCTGCTTTGATCATGATGAGGTGTGATAATAAATGTTACGGCGTCAAGCGATAGATCATCCGTGCAAACGGAATGGTCTCCCGCACGTGGTCCAATCCGCAGATCCATGAAACCGTTCGTTCAACTCCGAGCCCAAATCCGGCATGCGGAACGGAACCATAGCGGCGCAAATCGAGATACCATTCGAATGCAGACTGAGGCAGATTGTGTTCTTTTAACCGTGCAACAAGCGTGTCGTAATCATCTTCACGCTGGCTTCCTCCAATGATTTCTCCGTACCCTTCCGGGGCCAGCACGTCGACGGCGAGTGCAAGTTTTTCGTTCTTCGGGTCGCGTTTCATGTAGAACGCCTTCACCTGCGACGGATAGCGATGGACCATTACCGGCCGGTCAAATTGCTCTGAAATCGTCGTCTCGTCCGTTCCGCCAAGGTCGTTTCCCCACTCGAATGCAATTCCTTTCTTGTGGAGGATTTCAACCGCTTCGTCGTATGTAATCCGCGGGAGAGGACGTTTGACATTTTCCAAAAATTTTGTGTTGCGCTCCAGCGTTTTTAGCTCGGGAATACGATTCTTCAACACGTTGGTTACGATATGCTCGAGAAATTCTTCCGCCAGATCCATGTCATCGTCTAAATCATTAAACGCCACTTCCGGTTCGACCATCCAGAATTCTGCGAGATGCCGCCGCGTTTTCGACTTTTCTGCGCGGAATGTCGGACCAAAAACGTAGACCTTACCAAACGACATAGCTCCGGCTTCGCCGTACAGCTGTCCGGATTGCGTAAGGTATGCTTTGCCGAGGTCGAAATAATCTGTTTCGAAAAGAGTGCTTGTTCCTTCGCACGCGGCCGGCGTAAAGATCGGCGCGTCGAGGAGAAGAAAGCCGCGGCTGTCAAAAAATTCTCGGATTGACCGAATGATTTCGTGCCGGACTCGGAGGATCGCATGCTGCCGCTCCGATCGAAGCCACAGGTGGCGGCGATCCATAAGAAACTCAACACCATGTTCCTTTGGAGTAATCGGGTATTCTTTTGCGATAGAAATAGTTTCAAGATTCGACACATCCATCTCGTATCCGCCGGGCGCACGGTCCTCTTTGCGGATTTTTCCCGTCACGCGGAGGGAGGATTCCTGAGTCAACTCATCGAACCGGTTGAAGACGTCTTCACTCACGTTCGATTTGACAATAACGGCCTGCATCAATCCAGTGCCGTCCCGGATCACAAGAAACCTAATCTTTCCGCTTGACCGTTTGGTGTATACCCATCCCGAAATCGTAACAGTTTCGCCGACACAGTGAGAAAGATTTTCAACATATATTCGAGAACCCATGAGAAGACCGCATCCTTTCAAAAAATACGCAAAAATATACAAAACTTAGGGCACATCCACAAACACGAAATCCCGCGCGGGGCGGGATTTCAACTGCCTATTCTTTACTGCTTACTTATTCCAGCTTTCCACTCTAACTCATTTCCATCATCCGTTGGATCGGGAGCAGCGCCCGCTGGATCAATTCCGGCGCCATCGTTATTTCCGGTGATTTGTTTTTCATGCAGAGATACAGTTTTTCCATTGTATTCCGTTTCATGTGCGGGCATTCATTGCATGCGCAGTTTGCGTCGGGGGGGGCGGGAATGAACACTTTCTCCGGCGCGCTCTTTTGCATTTGATGAATAATACCGACTTCTGTAGCGATAATAAATTTCCGTGCAGAGCTTGACTGAACATAGTTCAGCAGGGCGCTCGTCGAGCCGATGAAATCCGCACGCGCCAGAAGCGACTCCTCACATTCCGGATGAGCAATCAATTTTGCATCGGGGTGTTCCATTTGCAACCCGATGATTTTTCTCTCGCTGAACGTCTCGTGGACAATACAACTCCCGTTCCACAGCAACATCCGGCGCCCCGTCTTTTTCGCCAGGTACGCTCCAAGATTCTTATCGGGTGAAAACAGGATCGGTTTGTCCTTCGGAATTTGATTGATGATTTTCTCTGCGCTGCTCGAAGTGCAAATAATATCGCTAAGAGCTTTCACCTCCGCCGAGCAGTTAATGTACGTAATTGCGACATGGCCGGGATGCATCTCCCTAAATTTCTTAAAATCCGGCGCCGGACATCCCTCCGCGAGAGAACAACCGGCCTCAAGGTCCGGCAGCAAGACTAATTTATGCGGATTAAGAATCTTTGCAGTTTCCGCCATAAAATGCACTCCGGCAAAGACGATGACTTCCGCATCGGTAGCCGCCGCGCGCCGCGCCAACTCAAGGCTGTCGCCGACAAAATCCGCGAGATCCTGAATTTCGGATTCCTGGTAATAATGAGCAAGAATAACGGCGTTTAGATCCTTCTTCATCCGGAGAATCTCCCGCTCAAGATCGAGAGGTACTTCCACCACGTTTGACGCTCTATTTTCAGCAACACCAATCATTTCGTCTCCGAATTAGCAACCGTCGCTGCTGCAATCAAGCGATCGGTTTTCCAACATATTTTTCCATCGCCGTTGTGACCGCCGCCTGCACTTGTCTGATTGTTATGGACGTAATGAGCGAATCGTCTGCCCGGACTGCAAAGTGCCGGGCATGGGGCGGTTTCCAAATTGCAGGATCACTCAGCGAATGAAACGAAATCGTCGGCACTCGCTGTGACGATGCAATATGAAGAATTCCAGTGTCGTTACAAAGGATGAAACTCAGATGTCTTATAAAGGCAGCCATAATGCGGAGCGGCATCATAGGCGCAGAATATAATTTGTGATGGACAGTTGACAAAATTACTTTTCTCCGTTCGATTTCATTAGGACTAATGATAAGAACAATTTCCACATGATACGTTTCTATCATCCAATCAATAACAGAGGAGAGTTTTTCAAGAGAAAAGCACTTTGAAGGATTCAAAGCGCCGAAATGCACGCCGACAACCGTTTTGCCGGGAGTAATCGCCAGCGACTGATATGTTCTTTCCGCTTCATTCACCTCTGCATCGGTTAAAACAAGATCGTACTCAAAATCGTTCTCATCGGCTCCCAGCGCGCGAACGATGTCAAGATTGCGTTCGATTTCATGCTTTTGTGCAGAAGAACGGAGGGCGGGAACATTGTAAATTTTTTCAGCCTGCGACGGATCGAGCAAAAGATGGTCGGGGCCGACGATATAATTTGCTCCGCTCAAAAGTGCGATAATATCCGAAGAAAGCGAGCGGGAAATCGTATTTAGGACAATTGTGCAGTCAAAGTCGTTCCGCAACGATTTCCAAAACGCGATCAATTTACGTACATTCCATCGCCATAATTTTTCGTAGAAAACAATGACTTCATCGACGTACGGATTGTTCTCAACGACCGGAGCGGTGTATTCGCGAACCACGACGGCAATGAATGCGCGGGGAAACTTTCTGCGAACCGCCCGAAGAGCCGGCGTGGCAATCAACAAATCGCCGAGCTGGTCATGCTGGCGAATAATCAAAATGCGGTTGAAAGAGTCAATCGGCAGTTGAGAAGATGGATACTGCGTTCCGGAGCGAAAGGCAATGATCAAGCGGAGAAGAATTCGCTTTAGGGGGGATTCAAGAGATCGCATCGAATGACGTCATTTTCAATAGATCACTTTTTGTCCGTGATGTCCTCAAAATCCGCATCCTGCACGTTATCAAATTGCTGCTTCGCATCCTTCTTTCGAACGGTCCCTTGCGGTTTTGTCGTCGTTTCGAAAAAAGGCCTGACGATTTGCAACACCACACCGAGTATTTTCGCCAGGATGTAAATACAAATTATCCAAACAATAAACCGAAGCATAACGCCGTTTACGCTTTCTTTGAGCGCGGATTGTAATATTCGACTGCAGCCCGGTTGGGCCGAAGAATCTCATTGTATAACTCTTCGAAGTCGTTTTTGTCCTTCACAAAGTCGAGCTCAGTGGAATTGACTATCAACAGGGGAGCGCTTTTGTAACGGAAGAAAAAATAGTTGTACGCTTCGTTCAGGTCTTTAATGTACTCTTCAGACATGTTTTCCTCATATTTCCTGCCCCGGTCTTTAATATTCCACATCAACCGTTCCACACTCGATTGCAGGTAGACCACCAGATCGGGCACCGGAATATTCTTTTCGATCGAACTGACAAGGGTCTCGTATAACCGCAGTTCATCGTCGCGCAAATTGAGGTACGCAAAAATTTTGTCCTTCTCAAAAATATAGTCCGTGACCAGCGCGCTGTGAAACAGATCCGCCTGGAACAAATCTTGCTGCTGCTTATACCGGCTGAGCAGAAAAAAAATCTGCGTCTGGAATGCATAATGGTCGGAGTCTTCGTAAAAGCGTTCCAGAAACGGGTTTTCTTCGAATTGTTCGAGGACAAGCCGTGCATTGAGCCGTTCGGAAATCATTCGCGCAAGGGAAGTCTTTCCCGCGCCGATAACTCCCTCTATTGCAATATAGCGGACATCCGCATGGTGTACCGGCACCATTACTCCTTCAGAGTTGTGATAAGCGAAGCTGTCATTTGTGCCGAAAGTTCGACGGCATTTGTGTCACGACATTCAGCGAGCAAATCCTTCATGGTTGTATGCACTACCGGGTGAACCGTCGCCGGCGCTATTTCAGCAAGAGGTCGGAGAACAAATTTGCGATTGACCATTTCAGCATGCGGAATAACGATTGCCGCTTCGTTGATTATGAGTTCACCAAACAACAGAATATCAATATCTATTTCTCGAGGCCCCCAGCGACTCCTCTCCAATCGTCCGATTTCCTTTTCAATTAATTTAATTCCGGAGTGAAAAGCCGCCACTCCGATGGACGTCTGCGCCCACACAACAGCGTTGAGAAAATCGCCCTGATTCTTTACTCCAACCGGCTCGGTCTCATACACGCTCGATACTTTCACGACGCGAGTTGCCGGAGCCGCCCGCAGTTTTCGCACCGCCTCGGCAAGGAAAAAAATTCTGTCGCCGACGTTTGAACCGATTCCCAGAAAAACATTTTCCATGGGAGTCTCTATGTCTGTTCACCTCTGTCGGATTCTATCTCAACTTCTACATGGTCAATAATGCCGTGTACTGCCGCTCCCGGCTTGCGGATTCGTACTATCGCTTTTTCGACCGCAGAAAACTCTTTTAGAATACCTGCTGCAATAGTTTGAGCAAGCGCCTCGATGAGAAAATATTTTTTCCCAACGACGGTTTGCTTCATCACGCCGTACACTTTCTCGTAATTCACCGTCTGGAGCAAATTATCTTTTTCTTTAGCGCCTGAAAGATCGCAGTGCAACTCAACATCGACTTCGAACTTGCCCCCGAGGGTTTGTTCATCCGACATCACGCCATGGTAGGCATAAAACACCGCATTGTGAAGGCGAATAATGTCAAGTTTTTTCATAGTGTTGTTGTGCTAAAAAGCGATGTAGATCCATTGTTACTTCACGTTTTATTAATCTTTTCCCAGGTATCCCGCAAGGTGACCGCACGATTGAAAACGAGCGCGCCATTTTTCGAATCTGAGTCCACGCAGAAATAACCGAGGCGCTCGAACTGAAAGCGATCCTGGGGAACGGCGGTCGCAAGGCCCGGTTCAACCTTGCACGACTTCAACACCTCCAGCGAGTTTGGATTGATGAACTCTTTCCATGTGTCGCCCTCCGGATATTCAGCAAGAAACAGCCGGTCATATAGACGCGTTTCTGCGTTCACTGCATGAGAAGCCGAAACCCAATGAATGGTCCCTTTTACCTTCCTCATACTTTGGGGGGATCCGCTTTTTGTCTCAGGATCGTACGAACATCGCAGTTCCAGAACCTCTCCAGTCTTTTCATCCTTCACGACACCGACACATTTGATAATATACGCATACCGCAAACGGACTTCAGTCCCCGGCGACAAGCGGAAAAATTTCTTCGGCGGGTCTTCACGGAAGTCATCGTGTTCGATGTAGATGACCTTGGAGAATGGGACATTCCTCGTTCCCATCGCTGAATCCTCGGGATTGTTCACTGCGACAAGTTCTTCAACAACTCCTTCCGGATAGTTTTCGATCACCACTTTGAGCGGACGAAGAACCGCCATCACACGGGGAGCGTGTTTGTTCAAGTCGTCGCGCAAGCAATCTTCCAGCCACAGAGCATCCGAAGTATTCTCCCGGCGCGCAACTCCCACCCGATCTGCAAACGTCCGAAGAGATTCCGGCGTAAACCCCCGGCGGCGAAGTCCGGAGATTGTCGGCATCCGGGGATCGTCCCAGCCGTTGACGTAGCCTTCTTCCACAAGCTGCAATAGTTTTCGTTTGCTCATGACGGTATACGTCATATTCAACCGGGCGAACTCTATTTGCTGCGGATGATGGAGTCCCAATTCTCCGAGGAACCAGTCGTACAACGGACGATGATTTTCAAACTCAAGCGTGCAGATTGAATGCGTAATTCCTTCGATCGAGTCACTCTGTCCATGCGCCCAATCGTACATCGGATAGATGCACCATTTGTCCCCGGTGCGGTGATGCGTCGCAAATAGAATGCGGTACATGACGGGGTCGCGCATATTGATATTTGGCGAAGCCATGTCAATTTTGGCGCGGAGTGTGCGCGATCCGTTCGGAAATTCTCCGACGCGCATACGCGCGAATAGATCAAGATTTTCCTCAACAGTCCGGTTGCGGTAAGGGCTTTCTTTTCCCGGTTCGGTGAGCGTTCCTCTGTACTCCCGAATCTCATCGGCACTCAGGTCGCAGACATATGCCTTTCCTTTTTTTATCAAACGGACGGCATACTCGTGGAGCTGCTCAAAGTAATCGGAAGCATAGTACAGCCTGTCCTCCCAATCGAACCCAAGCCATCGGACGTCCTGCTTGATCGATTCGACGTATTCTTGTTCTTCTTTTGCCGGATTTGTATCATCGAAACGCAAGTTACAAAAACCGCTGTAATCTCTCGCGAGTCCGAAATTGAGGCATATCGATTTCGCATGTCCGATGTGAAGGTACCCGTTAGGTTCGGGAGGGAACCGTGTATGCACCTTTCCGCCAAATTTATTTGTTTTCAAGTCATGGTCGATGATTTCGCGGACGAAGTTTTTCCGCTCCGGCAGTTCGCCGCTGGTTTTATCGTCATCAACGCTCTTTTGTTTCTCAATCGTTGTCATGATAATCTTTCAATTGCTAAACTGATTCTCCTTATCGTTTCTTCTTTACCGAGAACGAAAAGAATATCAAATAATCCGGGGCCTGAACCCACTCCTGATACCGCCAGGCGCAAGGGGTGAATCAAGTCGCTATTGCTGGCCTTCATCGCCGCTGCTGCCCGGTGAAGCGCTGCTTCATAGTCTTCCTTTTTCGGGTTTTCAAGATGAGAGAATTCTTCTGCCAGTTCTTTTAATTGAGCCGGCGATTCTTGTTTCCATCGTTTCTTTTTTACATCCTCATCGTACAGTGAAGGAGCTTGGAAAAAATACGGACTCTTTTCAATGAAATCTTTCACGAACGTCACTCTTTCCCGCATGGCGCTAATGACGTTCAGCAGATAGGCGTCACTATAATTCTTGCCGCCGAAACCCGATTGCGCCAATTGGTCTTTAAGAATTTGCAGCACCTCCGCATCGGGTTTCTTCCGAAGATGTTCAAAATTGAGCCAATCGAGTTTTTCGATGTTGAAAACAGCGCCCGAATTCCCAACGCGCTCGAGAGAAAATTCTTTTGAAAGTTCCTCAAGCGTGAACAATTCTCTCTCGTCGCCCGGGTTCCACCCAAGAAACGCGACAAAATTGACGAGAGCTTCCTTGAGGTAGCCCTTCCGGCGGTAGTCCTCGACTGCGACATCACCCTGACGTTTGCTCAACTTTGATTTGTCCGGATTGAGCAGCAGCGGCAAATGAGCAAATTGAGGCACTTCCCATCCGAAATGATTGAACAAAATCACATGTTTCGGCGTGCTTGAAAGCCATTCCTCTCCCCGAATAACATGGCTGATTTTCATACAATGGTCGTCGACAACCACCGCCAGGTGATACGTCGGATAGCCGTCAGATTTGAGAATCACCTGGTCATCAAGAATCTTGTGGGCTATGGTAACTTCGCCTCGAATGATGTCGGCAAACGTCAACTCGCCCTCGAGAGGAACCTTCATGCGAATGACATGTTGTTCGCCTTGTTTGAGTTTGCCGGCAATTTCTTTTTTGGGAAGATCTCTGCAGTGACGGTCATACGATGTCGTCAGCTTTGCAGCGAGTTGTTTTTCGCGCACTTCCTTCAAACGTTCGGGCGAACAAAAACAATAGTATGCTTTCTCTTCTTCCACCAATTGATGCGCGTACTTCTGGTACAGATTGACCCGTTGCGATTGAATGTACGGTCCGTAGTCTCCTTCCCGTCCGGGACCTTCATCATAGTGGAGGCCGGCCCATTCAAGCGTGTCGATAATATTCTGCACCGCGCCGTCTACCTTCCGCGATTGGTCGGTGTCTTCTATGCGAAGAACGAAGGTTCCGCCTTCCTTTTTCGACAACAAATAATTATACAAGGCCGTTCGCAATCCTCCGACATGCAAGAATCCAGTCGGACTTGGAGCAAATCGCGTACGAACGGTGCTCATGAAGTGTTCTCGCTATTAACAGAATATCGATATGATAGAGCCCGCCGGTACTCCTCGGCGGGTTGGGAACAGAACGCCTTCAAGGCCGCGAATTTTCAACATTGACTGAGAGCCTGTTCTCTGCTGAAAGCTAACATGGCGCCCGGAAGAAACTTGTAATTAAAAAGATAGCAAACTTTTGATGGGAACGCAAACAACCGGCGAATCCCGGAGAAAAACTTCTTCACTCTTTTGATTTCGCTTGTTGCATGAGAAACGTCATTAACCGCGAGGCGGGCACGCGAGGGTTGAAAGAAGTATTATCGCTTAGGTACGACACAAATTTCCCCTCGCGATACAATGATGGCGGACTCGGACAACTCTTATTGAACGGACTGAAGATCCCCCGTAATCCGCCGTACGGACAGTTTGGATTGAAGATGCTCGTGGGAGAGCCTTCGAAACCGTACTGGCCCCATGGATTGACGATCGAATGAGGATGAGACGTGTCAGCCCATACCAGTCCCAAATATGCCCCATCGGACGCGATGATGCGGCACCCTAAAAATTGAAAAAGATCTTCGTTTATCACGTGAGATTCTGCAGTATCCGGCTGGATAAATTCTGCCTCCACATTGGAATCCGGAACTTCAGCGTTCGTCTCCGCCGAATATTTTTCGTAAATATATTTTTCGAGAATCTTTGGCTCATTCACCTGGTCAAAAGCAATCCATTCCTTCTTATTCCCTTTGCGGTCAAATTTGTATGTATTTTTGAAAGACCGATCTTTCTCAATACCGGACTCTTCGACAACATCCCCCCTCTTATCATACTTATAGATGGCGCTATAAGCTATGCGGCCGTCAGACGAATAATCAATCTCTCTGAACAAGTTCCCCTGCCAATCGTACTCAAACGTCGACCGTGCCTTGATACTGGTGTCAGGCTTATAAATGGTCTCGGCTGTTAAGTTTTCAAAATTGTCATAAACAAAAACAATCCGGTCGGCAATTTTATATTCCGCTGAATCTAGGTTGTCAAAATCCCTCCCATATTTCGCCAATTCTATCATGTTGCCGTTGTTATCATAAGTATACGAGTACCGCGCAACGCTGTTTTTTTGTTCGATTACGTTGCCGCTCGAATCGTATGCGTACAGTTCTTTCGAGAACAGCCTTCCATCTGCAAGATATCCTAAGCTCTCAACAAGGTTGTCATCCTTGTCATACACATAGATCCCCTTCCGGTCAACAGTGCCATCTTGTTTGTAGGAAACCATTTCTTTTTTGTCGTTCGCTGAGTCGTACCGATAAATCGTCTTGGTTTTGGCGTCCCCGTTTGTTGTAACTTCCTCAATCAGATTTCCATCACGATTATATCGGTAATTTGTTTTAGAGAATACAGTCCCGTCATTCTGATTGAATGTCGTTTCCTCTGTCTTATTGCCGTTGTGGTTATAGCGGACGGACGATATTTGAATCCCCTTCTTCTCCGGCTTGCCGAAGCTGTATTTGTATTTCCAAGTGGACATAGAAAAAATCTCGGACATCCTGACCCGTTGTCGTTCTTTCTCGTCAAGACGTTTTTCCTTCAGAATATCCTTCTTGCTCTTTTGCGATAGTCCTCCCCCAGCCAACCCTTCCCCAGCAAAGAGAAGAATGGACAGCAAAACGATAAGGCTGGAGAATAAACGTGGTTTACTATTCATCTACGGCTGCGGATACTAAAAAAGTCAAATGCGGGATAAGAAGTCTCATGAACTTCAATCACAAATTAGAAAATCAAGGCTGGTTTTTAATGTACTAAGCAGATAGTTGCTATTCAACTCAATTTTTTTCTAAATGCCATGAGAAAGAGCCTGCTGTTATTCTCAGAACTCGTTTTTCCTGAAGAAAATCACGCCGAACTGGATCTAAATTATTCTTCTAACAACTATCGAGGAGAATCAATTACGTAGGTCAAACACCCGACAGCGGAAAAATGGCTGATCACCAAGAACAAGAGAAAGCTCGTATCAGGATGAATGCTTCTCATTCACTTCTTGCGAAGAAGTTAAGCCATCGCACAAATCTTCGGTGCAAGCGTTCATCGATTGCCACTAACCTACTTGAATATGCGATAAAAATCAAGACGGTGAAGTCGCTCTAACGAATTTTGCCTTCACAGGTCAACACATAGCCAATTGCGGCATTTCCAAAGTTCTTCTTGTTTTCCCCCGCCTACTTTCGTACCTTTTAGAATTGGAGCGCTGGCAGAACGGTCCGCCAGAAAGAGGCGGATTTCTCCCGTCAGGTGAAACCTGACGGGATCAACTATTGCATCATTTATTCTTGGAGAGCTGGCAGACGGTCCGCCAGAAAGAGGCGGATTTCTCCCGTCAGGTGAAACCTGACGGGATCAACTATTGCATCATTTATTCTTGGAGAGCTGGCAGAACGGTCCGCCAGAAAGAGGCGGATTTCTCCCGTCAGGTGAAACCTGACGGGATCAACTATTGCATCATTTATTCTTGGAGAGCTGGCAGAACGGCTATTGCACCAGTCTTGAAAACTGGCGCCCGTAAGGGCTTGTAGGTTCGAATCCTACGCTCTCCGCACTGTGGGACACTTCTTCGTTTACATCCTCTATTCCGAAAAACATTCGCGCTCTTACGTCGGTCAGGCGAACAACCTCGAAGCCCGGCTGACGCGGCATAACAAGGGCGGAGTCACATCGACCCGACCATAGCAACCCTGGGCGATGATTCATTATGAGGAGTACTACACCCGGAGCGAAGCAATGAAACGCGAACGGTGGTACAAGTCTAGAAGAGGACATATTCAGGTCGAGAAATTGGCCGATGGTTACCTGTTGGCGTTTGGAGAATGTACGATTCATATATTTTTATTTTCCCCTCGTAGCTTATCTTGCCGGCCTATCGGCATGTGCCTACTGCGATCCCCTTTTTCTATTACCAAACCGGTGAATTCGATCCCAATTCTTCCCGTTTTCAATAAGGCTAGCGCAAAATTCTGCTCAGATCGCCTCTTTCTGTAGGCATAATTGTTGTGTAATTTCCATTTTGATAAGGTTATTTTACAAATGAAATTTCGCGATCCAGCAGCATCGAGAAGTGAATGGCTGAACCAGTGTCCTAAAATTGAATCTTCAGAAGTCATGCCCGGAATTATTCAATCCGATTTCAACACGATGAGGAGTTGTTATGACAAATAAAGACAATGGCAAAGTATCGGAGACAAGTTCTTCCAGGCGAATATTTTTAAAGAGGCTGGGCGCAGCGACTGCCGGCGCACTCATTGTTCCATATTTAAAACCATCCGGTGTTTTCGCATACGGATACAAAGGTTCATCATCGTACCTTGCCCACGTTGCAATCACTCAAACCCTCAATACGAAAGCCGACAGCTATGATCCAGCTTCCGTTAAGGCCAAGGTACAATACCTTTTCGAAACGCTTGGCGGAATTACCGACGTGGTGAAGAAAGGGAATAAGGTCGCGATAAAAATAAACTTGACCGGCGGCTCCGGCAACGCTGGAAATTCGAAGCTTAACGGCATGCTGATCACTGAAGCCATGTGGACACATCCAACGGTTCTTCAGGCAGTAGGCGAACTGTTGATTGACGCCGGCGTGAATGGGAGCGACATTTATATTGTGGATTCACTGTGGGATGCAGCGTCATTCAGCAACTATGGATATGCGGATGTGCAGAAAGCACTGGGCGCCAACTTGGTGGACTTGAATAATCCGGCACCCTATGCGGCGTTCGCTACAAGAAATGTGGGAAGCACGCATTTCAACTTCCAATCATTCTCGATGAACCAGATTCTGTCCGATATCGATGTTTATGTTTCTATCCCAAAATTAAAGCAACACGCCGAAGCCGGTTTGACGTGTTCTCTGAAGAACCAAATCGGCACTGTTCCTAAGTCGCTCTACACCATACCGAGCAATACAAGTAGCAGGCAAGCGCTTCACAACCCGACGGGAGGATCATCGGCTTCGTATCTTCCCGAATCTATTTGTGATCTCAATGCAGCGCGCCCGGTCCACCTTGCTGTGGTTGATGGAATCAAAAATTCAAAGGGCGGAGAGGGCGTGTGGATTACGACATTTGTGACAAACGAAAGTCATGTATTGCTTGCCGGTAAGGATCCCGTGGCAACCGACAGCATCGGAGCCTATCTTATGGGACTCGATTGCGAAGCGAAGACTCTTCAATTGCCGAACGGAGGGAAATGCGACAACTATCTTTATTTGCTCAACAAGAATGGCGTGGGCACAAATCAACTTAGTGAAATTGAGATTCTCGGCGACGGAGCGAGCTTAATTACCGCCGTTCGACCTAGGAATGAAATCAAGCAGCCGAGCGGTTTTCAATTGTGTCCGAATTTTCCCAATCCGTTTAATCCATCGACGAGAATTATTTTCTTCCTGCCAAAAGAAGAACATGTTACGATTAAAGTGTTCAGTATAACAGGTCAGGAAATTGAAACTCTAGTAGAGGGTGTTGTCCCCGCGGGTGAACACGATTTGAATTGGAGCGCAACAGGATTGGCAAGCGGTGTCTATATCTGTCGCATGCTAGCGGAAAACTATTCTGAAACGATAAAAATGGTTTATCAAAAATAATTGACCGGGAACTGAGGAAACAATCTCATGATGTACGCATCCGCTTATCATTTGCTTGGTTATTGATTCAACAAACTCCATTCACCCCGCCCTTCACCTAAAGGCGATCGGTTTGCTTGCCTAAGAACGCATCGATTTCAATTCTGAAAGGCGCAGAAGGCTGTGCCCCCAGCCTCGTCACTGAAATCGCCGCAGCGGCCGAAGCGAATCTCGCAGAATCCGCAAGTGTTCGGCCCTCGGCGAGTGCGACCGCCAGACATCCGCAATAGATATCGCCGGCAGCTGTAGTATCCACCGCATCGACCTTGAATGCCCGTATCCAATCAGAGACTCCGGCAGCCGCCACATATGACCCCTCAGCACCTAACGTAATGATCACCGTTTTGCATCCGATCCTCAGAAGTTCCTTTGCGGCGAGTTTAATGGACTCTTCCCCCGTAACATTGATGCCGGACAACATTCCCGCTTCGATTTCATTCACTACAAGAATCGTTACTTTCCTGAGGTACGATTTGTCAAACGCTTTCGCCGGAGCATAATTCCACATGACTCTTGTCGTATGTTTGTCGCAGACGTTGAGAACATACTTCAATGTCTCAGGCAATATCTCGTACTGGAGTACCACCATTGCGGCTTCTCTAATCAGCTCGTCAACCTGGTCAATGTGCTGAGCCATGAGCCTGTAGTTAGCACCCGGCGCCACTGAAAGATAATTCGCCCCCTGTTCTCCAATCATCACCAGGGCTGTTCCGCTCGAAATGCCTTTCTCTCGAAACACGAATTCAGTGTGAATCCCCTCCTCTTTGAATTGTTCCACCATCCTCTGCGAAGCATCATCGTCGCCGACACAATTGACGAAGTACACGCTGCCGCCGGCACGCACTGCTCCAACAGCTTGATTAGCTCCTTTTCCTCCGAATGTCCGCATGAAGACCGCATCAGTCACTGTTTCACCCACTCCCGGTAGCCGGGACATCTTCATAATATAGTCGACATTCGAACTTCCGATAACGACGATGTTTTTTTTCATAATTCGAAATATCTGAAAAATAGTATCGCGCGAAAACGCAGAGCCGCGAGATTTGATTTAAAGAGAATTTCGCGCCTTTGCGACTTCGCGCGAGAAAAGCTTTTCTCAATTTCCAAAATACTCCATCCATCAACCTCGAATTAATGCTCAAAGTTTCGCAGCGACGATGAGCCCCAGGCCGATGATGAATGCGATGAACATGACAGCTATGTAACGAGAGATTGACGAAGGAGCCCCCTTGAATTCTTTGAAAACAAAAACACCCCATGCCGCCCCGATCATAGTTGACCCCTGGCCTAATCCGTATGAAATTGCGGGACCGGCTTTGTCCGAGGCTAAGAGGTTGAATAAGAGTCCGGTACTGAATATCAGTCCTCCCGCCAAACCTATCAGGTGTCGTTTCAGCGTCCCGTTAACAAAGTACTCTTTGTAGGTTGATTTATTTCCATCGACAGGTTTATACATGAAATACGTGTTCCACACAAAATTGGAAATGAATACTCCAACGGAGAAAACAAGAACAGCCGAATAAGGTGTGAGTTTTCCGCTCTCGGGTGTCATGAAATTCAGCGTCATACTGTCGGCGACGAACCTGTAGAAGAATCCCATGACAATGCCGGCAAGAACCGACAGAACAATGCCCTTGGCCGATGAAGAGCTTCTCGACGCCGCCACTTTCGAAGCAGCAAGGGCGTTGATTGCCATTGCCACTACGACCAGCAACACTCCGCCAAACAGCAGCAACGGATCGCCTTGCGGTTGTTTGAGGTAGTTCACAACAACACCGATCACGAGTGCCAATCCAACGCCGATAGGAAACGCAATAGATAATCCGGCCACCGATATCGCCGCGATAATAAGGAGGTTGGAGAGATTGAAGACAATTCCTCCGACAAATGCCGACATGAGCGAGCTAAAATTGGCTTGCATAAGGTCGGTAACGAAGCCTCTCCCGCTGACGCCAATGCTCCCCATTGTCAGCCCGAAGAAAAGCGCCGCGATAATGTTCCCCAAGGAATAATCCCAATAGAACAATGGAAATGGCCAATCTTTTGCAGAGATTTTTGAAGTATTGGCCCACGATCCCCAGCAGAACATTGTCACCACACAAAATGCGATCGCAACGGAATAATCATTTATGATGTACATAGCTCAGTACCTTTTAGTTAGCATTGCCGAGTAAAGACAAATATGTCACAGCGCCGATCGCGTGATAGAACGGCACACC
>Ga0265332_10001064_pt1 | contig 16059 bp, 10 predicted proteins | sample 41926metaG_FD_202084 | JGI IMG/M metagenome (GOLD analysis project Ga0265332, IMG submission 202084) | Rhizosphere microbial communities from Carex aquatilis grown in University of Washington, Seatle, WA, United States - 4-19-26 metaG | ecosystem: Host-associated > Plants > Roots > Rhizosphere...
GCGACGGTCGACAACGGCAGCGGCTCGCCGCAGGCGCCGACGGCCACCGCTTCGGTCGCCGCCAAGACGACCGCGATCGACTGCAAGTCGTCTCCGCAGGGTGCGGCGCTCGGCATCACGGGCAGCACGACGACGTACAACGTGCCGTGGGTCGTCGACAGCGGCAACGCGGATTACACCGGCAACGGCACCGTCCCGCCGGAAAAGCCGGGGATGGCCTATGTCGGCGTGATCAAGGTGCCGGCGGGTGCGCCGACGGGCAACAACACGGGCCGCATGGACCTTCATGAGTACATCGACACGCCGCATTACCGGCTGGTGACGCTGTCGCAGACGCCGTGCTCGTGGGGAACGGTGGGCGATGGTCTGACGTTCACGCAGTTCGGGCTCGACCCCAACTTCTACTTCACGGTCGGGGGAAGCCTGGCGGGCTACGCTTCGATGCAGCCCGGCTCGACGTGGTACGTCAACGTCGTGATGCAGGATCCGGCCAAGATCCCGCCGAAGGGCAACCAGTGCGGATCCACGACCTGCAACATGGTCCTCGAGTTCTGGAAGCCGAACGGCACGTGACCTGACGCCAATTGCAGTCGCCTGACCGAAGCCCCGCGCCGCGGGGCTTCGTTTTTGCCGGCTCGCGCGAGCGTCGCGGGTTGCCGTCGCGCGAATCGCGTCGCCGCGCGATAATTCATCCTTCACTCCCCACGGAATCCGAAACATGACGTTCCAAGCCATGCCTCCCCTCTCGCTCCGCGCCCTCGCGGCCGGCCTCGCCGCGATGCTGTTCCTCGCCGCCTCGTCGGTGCTGGCGGCGGACAGCGTCGTCGTCGACCCTATCCTCGTCCAGCGCGGCGACGTCACCATCCGCAAGTCCGATTTCGACGCGGAAATGCTGCGCATCCCGGACAAGGACCGCGCGCTGTTCCTCGTCAGCGCGAAGCGCGTGCGCGAGCTGCTCGACCGGATGATGATGACGCTGGAGCTCGCCGAGACTGCGCGCGCCAAGGGTGTCGACAAGGAGCCTGGCGTCGCCCGGCGCATCGAGCTCGAGCAGGACAAGATCCTCGCGCAGACCTACATCGGCAACGTCGAGACTGCCGCAAGACGCGAATTCGACGCGAAGCTGTCGAGCGTCGAGCAGGCAATCCGCGAGAGCTACATCGTCAACAAGACGAAGTACACGAAGCCCGAGACGGTGATGATCTCGCAGCTCAACTTCCGCTTCGACGGCGCGCCCGACATCGCCAAGACGCGTGCGGACGATGCCTACGCGAAAATCAAGGCGGGTGCCGACATCGGCGACATCGTCGAGCAGGTCACCGACAACGCCGCCGTCGGCAAGCTGCGCGGCATCCGCGGGCCGCTCGAGCGCAAGGACGTCGACCCCGAGCTCGTCGCGCTCGTCTTCGAGACGGCGAAGATCGGCGAAGTGAATGCGCCGGTGCGCACGCAGCGGACCTGGTCGATCGTCCGCGTCAACGAGCGCATTCCGCCGTCGACGCAGACGTACGAGGAGGCGAAGCCGTCGATCATCAACCTGATGCGCGACGAGTACGTGATCCACGCCCGCGATGCCGCGCTGGCGCAGCTCGGCGCCGGCAAGAAGGCCGTTGTCAACGAGGCCGCCATCGAGGCGCTGCGCACGCCGTCCGGCGCGAATAACTGAGGACCGGCGACCTGCCGGCGTACGACTCGCGGCGTTCTTGATATGCTTCAAGGATGACGTCGCAGAGCGAAATTGCCGGGACGCCCGCCGCGCCGTGGCCGGGGGCGGCCGCCGGCAGCGCGCGGCGCAACCGTGCGCTGTTCGTCAACTTCTTCCGGCGCGAGCTCACCACCCGCTATCTCGGCAGCGTGTCCGGGCTCGCATGGGCGGTGCTGCATCCGCTGGTGCTGCTCGGCGTCTACTGGTTCGTGTTCACGAACGTCTTCCGGGCGACGGGGTTCGGCGGCAGGAGCTTCATCACCTTCGTCGCGATCGCGCTGTGGCCATGGCTCGCCGCGCAGGACGGCCTGCAGCGCGCGACGGTGTCGCTCGCCCAGTACGCGGGCCTCATCCGCAAGGTCGCCTTTCCCAACGAGATCGCAGTCTACGCGTCGGTGGCGGCGACGCTCGCGCTGCAGTTCGCGGGATACGTCGCCGTCCTCGTCGTGCTGGCGCTCGCGGGCGAGCCCGTCCACTTCGAGGGGCTCGTCATCGCGATTCCCGTCTGGATCGTCATCGCGCTGGCGATCACCGGCATCGGCCTGGCGCTCGCGTCGCTGCAGGTCTTCGTGCGCGATGTCGAGCACGTGCTGAGTCCGCTGCTGATGATCCTCATGTATCTCACGCCGATCCTCTACCCGCTGTCGGCGGTCCCGGAGACGCTGCGCGGCTACGTGGCGGCGAATCCGTTCGGGTGGGTCGTGACGCGGCTTCGCGACGGCCTCCTCGACGGCAACCTCGCGCTGCAGTGGGGCGACGCGGTCGCGCTCGCGGTTGCCGTGGCGACATTCGCCGCCGGGCGCTGGATGTTCCTGCGCCTGTCGCCGTATTTCGAGGATTTCGTTTGATCTCCGCGCCAGCCGGCTGCGCTCGCCCGTGAGCGCGCTGCTTTCCGCGACCGGCGTCGGCAAGGACTACGCGAAGGTCGATTCGCACGGCGGGCGCCTGAAGCTCGTGTGGGACCTGCTGCGCGGCCGCCCGGCGGCGCATTCGTTTCGCGCGCTCGACGCGGTCGACTTCGAGCTCGCGCGCGGCGCCTCGCTCGCCGTGATCGGCGAGAACGGCGCCGGCAAGTCGACGCTGCTGAAGATCGTCGCCGGCGTCGTCGCCCCGACCCGCGGTCACATCCAGGTGAACGGCCGCGTCGGTGCGCTGCTGGAGCTGGGCTCCGGCTTCCATCCCGACTACACGGGCCTTGCCAACATCGATCTTGCCGCGGCGCTGCTCGGGCTCGCACCCGACGAGATCGCGGACAGGCGCGACGCGATCGTCGCCTTCGCCGACATCGGCGAGCACATCCACGACCCGATCAAGAGCTATTCGTCGGGCATGGTGGTGCGGCTCGGCTTCGCGATCGCATCGACGCTGGCGCCCGACATCCTCATCACCGACGAGGTGCTGGCGGTCGGCGACGAATCGTTCCAGAAGAAGTGCGTCACGTGGATGGAGCGCTATCTCGCCGACGGCGGCACGCTGCTCATGTGCTCGCACAGCATGTACCACGTGCAGAAGCTTTGCCGGATGGCGCTGTGGCTGAAGGACGGCCGCATCGAGCGCTACGGCCCGGTGGCGGACGTGGTGCCGGCATACCTTGCCTACCACGAGGAAAAGTCCGCGCGGCGCAGCACGCCGATGCCCGATGCCGCCGCCCGCGCCGCCGGGCTCTATACGATCCGCGAGCTCGCGCTGTCACCCGACGGCTCGATCGCGCAGGGGACGGACCTCACCGTCAGCGGCGAAGCATTTTCGCCGGACGGACGAGCGCCCGTCATGCTGATCGGCATCGTGCGGGCGGATGGCACGCCCGTGTATGGTGTGGGCACCGACATGGATGGCGTCGCGCCGCGAAGGATCGCCGCGGACCGGTTCGCGTTCGCGCTGACGCTGCCCGGTCTCGCGCTGCTGCCCGGCAAGTATTTCGTGACGGCGGTCGCGGCGGACCCCGAAGGCCTGCGCGTCTTCGACACGCGCGAGGTGCCGCTCGTCGTGACCGGCGAATCGCGCGAGCTGGGCTTCGTGCGGCTGCCGCATCGGTGGCACGAATGACGATGGCGGAACCTCGCCCCGGCTTGCGCTCGTCGCGCACGGATTGCGCCGCGTCGCGATGAGCACTGCGCAGACGCACTGGCAATGGCCGGCCCTTGCGGCGACGCTGCCCGCGGCCGCGGGCTTCCTGCTGCTGGAGCGCATCGCGAACGCCGATCGCGTGCGCTTTCCCGCCGAGGAGGAAGCCTGGGTCAATGCACGCGGCCTCGATGGCACGCATCTTCCCGAGGACGGCGACCGGCCGCCGAACGAAATGCGCTGGCGCCGCGCGTGGCGGCTCGTGCAGCTCGTCGATCACACCGACCTCTACCTCGCCTCGACGCGGCGTGCCCGCTGGCTCGACGTTAACGTGACGGCCGAGGGCGCGTGGCCACAGGCCGGCACGCCGATGCTCGCGGTCACCTGTCATTGGGGCGCCGGTCTCTGGGCGCTGCGCCATCTCGCGCGCTCGGGACATCCCGCGCATTTTCTTGCCCGGGCGCTCGAAGACGACGCCACCGGAGCCGACGCGTGGCAGCGCCGCTACGGGCGGCTGCGCATCCGCGCCACCGAGCGCGCGTCCGGCAGGCCGGTGATCTACACCGGCGGCGCGACGGACAGGATCGGCGCTGCATGGGCTCGCGGCGACAGCGTCGTCGCACTGTGCGACGTGCCGCTGCCGCCCGGTCGGTCGAAGATCGCCGTGCCTTTCCGCGGCCGTACGATGCGGATGCCGCTGGGCCTCATCCGCGAGGCCTGCGCGCGCGGCATTCCCGTGGTGACGTTCGCATCGGGCCCCGATCGCGCGACCGGGCGACGCTGGCTCGGCATTGCGCCGGCAAGGGTGTATTCGGATCCGATGGAGCTCGCCGTCGCGCTGGCGCAGCATCTCGAGCGCCTCATCGAGCGCGACACCGCCGCATGGCACATGTGGCCCTACGCGGAGCAGCTCGTCAGTTGAAGCGGCCCGCGGCGTGGCCGCGGCGTGGCCACGGCGTGCGATCAGTCGACGTGCGCGATTACCATCACGCGCTTGCCGCTTGCGAGCTGCTCGTAGGCGCCCTCGGGCGGCGCGATGCGTTCGACGCGCGCGAACCCGACCTTGTGCAGCACGTAGACCAGCGCCTCGTAGCTGGGGCAGAGACAGATGCCGGTCGTCGAGGCCTCGGGCGCGTGCGTCTCCGCGGTCTCGTCGATCAGCGCGAAGCTGCCCATCATGTGGCGCTGGAACGTGTAGGCGCCCCAGTCGACGACGCCGGTCATGTTGGGCGTGACCTGCGTCTCGATCACGCACGCGCGGCGCGTGAGCGCGCGCGCGAGGCGCATCGCGCCGACCGGGTTCTCGACGTGATAGAGGAGGCCCAGCATCAGCGTGACGTCGAACGTGCCGAGCGAGCGCGGATCGAGTGTCGCGACGTCGGCTTCGACGGCGCGAAGATTGGCGAGGCCGTACACGGCCGCCATCAGCGTGGTGTCGGCGACGTGCTCGCTGCGGGCGTCGACGGCGACGACCTCGCGGCAGCCCTTGCGCGCGACGTGCGTCGAGAAGAATCCCTGGTGGCAGGCGACGTCCACGACTGATAGCCGATCCCATCCGCCTGCCGCCAGTGGAGCGAGCGCCTGCCACAGCATGGCGAGACGGGTCGTGTGGATCTGCGCGACGCCCGGAGGAAGGTAGGACGCCGTGGTCGTGCCGTCCGGCAGGTCGAATTCGTAGAACCAGCGGCGCGCGTGCGCCTGGCGGAGGAGGTCGGGAGCGTTCATGCGATGGCCGGGAAAGCGTGAAGTTTACTATGCGGGCCCCCCGCGCCCGCGGTGCCCGCCGGTGCCGTCGCGCCCGGAGGGCCTGCGTATCCGATAAAATGCGGAATTCGCGGCGCCTGCCCCGTGCGAGCGTCGCGACGCCGCCCGCGCGCCCGCGCGAAGCCATGAATCTCCCGCGTTGCCGATGCCCGACGAACCCCTTTCCTATCGCGATTACGCGTTCTCCCGCGGACGGCGCGACCGCGGCCGCGACGCCCGTCCCGCCGGCGCGCGCCGCGTCGGGCTGCTCCGCGCCATCCCGCTCGCGGCCTTGAGCCGGCGCAGCGACATCATGGTGCAGCGGGGGCAGGCCCGCGTGCGCGACACCCGCTGATGGCCGCCGCCGAATACGAGCAATGGATGGAGCGCGGCCGGGCGCACCAGAACGAAGGCCGGCCGATCGATGCGATGCTCTGCTTCCACCGTGCGGCGCGGCTCGATCCGCGCGCGTCGGATCCGCATTTCGCGATCGGCGAGACGCAATGGCGGCTCGGGCGCCTGCCTGAAGCGATTGCGGCGTGGCGCGAGGCGTCGCGCATCGTCCCGAACCACGCGGCACCGCTGCAGGCGACCGCCGAAGCGCTGCTCGCACTGGGTGACCTCGACGGCGCCGTTGCAACCGCTGCGAAGGTGCAGACATTGATGCCGAACGACGGGCGCGCGGCGCTGATCCGCGGCATCGGGGGTCTCGCGCGCGGCAACGCGGCAGACGCCGCGGCCCTCGACGCCGTGCTCGATCGCGAGCCGTCGCTGCTCGGGATTCCGACGCTTGCCGGCCCGCTTGCACTCGCACTCGAGCACGCGGCGCCCGGCGCCGAGCGCGACGCGCTGCTCGATCGGATCGCAAGCGCGCCGGAGGCCCTTGCCGACGCGCCGCCGCAATTGCTCGTCGTCGCGCTGGAGCATGCGGCACGGTCCGCCGGCGTCGACGGCGCGACGCGCGCGCGTCTGGCGGCCATCGCATGCGCGCGAAACTACACGCCGGCGGATCACGAGCTGCTGCGCCGGGCGGCGCACGCGACGTCTGCGTTCGATGCGGCGTCGGGACGCACACTCGCGAAGATTTACGCGGAGCTCTGCACGGCCACCTTCACCGTGCCCGTCCCGCTGCTCTGGCCGGTGCGGACGGCAGGCGCGCGCTTTCGCGTCGTCGCGCTCGCCGGGCCGGACGCTTCGCTCGACGTGAATCTCGCCGCGCTCCGTGCGCTCCCCGAGGCGGACTTCGATCTCGTGGTGGCGACAATCGGTGCCGTGCCGGCGTCGCCGGCCGGCGTGACGGCGGTCGCGCTGCCTGCGAACGCGGATGCCACGGCGGCGCGGATCGTCGCGTCGCGCGATCCCGACGTCGTCGTCGACCTGGCCGGATTGACCGCGATGACGGGGCCCTTGCTCGCGCGCGTGCCGGCGCGGCTGCGCGTGACGGTCGCCTCGCTCGCGTGTCCGAACGAGTCGCCGCTGATCGATCGTGTCGCTCCGGATGCGTCGGCACTTGCCGCCATGCTCGTCGCCGATCGATCCGCGCACGATTTTGCGCAGGACTGCCCGGCCGACGGGGCGGCGATGGCGCGGCAGTGGGATGCGGCGGTGCGGCTGCACCAGGAAGGCGACCGCGCGGGCGCGATCGCGCAATACGACCGCGTCCTCGAGCTGCAGCCCGGGTTCGCGCCGGCATCGCACCTCGGCGGTGTCGCGCGCCGCGATTCCGGCGATCCCGAAGGGGCGCTCGCGGCATTCTCCGCAGCGCTCCGCGCCGCGCCGCACTATGTCGAAGCCCGCGTGGCCGCGATGCGCGCGGCGACCGCGCGTGGCGACCATGACGCCGCGCTGGCACTCGGCGAGGCCGGGCGCACGCTGGCGCCCGGCAATGCAGTCGTGCTGCGCGCGGTGGGCCAGGCCGCGCTTGCGCGGCGCGACGGGCCCGCGGCCGCCGCCGCATTCGCCGAGTCGCTGCGCATCGAGCCCACCGACGGCGAAACGCATTTTCATCACGGCGTCGCGCTGCAGATGATGGACGACGTTGCCGAGGCCGCGCGCGCCTATCAGCGTGCGCTCGCCTTCCGCCACGATCTCATCGCGGCGCATTTCAATCTCGGCGTGCTGTTCCAGAAGCAGGGCGCGCACGAGGGTGCGGCCGAAGCATTCACCGAGGTGCTGAAGGCGGACTCCGGCAACATCGCCGCGTGGAAATACCGCGGCGAGGCGCTGATCGCCGGCGCCCGCGTGGACGAGTTCATCGCGCACTTCCGCCGGTTCGAGGCGCGCCACCCGAAGGTGCTTCCGCTTGCCGTGCAGGCGATCGAGGCCTGCCAGTATCTCGCCGACTTCAACCTGCTCGAGCGCTACATCGACGGACTTCGCAACGACCGCTTCGTCGTCTCCGACGAGCTCGAGCTGGTCGACGCGCTGGAGCAGCTCCTCTATCTGCTGCTCTACGTCGACGTCGAGCCCGATCTCATCCTCAAGCTCGCGCACACGTACGACGCCGCGGCGCGTCGCGTCTATGGCGAGCCATTGCCGCGGCCCGTCTCGCGGCGCCCCGGCCCGATCCGGATCGGCTACCTGTCGGCGGACCTGCGCAATCACGTGATGGGAAAGATGGTCTGGTCGGCCGTCGAGCACCACGACCGCAATCGCTTCGAGCTGTACTTCTATTCGCTCTCGCCCGTCGAGGACGAATGGACGGCGCGCTTTCGCGGCATCGCGCATAAGTTCGGCAAGCTCTGGAACATTCCGGAGCGTCCGGCCGCAGAGGCGATCGCCGCGGACGATCTCGACGTGCTGGTCGACCTGTCGACACATACGATGGGAGCGAAGCCCGGAATACTCGCGGCGAAGCCGGCACGTGTGCAGATCACTCACGTCGCGAGCTCCGGCACGGTCGGCCTGTCGACGATCGACTTCAAGCTGACCGACCGCTTCGCCGATCTGCCCGAGAATGCGGCGACGCAGATCGAGCCGCTGCTGCCGATGGACGGGTGCCTCTATCCGTACCGGCACATCGAGGCGGCGACCGAGCATCCGTATCATCGGGCGGCGCTCGGGATCGCCGAGGAGACGATCGTCATCGGCGCGTTTTCCAGTGCGCTGAAGCTCACACGCCGCTGCGTCGCGCTCTGGCGCGAGGTGCTCGAGCGGATTCCACGGGCGAAGCTCGCGTTCTCGCCGTTCTATCCGGCGCTCCGCCTGCTCTATCTTCGCCTTACGGCCGCCGGCGGCATTCCCCCCGATCGCCTCATTTTCATTCCGCCGGGACGCGGTGAAGCGGAGGCGATGGCGCGCTACGCAATTGTCGATTTCGTCATCGACACGATGCCCTACGGAAGCGTCAACGGCGCTCTGGAGCCGCTCGCGGCGGGCGTGCCGGTGGTGACGCTGCTGGGCAGACGCCACGGCGAGCGCACCGCGTATTCGATTCTCGCGAATCTCGGCGTCACCGACACCGTTGCGCGCAGCGGGCGCGAGTTCGTCGACATCGCCGCCCGGCTCGCAGGCGATTCCGATTTCATGCGCGACGTGCGCGAGCGCATCCGTGCGGGAATCGCGCACTCGCCGCTGACCGACCGCGTCGGCCATACACGCGCGCTGGAGCGGGCCTACGTCGAGGCGCTCGAACGCTGCGCGCCCGAAGTCTTCGCGTCGCTGGAAGCGTCGCCGCATGCCTGACGTGCGGAAGCCCGACCCGCGCTTCGCGCAGGCGGAAGCGCTGCTCGGCGCCGGCAATCCCGCGGCCGCGGCGGCGCTGATGTCGGCCCTCCTGGCCCGGCCGGGCACGGCGCGCGCGGAATCGCGGATGGCGCTTCTGGTGCGCTCGCAGGCGCGCGAGGCGATGCACGAGATCGGGCCGGCGATCGACGACATGCGGGCGGCGCTCGCGCTCGACGACCGCGACGCGCGCACTCACAACTCCTTGGGCATCCTGCTGGTCGACGGCGGCGACATGGAAGCGGCTCTCGGTTCGTTCCGGAGGGCGACGGAAATCGATCCGAACCATGCGCGTGCCTGGGCCAATCTCGGCAACACGCTGCGCACGCTGGGCCGGTTCACCGAGGCCGTCGACGCGACCCGGCAGGCGGTCCGGGCCAAGCCCGACTACTTCCTCGCGTGGAGCAACCTGGGCGCCATGCTGGTCGACATCGGCAACGTGCCGGATGCCTACGAAGCGTACAAGCGCGCGCTCGCGCTGAAGCCGGGCGCCGGAACGCTGGTGGCGCTGGCGAACATCGATCGTCAGCGCGGCGATCTCGATTCCGCCATCGCCTACTGCACGCGCGCCGTCGCGATGGCGCCCGACGAGGAAAGCCCGATCCATCAGCTCGGCAGCCTCCTTGCCGAGCGCGACGACATCGATGCCGCGATGCGCGCGTATGGCAGCGCCCGGCAGATCCGGCCGAAATCGATCCGGCTCGCGTTCGCACAGCATCTGACGCTGCCGATGGTCTATTCGAGCGGCGCGGAGGTCGGAGCGCTGCGCGAGCGCTACGGCGAAGGCCTTGCCCGGCTTGAGACGGAAGTTCCGGCGCTCGTCGCCGGGCGCACGGGCGACGAGGTGATGGCGGATCTGCGCTGGACGAATTTCCTGCTGGCCTATCAGGGCGAGGACGATCGCGTATTGCAGGAGCGTTTCGGCGCGATCACGGCGTCCGCCATGGATGCCGCGGGGTCGATGTGGCGCGCGCCGATGCCGCGCAATTCCGCGCGCAACCGGATAAGGATCGGCTTTGCGTCGGCGCTCTTCAGCGAAGGGACGGTGGGATTCTACTTCCGGAGCTGGGTGACCGGGCTCGATCGCAGCCGCTTCGAGGTCATCGTCTACAACCTTCGCCACGACGTCACGCCGTACCAGAAGGATCTCGTCGGCAAGGTGGACGCCGTCCGCAACTTTCCGGGCTCGGACCTGATGCCCGCCCGCATCGCCGCCGCGATCCGCGCCGATGCGCTCGACGTTCTCGTGTATCCCGAGCTCGGCATGGACCGGACGGCGTTCGTGCTCGCCGCGCTGCGCCTCGCGCCGGTCCAGTGCGCCGGCTGGGGGCACCCGGTCACGACGGGTCACCGGACGATCGACAGGTTCATCACGTGCGCGCCCATGGAGCCCGCGGACGGCGACGACCATTACACCGAGACGCTGATTCGCCTGCCCGGCATCGGCACGAACTACGCGCCGCCGACGGTGCCCGATTCGGCGCCGCGTGCGCGCTTCGGCTTCGACGAAGCGACGCCGCTCCTGCTCTGCCCGCAGTCGCTGTTCAAGATCCATCCGGACAACGACGCGATGTTCGCGCGCGTGCTGCGCGAGGTTCCCGCGGCGAAGCTCGTGATGTTCGAAGGGCGGCATCCTAAGCTGACCGCCAGGTTCAACGCCCGGATACGCGCGTCGTTCGAGCGCGAAGGCGTCGGCATCGACGGCCGCGTCGTGTTCCTGCCGCAGTGCGAGCACGACGATTTCCTTCGCATCAACATGATGTGCGACGTCATGCTGGACACGCAGCGCTGGTCCGGCGGCAACACGAGCCTCGACGCACTCGCCGCGGGCCTGCCGATCGTGACGCTGCCGGGGCGGTTCATGCGCGGCCGGCAGAGCGCGGCGATGCTCGCCCTCGCCAGGCTCGACGATCTGATTGCGACCGATGTCGAGGATTACGTGAGGATCGCGACACGGGTCGCGAACGACGCGCCGTGGCGCAACGCGCTGCGCGCGCGGGTGCGCGATGGGCGAGGGCGGGTGTTCAACGACGCGGCGCCCGTCGCGGCGCTCGCATCGGCGCTGGAAGCGCTGGTCCGTTCCGGCGCCGCCGGCTGACATCGCACGCCGGCGCCACCGCGCGCTCAGCCTGGAGAGGGATCGCCTTCGCGCGATCGCCGGAATGCCGCGAGTGCGGCGGTCACGTCGGCCACCACCGACGTCCAGTCACCCGGCGCCGGCTGCCGGAACACCCGGGCGCTCGGATACCAGATGCTTTCGCGGGCGAGCGGATACCAGCGCCAGTCGGGTGCGAACGACAGCAGGACGAACAGCGGACGACCGAGGCCGCCGGCGAGATGCGCGAGGCTCGTGTCGACGCTCAGGATCACGTCGAGCTCGTCGATCAATGCGGCGGCGCCGTCGAACTCCTCGCGCAACGGCAGCCGACGCAGCGCAGACGCTGCGGGAACGGCGCCGATGTCGCGCTCGTCGGCGGCCCGCTGCAGCGAGAACCACGCGGTGCCCGGCAATGCGAGGAGCGGCGCCAGCGCGACAAGCGGGATCGAGCGGCGATGGTCGTTCGTATTCTGCGGATTGCCCGACCAGGCGAGGCCGATGCGAAGCGGCTGTGCAAAAGGCGCGACGGCGATCGCCGCGTTGGCGCGCAGCACGCGGTCGGCCGAAAGGTACGGCACGGGTGCGGGACGCGCATCCGGCATGGCGGCCACGAGCCGGGGCAGCGACATCAGCGGGACGTGCGCATCGTAGGCGGGAAGCCGCTGATCGGCGCTGACGACCGAGGCCACGCCGGGCGCGGTCGCCAGCAGGCGCGCGAGCGGAGGCGGCGCGCGCAGGATGACGCGAATGCCGTGGTCCGCGAGCGGGCGCACATAGCGGACGAACTGCAGCGCGTCGCCCATGCCCTGCTCGGCGGTCACGAGCAGCGTCAGCTCGCGGCGGAGCGCGCCATCCCACAGCACTCCCGGCGTTTCCTGCTCGGCCGCGCCGAGCGATGCGATGCGCAGTCGCCATTCGTATTCGTGCCAGCCCTCTTCGTGTTCGCCATTCGCGAGCAGTGCCAGCGCAAGGTTCCAGTGCGCTTCCGCGAAATTGGGCGACCGTGCGATCGCCTCGCGATAGGCGACGATCGCCCCCTGCACGTCGCATGCGGCGAATAGCGTCAGCCCGAGATTGTTCCAGGCGATGATGTGATCGGGCGCGAGGCGAAGCGCATTCCGGAACGCCGCGATCGCCTCGTCGTTGCGATCGGCCGCCGCGAGCGCCAGGCCGAGATTGTTCTGGAATTCGGGCTCGCCCGGCACGGCGGCGGCGGAGCGTTCGAGCAGCGGAATCGCGTCGTCCAGCCGGCGCCGCTGATAGAGCACGACGCCGAGGTAATGGGTCGCGTGCACGTGCGCCGGCGCGAGCGCGAGTGCAGCGCGATATTTCTCCTCGGCACCGCCGAGGTCGCCGCGCTGATGCCGCTGCAGCGCTTCGTGGACCAGCGGATCGGCTTCCGTTGCTGCGGCGCTGGCTTCGGAGTGTGAGCTGCGCATCGTTTCATCCGGTGCGGGTGCGGCGGCCGGAACCGGTTCGTGCAGCGATCTCCGGCGGAGACCGCTCCATTCGCAGTACAGCAGCACGAGCCAGATCGCAACCAGCGGCGCGATGTGCAGCGTCGCACGATTGAGATTGACCGGGTCGATGCGCATCGACCAGCCGGGCGGAAAGAACATCGACGCCAGCACGAGGACGGCGCCCGATGCGACGATCAGCGTGAGCGGCGCCAGCCGCGCCGACAGCAGGTGTCGACGGCCGAGCAGCGCCGCGCCGAGCGCCCCGAACCACAACAGGTTCCAGTTGGCGAACACGAACCACGACTCCACGACGGCATCGCGCAGCGCCGTCACTCCGGCGCCGTCGGCACTTCCGGCGGACAGCGGTCCCGTGCGGAATCCGACGCCCAGCGCGATGACGGCCGCGACAAGGCACGCGATGCCGATGCGTTGCCGCCATTGCGGGAGTGCCGCGGCAGCGATGCCGGGAACGATCAGCGCGAGCCAGACGATGCCGACGGGCTTGATGAGCGGAACGGCGACGAGCATGAGCGCGGCCAGTGCGATGTCGGAGAGGTCGCGGCGCTCGATGGCGCGCAGACAGGCGAGCACGGCAATCGTCAGGTACGCACTCGAGAAAAGGTCGGCATAGCCTGCAAGCGCGATGTGAACGTCGAGCATCGGCAGCGTTGCCACGAGCGAGGCGCCGATCAGCGCCATCCACGAGGGGATCCGGCGCCCCGCGAGAAATCCGTAGACCGCCAGTACGAGCGCGACACCGCAGAGCCACCACGGCAGATTCACCAGCGCGTCGTCCCAGCGGCCGAGCATCGTGGCGATGTAGGCCTGCAGCAGCGGCACCGTGGCGGGCAAGTCGGGCGCCGAGTCGGTGTAGGAACCGCCGCCGGCGAGCCATGCCGCGCTGTCGACGAACGGCGTGAGCGCGCCTTGCGCGAACCACACGTGCGCCTTGGTCGCCCATTGCGTCCACGCTCCCCACGGGAACATCGGGCGCGACGAGACCTCGATCAGCAAAAGCGCGAAGCGCAGTGCGATCCACAGCAACAGCGAGAGCCACGCCGCCCTGCTCCAGCGCGAGCGATCCCGCGCGACCAGCGAGAGGATCGCCTGGCGCACCGCAGACAGCGGGACGCCGCGATGGCGTCTCCAGGCGACGAAGGCAAGTACGAGTGTCGCTGCGGCGATCGGAATCGCGATGGCCGCGACGCTGAACTTCAACTGCAGCAGCGAACACGCGCGCAGCCACAGCGTGGCGACGAACGCTCCCGCGAACCAGCCGGTGCCGGCGATCCACGCGACGTTTCCGCGCTCGTCCCAACGCTCGCGCGAGTGCAGCGCGCCGATGAGCGCAATCCCGAGCATCCAGGGCAGCAGGGCGGCAGCGAGGAGGCGGATGAAATCCATGGCCTACTGGACGACGAACAGCGCGGCGCCGTCGCCGACGAGCTTCGCGTCGGCCGATACGATCTGCAGCTGGTCCCAGCGCAGCTTGTGCTGCGTCGGGTCGTACTGGATGCCGGGCCGCTGCCAGACGAGGATCCAGTCGCCGGGCCGCATTGCGGACGCCGGCGCAGGGGCTGCGCCCTGCACGTCGGCGTACGGGTTGTGCGGGTACAGGTGATAGGCGGCGCGACCGCGGAAGTACGGGACGTCCGCCATCACGAAGACGCGGACGGGCTCGGCCGGCATCACGCCGCGCGCTTCTTCGATGAACGCGTAGAGCGCGCCATCCTCGGCGGCGAGATTCCGCTCGCGCCCATCCTTGCCGCCGTAGCGGCCCTCGGTCTCCGCGATCTGGCGCGTCAGATTCCAGGTCCACCGTGCATCCTCGACGAACCACGCGAGCAGGAAAGCGATCGCGATCGAGGCGGCGACGCCGATGCCGAGCGCGCGCGGCCGCCTGCGTGCGAGTGCGTACGCGAAGATGGCGGCGAGCGCGACCGCAGCCGCCAGCAATACCGGCAGCGGAAGGTCCTGCGTGTCGGCCCCGCCGACGACGCTGTTGATCGACGTGCCGGTCCAGCCTTCGAACACGAGCCATTCGGCGGCGCGGTCGCGCAGCGTGCCGAACGCGCCCATCGGCTTTGCCACGACCCCGCGGATGCGCAGTGGCATCGGGAGGGGACCCTGCACCGTCAGCGCGAGGCCGGTGACATTGCCGACCCAGCGGCGCGTTCCCAGCACCTGCACGGGGCGCAATCGTCCGGCCTCGATGTCGACGGGAGCGACGTTGACCTTTCCGGGGAGGTAATCGCTGTTCCACAGCATCGTCACCCTGGCCTGGTCGGGAAAGTCGGCACCGACCCAGGCGATCGTCGGATATTGGCTCGAGCGAAATTGCGCGTTGAGCGAGATGATCACGGTCCCCGACGCGTCCGGTGCGGTGACGACGAGCTCGTCGCCGACGATGGTGCCGGTGCCGCGCACCATCGCGAGGTCCCGCGCGCCCCATGATTTTGTCTCCGCGCGCGGGAACCACGCGCCGGGGACGGCGACGCTGAGATAGCCGATCACGCAGAGGAGGAGCGCGACTGCGAAGAGCAGCGCGGCGCGCATGGCCCCCGGCACGCTGCCTCCGCGCGAAGCCGCGGGCGGCACCGTCCCGTCCGGGCGGGCGTGGGTCGGGACGTCGGTCGGAGGCAAGGTGGAGGCGGAAGAGGTGGGGATGCGACGGCGTGCGCGCTGCGCCGCCCGTTGCTGCGATGCCGGTCGCGCAAGGGCCCCGGATTCACGCACTGGTCCCGGATTCAGCGACGCCGCGGCGAGCCGGCGGCTAGCATTCTACTGAAGTGCGGCCTGCCCGACGGTCCGTTCTCCTCCCGAACCGCACTTCCGCAGCCCGCAAATCCGCTCGATGGAGCGCCACGCGGTCCCGCGGCGCAAACAGGGCTGTTGACCCGGGCCCGTTTCGCGGTATAATCGCGCCTCTTTGCCTCTGCTTTTCCGGGCCTTGGTATTTGACGAGATTCCGGGCGGCACGAGGCCTGTTCCTTAAAAATTTGCAACCGATAGGTGTGGGCGCTTGGATGTCATGGCGCTCTGGTTGGTGTCACGCGAGTGATGCTGGCTGGGGTGTAGAGACATATTAGGTGCTCACACGACGCAAAGACGCTCTCGTTTCGCAAGGGATGGGGGCGCAAGTCTTGTCTTGTTCTCTTTGGGCAACCGAGGGGGATGGGATGGGGCCAACGTCGATTGAGTGACTTTGAAGAGATCGAACTTTTTCAAGTGAAGAGTTTGATCCTGGCTCAGATTGAACGCTGGCG
>Ga0265332_10001066_pt1 | contig 16038 bp, 13 predicted proteins | sample 41926metaG_FD_202084 | JGI IMG/M metagenome (GOLD analysis project Ga0265332, IMG submission 202084) | Rhizosphere microbial communities from Carex aquatilis grown in University of Washington, Seatle, WA, United States - 4-19-26 metaG | ecosystem: Host-associated > Plants > Roots > Rhizosphere...
AAAATCATTGTTGGTAAAGAGAATGGCCACGGTCTTCGCCTTCATCTGGTCCTTTATGTAACGCGCGAGCTTCGGCATCGAAGTCGACTGCGTGAACGAGGTGCGAAACACATAGCGATTGCCCTGTTGAGTGATTACCGCGGCCTCGCCACCCGTGAAGTTCGTCACTTCCGCCTTCCCGGTCTCGCCCATGGTCACGATCATCGACCCGGAATGCACGGGCCCGAGGACGACATACGCGCCATCGTCGAGGGCCTTCTGCACTGCGGCTTTTGCCAGCCCTGGATTGGTTTGCGTGTCCGTCGTCACGTAGTTGATCTTGCGCCCGAGAATGCCGCCGGATGCGTTGATTTCCCTGACCGCGAGCTTGACACCATTGTCGAAGTTGTTTCCAGGCGTCGCGCCCGTGCCTGACAGCTCCATGATTCCCGCGAAGAGCACAGGGCTTTGCGCCTGCACACCGAATATGGCGCAGGCAAAAGCCACGACGATCAAACGAGCGACGATTCTCATGGTTCCTCCATTTTGTGGCGGGACATTGCGAGTTGCCGGTCAGGCATCGACGGGCGCCGTTGCGCGCCCGCCGATTGTGCCAGATTGCGGCTTCGGGCCGGAACCGGCCATTCACCGGCGGTTTCTCGCGACTCGAACCAGATCTTCGAATGGCTCATTACCGGGCGATGCGGCCGCGGGTCACGTGTCCGCAGAATCTTGGTTCATCCGTCAAACAAATCGGCCGGATCGGAAACTGCGATTGGAATTCGCGCGGCGGTATCACTATGCTGTTCGCTCCCTGTGCAGCATGCCTTGTTGCGCCGACATGAATGGAGCGAGCAGTGAGTATTCGATTTGCCTTGTTTGAACGCTTGATCAATGGTACCGGAAACGCGCCTGGTTCAGCACATTCGCCAACCGACCTGCGTCGTGAGGAACAGGCGTATTACGAACTTTTCCATGACGCGTATTCCGGCCCCGAACACCTAAGGCAGGCGGCCACTTCAGCCGGCAACGCCAGCTGAACCGTTCTGGTCCTTTCTGTTGAAAGACTCGCAGGCGGCAATTCACCCACCCGTGCGTGCGTGCAGATTGCAGAAAGTCGCGTGCGACGAGCGGTACGAGAATCGCGTTCGTGTGACCTCCTCGACTCAATGAGCGGAACCAGGGGAATGCCCCTCATTGAAGTCGCCTGAGTTCGGCGCCGGCATTGCGCGGAAGCCGCTGCGACCACAGGACCGCAACCGCCATCAGGACGCTGGCGGCAAACAGCGCGCGCTGGAAATCCCCCAGCGCAAGGTGCTGCGCGCCACGAAGCGCCTGGAAGAGCCCGAGCGCCAGCGCGGCGACGGCGACGCCGATGGCGCCGGCGACCTGCTGCGCCATGGCCGCAAGCGTCGTGGCGCCGGGGCGGTGCGCCGCGTCGACGTCGGCGAACGCGAGTGTGGCCATCGACGTGAAATGCATCGAGCGCGTCATTCCGGCGACAAAGAGGACGGCGCAGATGACGGGCGTGGCAAGTCCCGGGGAAAGGAAGCCGCACGCCGCGAGCGAGGCCGCGCAGAGGATGCCGTTCACCCGGACCACGTCGCGGAAGCCGAAGCGGCGGAGGACGGGCGTCGTCACGCTTTTCATCGCCAGGTTGCCGCCCATGTAGACGAGCAGCATCAGGCCCGACGCGAAGGCGCTTTCACCGAACCCGATCTGGAACATGAGCGGGAGCAGGAAGGGCGTCATGCTGATCGCAATTCGCGCGACGAATCCCGCCGTCACCGTGGTGAGCGCGAACGTCGGGATCCTCGCGGCGCCGAGGTCGAGCATCGGGGCGTCGCGGGTGAGGGCGTGCCGGACGGCAACGTACCCGCAGCAAAGGCCTAAGGCGACAAGCGCGCCCCCGAGCGGGGACGACGCGCCGCCCTGCGCGATGAGCGACAGCCCATGAATCAGCGTGGCCAGTGCCGCGCCCGTGAGGACAAATCCCCGGGCGTCGAACTTCGCGGGCACTGTCCTCCTTCGCTGTGGCACGAATTTCAGCACGAGGAGCACGCCGGCGATGCCCAGCGGAATGTTGATGAGGAAGATCCAGCGCCACGACGCATACGTCGTGATGAATCCGCCGAGCGGCGGACCGACGACGGGCCCGATCAGTGCCGGCCAGACGATCCAGCCGATGGCATCGATGATCTGGTGCTTCGGAGTCTCGCGGAGCACGATGAGCCGACCCACCGGCGACATGAATGCTGCTGCGGCACCCTGAAGGAGTCGCGACGCGATGAGCGTCCAGAAGGTCGGGCTGACGCCGCACAGGAGCGATGCAACCGTGAAAACGGCGACCGCCGCGGCGAAGAGATTGCGCGCGTCGAACCGGTCGCTCGCCCAGCCGGCCGACGGCACGAACACGGCCATTGCGACGAGATAGGCGGTGACGCTCGCTGTCATCGCCAGCGTCGATTCGCCGAAGCTTTGCGCGATCGCGGGCAATGCCGTCGTGACGATCGTGCCGTCCAGCGTCTCCATGAAAAATGCGGCGGCCACGATCAGCGCGACACGGCGCGGGAACGCGGTTGGCGCGGGGTCGGCGGGGAAGGGAGGAGATGCCGATTCGCGCGATTCCCGGGTGGCCGTCTCATTCATGCCGCAATGCCTCCCGCCAAGTCCGGCCTCGGCCTGCGTCGTGGCCCGAAGCGCGTGCATCCTTCATCACGGCAGCAGCAGCGAGCCCAGTTCCTGCGCGGCGTCCTGCAGCGGGTGGAAATAGCGCTCGGCCATTTCGCGGCGGGAGAAGAGGCGCCCCTGCAGGATGACGTTGATGCCGGCGACGTAATGTCCGCCGGCGTCGCGCACGGGCACCGCGAGCGTGCAGATGCGCGGCTCCATCATCTGGCTCGTGAACGCGAAGCCCGATTCGCGCACGGCGTCCAGCAGCGCCGTCAGCTTCTCCGCGGTGTTCGGCGTGTGCTCGGTATAGGCGTGGAATCGCCCGCGGGCGAGGAACGCGCCGAGCTCGGCCTGCGGCAGGTGCGCGAGCATCACATGACCGACGGACGTGCAATATGCCGGCAGGCGGCGCCCGACGTTGAGCGACGGCGACATGATGCGCGAGGACGTCGAGCGCGTGAGATAGACGATCTCGTCGCCGTCGAGTGTGGCGAGCGAGCACGCTTCGCGCAGCGAATCGCCCAGCCGGTCGAGGATCGGCTGGGCGAGCACCGCGATGGGCGAGGCGGACAGGTAGGCGTGGCTGAACGACAGCACCCGCGGGCGCAGATAGAAGCGGCGTGCGTCGTCGACGGCCGCGAAGCCGAGCTTCGTCAGCGTGTGCAGGCTGCGGCGTGCGGCGGCGCGCGGGATGCCCGTGCGGTGGCTGACCTGCGCGATCGACATGCGACGCCGCTTGTCCGAGAGTGCCAGCAGCACGGCGAGTCCGCGTGCGAGCGCGGTGACGAAATCAGGGTCGTCGGCAAAGCGCGCAATGGCGTCGGACGCGAGCGCGTCGGGATCCGCAAGCGACGGCGGCGGCGTGACGGCCACCACAGGCGGAACGTCGGCGACAATTGCTTTCGCTGCAGCGGCGCGTTTGGCCATCGGGTGACCTCACCGGTCGGAAAGGGGGCGAACTCCCGCGCACAAAGCTCCGTTCAAACGGGCGTCTGGCGCCCATTATGTGCGAAAAGCCGCTGCCTCGACACGACAATACGCCATTTTCTGGCAAAGCATTGGAATTAGTGTGCGCGTGGCGCACACATTGTCGCCATTCGCACTTGCGACGAATTTGCCGAGGTCCTATCGTGGCAACACATTCGACGCGCCTCCGGAAGCATCGAACGAGGATGCCGCGCCAAGCGGTCCCGGGCAGTGTCGATCCCCGTCGTGCGCGTGCACGGCGGACGCCGGAGGAGAATTCCGAAGGACCAACGACCACCGATGTCGCCATCGCGTCCCCATCATGGACGGGACCGGCCGGCGGCATTCGACCACGGGCGCATCCGCACGAACGCCCGTCACGACGCGCGACACGACGAGGACCGAGAGATGGCCGCCCCCGAAATGAAGAAAGGCATCACCGAGGAACAGCAGCAGGAGCTCGACGACGTTTTTACAAAGGCGCGCAAGGCGCTGGCGATCATCGAGACCTACGATCAGACGCGCGTCGATCGCCTCTGCCAGGCGGTGGCGTGGGCGGTCGCGAACAAGCAGACATTCACGCGCCTCGTCGACATGGGCATCGAGGAGAGCGGGCTGGGCGACGCGGTGAGCCGGATGGGCAAGCGGATGAAGATCCGCGGCGTGCTGCGCGATGCGCTGCGCCAGAAGAGCGTCGGCGTCATCGAGGAACTGCCGGAGAAGGGCATCGTGAAATACGGCAAGCCGGCCGGAATCATCGCCTGCATCGTGCCGACGACGAATCCGGACCTCACGCCGGCCGGCAACGCCATCTACGCGATCAAGGCGCGCGACGTCGTCGTCTACTCGCCCCACCCGCGCTCGAAGAAGACGTCGTTCGAGACCGTGCGGCTGATGCGCGAGGCGCTGGAGCGCGAAGGGGCACCCGCCGACATCCTGCAGTGCCTCACCAGGGTCAACATTCCGATGTCGCAGGCGCTGATGGCGCGTGCCGACCTCATCATTGCCACTGGCGGCCAGCCGATGGTGCGCGCCGCCTACAGCTCCGGCACCCCCGCGTACGGCGTCGGCGCGGGCAACTCGACGATGATCATCGACGAGACCGCGAACCTCGAGGAAGCGGCGCGCAACACGCGCCTGTCCAAGACGTCGGATTTCGGCTCGGGCTGCTCCGCCGACGGCAACCTGATCATCGAAGCGTCGATCTTCGACAAGCTGCTCGCGCAGCTGCAGGCCGAGGGCGGGTACCTAGCGTCGCCCCAGGAGAAGGAGCTGCTGCGCAAGGCGATGTGGGACGACGAGCGCCACCGCACCGTCGAGACGGTGGCGATCTCGCCGCAACAGCTCGCAAAGATCGCCGGCTTCACGATCCCCGCCGACCGCAAGTTCCTGATCGTCCACGGCGACGGCATCGGCAAGGAGCATCACTATTCCGGCGAGAAGCTCACCACGCTGCTCGCCGTCTACAAGTACAAGGGCTTCGACCAGGCGCTCGACATGATGCGCGCCGTGTACGAAGTCGGCGGCAAGGGCCACTCCTGCGGCATCTACTCGTTCGACCAGGACCATATCCACCGGCTCGCCATGGCGGCGCCGGTGTCGCGGATCATGGTCCGCCAGCCGCAGTCGAAGGCCAACGCCGGCGCGTTCAACAATGGGATGCCGATGACCTCGAGCCTGGGTTGCGGCACGTGGGGCGGCAACATCATCTCGGAAAACGTGCACCTCAAGCACTACCTCAACACGACGTGGGTGTCGGTGCCGATCAAGGAGGACAAGCCGTCCGACGAGGAGCTGTTCGGCGCGTTCTACGATCCGGCGCTCGAAGCCGAGTTCGAGACGATCACGACCTGAAGGCGCGCGAAGCGCGCCGTGTCAACGAGACCCCGATGACAGAGAAGACTTCCGAGGAACTGGTCGCCGACTGCAGCGCGTGGTGGGACACGTCGATCATCGACATCCACCCCGGCCAGATCGCCATTCGCGGCTATCCGATCGAGGAACTTATCGGCAACGTCCGCTTTCCCGACATGATCTGGCTGATGCTGCGCGGCGAATTGCCGACGCGCGCGCAGGGCGACCTGCTCGAGGCGGCGATGGTACCCGGTGTCGACCACGGTCCGCATGCGCCGTCGATCGCGATTGCGCAAATGGCCGTGTCCTGCGGCCTGCCGGTCAACGGCGCGATGGCCTCCGCGATCAACGTGCTGGACGACGTTCATGGCGGCGCGGGCCAGCAGTGCATGGAGCTCTACCGCGAGATCGACGGCGCGGCCGGCCCCGACGGCGATCTCGTCGCGGCCGCGGAAAAGATCATCCGTGGCCGCATGGCGGCGGGAGAGAAGATCGTGCCGGGCTTCGGCCACCGCTTCCATCCGGTCGACCCCCGCACGGCGCCGCTGTTCGCGCTGGTCGAGAAGGCACGAGCCCAGGGCGCGGTCAGCGGACGCTGGGCGACGATCGGCCACGCGGTCGAGGCGGCGCTGAAGGCGATCAAGGGGCGCCACATCCCGATGAACATCGACGGCATCACCGCCGTCATCTTCTGCGAGCTTGGCTTCGAGCCCGAGCTTGGCCGCGGTCTCTTCGTCCTGTCGCGCTCGGTCGGCATCCTCGCCCACGCGTGGGAGCAGAAGCAGAAGGGCGTGCGGATCAAGGGGCCGATGCCGCGGGAAATTCCATTCAGCTACAGCGGCCCGGCACGCCGTGCGCTGCCGCCCGAAGCGGACCGTGGCGCCAAGTGAACGACATCGCGCGCGGCGGTTGTCGCGTGCGCAGGGACCGAAGGAGCAAGCGATGAAGGACGTGATTGCGAACCAGCTGGTGAAGTACCTCGAGGCGCGCGGCGTCCGTCATATCTTCGGGCTCTGCGGCCACACCAACATCGCCGTGCTCGCGGCGCTTTCCAAGAGCAGGAAGATCAAGTTCGTCAATACGCGCCACGAACAGATCGCGGCGCACGCCGCCGACGGCTATGCGCGGGCGTCGAAGACGACTTCCGTCGTGCTGTCGCACCTGAGCCCCGGCCTCACCAATGCCGCGACCGGCGTCGCCAACGCGGCGCTCGACTCGATCCCGATGGTCGTGATCGCCGGCGACGTGCCGTCGCACTACTACGGCAAGCACCCGCATCAGGAAGTGAACCTGCACGCCGACGCGTCCCAGTACGAAATCTACCGGCCATTCGTCAAGCGCGCGTGGCGCGTGGATTCGCCGCATCTCTTGCCCGAGATCATGGAGAAGGCGTTCGCGCTGGCCGAAAGCGGACGCCCGGGCCCGGTGCTGGTCGACGTGCCGATGGACATCTTTTCGAAGGAAATCGACGTTGCGCTGTGGAAGCGCGCGCTCGGCAACACCAAGGTGCTGCGCAAGCCGTCGCTCGACGACGAGACCGCGGAGGAGATCGTCCGCCAGCTCATGAAGGCGAAGACGCCGCTGATGTACGTCGGCGGCGGCATCCTGCTCGCCGACGCGGCCCTGGAAATGCGCGAATTCGCCGAGCACCTGTCGCTGCCCGTCGCGCACACGCTGATGGGCAAGGGCGCGCTGCCCGACGACCATCCGCTGATCCTCGGGATGACGGGCTTCTGGGGCACGAAGTTCATCAACGACAGGTGCAAGGCCGCCGACTGGATCCTCGGCCTCGGCACGCGATTCTCCGAGGCGGACTGCAGCTCGTGGGAGGAGGCGTACACGTTCAGCTTCCCGCCGACGAAGCTGATCCAGATCGACATCGATCCGGCAGAGATCGGCCGCAACTACCCCGTGGCGATTGGCGCGGTCGCGGATCTTCGGGAAGCGTTGAAAGTGCTGAACCGCGTCGCCCGCAGGATTGCGCCCAAGGGCGTGCAGCGGCCGAAGGTCCTCGCCGAAATGGCGGCGAACCGGAAGGCCTTCGTCGCCGGCAACAGGAAGGCGATGGAAAGCAGCGCCTGGCCGATGCGGCCCGAGCGGATCCTGGCCGATCTGCGTGCGGCGCTGCCGCGCGACGCGCTGATCTGCACGGACGTGGGCTGGAACAAGAACGGCGTCGGCCAGCAGTTCCCGATCTACACGCCCGGCACGATCTTCACGCCGGGCGGCTTCGCGACGATGGGCTTCGGCTCGCCGGCCGCACTGGGTGCCAAGGTTGCCTGCCCGGATCGCGTCGTCGTGGCGCTGGTCGGCGACGGCGGATTCGGCCAGAACCCGGCAGCACTTGCCACCGCGTTCGAGGAAGACATCGCGGTGATCTGGGTGATCATGAACAACCACGCGTTCGGCACCATCGCCGGTCTCGAGGCGGCGCATTACGGCACGACGTTCGGAACCGTGTTCGAGAAGAACGGCAAGACGTGGTCACCGGATTACGCGGCGATCGCGCGCGCCTACGGCATCGACGGCGTCAAGGTAGGGTCGGCGGACGAGTTCAAGCCGGCGCTGCAGAAGGCGATCCGGTCGAAGCGGCCGGTGGTCATCGATGTCTACATGAAGAACGAGCCGGTGCCGACGGCCGGTCACTGGAACATTATGGATATCTACTCTCCCGGCAGGAAGGTCCATCACGTGGCCACCGACGCCTGATCGCGAAACGCGGATCAGAATCCTCTCCCATCGCCAGGACAGGAGGCCCGGACCATGAAGCACGACTACTCGCTCGCGCACCTGACCGCGCTGTCGCTCTCGCCGCCGCAACTGGTCGACGTCGCGGCGCGCACCGGCTACCGGTACGTCGGCCTGCGCATGACGCGCGTGACGCCCGACGAGGTGCTCTACGACCTCGCGCGCGACAAGGCGCTGATGACGGCGACGAAGGCCCGCCTCGCGGATACCGGCATCGCAGTCCATGACACGGAACTGTTCCGGATGGACCCGACGCTCGAACCGGAGCATTTCCTGCCCGAGCTCGATGCCACGGCAGAGCTTGGTGCACGGCAAATCATCGCCCAGCTCCCGGATCCGGACCGGGAACGGAAGCTCGAACGGTTTTCGCGCCTATGCGATTTCGCGAAAGCGCGCGGCATTTTCGTGAGCCTCGAATTTCCGCACTGGACGGAGACCGGCAATCTGTCCGAGGCAGCGCGCGTCGTGCGTGCGGTGAACCGGAGCAACGCCGGCATCCTGGTCGACATGCTGCACTTCGCGCGCTCCGACTCGAGCCAGGCCGAGCTCGCCGCGCTGCCGCGCGAATGGTTCCGCTTCGCGCACGTGTGCGACGCCCCGAAGGAGGTGCCACCGACGCTGGCGGGTATCATCCGCACCGCGCGCGACGAGCGGCTCTTCCCGGGCGAGGGCGGGATCGACGTTCACGGCATCCTCGCCTGCGTGCCGCAGGGCGTCCCGTATGCGCTGGAAATCCCGCGCGTGACGCTGGCGCGCGCCGTCGGGCCGGAGGAAGTGGCGCGCCTCGCGATCCGCGTGGCGAGGAGCCACCTCGACGAGGATCCGGCGCACCGGCAAGGGGACGTGACGCAACCGGCGGCGACCGGACGAGCGGCAAATCACGCGAACGCCGTCGGCTCCGCAGCGAGCAGCCGGTGATCATCGAAGATCGAGACGGAACGGATTGACGGGAATCCCGGGCGGATAATCGTTCCCCAGCGCTTCAACGCAGAGAGCGCGCATAAAGCAGGAGCACGAGGAGAACAATGGACTACAAGGTCGATTTCGGTCCCGTCATTGCGGGGTTCCCGGAGCTCCTCAAGGGATGCGCGGGTACGCTCGGACTCGCGCTTTCCGGCATGGTGCTCGCGATTGTGATCGGGATCGGCGGCGTGGTCCTGCGCGACTCGCGCTATTCGTTCCTGCGCTGGCTGGTCATATCGTTCGTCGAACTCGTCCGCAACACGCCGTTTCTCGTTCAGATCTACTTCATCTTCTTCGCGCTGCCGTACATCGGCCTGCGGCTCAATCCAACTCCTACGGCGATCATCGCGCTCGGCGTCAACGGCGGCGCCTACGCGATCGAGATCATCCGCGGCGGAGTCCAGTCGATCAACAAGGGGCAGATCGAGGCCGGCCTGGCGCTCGGCCTCCACAAGCTGCAGGTCTTCCGCCTGATCGTCCTCAAGCCCGCGCTGCGCGCGATCTTCCCGTCGCTCGCGAGCCAGTTCATCCTCCTCACGCTGACGACGAGCATCGCATCGGCGATCTCGGCGTACGAGCTGACGTCGGTGGCGCAGCGCATCGAGTCGGATTCCTTCAGGAGCTTCGAGGTGTACGGCACCGTCACCATCCTCTACCTCGCGATCTCCACGCTCATGATGGTGGGCTTCGCCGTCATTGCAAACCGCTTCTTTCGCTATCCGGTGAAATAGATGCGCGGAATGAGCGGTTCCGAGTGGCTCTTCATGCTGAAGGGCCTGGAGTGGACGGTCGCGCTGTCCGTGATCGCGCTTGCATGCGGCGCGGTCGTCGGGCTGGCGATCGCGCTGGCGCGGACGTCGCACTGGAGCCTGCTCCGGCGCGTCACGGGCGGCTACATCCTGGTGTTCCAGGGCACGCCGCTGCTGATGCAGCTCTTCGTCACGTACTATGGCCTGGCGCTGGTCGGACTCAAGCTCGACGCCTGGGCCTCGGTGGCGATCGGGTTCACGCTGCACGCGAGCGCCTTCTTAGGCGAGATCTGGCGCGGCTCGATCGAGGCCGTGCCGCGCGGGCAGACGGAAGCCGCGAATGCTCTTGGCATCGGCTACTGGACGCGGATGCGCCGCATCGTTCTGCCCCAGGCGCTACGGATCTCGCTGCCCGCCACCATCGGATTCTTCGTGCAGTTGATCAAGGGCACGTCGCTCGCGGCGATCGTGGGCTTCACCGAGCTCGCCCGTGCGGCAAGCATCATCTCCAACCAGACTTTCGAGCCCCTGTTCGTCTACGCAGTCGTCGGAGTGCTCTATTTCGCCATGTGCTGGCCGCTGTCGCTCTACGGCGCGCGGCTGGAGCGCAGGCTTGCCACGGCCGCCCGGTGACCGGCCCGGCATCATCGTTGTCACCACGGCACCAGATGCAAATTCAAACGTCAATCCCGGAGGGAATCGCAATGAACACCGAGACCAAAGGACTTAACCGCCGCCGCATTCTCATCGCGCTCGCGACGCTCGTCGCCGCGTCGTCGATCATGGTTGGTGCCGCGTCCGCAGTCACGCCGGCGGAAATAAAGGCCAAGGGCAAGCTCGTCGTTGGCATCCAGGCGGCCAACCCGCCTTGGGGCTACGTCGATTCCGCCACCGGCCAGGCCGACGGCATCGATGCCGACATCGCCAAGGCGTACGGCAAGGAGCTCGGCGTCCCGGTCGAATTCGTCGGCCTCGAGGTCGCCAATCGCATTCCGGCGCTGACATCCGGTCGCGTGGACGTGCTGTTCGCGACGATGGCGATGCTGCCCGACCGCGCCAAGGCGGTCCAGTACAGCAAGCCGTACATCGGCAATTTCATCTACCTGGTCGCCGCCAAGTCCACGCCGATCAAGACGAACGAGGACATGGGCAAGTACTCGATCGGCGTCCCCCGATCCAGCCAGCAGGACACCGACGTCACCAAGAACGCGCCGGCGGGAACCAACATCCTGCGCTTCGATAACGACGCCACCACAATCCAGGCGATGCTTTCGGGACAGGTCCAGGCGATCGGCGGCAACATGTTCTACGTCAAGCGACTGAACGACACCAAGCCCGACACGTACGAGAACAAGCTCCAGTTCACGCAGCTCTACAACGGCGCGTGCTCGCGCCTCGGCGAGAAGGAGCTCAACGCTTCCCTGAATGCCTTCGTCGACAAGATCAAGGCGAACGGCGAGCTGGCGAAGATCCAGCAGAAGTGGACGGGATCGTCGATGACGAACTTCCCGGACAAGGTCGAAGGCGTGCCCTTCGTCGCCAACTAATGTGAGCGGTCAGCGCGGGAGATAGGGTCATGGGTCAGGTCACCAACAATGCCGCCGCCGCGGTCACGCCGATGATCGCGATGGAGAACGTCGACAAGTGGTATGGCCCGTTCCAGGCGCTGGCCAACGTTTGCCTGACGGTCGCGCAGGGCGAGAAGATCGTGCTTTGCGGGCCGTCGGGATCGGGCAAGTCGACGCTGATCCGCTGCATCAATCACCTCGAGGCGTATTCGAAGGGACGAATCCTGGTCGGCGGCATTCCGCTGACCGACGACGCGAAGGCGATCGACGCCGTGCGCGCCGAGGTCGGCATGGTGTTCCAGCAGTTCAATCTGTTTCCGCACCTGACGGTGCTGGAGAACTGCACGCTCTCGCCGATGCACACGAAGAAGCTGTCGAAGGCGGCGGCCGAAGCGACGGCGCGCCGGCTGCTCGAGCGCGTGCGAATCCTCGATCAGGCGGACAAGTATCCGGCGCAGCTCTCCGGCGGCCAGCAGCAGCGCGTGGCCATCGCGCGGGCGCTCTGCATGGAGCCGAAGGTCATGCTGTTCGACGAGCCGACGTCCGCGCTCGACCCCGAGATGGTGAAGGAAGTGCTCGACGTGATGGTCGGCCTTGCCAACGACGGCATGACGATGATCTGCGTGACCCACGAGATGGGGTTCGCCCGGGCCGTCGCGGATCGCGTCGTGTTCATGGCGGAAGGCGCGATCGTCGAGGAGGGACCGCCGGCGGAATTCTTCCGGGACCCGAAGCACGAGCGCACGCGGGCGTTTCTCGGCGACATCCTCGGACATCAATGATGAGGCGCGTTCGAATCGCGGTGGCTGGTGCCGGCCTCATCGGGCTGCGCCACATCGAGGAGATCGCGAAAAGCGGCTCGGCCGAGCTCGCATCGATCGTCGACGTTTCGGCCAAGGCGGCCGGGGTGGCGGCGAGGGCCGGCGTGCCGCTCTACGGTTCGCTGGCCGAACTGTTCGCGCGGGACCGGCCCGACGGCGTCATCATCGCGACACCCAATCAGCTGCACGTCGAGCAGGGGCTCGAATGTGTCGCGGCGAAGGTCCCGACGCTGATCGAGAAGCCCGTCGCCCACACGCTGGCCGACGGCATCCGGCTTTGCGAGGCGGCCGAGAAGGCGGGCGTCGTGCTGCTCGTCGGGCACCACCGGCGACACAGTCCCATCCTGCATGCGGCGGTGCAGGTCGTGCAATCCGGCGTGCTGGGACCGATCGTCGGCGTAATCGGCAGCGCGGTGTTCTACAAGCCCGACGTCGAGGGTTATTACGACGGCCCGAACGAGTGGCGCCGGAACGCCGGCGGCGGGCCAATTCTCCTCAACATGATCCACGAGGTCGGCAACCTGCGTGCGATGGTTGGCGAGATCGTCGCGGTGCAGGCGGTCGCGTCGAATGCGACGCGCGGCTTCGAGGTCGAGGACACCGTTGCGATCAACCTGCGCTTCGCCAATGGTGCGCTGGGGACGTTCCTCCTCTCGGACACCGGTGCATCGCCGAAGAGCTGGGAACAGACGTCGCAGGAGAACAAGGCCTACGCGATGTGCGAGGACGAGGACGCGTACACGATAATCGGCGCGCGCGGGTCGCTGGGCGTCCCGACGATGCGCCTCAGGTATTACGAGAGCGACCAGGATCGGTCCTGGTTCAAGCCGTTCACGGCGCGCACCGTCCCCCTGCTGCGGGAGGACCCGCTCGCGCTGCAGATCGAGCACTTTGCGGCAGTCATTCGTGGCGAGGCCCTGCCGCTCGTGACCTGTCGTGACGGGCTTCAAAATCTCCGTGTCACCGACGCTATCGCGGAGGCGGCAAGGACCGGCAGGACAGTGAATACGGACATGGGCGACCCGAGCGCGCCGGTGAGTCCTGCCGGCGTTCCCGGTCGCCGCGTCACCGCGTTGGCGACGACGCATGCATCCCCGAGGCTGCGATGATCAGCGGCAAGACGACGTTGGTTGCACACATCGGTTATCCCACCGAGGCGTTCAAGGCTCCGCTCATCTACAACCCGTGGTTCGACGAGGCGGGGATCGACGCGGTGGTCGTGCCGATGGGTGTCACCGCCGAGGACTACCCCGGCGTGCTTCGGTCGCTGTTCAGACTCACCAACATTCGCGGCGCCCTGGTAACGATGCCGCACAAGGTCACAACGGTCTCGCTGGTGGACGAATGCACGACGACCGTGCAGATTGCCGGATCCTGCAACGCCGTGCTGCGCCGGCCCGACGGGACGTTGCTCGGCGACATGTTCGACGGCACGGGATTCACGCGAGGCCTGCGGCGCAAGGGGTTCGCGTTCGCCGGTGCGAAATGCCTTGTCGTGGGCACCGGCGGCGTCGGATCCGCGATCGCCGCCTCTCTGGCGGCGGACGGCGTCGCCGCGATTTCGCTGTTCGACACCAATGTCGCGTCTGTCGAGGGGTTGTCGGCGCGGTTGAGAAAGCACCACCCGAATCTCGCCGTGGACATCCGCTCCAGCGATCCGGCCGGATACGACCTCGCCGTCAACTGCACTCCCCTCGGCATGAAACCGTCGGATCCGCTTCCGTTCGACGTCACGCGCCTCGCGCCGACGACGTTCGTCGGCGAGGTCGTGATGAAGCAGGAGATCACGCCGCTGCTCGCGGCTGCGCGCGAGCGCGGATGCCGCTACCAGGTCGGCACCGACATGCTTTTCGAAATGATTCCGGCGTACCTCGAGTTCTTCGGTTTCGGAACGACGACGCCGGACGAGCTGCGCGCCGTGGCCAGGGTCGCGTACTGACGACCGTCCGGGCCGACGGCGCCATTCCCTGCAGTATTATTCTCGATTCCGGAGGAGGTGAACATGAAAAGCCGTGCTGGTCGTCTCGCATTTGCAGGCGCGGTGCTCGCCTTCCCGCTGATGCTGGCGGCGCAGCAGCCGGTGAAGATCGTGGGCATCGTCGAGCTGTCGGGCGGCGGCGCCACCGCGGGAACGAATTTCGACAACGGCGCGAAGCTCGCTTTCAAGGAGATCAATGCGGCGGGCGGAATTCTCGGTCGCAAGGTCGACTACGTGTCGATGGACACGCAGACGAATCCCGGCGTTTCGAAAGGGCTCGCGGCGAAAGCCGTCGACGACGGCGCCTATGTCGTACTCGGACCGATCTTCTCGGGCTCGTTCATCGTCAGCATGGAAGAGACCCGCCGGGGCGAGATCCCGAATTTCACCGGCGGCGAGGCAGCGAACATCACGCAGAAGGGCAACCCCTACGTCTTCCGCACATCGTTCACGCAGGACACCGCGATGCCCAAGCTCGCCCGCTACATCAAGGACAGGGTGAAGGCGAAAACGATCGCGATGATATGGGTCAACAACGACTTCGGCAAGGGCGGACGCGACACGATGGCGAAGGCGGTCGAGGCGCAGGGAATCAAGGTCGTCGCCGACATCTCGACCGATCCGGGCCAGGTCGACTTCTCCGGCGCGGTTTTGAAGGCAAAGCAATCGAACGCCGACGCCCTGTTCGTCTACACCAACGAGGAAGAGTCCGCGCGCGCGCTGCGTGAGTTGCGGAAGCAGGGCTACGACAAGCCGATCATCGGCGAGACGACGCTGACCGGCCAGAAGGTGATCGAGCTGGCCGGCGACGCTGCCAACGGCGCGACCGCCCACGTCGGGCTCACTGCCGATGCGCCGAACCCGAACGTAAGGGCGTTCGACCAGAAATTCCAGGCCGAGTACAAGTACAAGAGCGATCACAACGGGATGAAGGGCTACACCGCCGCGTACATCATCAAGGCAATCACCGAGAGGAACGGCAAGTTCGACTCGAAGGCGTTCGCCAAGGCGCTGCACGGAGCCAAGATCTCTGCGAAGGATTATCCGGGCGTGCTGATGGACGTCAGCTTCGACGACAAGGGCGACCTCGACCGCGAGAGCTTCCTTGTCACCGTCGTCAACGGCAAGGGCGTGGTGACGGAAACGTTGCCGCCAATCGGCGCCAAGTAGCGCGGCAACAGTCCGGCGGCGCGAGCCTCGTGCCCGCCGGCCGGATTCCGCACACGTCACGAGGGCGTTGCCATGGCCGACCTGCTGCAACTCATCGTCTCCGGCTGCGCGACCGGCGCGATCTACGCGCTGGCGGCACTCGGCTTCACGCTGCTCTGGCAGGCGTCGGGGACGATCAACTTCGCTCAGGGCGAGTTCGTGATGCTGCCGGCATTCGGCATGCTGTTCTTCATCGCCGCCGGCGCGCCGCTGTGGCTTGCGTTCCTGATCACCTGCGCTGTCGCGATGCTGGTGCTGGGGTGGGGGTTCAAGCGCCTGATCGTCGACCCGCTGATCCGCCACGGCGTGATTCCACTGGTGATCGCGACGCTTGGGCTGTCGATTGCGCTCAAGACGTTCGTGCGGGCAGGCTACAGCGCCGAGGCGCACCAGTTCTCGAGCCCGTTCCCGGCGGGGCAGCTGTCGCTTGCGGGGATCAACATCTCGTATGCCGACATCGGCACGCTGCTGATCGCCGGACTGATCGTCGTCGCGTTGCAGGCGTTCGTCACAAGGACGGTGACCGGCCA